>ERZ773013.1697-NODE-1697-length-12729-cov-5.177055_pt1 | contig 12729 bp, 13 predicted proteins | sample MGYA00511670_ERZ773013 | MGnify/ENA primary metagenome ERZ773013 (study PRJEB29015, sample SAMEA2738120) | human oral metagenome | biome: human oral; feature: human-associated habitat; material: saliva | place: China | collected 2257 ...
TCCGCGATTCATTGAAACGCGCAGGACTTCTTACACGTGACTCACGTAAAGTTGAACGTAAGAAACCAGGTCTTAAGAAAGCTCGTAAAGCATCACAATTCTCAAAACGTTAATCAATACGATTATATCAACGTTTCAAAGCACTTTGCAAAGATTTTGCAAAGTGCTTTTTTGTCTATTTTTGAGCTAGAATAGCTTTGTGATAACCTTCTGATAACCTCTTCTAAATTTTAAAAATCATGATTCTATTTTGCTTTGTTGAGATAATCTGCAAATTTGTCAATAGAGTTTTTCTCACCAGTTTTTGTGGTGTGGGTATAGACATCTAATGTCATCTGACTGCTTGCATGACCGAGACGTTTTGATGTATTAGAAGGGTCGATTCCAATTTCAGACAAAAGTGTTGCATGTGTATGTCTAAACCCATGTGGGCTAATTGGTTTTAATTTATGCTTTTTAATAATTCGATTCAGTACGTTATTAATGTAATCAGCATGCAAAGGTTCAATTTTGTCATTACTTGATATGTAAGAGAACATATATTCGTTACTAATATTCAGCTTTGTAAGAGGAAACTGAGATTGTTCTTTCAGATAGAAATTTCTCCATTGCTTAATAATATCGATTGTCTCATCATCAAGATAGATTGTGCGAACTGAAGATTCATTCTTTGTGCTCTTTTCAATCGCTTTACCGTCAATTCTTCCTAGACTTTTATCTATGTTCAATAGATTGCTGTCAAAGTTAATATCAGCCCATTTTAAAGCGTATAACTCCCCTTTTCGTAGTCCACTAAATGCAAGCAGTCTAAATAAAGCAAAATGTTTAAATGGCTCAGTTTCTTTCACTATATCAAGAAAATGATGTAATTCCTCCAGAGACCAAAAATTATCTGATCTAGTTTTTTTGATTTTAGGCATGATAACATTCTTCATTGGATTTCGATCAATGTAGTTCATGTTGATTGCAAAATCAAAAATTTTTGAGGTATAGGATTTTATCTGTTTGATATTTTTGAAAGTCTGAGATTTTTGTGTAATAAAGTTTTGACAGTCTAAAGGACTGATTTGGTCAATAAATTTATCGCCAAATATTGGTAGAATATGTATTCGATAGATATTCTTAGTTTGGGAAGAAGTTGTTTCTTCAACGGTACCAATATAGGCCTTAAACCATTCTTGATAAAGTTCTTTATAAGTGACTTTGGGGTTAGGTTTGTCGGTATTTACTGTGGGGGCAACGACACCAGCTTCTAAACGAGCTTCGTACAATTTTGCTTCTTTTTTTGTTTTGAACCCTCTCTTTAAGTGCCTTTTTTTCTTTCCATAAGCATCTAAGCCAATGTAAAAGCTGACATAGTATAGGATTCCTTTTTTTGTTTTGTATTTGTGTATAGACATTTTTTCTCCGTATTTAAGTTTTCGGAGCTTATGTAATTGAGAAATGAGTGTCTATCTATTTTTTCTATCTTCTTGGCGGATAGCGTATTCGTCTGTTTTAATCCAGCTCTGCCAAACTTTAGAATCTTTATTTTGGTGATTCATATAGTCTATAAACTCAGACATAAAACGTTTGTTTTTCTCAGCTAGGTATTCTGAGAATATATGACGAAATTCATCTGAAAAACTATCATCAAGTGGTAGTGTTAATGCCCTTTCGCCAAATTCGATACTTTTCTTTAACTTCTCCATATCGCTTTTAAAAGGTGTCACAGAACCAATTTTAGATGTTTTGAAACTATCTGTAACAATTTTAAGATTTGATGGGGCGTGTGGGTTGCTATCAAGTCCCATAATGTAAGCGACGGAAACATTAAAGTATTTTGCCAATTTTTCAGCATTATCTTTTTTAGGTTTGCGGATTCCTTGATTGTATCCAGAAAGTGTAGGATAGGCTATATTTGTAGCTTCGCTAATTTCTGTCAATTTTTTTCCGCTATTTTCTATCAGTTTAGTAATATGATTCGTCATAAGAACCTCCTTTTTATCATTATAACACATTTTATTCTTTTTGAATAAAAAAGCTTGGAAAAAATTCAAAAAGGATATATAATTCAAAATGAATAACAAATTAAATGGTTTCGGAGCTTATTTAATTTAGAAATGAGGTGTTAATTTATGTCGGAAACTACTTTAGTTGTCCAGCTTCCTAAAGAATTAGAGAAGCAATTACGTGCTCACTATGATGAGATGATTTCAAATGCTGTAGCAAGAGTATTTGAAGATAAAGAACTTTATAAACCCATGGTTCGTATGTCAGGTCTATCTAGGTGGTTAGATGTATCTACGACTACAATCCAAAAATGGACGAAAGAAGGAATGCCAACCATGGTGATTGATGGAGTGACTTTATACGATAAAAGAGCAGTAACAAGATGGTTGAAGCAATATGAAAGATAGGTACTCGTATGAATGGTGTTCAGTGGATCAAGATAACAACAGATATATTTGATGATGAAAAAATTCAATTAATAGAATCAATGCCAGAAGGAGATACTCTTATTGTAATATGGTTCAAAATTCTGGTGCTTGCAGGAAAGCAAAATAATAGTGGCATACTGAGTTTAGGAAATAAGGTTTATTACACAGAAGAGATGCTTTCAACAGTTTTTAGACGAAAAGCGACATCTGTAAAATTAGCTCTTAGCATGTTTGAAGAATTTGGCATGATAGAAATCATTGATGGCGCTATTACCATTCCAAAATGGGAGAAACATCAGAATATAGATGGACTAGAAAAGATTAGGAAACAAACTAGGGAACGTGTTGCTCGTCATAGACAAAAACAAAAAGCACTAATTACAGGCGAGTCACAACTCGTTTTAGACTGTAACGTTACAGTAACGGATGAAAATGATAATGTAACGCAAGAGATTAAGAACAAGAGTAAGAATAAGAAAGAGATTGAGAATATACTGGATAATAGTTCTAGAAAGCCTGAAACTTATATTCCACCCAAATATTATTCTTTGTTAGAATCCATTTCTTATAAGTACAATGATAGATTTTTGTATCCTAACAATTACACTTTAACACATGCTCAGAAGATGAAGATAGGCGAGTATTTGGCTAGTGGGTATGTAACTAGTGATGAAGTTATTAGCATGATTGAACGGATTCCTGAGGATGCGACTTCTCCTTTAGCGTATTTATTTAAGTCTATGGAGAATTTAAAGCAGGAACGTATGCTGGAGTGCAAAGCTATTGCCCATGAAAATGCCCGAAAGAAGTATATGATAAATGAGTAGATATAGGACTGTTCTAAAGAAATGTTATATCACTGAAGAGCAAAATGAAATAGTGAATAACTTGATTGAAATGACAAACCATCTAAATTTTTCTTCTTATGCTAGAAAAATGTTGTTTAAACGTTCGCCTATTTATCTTCAATTTGATTTTGAATCTTATCATGACTTTATATTTCAAGTTAGAAGAATTATCAATAACTTACGTCAGTTAGAAAGAATAGCAGAACAAAGTGAAGATTTGGATAATGTAAGGATATTTCACTACTGCGTTGAGCTGATGATAGAATATGAAAAGAAGACAAGTAAACAAGTGAAAGAACTTGTAAAACGACTAAATAAGAAAACGAGGTGATAGGACCATGAGAATAAAATCTGTGTTGAAACAGGTATTTTTGACAGAAAAAGAAAATAAAAAATTAAATGATTGTATGAGGAAGGAAAATATTCGTAATTTTTCTGAGTTTGCTAGATAAAAATTAATACGAACAGATTTGAACATCCAAAAAGTCTCTTTTGAAGGTTTAGTTCCTTTAACAGAAGAGTTGGAACAAGTCGGAAAGAATATCAATTCTATAGCCCGTCTTGCAACTGTAGTTGGGAGAATAAGCTATGAAAACAAAATGGATATGTCTATTTTGATGCAAAAAATAGTGGATGTGATGGAGGAAAAAGATGTTTATTTTCAAAAGTAATATGGATAAGGATTTCGATCAGATATGCGAATACATACTGAAATTAAAGCGAGCAGAATTATTTCTTCATGGAATTAAACAACAAGATAAAACGAAGGCTCGTTTGTATCATGCGATGCTGGAATACTACGATGCTAACCATAAAAAAGAAAGACATATGAGGATTTTAAAATAAGGAAACGCTGTTAAAAATTTTGCAGCATTTTTTATATATCTTCTTAAAATATTTGTACACACAAATGACAGTCAAATTGATTTTTGGGATTATTTTATCGAGAAGGAAAGATTTCTCATAATATGACTTTGCGAGCTCAGAGTCTGTATACACACACTCCTAAAATCACCCCCAAAATTTGTATACACAAAGTGTATGTACTTTTTGGGATGATTTGAATTTTGGGGAATCCCCCAAACCCCTGATGGAATTATACGAGATAGGAAAAGAAAGTGGTATAATAAACATACGATAGTAACTGTAATATGTTCTGTTCAAATAAATGAATTATATCTAAATTTTAATTTTGAAAAGAAGGGAATAAAATGACTTTTGATAATTTAGTACATCAGATTAATGAACTTGCTGAAACTCAAAGAGACCGGGGGACATATTTTGAGTATTTAGCACGTGCCTATTTTCAAAATGAACCAACATACCAGAATGAGTTTAAGAATGTATGGATGCTAGCAGATGTTCCAGAGGAATTTGGAATACCTAAAGTTGATCTTGGAGTAGATTTAGTTGCTGAAAAGTATACTGGTGAATTAGTAGCGATTCAGGCAAAATTCTATAATCATAGTATCCAAAAGTCTAATATTGATTCTTTTTTAGGGGAGCTTGGAAAAGACTATTACGAATCAGGTATTATCGTTGCTTCTACTGATAAATGGGGCAAAAACGCTGAAAAAGCTCTAGCAGATCGTAGTGATGTTATTCGTATTGGTCTTTCAGATCTTAGAAATTCTCAGATTGATTGGTCAAAATTCTCCTTTGAATCACCAGAAGTAGTCACTGTTAAAGCTAAAAAGAAATTAAGATATTATCAAGAGAGTGCGATTCAGTCTGCATTGAATCATTTTAGAGAAAATGATCGTGGACAACTTATAATGGCTCCAGGAACAGGTAAGACTTTTACAAGTTTAAAAATTGCCGAAGCAATGGCAAGAGAGGCGTCTAAAGAACAATATACGATTCTTTATTTGGTGCCTAGTATTCAGCTTCTTACTCAGACTTTAAGAGGTTGGAATAATGATACAGAAATGACCATGTCTTCGATGGCAGTTACTAGCGATAGAAACGCAAGTCGTGGTAGTGTCAAGCAAGATGAGTCCAATATAGCTATCAAGGCTAGTGATATTGGTTATCCAGCAACAACTTCTTCAAAAAAGGTTGTTGAGAACTATCTAGAATTAATGACAAGACCCAAAAAAGAACTATTAGTTGTTTTTGGAACTTACCAGTCAATTGAAGTTCTTGGAAAAGCTCAAAAGGACGGTTTCCCAGAATTTGATTTGATTATTGCAGATGAAGCTCACCGAACTACAGGAGCAAAAGCTTTAGGAGATGAAGCATCTTCATTTACAAAAGTACATAGTAATCTAAATGTCAAAGGGACTAAGCGTCTTTACCAAACAGCAACACCAAAATTATATGGTAGTGATGCCAAGAAAAAAGCAGAAGAAAATTCAATTGTCATCTCTAGTATGGATGATGAAACCCTATACGGTAGCGTATTCTATCGTTTAGGGTTTGGAGATGCTATTAGTCACGATATCCTAACTGATTATAAACTGATGGTTTTGGCAGTTGATGAAACAGTTGTTCAAAAAGACATGCAAAAATCTCTTGCTGATTCCGAAAATGGACTGAATATTGATGATGTGGGGCGTATCATTGGTGTATGGAATGGAATGATTAAGCGAGAAAGTTTTTCGGATAAAGTTTCTGGAGAACCAATGCAAAGAGCAATAGCCTTCTCACGAACCATTGAAGATAGCAAACGCTTATCACAACAATTTGAGAATGTTGTTAATGACTATCTAAATAGTGATGAAGGTTATTCTGTAAATGTTCGTCATGTAGATGGCAGTATGAACGCCCTTGAAAAAAATGAAGCATTAGATTGGTTAGCAAGTGACGATTTACCAGAAGATTCAGCACGTATTTTATCAAATGTTCGCTTCCTAACAGAAGGAATTGATGTCCCTAACCTAGATGCCATTATCTTCCTTTCACCTCGCAAATCACAGGTAGATATCGTTCAAGCTGTCGGTCGAATTATACGAAAATTTGAAGGTAAAGATTATGGCTACATTATTTTACCTATTGTAGTTCCTGAGGGTGAAACGCCAGAAACAATTTTAGACAATAATAAAACATACGATGTTATCTGGCAGGTGTTAAACGCTTTGCGTTCAGTTGATGAACGCTTTGAAGCAACTATTAATAAACTGGAATTAAACAAACAGAAGCCTAAAAATATCCAAGTTATTGGAGTGGGTGCGGCACCAGACGATCCTAATTTTAATGATGGTTATGTGAAAGAACCGACAGTTGCTTATCAGACAGAATTAGAACTAGACTGGGAAGCTGTCGAAGGGGCAATCTATGGTAAAATTGTCCAAAAGGTCGGCGATAGACGTTATCTAGAGGATTGGTCTAAAGATGTTGCTGATATTGCTAGACGTCACATTCAAGGAATTGAGTTCATCTTAGAACAAAATCCTGATAGTAAATCTGCTTTTGATAAATTTCTTCATAGCTTACAACACAATATCAATAAATCGATTGACCAAAGTCAAGCGATTGAAATGTTGGCGCAACACTTAATCACTTTACCAATTTTTGATGCACTTTTTGGAGAATACAGTTTTGTTAAGAACAATCCAGTAAGTTCTGCCATGGAACAAATTGTAGAAGAATTATCACAATTTGGTTTTGAGAAAGAGCAAAAAGAGCTTCAGCCATTCTACGATTCCGTTCGCTTACGTGCTGAAGGGATTGATAATGCACAAGCTAAACAAAAAATTATCATTACACTCTACGATAAATTTTTCTCCACAGGTTTCAAATCTACAACTGAACGTTTAGGTATTGTCTTTACTCCTGTTGAGGTTGTAGACTTTATAGTTAAATCTGTCGATGTTGTTTTGAGAAAGCACTTTAACAAATCCTTGGCTAGTGAAAATGTCCATATTTTAGATCCATTTACTGGAACTGGAACATTTATCACTAGAACATTGCATTACTTGAAATCACTAATGGATAGTGGTGAAATTACCTTTGATGACATTCTAAGAAATTATACACAAGAATTGCATGCTAATGAAATTGTTCTTCTAAGCTATTACATTGCTGCCATTAATATCGAAGCTGTATTTGATGAAATTAATGGTGATGAACCGTATACACCATTTGAAGGAATCGTTTTAACGGATACCTTTGAATCAACAGAAACTGAAGACACTCTTGACGATTCATTCTTTGGTACAAATGACAAACGTTTGAAGCGTCAACAAGAGAAACCAATTACTGCTATTATTGGGAATCCTCCATACTCTATTGGTCAGAATAGTGAAAATGATAATAACCAGAATATCTCTTATCCAAAATTAGATAAACGATTATCTGACACGTATGTTAAAACCAGCAATTCAGTTACTTCAAAAGGTCTTTACGATTCTTATGTTAAAGCTTTTCGTTGGGCGTCAGATAGGTTGGAAAACAAAGGTGTGATTGGTTTCGTGACAAATGGTAGCTACCTTAATACTAATTCTGCGGATGGTTTACGTGCTACTCTCTACGAAGAATTTAATCATCTATATATCTTTAATTTAAGAGGAGATCAGAGAACAGTAGGGGAGCAATCACGTAGGGAAGGAGGGAAAATTTTCGGTTCCGGTAGTCGTACGCCTGTTGCGATTTCAATCCTTGTAAAAGATGGCTCAAATAGTCACCAACTTCATTACCATGACATAGGTGATTATCTATCACGAAAAGAAAAATTAAATATTATTTCCAAATATGGAGATGTATCAAAGATAGCATGGAAGAATATAATACCTGATGGTAATTTTGATTGGCTCAACCAACGAGATCCAAATTATCAGAAGTACTCTTCTCTAGTTGGAGATTGTGGTTCTGTGTTTATCTCAAATTCTCTTGGAATAAATACTAACCGAGATATTTGGGTGACGGGTTTCAATAAAAATAAATTGAGCAACAAAGTCAAGACTTTAATAGAAAATTATAACAACGAGGTGAAAAAAGTTTCTGATTTACCTAGTGATGAGCGTGAAAATTCATTAACTATAAATGAAGCTATAGTTAAATGGACAAGTGAATTAAAGAGACAAGCTTTAAAAGGAGTAAGACACATTTATCATAGTCAAGAAGTCCCTTATTTATATAGACCATTTACAAAAAAATGGTTATATTATGACAAAGATTTTGTGCATAGAGTAGGAAAATATTACAAAAAATTTGGAGACAGAAACCTTGTAATTACAACTAGTGGAAGAGGTTCTACAAAAGATTTTTCAGTATTAGTTTGTGATACTATTCCTGATATGAATTCTATGTCTGCTGGTTCTCAAGGTTTCATGCGTTTTGACAACGAAGTTGATGAAACATCATTGTTCCAAAATAACGATAATATGAATCAGGAATTTGCTGATAAGCTAGGTTTAAATTTGGATGACACCTTTGCTTATGTCTATGGGTTACTCAACTCTAAAGAATATCAAGAAAAGTATGCTAACGATTTGAAGAAAGATCTCGCAAGAATTCCAATTGTAAAAAATACAGATAGATATGTTGAAGTTGGTAAAGCTTTAATGGATCTACATCTCAACTACGAAGAGGTCCCTGTTTATGATGGAGTTGAAATTACACCTCTTGTTAATCCGAGCTACAAAGTAACCAAGATGAGATTCGCTAAGAAACGTGATGAAAATGGTAAATCAGTGAATGATTTATCTACAATCATATTTAACAGTGATATCACTATAAGTAATATTCCCGAAAAGGCCTATGAATATGTTGTGAATGGGCGCTCTGCTATTGAATGGATAATAGATCAGTATCAGGTTAAAACTGATAAAAAATCAGGAATTACAGATGACCCAAACGACTATAGTGAAGATGAAAAATATATCTTCAATTTACTATTGAGAATCATCAATGTATCTGTACAAACGGTTGATCTAATTAATAGTTTGCCTAAATTTGAGGTGGAGGAGTAATTAATTATGTTTGAAAAATCTAGTTTGAGTATCGAGACGGAATTGATATGCGATATTTCAAAACGTTTCAAAAAATTAAGAGGCAATACTCCAGCTGATCTGATCTCCACTCAAAAAGGTACTGTAAATCGTATAGAGAATGGGAAAAATACTACTAGTGGCAATTTCGTTACTTATTCTATATTATGTGAGTATTCAGATTATTTTGGGATTGAAAAAGAAAGATTGATTTTTGGGAATGATAAAGAGTTAGAATTAATCTTAAAAAAAATATTTCTTAAAATTGCGTCAAGCATTGGATTAGAAGACACTTTTCCTTTAGATGTAACGACAGTTATAACTAATATTTTTCGGATTTTTTCGGATTTTAATAGGTGGTACAAAATTAAAAGATTTGAAGCCAATGTTACGGATTCAGAAATTGACTTTGAATCTATGTTTGAAATATTTTGGAGATTAATGAAGAATAAAATAATTCTATCTTTTAAAGAACACGTAGTTAAAAAGGTACTTGATGAGTCTAATCAACAATTTAAATTTAATCAAATAGATAAAGAGTTTACAATATGGTACTATAATGATTTTGCAAAAAGTATTGTACCTACTTCTTTGGAAAAATTAAAAACTAATAGTATTTTTAAAATTGGTTTTATGGTGGATAATCTTATAGATGAACATCTTGTCACAAATATTCCAAACTCATATCTAGAAGATGTGCCACTTGAAGAATTTTATCTTCCTTCAAAAACAATTTCATTCACTGGAGGGAAACAAAGCGAAGAAGCAATACAAGAAATGGCCAGATTTATTAACGATGCAAGTCAAGCTACTACAATTGAACGTATTCTAGAATGGGATAAGAAAAAATATTTCGAAGGAATTGAATCGATAGATTATCACGAGATGCCATTTATTAATCAGACTAAAAAAGTTAAGATTACAGAGCTCCTAAAACGAGTATTAGAAACTCCTGAAACATTTAATGATGTTCACAATTTAAATAGAACAAATGAAAAAATTTCTGGAATTTTAACAGTTAATAGTCAAACTTCCAATTTATTTCAAGAAGAATTTAATAAAGTAATTTTAAAACTCATTGATGATTTGGTACGTTACCAAAATAACTACATTAACTTTATAAAATGGGAAGAACTTGAAACCTTTTTATAGAAATATAACTTTCAACCGGATACTTAAGTGTCTGGTTGTTTTTTATTTCGTTCTTCAAATGAGTAGAAATTAAGAACAGAATTAAAAATTTACAGAATAAAATACAAGATATAATAAAATCATCAAAGAACAGCAAAGCTTTGACAATCGATAACTAAAAGAATTGCAAATCTTTTACTCATTCAACAGGAAGTTGCTGATTCCTGCTTTTATTCTGAAAGGAAGAAATTAATTATGCGTACAAATAATCGTAAAAATGGCTATTCAGCCAATACTGCAAAGCAATATGTAGATCAGAAACAAGCAATTCACTGCCTAAGTACAGAGTTTGAAGCGCAAATCAAATTCGAAGATGGGCAACCTACAGGCGAAATCATCGGGCACAAGGCATGGTTCTCTCAAAAAGGGTTACCTCCTTTCCAGGTTAAATTTGAATCTGAGGTTGAGCTTCCGCCTTATTTAGCCATGGTTGATTTTGACAATCTTGAAGCCTGCGAGGTCGGCTACAATGTCTATTTCCGTGCGAACAGTGTTAAAGAGGTCAAATGATGACTACTAAAGAGCTTGCTCAATACTTGCTTCAAGCCCTGAACATGGTGCTTGGGAGTATTATGCAGGGAGAAACTAGCTTTTCTAACAGTTTTGCAGTCAGTATCAAGCAAGATGGCTTTCTATTTATCCCACGATTGCCAGCCGGATACATCATAGATGATGAACTTTATCAGAAAATTTTTCTGATTGCTAATGCAGCACTCTATCCGAAATATACGGTTCTCAAACAGAATTCAGCATACTTTCTTGCTCTTGAAACAGATGATATCCATGTTCAACGAGGTTTGTTCTTCCCATGGAAAGAAGGGATTTCTGAAAGGCTTGTAATTCCGGATTTGGATCAATTTGTTTTGAAACAAGAAGATAATATCATTCCAATCATGAAAAATCTTACTCTTGACTATAACAAAGTAACCTCTATAGCTATCGCAGGAAATAGTGGTTCTGGAAAATCTTATGCTTTGACGTACTTTTTAAGCTTGCTGAAAAATTTCTCTGATTTAATCATTGTCGATCCCAAATTCGATACCCCATCTAGGTGGGCACGTGAAAATGGGATTGCAGTCATACATCCTCAGCGCAATCGTTCAAAGTCAGATTTTGTATCGGAGATAAATGAAAATCTAAGCTCATGTTTGAATCTTATCCAAGAACGTCAAGAAATTCTCTATGATAATTCAGACCAAGAGTTTAAGCATTTAACTATTGTAATAGACGAAGTTCTCGCGCTTTCTGAAGGTGTCAATAAAACGATAAAAGAGTCATTCTTTTCACTACTGTCCCAAGTTGCACTTCTCGGGAGAGCTACCCGGATCCACTTATTCTTGATTAGCCAAAGATTTGATTTTAACACAATCCCAGTTTCCGTTCGGGAGCAACTGAATGTGTTGATTCAGATTGGAAACATCAATAAGAAAACAACGCAATTTTTGTTCCCAGACCTTGATCCAGAGGGGATAGTCATTCCTATTGGCAAAGGTACAGGCTTGATTCAAATCATTGATAATGAGCATCCCTATCAAGTTTTACCATTATTATGTCCAACTTACTACACTAAAAAAGGAATTTTGTAATGGAGAAAACATTTTTTCAGAAGACATTCAATTTATCTAGATATCTACTGGTTTTTGTAATTCTTAATACTGTCTTGAGTATAACTTCTCGTCTTTTAATAATTTTGTTTGATAATGAAGTTTTTTCAAGAAAAATTGTCGTAATCCAAAATAAATTGTATTTGGTATCTATGATATTTTTGTTAGTTGCTATTATGCTATTCTTCCTTCTGTTAACTTTATTAGCAATTGAACTGACAGATAGATATAAAACAGACGAAATATCTAACTCTTTTGAATCAGTGAAACAAACTATGAGACTACGTTATTTTTTAATACAACACGAGACTATCCCAAGTAGTGTAAATAGTTTTCAAAAAAATCCAATTTTACAGGATTTTAATAAATCTGTTGCGGGCAGTATTGTTGATGTAAGAAATGAAAGCGTAGTAGTTGTTCTAAAATATCCGGTATCTCAGCAATCTCAGCAAATTTTTAGAAGTATGGAGTCACATATAAAAGAAGAAATTTCGAATTACAATACTAATTTTTATTTTTCATCTCCGGTGAGAATTGGAAATAAATTGTTTTATAAAGGTTCAAAAAGGTAGTGAAAATAGAGTGTTTGACACACGTAGTGAATGTCAAATACACTCTATTTTCTTAAAACACCATCCTTCTAATGGAACCCACTACGACCCATTAGAACAATGATCAATAAGCAAATGTTTTAGCCATTACACTGAAATTTTTAAAAATTTTTAAAAAAATAAAA
>ERZ773013.1702-NODE-1702-length-12720-cov-3.435610_pt1 | contig 12720 bp, 25 predicted proteins | sample MGYA00511670_ERZ773013 | MGnify/ENA primary metagenome ERZ773013 (study PRJEB29015, sample SAMEA2738120) | human oral metagenome | biome: human oral; feature: human-associated habitat; material: saliva | place: China | collected 2257 ...
AGTCATCCAGACTTTTCACGGCAGGCAGAACCGTTCAGTATTGATGATGATTCGCTACCGTTTTAAGAAAGGAGCGTAGATGGAATTTAAACCAATAAAGGGATATGAGGGCATCTATGAAGCCTGCTCTGACGGGACAATTTGGACGTGTGAGGGTAAAACGACTTACAGTAACTGGCGCGGAAAAATCAGAAAGCGTGTCTGGAAACGTAGAGAACTCAAACCACAGATACAAAAACGAATCAGGAGCAGTCACAGCGATAAACGTGTGAAACTATGGAAAGACGGTGAGATGAAAACTCACCTTGTGAGTAGATTGATAGCATCCGCATTTATTCCAAACCCAGAAAATAAAGATTTTGTAAATCACAAAAACGGAAACCCACTAGACAATTCAATAGAAAATCTTGAGTGGACGACTAGATCAGAAAACCAAAAACACGCTTTTGACACTGGCTTAATGAGTACGAATAAAAGAGTATGTTTGAAAGATTTGTCAAACAATACGGAATATCATTTTAACAGTATGTCGAAAGCAAGTGAATTTCTTGGAAGAAACAACGGATATGTAAGTGCAAAAATAAAGAATGGGACAAAAATAAAAGGGTATGAGTTGACGGTATCATGACATGGACTGAAGAACACTTTGCAAAAGAGTACCCAGAAATCAAGTCTATACAAGATATCTGGGACAAGGACGATATGGGTGGATACCAGACACAGCGATATTCGAGGAACTTGAATACAGTGATTGTGACAAATGACTTGACCGCTATCAGTAAGGATCTAAATTCAATCGAGCTTACTTTGGCAGATTTTAAACAGCAACTAACTTTATTTTAAAAAAGGAGAAATAACATGAAACAACAAAAAGAATTTTACACAATCGCACAAAATGGAACAAACAAATTTTTAACAGAATATAAAAATCAAGAACACTCATTAACGTTTAGTGCTGGATTCACTAATGAAGTTCGCTGTGCATTGATTTTTGAAAAAAAAGATGAAGAAACCGAAGAATCCATGGAAAATCTGGCTAAGGCTGTAGGTGGTCGCCTAGTCAAAATCAAAGCAGAATACGAGATCACTGAGAAAGATGGCTCAGATTTAAAAGAGCCGGAAGTGAACGATGAAGAAGATGAATTCAAAGATTTCTTGAGTCGTTTATTAAAACGTGGCTTGGAGTAACGAATGAAAGAATTGACGTTATCACTTGACGCTTCCACTAGTGCGACAGGCTGGGCTGTATATGACGGCCCAGACCTGTTAGAAAGTGGAGTGGTCAACCCTAAAGGTACATTTCTAGAGCGAGCCTTGCAAATGGCAAACAAACTGAAAGCTATCCAGTCACGGCTGATTTTAAAGTATAACAAGCCTTTTAAAGAGATTGTGATCGAGCAGAACAACGTCGGAGGTGGCAACCAGCAAACGATGGTTAAAATCGGAATAGCAACGGGCATTATCCTTTCCCGGCTTATCGCGGACCGCGTTTACTTTGTTAACGTGCGGACCTGGAGAAAGCACTTTGCTATTAAAGGCAAGGGCAGGCAGGTTTTGAAACGGCAAGCAATCGACATCGTGGCAGATAAATTTAATAAAGATGTTAAGGACGATGAAGCGGACGCGATCTTGATCGGGCTATATTTTGAAGAAATGTACAGCTTTAGGGACGGCCTGGAAAGCCATCGTTTAGGTATTTGAGATGGAAAAGGAAAACTTACTACGATCCAAGCGTATCTATGAGAAACGGCTGAGCGAGGAACTACAGCTTAAAACAATCAGCAATACGCGAGGACACCACTACAGCGCGAATTATCGCGAATGGCTACACAAGGAAATTAAAGCCATTGACAAAAAATAAAAGAAATTGAGGGGGACATGATAGATGGATATTGACAAAATTGAGGAACTAACCGAGCTTACCAGACAGTGGTTTATTGACCGGGATATCACACAAGGGGATATCTTTAAACAGACGCTCAAACTATTCGAAGAAATGGGTGAACTGGTCGCAGGGTATGCCAAGCAAAAAGAGCAACTCACAAAGGACAGCATCGGTGATTGTGCCGTGGTTGTCGTAGGATTGGCAATGATGATTGAACTTGATCCGGTTGAGATCATGACTAAGGCAGTAGAAGCGAGAAAGGGCGATATCAAAGACTGCTTTGAGTTGATGATTGACAATGCCAGCGAGTTCCAATTCTCGCGCAAGCTAGAAGTTAAAATAAATGCTAAGTTTAACCTTTTGAGAATCGTGAGCTATTTAAAAGCTATCGCGCACAAATTAGGATATGACTTCGTGGATTGCTTTGAACTAGCTTACAACGAGATTAAAGACCGCAAGGGTCGCTGGGTTGAGGGTAGCTTTGTAAAAGAGGAGGACCTGTAAAGTGAACCGGATTAAAGAACTAAGAAAACAACGTAAGATAACCCAGAAGGCCCTTGCTGACATATTTGGTGTAAGTGTAAGAACTATTCAAAAATGGGAACACGGCGACACGGCAATCAAAGCCGTTAAGACGAAAAAACTAGCAGACTATTTCGAGGTAAGCGAAGGGTATCTTTTGGGATATTCGCAAAGCCCAGACATTCAAGAAGAAAAAGGATTGCAGCTTTCAAAGTGCCAACAGTACCTACTGAAATTAATTAGCATCAAAGCATCTTTGCTACGCGAACAAGAAGAGATAAGCGCGCAAGACTTGAGCAATATTAAGAAACAAGCCAGATGCTTATATGAGGATCTGGTATGGATGCAATTTGAAGCAGAAGAAAGAGAAGGTAAATGAAAATGAATAAACGAGAATTAATTGAACACATTAATAACACATTATTTGATAATTTGAAAGATACATTGTTCACAGAACCTACACTTTCAATCACAGAAAGCGCAAAAGATAATAAAGTGACAATAGCGTTTGAAACCGAGCAGGGCGGTCTCCTTGTGGGCGGTATGTTAAAGAAATTTGAAAAAGTCACGATCCCATGGTTTATTGCTAACTGGATCAAGTATTGCAAAAATACGGGTGTAACCTTGGTCCGAGCTTTACTAGTTGAAGAAATCGATCTTTACAATTATGCAAACCAAAAAGACTATAAAAAGCTAAAAGAGTTTTTAAAGGTCAAAGACAATCAAGAAGCTTTTGCCTGTGCTTGGCTTGATGGATACGAGGTCGCGAAAGAGAAGCGGTATATTGTTAAAGTAAAAGGGGCAGAAGAAGGCTACAACTACCTAAATTGTCGTATAAGTTTGAATGAATATTTTTTTAGTGGAGAAAGTGAACCGTTAGATTTTCGCGTAAAACACACTCGGGAAATGCTTGAAAAAGCTGGCTTTGGCTGGGTGTTTGATTGCGAGGGCATTGAAGTAAAGGAAGTGAAAGAATGATTCCAGACGATTTCTTTATCAGAAAACTTATTGAAGATGAAGATATTATTTTTAGCAAAGAAAGTGAATATCACAAACAGAAGAAAAAAGAAAAGAAGAACCCCATTTTTAAAAGGAATAAGTCCAAAAAAAGACGGGCTCTTTGAAGAGGTGAAAAATGACAGATATAAGGATACTAGATGCTTGTTGTGGCAGTCGTATGTTTTGGTTTGATAAAAAGGAGAGTCATACAACTTTTATGGATGTCAGACAAGAAAAGTTTGATATATGTGGGAAAAAGGTCAACGTAGACCCTGATATTATCGGCGATTTTCGTGACATGCCTTTTGAAGATAATACATTTAATCTAGTTGTGTTTGACCCACCACATCTCAAATGGGCTGGGCCTAATTCAATAATGAAAGCTCAATATGGTCAGCTAGACAAAATCACATGGTCAGAAGATTTAGCCAAGGGTTTTGAGGAATGTATGAGAGTTCTAAAAATTGGAGGTACACTAGTTTTTAAATGGTCCGATTGCCAGGTAAATGTAAATAAAATACTAGAGTCAATACCATTTAAGCCCTTATTTGGACAGCAAAGAGGGACGACTCATTGGATGACGTTTGTAAAATTTGAGGAGGTGGCAGAATGAGACCAAACAGATACCCATATACCAAGAGCCAGTGGACGGAAGAGGACTATGTTTCTTATACAAATATGCATGGCGAACATATCGCACTCAAGATTTTAAAAAATCGAATTACAGGAGAAACGAAATGATTTTTGCTTTGACATTATCGGACGTCGTAGAATTGATTATCGGTGCTATCTGGTTAATTGGTTTTATCGGTGCAATCATCGTGGGAATACTGGGCAGAAAAAGGGGAAACAATTCTTTTGAGACGCAAAGTGAACCTCTTAATTTAGATAGTGGACTAATGAACGCAAAGAAATTAAACAGGAAAGAGGGGCGAGAAAATGACGAACAATGATAAGTTGATACGTGCGAATTTTGCGTTTATTCTGTTTGTCTTAATTGCCGCATGCGTCAACCTTAACGCACGAGTACGGGTGCTCAAAACGAGCAACAGCGAGCTACAGCAGACAATCAGAACACAAAAGGACGAGCTCGAAAAAATCGAAGAAAAAAACGTGATGCAGGACGTGATTATAAATAAATTGAACAATGATTATAATTCACGTATGGCTCAACAATTACAGGAGGTAGCAGATGAGAACGGAGTTGGAGGGTGATCTGACACCAGAAGAATTGTGTCAGACAATTATGGAGACTGTCATGAAAAACGCTGAGCTAATCACGATGAAAACAGGGGAAGATGATGGAATTGAAAAAAGAATTTTTCCAAGAAGCGGATAAGGCGATAGCTGAATTTGACTCTATCTATGATTTTTTCAAAGTCGCGAAAAGTCACAACGCATACCAAGACGGAGCGCGTTATGAGAAATACAAGAAACAAAACAGAATGCCGTCGTCTGCAATCATCGCGAGATTTGTTGGATTCGTCGAGACTGATCTACTCTACGAGTGTATGAAAGAGGCGCTTGATAAAGTAGGCCCAGGTCGGTCTAGCGAGGACCTGGTCGAACGATTCTACAGAGATAATCATAACTACAAGCGAAACGAAGAACGCAAGCGAGAGCGCCGTTTAAGACGGAAATTAGAAGCGCTGAACTTAATATCTAAAATGGAAGGGTGGGATTGAATGCTTTTCGGAGAAGTGCTAAAGAACAAAACAAAGGAGAACGCAGATAACACCCTAAAAAACTACCGCGTACTGTTACGGATAGCAGGGGAGGAGTATAGCCCAAAAGTCACAGCTACTTACTCGCTAGAGCCAAAGAGCGCACCAAGTTCCCCCAGCCGTCAAACTGAACAAATGGTTATAAGACGGGTAAGCGCCCAGCAAGAGCTGGAACTTATGGCATCAGCTATTAATAGACTGTCTGATCTCAACTTATCGCAGATTTTGATTGAACGATATTGTAGAGTGAGATTTAGACAAGACAAGGCTATTTATCCAAGTCTGGGATATTCGGAAAGTGAATACTACAGATTGCTGGATCGGGCTTTATTAGAGTTCGCAGAGGCTTATAAAGCAGGGGAATTGCTAGAGTATAGATTCTTGGGAGATAATTGAAAGAAAATCGGGAGTAAAAGCGCTGTATTGAGTGGTATTATAGTATTATCCAATGAAGTAGGAAGGAACTTCGCCATTTGGTTGTCTCCTTATAGTAGGTTGCTGGGTAACTCAACGGTAGAGTGGCGGACTATTAACTGTAAATGCGGGTTCGATTCCCGTCCCGGCTATAAAAAGCACCGCAAAAAACGAAAAATGAAAGTGACCGATGATGTAAGTTTGGTGCTACTTACTAGGCCCCTTGAATTATTTTGTCAATGAGGACAAAGTAGACCATATAACCCGAGAAGCGCGCATCGTTAAGGTGCGCTCTTTTTGGTGCTTGGAGTTAAAAGTGAAAATAGAGAAAATTAGTATTTCAGAAATAACTGAATATGAGAACAATGCGAAGTTACACCCTCGCGAACAAATTGAGCAGATCAAGAAATCAATCCAGGAGTTTGGGAATAACGACCCAATAGCGATTGACGAGGACAATGTTATCATTGAGGGCCACGGACGGTACAAGGCCTTGAAAGAATTAGGCTTTGACGAGGTGGAAGTGATTCGTCTATCGCACATGAGCGAGGAACAAAAGCGAGCATATATCCTTGTACATAACAAGCTAACAATGAACTCAGACTTTGATATTGACATACTCCAATTAGAGTTGGACGATATCGAAGACATTGACATGTCTGATTTTGGCTTTGAACCGGAAGATGATTTTAAAACGACTGAACAAAAGGTAAGAGAGAATGATTATTCTGGCTCGCTTGTTGATGATTTTATCATTATGCCCCAGAGTATCTTTGACACGCGCCAGGGTGTTTGGCAAAACAGAAAACGAGAATGGCTTGATTTAGGTATTAAGTCAGAGGTCGGACGTGAAGGCAATTTGACGTTTGCAAAAAGTATGAATACTGCCAGGCGTTTAGGACACGAGTATACAGGGATAGACTTGCGTGAAGAACAAATAGACGCGAACTTTGATAATGCGCGAGAAATCGGTATTGATTTAGATAAGGTAAACTGGATCTGCCCTTGGTGGTACAAGTATCTTTGATCCGGTATTGTGTGAGATCGGTTATACATGGTTCACACCGCACGAAGGCTCTAAAATTATTGATCCATTCGCTGGTGGAAGTGTTCGAGGAATTGTTGCCGAGATGATTCTAAAAATGTAGATCGGTATATCCAAGATGAAAGCGCGGATCTGATCTTTGCTTGTCCACCTTATTTTGATCTTGAGGTTTATAGCGATAACGAGAACGACATCTCGAACATGGGATATGATGAATTTTGCGAGATTTATTCTGATATCCTCAAAAAGTTTGCTAAAAAATTAAAAAACAATCGCTTTGCAATCGTAACTATAAGCGATGTTAGGGACAAGAAAGGCTTCTATCGTGATTTGACTGGTGTCACTAAGCGAGCGTTTGAAAGTGCCGGTGTCATGTTCTATAATGACATTGTTTTGATTAACGTTTTAGGCTCTGGTGCTATGCGGGCCAGAAAACAGATGAATAGTGGTCGTAAGGTTATTAGATCACATCAAAGCGTCTTGGTGTTCTTTAAAGGTGACCCTAAAACTATCAAACATGAATTTGGTGATCTTGCAGTACTTGAAAACCTCGAAGACGATGAAGAAAGTGAAGAATAAGCCTTGACTTGTAACGGTTGATGGCGTAAGCTCTAAGCATAGGAAAAAGGAGATACGACATGAACGAACAAACAATCATTTTAAAGACTAAAGCAGAACAAGCAAGAACCTTGCTACGAATTGGCGAGATTGACTTTGACGAAGCTAAAAAGCTAGTTAAACCTTACATTGATCTGGTCAATAGTAAAAGCAAGGAGATTGCTAAAAAATACAATCAAAAGCCAAGACTGGTTAGTGTTTCTGGGTTTTTGAGATAGACAGTGAGCCGTTTATACGGCTTTTTTTATTTTTAAAAAGCAAAGGAAGTGAGGCGATGGCTAATGAGGAAAACTTGATCCCTTTTAATAAGCGAACAGAGAAAGAGCAGAGGGAAATACAGAGAAAAGGTGGCATCGCTTCCGGTATTGCTAGGCGCAAGAAAGCCAACATGAAAAGGACGCTTGATGCCTTTCTTGTTTCTCCCGTTGCTAGTCCTAAAATGGCTGAAAAGCTAAGAGAAATGGGTTTTGAAGACGACTTCGAGTCCGCTTTGATAATGGTCGCGATACAGAAAGCCTTAAAAGGAAGCGCGCGACACATGGAACTAATTGCCAAAATAGCAAACAGCGAGGGCACGAAAGATACGCTTGATAAGAAAGAACAGAAAGCACGTATCAAGTCGCTTGAGCTTGAGAATAAACGCAAGGCCCAGGCGTTAGACGAGGCGGGAGGTGGTGCTGATGAGTCAATCCTCATCATCGACGATATCCCGAACGACTAAACCAACTATAAAACTAAGTAAAGAGATCAATCCTAAGTTTTATAGTGTGTGGCGGTCGGCAAAGCCTTACAATGTTTTAAAGGGCGGACGGAACTCTTTTAAGTCTTCAGTCATTGCTTTGTTGCTTGTCTTTATGATGATTAAAGCGATAACCCAGGGGCAATGTGTAGAGATTATTATTGTCCGGAAAGTTGGTAACACAATCTTTGATAGTGTCTACAAGAAGATAATCTGGGCGCTTGATAAGTTTGGAATGGCTAATCAGTTCAAACGTACTAAAAGCCCTTATAAGATCGTACATAGACGGACGGGTTCGACGTTCCACTTCTACGGGCAGGACGACTTCCAGAAGCTGAAATCTAACGAGGTCGGAAAGGTTATTGCTGTATGGTACGAGGAAGCAGCAGAGTTCGCTGATTCGGAAGAGTTCGACCAATCAAACAGTACTTTCATGCGTCAGAAGCACCCGGACTATCCATTCGTGCAATTCTTCTGGTCGTACAACCCACCGCGCAACCCTTACAACTGGATCAATGAGTGGGTTGATTCATTGCGGACGGCCGATAAGTATTTGATACATGAATCTAGCTATCTGGACGACGAGCTGGGCTTCGTGACTGAACAAATGCTGGACGAGATAGAGCGTATCAAGAGTAACGACTACGACTACTACAGGTATTTATACCTGGGTGAGCCGGTGGGCCTTGGTACAAACGTGTATAACATGGATTTGTTTAAACGCGCAGACAAGATACCAGATGGTGAACGAGTCATCGGTCAGCTATTTGCAGCGGATACCGGACACCAGCAATCAGCGACTACTTGCTTACACGCGGTTGTTACTAACAGGTCTAATCTCTATCTTGTGGATAACTACTACTACAGCCCGGCTGGCAAGGTTAAGAAGAAAGCTCCGAGCGTATTATCTAAGGAACTACATGACTTTGTTATCAAGCAGACGCAGAAATATCCGAATGTACCAGTCATTGAAATGACGATAGATAGTGCGGAGGGAGCATTGAGAAACCAGTATTTAGAAGACTTTGGTATTCGCTGGCACCCGGTAGCGAAGAAGAAAAAAATAATAATGACAGAATACGTCCAATCGCTACTTGCGAATGGCCGTTTTTATTATTTTCCAACCGAGAACAACCTCAAGTATTTTATTGAGGAGCACAAGCGTTATCAATGGGACGAGAAAACGGTCAAGGACGACGACCCGAAAGTTATTAAAGAGGACGATCACACTTGCGACGCGTTCCAGTATATGGTCGTTGATAATGCACAACTACTACGATTAAAAGCCTAGAGAAAGGTTTGAAATGAGTATCTTACAATCAATAAGAAATATTTTTAAGAGGGGTAAATATGTAATGACAAGCCAATCACTAGGCAATATCACAGAACATCCTAAAATCGCAATTAATAAGGACGAATACGATCGTATTCAGAAGAACTTAAAATACTACCAGAGTAAGTGGGACCCTATCCGCTACCGCAATTCTAATCGGGTTGATAAACAGCGGACACGAAATCACTTGCCTATTGCTCGCACGGCTTGTAAGAAGATCGCCAGCCTGGTATTCAATGAGCAGGCAGAGATAAGTGTTGCGAATAGAGTGACAAACGAGTTCATTCAAACTGTTTTACTAAATGACCGGTTTAATAAGAACTTTGAGCGATACCTTGAGAGTTGTTTGGCCTTGGGTGGTCTTGCTATGCGTCCATACGTTGACGACGACAAGATCAAGATTTCATTCGTCCAAGCCCCAGTATTTTATCCTTTACAGTCCAATACACAGGACGTTTCTTCTGCAGCAATTATCAACAAGAGTCAAAAGACAGTAGGCAAAGAAACGATCTACTATACTTTGATCGAGTTGCATGAGTGGACCAAGGACGGCAAGTATACAATCACTAACGAGCTGTACCGTTCTAGCGAAAAGGAGCGCGTTGGTGACCGTGTACCACTATCCGAGATCTATGAGGACCTTGAGGAAGAAGTAACGCTTGACGGGCTTACACGGCCGTTATTTACTTACCTAAAACCGCCAGGCATGAATAACAAGGATATTAACAGCCCGCTGGGTCTGTCTATCTTTGACAATGCTAAAAGCACTATTGACTTTATCAATACCACTTATGATGAGTTTAAGTGGGAAGTGCGAATGGGGCAACGGCGCGTATTAGTGCCAGACCAAACCGTCCGGATTGGGTTCGACCATCACGGAGAAACTGATCTTGTAACGCGCGAATTTGATCCAGAGCAAAACGTCTATGAGCAAATTGACGGTGGCAAAGATACACCAATCAACATCACGGACCTTACTACTCCTATCCGGTCGGACGACTATATCAAGGCTATCAACGAGGGCCTTGCGCTCTTTGAGATGCAGGTCGGAGTATCGCCTGGTATGTTTACCTTTGACGGTAAGAGCATGAAGACTGCGACCGAGGTTGTATCCGAAAACTCTGACACGTACCAGTTAAGAAACAGCATCGTGAGCCTTGTAGATCAATCTATCAAAGAGCTTGTGATCTCTATTTGTGAGATCGGGAAGCTGTACGGCTTGTATAGCGGGCCTATCCCGGAAATGGACGATATCACGGTAAACCTTGATGATGGTGTCTTTGTTGATAAAAATAACGAGCTGGACTACTACGCTAAGGCCTTGTTAAGTGGCCTTGTAAGCAAGCAATACGCTATTTCCAAAGCGCTGGGCTTGTCAGATGATGAAGCTAAACAAATGCTTGATGATATCAAAAAAGAAACCGCTGAGAGCATGGAGCTAGAGCGTAGCACCAGCGAAGTTGATATTTATGGAGAGTGAGTAAATGGCGCGTAACAAGTACCCGGTATTATTTAATGAGGAGCAGTTAGAGTTGCGCGCATCACAGGTTGGTGATATCTATCATCAGATGGCGCGTGATCTATTTGATGAGGTTATAGATAGGTTGCTAGAGCGTGGGGCTGAGTCTTTGGCTGATAACCCGTATATCTGGCAGTTAGAGCGTATGAGTCAGATGCACATGCTAAATGAGCAGAACCTGGATACAATCGCCCGCTACTCTAAAATAGGCCGTGAACAGCTCAGAAAGGTCATTGAAGATGAAGGCTTTAAAATCTATCAGACTACCAAAGAACAGCTCATAGACGACCTCGGAGATGGTGATTTTGGCAATTCTAAGCACGCGCAGGAGTTACTTGCTGGGTATTTTGAACAGTCGCAAGGTGACATTAGTAACTTGATTAATACCACGCTTCCAGGCATCGTTACAGATGTGTACCGTCAAATGGTCCAGGAAGTCGTAGCCCGTCAAGTGGTCGGACTAGTCACACACGACAAGGCTGTATCTCAAACCGTGATGAAATGGCAAGAGATAGGCTTTAAGGGCTTCATTGACCGCGGTGGGCACTACTGGAAAGTAGATAACTACGCTAGGACGGTTATAAAAACGACAGTCATGCGTAGCTATCGCGAGATGCGGACGATGCCAGCAGATGAGTTAGGGATTGATACCTTTTACTATTCAAAAAAGGCTACAGCCCGCGAGGCCTGCGCACCTCTACAGCATCATATTGTGACCTATGGCCCAGCAAGGGAAGAACACGGTATCAGTATTCTATCTCTTGCGGATCATGGCTACGGTACAGCAGGGGGCTGTCTTGGTATCAACTGCGGGCACATGCTGACCCCGTTTGTGCCTGGTATCAATGAACTCCCAGAGCTTGGCCCGGACGTTAAGAACATCACGCAAGAAGAAGCGATTAGAAATGCTAACGCGCAATCTAAGCAAAGGGCATACGAGCGAGCTATTAGGAAGTCTAAGGAAAAGCTACACGTTGCCGAGAAGATGGGCGACCAGGAACTTATCAGTAAGTTTAAAACTAAAATCAGAGACCAACAGGCAACCTTGCGAGATTATATCGCGGACAAGCCTTTCTTGCATCGTGACTATGCGAGGGAAAGGTATTTTAAACCAAAGGAGGAAACTGAGAATGAATGACAAATTCAGGCGCTCATTGGAAAGAGTCGTATTTAAAAACAAAAAAACTCTTTTAGATTATCATCGCAACATTGATCGTGCAGCGTTTGATGGCTTTAAATTCGGTTTTAAAATAGCAAATGAAAGGATATTAAAAGATGGAAGATTGGAAAGAACGTTTCAAGATTGAATACTACAAATTGCGAGAACGATTCAGCAAATTGGACTACATGATCGGAAAATACGAGAAAGGGACGCTTGAGTTCAAGCCTAATTGTCCGATTGATTTATTAAAACGTCAGCGCTCGGTTATGTGGGAATATCTTTCAATTTTAGAGCAACGTGCGCGAATTGAAAAAATTAAGTTGTAAAACAGGAATAGACTGCTATAAACCACTATAAACCACTATAAACCGTATGGGATCCCGTGCGGTTTTTATTTTGCTCCCTTTCTGGATGGATAGGTGATTTCCTCCTTTTTTCTTGCCTATTCGCGGGATCGTACCCCGCTGGGAGCTTTCGTTGCTGGACGTAAACCGGCGAATTCGTCTACTGGACGTAAAACAGAAAGGAGTTTTAAACATGAGTTTAAAACGCGAGATGTTAGTTGATGCAGGTATTGAAGACAAGGACACTATTGAGCGCATCATGGCAGCGTACGGGTCAGCAATCAAAGAAGCCAAGTCAGAGGTACAAGCAGAAAACGACAGCTTAAAAACACAACTTGAGCAACGGGACCAAGCTATCAAAGACTTACAAGCTAAAGAGGGAGCTAGTGAAGAAGCCAAGAAACAACTGTAAGACT
>ERZ773013.1707-NODE-1707-length-12712-cov-2.983408_pt1 | contig 12712 bp, 15 predicted proteins | sample MGYA00511670_ERZ773013 | MGnify/ENA primary metagenome ERZ773013 (study PRJEB29015, sample SAMEA2738120) | human oral metagenome | biome: human oral; feature: human-associated habitat; material: saliva | place: China | collected 2257 ...
TTGACGAATATCCACTACAGCTATGCCGGAAGCCCGCACGAGGTGCTTTCCGGCGTTACCCTAAGCCTTCCAGCCGGATGGACTGGTGTCGTTGGCGATAACGGCTGCGGAAAGTCCACTCTTGCGCGAATTGCTACGGGCATGCTTTGGCCCACTGGTGGAAGCGTGGGGCCAGTGGGGCTGGTGAGCGCCTATTGTGAGCAGGACAGCGCATGCGCCCCTGCGGCACTCGCTGACTTTGCATCCGCTTGGGACCGCGAGGCCGTTCGGCTTAGAGACGCGCTGGGAATCGGGGACGATTGGGCTTGGCGCTTCGACGAGCTTTCCTCTGGTCAGCAGAAGCGCCTTCAGGTTGCGGTGACGCTTTGGTCGCGCCCCGACGTTCTGGTGATGGACGAGCCAACAAACCACTTGGATGCGCCAGCACGCGAGGCGGTGCTTCTCGCCTTGGGCAGCTTCACTGGGATTGGAATTCTCATCTCGCATGACCGGGACCTGCTTGACGCCCTGGCCAAGAGGTGCGTCTCTTTTGAGGGCGGGAAGGTGCGAATGCGGCCGGGCAACTATTCCCAGACGTTTGAACAGCGAAAACGAGAAATTGCGGCTGAGACAGACGCCCAAGACCGCGCACGGAAAGAGGGGCGGCGCCTTGCCGCCGAACGCCAGCGGCGCGTGGAGGCGGCGTCGCGAGCCGATGGGCTTCGAAGCCGACGCGGCCTCGATCCGCGGGATCACGATGCGCGCGAGAAGATTGGGAGGGCGATTGTCTCGGGGAAGGATGCCCGCGCGACACACCTCGTCACGGCGCTTGACGAGCGCATTCGCGGACAGCGTGCCCGCGCGGAGTTGGCTTATGTCGAGCGGCGCTACGACGGTGACGTGCCGCCGCTTGGCGAGAGGTCGAGAAGGGCCGTGATTGCGCGGTTGACGGCGGGGTTGGTGCGCTACGGGGGCGAAGCGGGGGTGCCGGGCGTTTTGATTCCCGACTTGATTCTTGGGGCATCCGACCACGTGGGAATTGTGGGGCCAAATGGGTCGGGCAAGTCAACGCTGGTGAGGACCGTTGTCGAAGCCGTTCCCAAGGACGTTCCCATGCTCTTTGTGCCCCAGGAACTGGACCATGCCTATGCGGAGCGCGCCATTTCGTGTCTTGCGAGCCTAAGCACTGCTGATAGGGGGAGGGTTCTCTCCGTGGTGGCACAGCTCAACTCGCGACCTGAGGCGATGCTTGAGGGAAACGAGCCGAGTCCAGGAGAGCTGCGAAAGCTCGTGGTGGCGGAGGCGGTTCTCACAAAGCCTCAGCTTCTGGTGATGGATGAGCCTACAAACCACCTCGACCTGCACTCTACTGAAGCGCTGCAGCGCATGCTCGCTTCGTTTCCCGGCGCTGTAGTTCTGGTTTCGCATGACGCTTGGGTTGTGCGGTCTAGCTGTGGACGAATCTGGCAGCTTGAGCCCGCGAAGGGTGGCGATTTTGCGTGCGGTGCGGTTCTGATTGAGCGCTGAGGGAGCAGATTTGAGCGTCATTTGAGCGTCAAACTGCGTCTGCGCTTGATCGCGACGCAATATTACGTGCGGATGGGGACTTTTGTAGTAGTAGGTCACCGAACTGAGGGCTGGGGCCGGGGGTCCGGGCTCTTTTGGGAGCCCCGGCGAAAGACGTCAACAGGGGAAACGCGGCCGTACCTTGCCTGCGAGAACCGAAAAGGTCGTTGCGGGCGCCCTGCGGCAGGAAAATGACCCACATATCTCGGCTTTCGCACGTAATTTCGGGGATTCATCTTGCGCGAGTGGGCGCCTGGGGGTCAGAGGGCATCGAAGCAAGGCGCGAAAGAAAAAACGCCCGGCGCATGGTACGCCGGGCGACCCAAATGCGTAGACCGTTGCCTGGGACTACGCGATGAACTCGAGGAAGGCATCGGCCTGCGCGGCGAGCGCTGCCTCGTCCTCGGCGGAGAGGGTCAGCGTGCCGGACATCCAGGACTCGCCGGAGAGGGCGATGCCGGTCTCCTTGTCGGCCATGACCTGCGCGCCCACGAAGGTGAGCAGTGAGTCGAGCGCCGCGCGCATCTCTGCGGTGGCGGTGCGGCCGCCTGCGCCAGAGACGGTGGCGCGCATGCCGCCTGCGACTGCAGTGTCGCGGCCCTTGCCGGGAAGCGGTCTGCTCAGCCAGTCAACAAGGTTCTTCACATGGCCGGGGAACGACGCGTTGTACTGTGGGCTCACGAACCACACGCCGTCGGCCTGGCGCACGGCGTCACGCACGGCTGCGACCTCCGGGCGCTCGGGGTCCTCGAGGTCCTGGTTCATGAGGGGAAGCGCGGAGTAGTCGAGCCTGCTCACGTTGGCGCGGCCCTCAAGCAGAGCCTCGATATGATGCGCCAGCTGCTCGTTGAACCCGTTCTTACGAAGGGTACCTACCACGATGAGGACGTTCTTCTCTGCCATTGTGCTCTCCTTTAAGGTCTGTAAGGTCGACTTGGTAGCATCTATGTACTAAAATCAGTGTAACCAAAAATGAGACTTGTCAAATAACGTTTTTTCACGATACCTAGTATCAGAAAAGATACCGGTCGCTACCAGCGGGAAGGAGATGGAACCTCATGCGAGACGTACCCAAGGACTTTGGCGCCTGCCCCTTTGTGACGGCGCAATGGCTTCTCCAGGGGAAGTGGTCGATTGTGATTCTCCATCACTTGAGCGAGGGGACATTGCGCTTTGGCGAGCTAGAGCGTCGGATGCCCGAGCTCACACACTCCACGCTCTCCTCGCAGCTCAAGCGCCTGGAAGCGGAGGGCCTGGTGAGCCGCGCGGTTTACCCGGAGGTACCGCCGCGCGTGGAGTACTCGCTCACGCAGGTGGGAAGGGATTTCATTCCCGTGCTTGAGAGCATAGAGACATGGGGGAAGGCCTACATCGAGCACCTGAACAGAGGGGAAGTGACGCCGTCGTAGCAGGGGTGCGGCTGCGCTAGTCCTTGGCGCCGAGCAGCCCGCTCACAAAGCTCACGATGAGCGCCACAAAGAGCGTAGCCCAAAAGCCCGAAACCACGACCCCCATGCCAAAGACGCTCTCGGCGAGGTTGGACGCGAGCGACACCATAAGCGCATCGATGACAAACGAGAAGAGCCCCAGCGTAACGACGGTCACGGGAATCGAGAGAACCTTGATGATCGGTTTCACTATCGCGTTGATCACGCAGAGCATGAGCGCAAAGGCCAGATACGCCGCCCACTGCGGGTTGCCAACCACGTGAGCCGAGGGAACGAGGGCGACCGCGACAAAGGACGCTATAGCGGTTGCAAGGACGGACATCAGCGTTTTCATGGTGGCTACCTCGCGTTTCCGTGGCTGACTGCAGTTATCACATGATACCCAAGGTAGCGCCGCGTTGCCGGTGGGGCCCGTACTGGAGCCTCTTAAGGCGAGAAGTCCCGACCAATACAGTCAAAAACACGTGCGCATGCCGAGAAGTTCAATTTCTCGAAGTGTGGCGCATTGCGTAGTGCTAGTCTTCCCATAAATTGAACTTCTCGTTATTTGAAATTGAACTTTTGGACCTCGTCCGTCCCCTTGCTGAGAAGAGAAATTGAACTTCTTGCTCGGTGGGGGGCGGCCGTTCGGAGGGGAGGGGCCGTGGAAGGCCAGATCCGGAAGGACTTCTCGGAGCGCCTTGGCCAGGCGATGGACAAGCGCGGCCTGCGGCAGGCAGACCTCGTGCGCATGGCCGCCGCCGAAGGCGTCAAGCTGGGGAAGTCCCAGCTCAGCCAATACCTGAGCGGCAAGACCGAGCCCAGGAAGGCAACGCTCGCGTTTCTCGCCAGCGCCCTCGGCGTAAGCGCCGAGTGGCTCAGCGGGGGTGCGGCCGACGTCCCCGCGCCACCAGAGATGAGACAAAGGGACAGTCCCTTTGTCTCATCCAGCAAGGAGAAGGAATCCGCCATGCCTCGTCGTCAGTTCAAGAAGTCCTCTAAGCTCAATAATGTCCTCTACGACATCCGCGGGCCTGTCCTGGACGAGGCGTACCGCATGGAGGACCAGGGCATCCACGTGCTGAAGTTGAACATTGGCAACCCCGCGCCGTTTGGCTTCCGCACGCCCGACGAGGTCGTGAAGGACATGCAGGACCAGCTCACGGAGTGCGAAGGCTACTCCAACAGCCGCGGCCTCTTCTCGGCGCGCAAGGCCATCATGCAGTACGACCAGCTCAAGGACATCCCCAACGTGGACGTCGAGGACATCTACACCGGCAACGGCGCCTCCGAGCTCATCCAGCTGGCGATGAACGCATTCATGGACGAAGGAGACGAGATTCTCGTCCCCAGCCCGGACTACCCGCTCTGGACTGCCTGCGCCACGCTGGCCGGTGGCACCGCTGTGCACTACATCTGCGACGAGCAGGCAAACTGGTACCCCGACATCGAGGACATCAAGCGCAAGGTCACGCCGCGCACCAAGGGCATCGTCGTGATCAACCCCAATAACCCCACCGGCGCGCTGTATCCGCGCGAGGTGCTGCAGGAGATCGTGGACGTGGCGCGTGAGAACCAGCTGGTCATCTTTGCGGACGAGATATACGACCGCCTGGTGATGGACGGAAAGCAGCACGTCTCCATCGCGAGCCTCGCGCCCGACCTGTTCTGCATCACGTTCAACGGCCTCTCCAAGAGCCACATGGTGGCGGGCTACCGCATTGGCTGGATGAGCCTCTCGGGCAACAAGCGCATCGCGAGGGACCTCATCGACGGCATCAACATGCTGTCCAACATGCGCCTGTGCTCCAACGTGCCGGCGCAGTCCATCGTGCAGACCTGCCTGGGCGGCATTCAGCGTAGCCAGGGCCTTCTCGTCCCCGGAGGGCGCATCTACGAGCAGCGCGAGTACGTCTACGAGCGCCTCTCCAACATGGACGGCGTCACGGTGACCAAGCCCGAGGCCGCGTTCTACATCTTCCCGCGCCTCGACCCCGAGAAGTTCCACATCACCGACGACGACCAGTTCGCACTCGACCTGCTCAAGGACGAGCACGTGCTCATTACGGCAGGTAAGGGCTTCAACTGGGAGAAGCCCGGCTACTTTCGCATCGTCTACCTGCCGCGCAAGCACACGCTGCACGAGGCGATGGACAAGCTCGAGGGCTTCCTGGGCTACTACCAGCAGTAGCGGGTTTTCCTGCTGTCTTATCAGCGACGTCCAAGAGCTTGCTCCGTGGGTCCCGCAGCCATACGAAGGCTGCGGGACCCTATTGTTTTAGATTCATTTTAGGTAGAATTGTAAGACAATGTCTTATACACTAGCAAGTGGCACGAGAGGAGCTGACGCTATGGCAAGTGCGACGATGACTATCCGCCTGGACGAGGACGAGAAACGGCTCATAACCGACTACGCCAAGACCTTTGGGATGTCTGTATCCGAGCTCATGCGCAAAAGTGCCCTCGAGATGATTGAGGACGAGCTTGACCTTGAGGACTGGAAGAGCGCAAAGTCAGAGTTCGACAATGACCCCGAGACCATTCCCGCAGCCGAGATTGCCCGAAAGTACCTCTAATGTGGCGGCTCGTATTTTCCAAGAAGGCTGATAAGCAGCTTGCAAAGATGGACCCCGGTGTTCGCCGGATCGTCGTCGCGTGGCTGCTCAAGAACGTCGACGGTTGCGACGATCCACGACAGCATGGCAAGGGACTCACCGGCAACCTTTCTGGTGCGTGGCGCTATCGGATAGGCGACTTCCGCATTCTCTGCGAGATTCGCGATGAGGAGCTCGTGGTTCTCGCCCTGGAAGTTGGCCACCGACGCGAGGTTTACAAGCGCGAGTAATTAGGCGTTTGGGTAGTTGACAGGGCCGAAGAAGCTTGAGAAGCGCCGCTGCGACAAAACTCGTCCTGATTTCTGCCATCTTTACAATAAGACGCCTACTTTTTGCAAAAGAGAACACTTTTCAAGACGAGTTTGCGGTGAGCGTACCTTTGTGTCATGTCGTCTGCAGTGGGCGGATGCCAACCCACGCCCAACGCCCTCCTCGCTGTGAATAATGGTTCTAACCAACCAAGCGCGGAGACGGACGCGGCGACGGTTGCGGCGATGGGCGAAACGACAGGCGCAGGGGAGGGGGATGGAAGGCATGGACAAGCTCGCATATCTTGCGAAGACGCTTTCGCGCACCACGCGTAAGGACTATGAGAACTACGTCGTAAACGCCGTATGGAATCGTCTGGGGGATGACACGCTAAAGCCGGTGTCGCAGCAGTGGCTTGCGAAGCCCAATGGCAAGGGCTATTTCATAGACCTCTACTTTCCGCAGGTGAACATTGGCATAGAGTGCGATGAGCCATTTCACCATGATCAAGAGGACGCCGACAAGGCCCGCGAACTCGATTTGATAGACATTCTCAACCAGATCGATGCAGAGCATGGCTACAAGGCTTTGCATATTGATATCGCCAAGGGCTATGACAGCGTAAATGCCCAGATAGACAGGGCTGTAGAAGAGATTTGCAGGGAGGCCCAAAGGAGTAGGCTCGCCGGGGACTTCTGTGAGTGGTCTCCGGACGCCGAGAATGAGGCGAAGCTGGACGGCCGCGAGTCAATCTTTGTTGGAGACGGGCTGTCATTTAGGACTATCTGCGATGCCTGCGATGCGGTGTTTGGCTCTGGTTACAGGGGTCAGCAGCATGCGTACATCAAGCCCCGGGGTTCATTTCGCGAGGTGTATCCCTCATATGTGGCATGGTTCCCCGCAAAGATGGCGGTTGGAGGAAAGGGGAGAAAGGGCTGGCTCAACATCGTCTCCCCGGATGGCTCTGAAATATGCGAGGGCCGCAAGGGCGAAAACTACGAGGGCGATGGCGACAGCTCTACTCGCGTGGTTTTCGTCGGGGCGAAAGATCCAATCACGGGCGCAAGCGACTACCGCTTTCTCGGCGTGTTTGAGCCCTGCGGGACGAGGGAGCTCAGCGGCCAACTATATAGGCGCTACCGTCGCATTGCCGAGAGTTTCCCCATCCTAAGGGGTTGATTGATTGTTGCTTGGCGGAAGCCTTCGTTGCAGTATCCGTGAGACGAGCTGCCCTTGGAGAACCCGCGCGTGAGGAGCGGACTTGGCCTGGTGTCCACAAACTCGTCGGGGTCGTAAACGGCGCGATTGCGGTGCTTCTTCCTGCCAAAGATGAGTTCCATGGCGAGCCTCCGATGATGCGGTTTACCTCGTCAAAAAGGTATCATTAGACGGGGAGGCGGCTTCATGCCCCTATTGTTTACTGTGCGAGCTTCGTGAGCGTGTCGCCAGCAATGCGATAGACCGTCCAGTCCTTCATGGGCTCGGCGCCAAGCGAGAGGTAAAAGCCGATGCTGGGCTTGCTCCAATCGAGACACCACCACTCGAGCCGTCCGCAGCCGCGCTCGACGGCAATGCGCGCTAGCTGTTGGAAGAGTCCTTTGCCGTAGCCGCGCCCGCGGTATTTTGGCATGACGTAGAGATCCTCCAGGTAGATGCCGGCGCGCCCAAGGAAGGCCGAGAAGTTGTGGAAGAAGAGCGCAAAGCCCACCTCTAGGTCGTCCTCGCGCACAAAGAGCACCTCTGCCTTGCCTTTCTCGAAGATCCATTCGCGCAGAAGGTCTTCGGTGGCAATTACCTGGTCGACCATCTTCTCGTAGTCCGCGAGCTCCTGAATGAATCGCAGGATGAGGGCGCAGTCGTCCTCCCGCGCGAACCGGTATGTGACTTCAGCCATGTGAGGGCCTCCTGCTGGTTCCAACTTGGGGTATGGGATGCTTGCGTCAGGTCTTTCAAGGGTGCTGACGGTATTTGCGCATCCACCATTCGCTATATTACGTGCGGAATGGGACTTTTGTAGTAGTCGGTTTCCGTCCCGAGGCCCATTAGTGGGGGTTCCGGCGCATGCGTGATGTGCCGAGCTGATTGCCAACAGGGAAAACGCAGTTATACGCTCGCTCGTGCGAGCCACGGAGACCCGAGGTGCCCCTCGCGGCTAGAAAATAACCCACATATCTCGACTTTTGCACGTAATTTGGAGGAATCGCGTTGCGCGGAGGCGTTGGACGAGGCTCGTCGAGCTCTCATTTCAAGGCTGCCGGGGGGTCTCACAACAGCTGCCATAACAAAACGCACGTCCCAAGAGGCCGCGGCATCAGCCAAAGAGCGACCCGTTGTACTTGACGATGACGCGACAGGCCATGAAGATGGCCCCGAGCACCGCGACTATCAGGGCGACACCAGCAACATCCGCCGCCGCTCTGGGCAGCAGAAGCGAGAGCCCGAGAAGCACCACGCAAACACCCACCACTGCCATCCAACGTCCGCTCTCGCGAGCAAGCGCCGCCCGTTTGACGCGGGGCACGTTGACGTAGTGATAGCCGTGCAGCCAGCGCACGTTCCCGGTGCGCATCTGCCAGAGGGCCATCGCAAGAATGAGCCCGCCGATGATCGCCGAGGAAGCACAGCCGATAATTACGTTTCCACCCATGCGGCATCAACCCCTATTAGTGTAACCTGCCTGCCTAGCACCCGCAGCCGTGATGTCCGCATCCGCCTTCGTGACTGCGGTCGTGGTCGTGGCAGCTTGCCTCGGCCGTCTGCTGCAGGGAGCCCGCAAGGAATGCGGCTACTGCGTCGTCGACCGACCCCTGTGCCCCACTATACACGGAGATGCCGGCCTGCTGGAGGGCCGCCAGCGCGCCCCCGCCAAGTCCGCCGCAGATAAGCACGTTAACGCCATTCTCCGCGAGAAGCCCGGCGAGCGCCCCGTGGCTCATGCCGTTTGCCCCTACGACTTCGGATGCAATCACTTTGCCGCCTTCTGCATCGTACAGCTTGAAACTCTCGGTCCTTCCAAAGTGAGGGAAAATGTTGCCGTTCTCATACGTCACTGCGATTCTCATCGTGTCCTCCTTCTGCTTGGGCGGCCATGGACTTCCATGTGTCGCCGACGGGGCCAGCGTGACGCTCCCGCTCTCAATGCAAATGCCCTTCCCGTTTACCAGGGCGTCCGCGATAGCGTGCCGTGCGCGCGCGTACACCGCCGCGACCGTTGCCCTGGCAATGCCCATGTGCTCTGCGGCCTGCTGCTGGTCCATGCCTTCGAGGTCGATGAGGCGAATCGTTTCGAGCTCGTCGAGCGCGAGGCGTACGGCTCTCTCCTCGGGAGCGCCGACTCCCTCGGGGGAAAACGAGACATATTCAGGAACAATCCCCACGCACCGTGGCTTTTCTCGCCGTCCCGCCAAAGGAGGGCCCCTCTCGTTGACTTGGCCGCAGCATGCGCGCCAGGCTCGTACAATTGGTGACATATGTCATCAATGAGATTAGTACTTGAGGTGGGTAGAGTAAAGCTTATTTCGACATATGTCAGGAATTTGAGGGGCAATATTCCCGCTGGGGGAAGTGGCGGATTCCAGTTGCGGAAGATTTCGCTCGAGGCGTAGCCCCGATACACATTCGTGCACGAATCTGTGACCCGCCCAGGTCGATACACATTCGAAGTGCGAATGTGTATCAATTTGCTCGCCCAAATGAAATAAAGTTGCCGGTGAAGGGGGTCCCGGTGAATCCCGCTGCCCGGCAACTAAATCCCGCGGCGCGCTATACAAATCCTGCAGCGCGCTATACTAAATCACGCAAAGGGGAGCTAGGACAACGACCTGGCTGAGAGGCGGCACCATTGCCGCGACCCATAGAACCTGTCCGGATAATGCCGGCGTAGGGACCAGAGCGCACAGTTCGGGCACCTACGGAAGACGTGGGTGTCTCTTTTTGGCACCCGGAAGGGAGGGTGCATGGACTGTTCCGTCGCGATTCAGTTCCTGCCCATGGACGCCCAGACCGACGAGGAGGTCTGCCGCGTGGTCGACGCGGTGATCGCCTACATCGACTCGACGGGCGTCGACTACTTTGTTGGCCCATTCGAGACTGCCATCGAGGGCGACTACGACACCTGCATGGAGATTGTTAAGAACTGCCAGCTCGTTGGTGCCAAGGCGGGCTGCAAGAAGATGGCCACCTACGTGAAGATCGACTACCGCCCCGACGGCGACGTGATGACCACCGAGCACAAGGTGGGCAAGTATCACCCCACGGACTCCGAGTTTGCCCAGAAGGCCGAGGGGGTCGCGTAGCCGTTGTCGCGCCAGCAGCACAGGCCGAGCAGTGCCTCCGCCTCGCAGACGGCGGCCGCCTCGCGCACCGGGGCGTCCCGCACGCGCCGCGTTCTCACGCCGCTCTTCACGGTGGTGGGGCTCCTCGTGGTGTGGGAGCTCGTCGTTGACCTGGGGATAATCCCAAACTTCCTGCTCCCCACGCCCATCCAGGTGGTCGAGGCGCTCGTGGGCGACATCTCGCTCATCGTGGGTCACGCCGCAACCACCCTCGTCGAGACGGCCATCGGCCTTCTCATTGGCGTGGCCCTCGGCTTTGCCATCGCGGTGCTCATGGACCGCTTCGAGGGCTTCTACCTGGCCCTCCAGCCGCTCGTGACCATCTCGCAGACCATCCCCACCATTGCCATCGCACCCCTTCTGGTGCTGTGGTTTGGCTACGGCCTGGCGCCCAAGGTGATCCTCATCGTGATCACCACGTTCTTCCCCATCACGGTGTCGCTGATCTCGGGGTTCCGCTCGGTTGACCCCGACGTCATCGACCTCATGCGCACCATGAACGCCTCGCGCTGGCAGATCTTTCGCTACGCCAAGTTGCCCGCCGCGGCCGACCAGTTCTTCAGCGGCCTGCGCATCAGCGCGACCTACGCCATCGTTGGCGCGGTGATTGCCGAGTGGCTCGGCGGCAACTCCGGGCTGGGCGTCTACATGACGCGCGTGCGCAAGTCCTTCTCGTACGACCGCATGTTCGCGGTCATCATTGTCATCTCTGCGCTGTCACTTGGTCTCATGAAGCTCGTCGACCTGCTGCAGCGCGTGTGCATGCCCTGGAAGAGGGCAGAAGGGAACAAACGATAATGGCTTTCATGTCTCCGCTTGCTGGCGGCGTCTCTCGCCGCTCGTTCCTCCGTGGCTCCGTTGCCGCCTCCGCCGCACTGGCGCTCGCCGGCTGCGGCCAGTCGGCCCAGTCTGGCTCGTCCGACGCCTCCTCGTCGAGCGGCTCGTCCAGCTTGAGCTCCTCGAGTGACCTCGCGAAGATCTCCTTCGTGCTTGACTACACCCCCAACACCAACCACACCGGCATCTACGTGGCCCAGGCCAAGGGCTACTTCGCCGACGAGGGCCTGGACGTCGAGATCGTCCAGCCGCCCGAGGACGGTGCGGACGCGCTCATCGGCGCGGGCGGTGCCCAGATGGGCGTCTCGTACCAGGACGTTATGGCCAACAGCTTCTCGTCCGACCAGCCCATGCCCTACACCGCCGTGGCCGCCATCATCCAGCACAACACCTCCGGCATCATGAGCCGCGCGGCCGATGGCATCACGCGCCCCAAGCTCATGGAGAACCACGCCTACGCCACCTGGGACCAGCCCGTCGAGCAGGCCACCATCAAGGACGTGGTCGAGGCCGACGGCGGCGACTACTCCAAGATCAGCTTGGTGCCCTACAACGTGGACGACGAGGTCTCGGGCCTCAAGGCCAACATGTTTGACACCGTGTGGGTCTACGAGGGCTGGGCAGTACAGAACGCCAAGGTCCAGAACTACGACGTGAACTACTTCTCGTTCATCTCGATCGACGACGTCTTTGACTACTACACGCCTGTCATCGCCGCCAACGACGACTTTGCCAAGGCCAACCCCGACCAGGTCAAGTCCTTCCTGCGCGCCGCCAAGAAGGGCTACGAGTTCTGCGTCGAGAACCCCAGCGACGCTGCCGACATCCTCTGCGACGCCGTGCCCGAGCTTGACTCCGACCTCGTCCACGCCAGCCAGGACTACCTCAAGGACCAGTACGTGGCCGACGCCTCGTCCTGGGGTGTCATCGACGCCAACCGCTGGTCCAAGTTCTACCAGTGGCTCAACGACCAGAACCTGGTCGAGAACAAGCTCGACGTGAACAAGGGCTACGACCTCTCGTACCTGGAGGCGTAAGTGCGCGCAGGCGTTACATCTGCCGAGAAGGGAACTGCCTCGGGCACCGGCGACGAGCCGGCGCTCGAGGCCCGCTCGCTCACGCTCTCGTGGGACGGAAAGACGACCGTCGTCGACCGTATCTCGCTCACCGTCGCGGCAGGCGAGGTCGTGTGTCTGGTGGGCCGCTCCGGCTGCGGCAAGACAACCATCCTGCACGCGCTTTCGGGCCTCACGCGGCCGCTCTCCGGTCAGGTGCTCCTCCACGGCGAGGACATCACGGGCACGCCCGGCCATGTGAGCTACATGCTTCAGAAGGATCTGCTCCTGCCCAGCCGTCGCATCATCGACAACGTGTGCCTGCCACTGCTTCTGGCGGGCGTACCCCGCGCGGAGGCCCGTGCCAAGGCCGAGCCGCTCTTCGAGCGCTTTGGCCTTGCGGGCACGGAGGAGAAATGGCCGGCCGAGCTATCCGGCGGCATGCGGCAGCGCGCCGCGTTTATGCGCACCTACCTCATGGGGGCCGACGTCACGCTGCTCGACGAGCCCTTCTCGGCGCTCGACGCAATCACGCGCGTGGAGGTGCGTCGCTGGTTCTGTGGCATGGCTCGCGAGCTAGGACTCTCGGCCCTCGTGATCACGCACGACGTGGACGAGGCGGTCTCTATGGCGGGCCGCGTCTATGTGCT
>ERZ773013.1708-NODE-1708-length-12708-cov-6.028531_pt1 | contig 12708 bp, 12 predicted proteins | sample MGYA00511670_ERZ773013 | MGnify/ENA primary metagenome ERZ773013 (study PRJEB29015, sample SAMEA2738120) | human oral metagenome | biome: human oral; feature: human-associated habitat; material: saliva | place: China | collected 2257 ...
CGCACATACAGACATAGAAATGCCCGTTACAAAACAAAGTTTTTTCTCGTCAATTGTTTGCTTTTCATCTTCAGTCATTGTGTTATATCCAGCAATTAAAGCAGCACCATGACCGGATAAAAGTATGAGAGAACAAATGCCAAAAATTGCGGTTAAGGACCACAATATAATTGAAGATAACATCATATTCACTCCAATCAGGAACGAACTGCTTGTTAATTGAATTATATACCTTCGAATTTAATTGGGTAATTGAATAATTCAAGCCCCTTCATTGTTATGTTCGTTAGCAACGATATAGGCCTTTTACTGTCCATTACAGTACCCACTTAGATTGTCTGTAGGTCTTATCCTTCTTTTCACATGCTTGGAGATGGATTGGGAATGCATTTTTGGAGAGCATTTGCCACTAAGTGAGGTAAAAATGGGCGCATATTATATCAACTTTTATTTTCATAACATTGAGTATGATGACGGATTCTACGGCGGAGAATTTTCAGCCCTTGATGATCGCGTTTATTGCAAGTTCTTATACGATAGAGAAACAAAGGAATTTACCGACATTTGGGACAATACTCAGCCCATTGATGAGATTCTTCCAATTCCAATTTGGTGGCTTGATAAGAAGCTTGAACAGAATGGGAAGCTCGGTAAGCATGAAAGCAAAGTGAGCATTTAACCTTTTAATCACTTTGTAATCGGCTTCTATCGTGTTTCTTTCAAGGAATTATTTTTGCTCTGAACTTCCTTCTACCTCAAAAAGAATCTTGAGGGCTTCTTTGTATTTCTCGACGCGCTTTAAGTCCTTCTCAGTAACTGTTTCCAGGCGGGACAGGTTTGAGTTGTGTTGTAGATCACAAATTTTCACGTGTCGTGCGATGTTGTTTTTGCTTAGACGGCGAACATAGTCCATGTACTCGACTTTGGGATTGTGGTTCAAGAGAAGCAGAGCTTCAATAACCTCCTCATTCATGCCAGCTGCACGAATATCATCTACTGTGTAATCTGTGTCTTCCAGAACATCGTGCAGAAGCGCTACACAAGTCTCTGCTTCTTGACCATCCTCAAAACGCTCAGCAAGACTGGTGGGGTGGAAGACGTAGGGGATTCCAGCTTTGTCAACTTGGTCCTTGTGCGCTTCAAAGCAGAGCTTCATCGCAGCTTTAGTCATGGGTGTGTAATACATGAAGCCTCCTAGTATTAACGAGCAGCTTCTATGCCGATAGATTTATTTGATTCTTTTGGTTTCCTCTATTTTACGAGTTTTGCTCTCTAAATAACAAGTTCTCTGAGCATCTGACCATACGCCGCTGAATCGCTGGTCATGCGTTCGCAGTGGTCATAGCCCTGCCAGATAGTAAGCGTGGCCTTGGGATACACCTTAGGCAGAACCTTCCTTGCGCGTTTCAAGTCAAAGTCCTTCTCGCCATACGTGAAGATGCAGCGGCGTTGTACGTCGGGACTAAGGGCGGGGAGGTCAACGTTACTGCAGTCGTGAATGATGTTCTGAATGCTTTGGACGCTCATCGCAATAAAGTGCTCTGACATAGGTTTAGCTGCAACTTTTCCGTAAAGTTGTTCCATCTTTTGTACGGAAAGTTCGGGGCCTGCAATAGCTTTGCGGTGCTTGGCAAGAAATACTTTCTTGAGTACAAACTCAAGCGCAGAGGCAAGAAATCCTCCCGTCCAGAAGCTTGTTCCCTCAAAGAAGAGGTGGTCAAAGACTAAATCGGGGAACTTGAGGAGCTCAGATAGAACTACGCCGCCTAGAGAGGCACCAAAACCCAGGGAGAGATGGGTTATGTCGTGCTCCAGCAGCCAGTCATGAATCTGCGCAGCTTCTTGGGATGCTGAGACATATTCCGTTGCATCTTCTTCCCCGTGAGCGGCAAGATCTGGGACTAGATAGCGCAGGTTATCGCCCATGTTGCTCACAAGAACAGTCTTCATTCCCTCTGCCGAAGAGAGCATGGGATGAATCAGTAATACGGTAGGTGTGGTCTCAGTGCAAGCGTCGGGCTCAATGAGGTGCATCTTCACGACAATCCTCCATCCGTTGTTCACCTGCGATTATATCCCTGCTGGGCACACGGATTTGCTGTTTGTTCACCAAAGCTGACATTTTCCGTGAACGGTAGGGGTGGGGCTGTGAGGGATGTCCGGGAGGAAGCTTGAGATTTATTTCATTTCTCTTATAAATCAAGAAACGCATCAGGTGCATTACTGGTCGAATTCCAAATCTTTGGAAAGCCCCATGCTGTCAGAAGTCTCATAACTGATGGAAAGTTCTCTGGGTATACATTATGTCCAGCATTCGATAGACTGCCATGCTCAGAAATCATCTCAAATTCCCATGTAAATGGAGGTCTGCCATTAGTTGGAATAGACTCATAGGTATTCTTCCAGTTAAGAATTCCAGCATCTAAAAATCCACCTAATAATTCACATGATGGTTTGTAGTTTGACCTACATTCTTCGTAGGACACATCATCTGGCCAGTATCCATACCAATCAAGGAGACCAATAGACTGTTCTGGTTTCTCGCCAATTTTATAGAATCCATACCACCCTGCACCACAACAGCCATCTCTGCGACTGTGTCGTTCAATTCTCAAATGAATTTTCTGGTTTGGCGTATCGCCAGCATGTATCAAGAATGACAGTTTCGAACTAGTAAGTAGCAGTGTCCTTTGTTTTTCTTCTTCAGGAGTCGTATTAAGCCATGGAAGTAGTGACAAGATAGTCTCATGCTCTGCTTCAGATTGCCCCCAACCCTTAAAGTTCATACCATGGTTGCTGCGTGTATACATGCGCTTAATAACATATGGTGAAAAAACTTTTTGGCACCTAAAGTTATGAATCAACTCCCTACCCATTACAATTCTAATGAGTCCTCGTGAACCTCTATGTTTGCCTAGTACAGCGATTTTTTCGTATCCATCGCCCCATTGAACTGGGAGACAATAAACCTTTGTTCCAGGAGAAAAATGTCGCGTCCCATGAACAACTGTATGGTCTTCTCCAAAAGGATGTTCGTCAATTACGTTACCAACCAGACACCAAATCCATTCTGGGAGTTTATTTGTTCCTACAAAATCCCAGTAATCTCCTTCTGTGCTCGGAGTAGTTTTCTTTTTTCTACGGCCAAAGTCATAGTCTGGTCTGAACATTTTCTTGATATGATCCAATTTGAATAGACATCTATCAAGAAGTGAACTTTCCGCTGCAGTATAGAGAAGTCCAACTCCTTTAGGATCTTCGGTAACGCACTTGGTGATGATTGCATAGATGCATTCTTTGTTTAAAACAAGCTCGTTAATACTAGAAAGTAATTCAGCATCGTTTGTAATATCTACGCCATAGCTATCAAGAATTTTTTGATAGCTATGAGCGCTCTCTTGTTCGTGTATTTCGGACTTAAATAAACAAGCAAATTCTTCAAGCACTCCAGGAATTTGATAATGGGGTATGTCAAACGGTATATCAAATAAGCTTACGTTGTTGTCGATGTAGTCGCAAAAATCGTGTAGTTCAACAAAATGCCCAGACCAGGAATTAGTTGTTGCAAGGAACCAGCCAGCTAAATCTGTTAAGTTCTGTACATACATAGACGTCTCCCAAATAGTGAATTCACTTAAGCTAAAACAACAATTACTTAATGCGATCTACTATCTGCGCACATTAAGTCCAATTTGTGATTCAACTTTCAGCAAGTTTAATAGGAGGTGAACTTTTAACTGTCCAATGTATTACCCACCAAAATTGTTTTATGGTTTATTTTCTCGCTTTTTAAAAACATTATTATTGGAGTTTTCTAAGAGTAGGAACATAATGATTCAATAAGAAACAACTTGGTGTTAACCCGATGAGAAAGCAGGTAATGCATGTCTAAACACCTTGAGGTTCTTTTAGTTTGTGGTTCTGGAGCAAGTAGTGGTTTTATGGCGGTAAAAATGAAGAAAGCTGCCGCAGAACACAATCTTGATATTTCCATCACTGCAAGAAGTGAGTCCGAGGTTGAGAGCTACATTGACTCAATCGATGCCTTGATGATTGGTCCCCATCTTAAGTACCTTGCTGATGAGCTTAAAGGAAAATATGCTGATAAACCCGTTCAGGTGATTCTTATGGATCCCGCATATTATTCAACCCTAAATGGCGAGAAAGCTCTCAAGCACCTTATTAAAACAATTCGTGAAGCAAATGCTCAGTAATTCGATTTCAAGCTGAATAATTAATTTACCAGGTGTGCTACATAAATTTGCTTAAACGCCGCTAAGGAGGCTACAACTATGAATAAGCTCATTTACTGGCTTCAGTCGAGCTTCTCGCCAAAAATGAACAGAATTGTTCAGAACCCTTGGATTCTTACAATTAAGAATTCTGTATTGCAGACACTTCCTCTTATCTTCTTAGGTTCAATTTTTAGCTTACTTACAATTCCTCAGAATTATTTTGAGTGGTGGCCAAACTTCTGGACACCTTATGGATGGACCTTTGGCATTGTTAGCTTGATTGTTGCATTTTTGATTCCTTACAATCTGTTGATACTTAAGGAGCACAAGCGCTCGGCAGTTAATGCGGGTATTGCTGGTGTTATTTTGTTCTTGATTTCTTTAAATCCACAGTTTGTAGCTGATCAAGCGGCAATGATTGCAGCAGGAGAATCTACGTGGTTCCGCATTTCTAATATTGGCGGTTTTGGTGCTGGCGGAATGTTTTTGGCTATTGTTGCTGGGCTTGTTTCTGCAGCAGTTCTTAATAAGTTTGCAGACTTCTCATTTTTTAAGGAAGATTCTGTAATTCCTGATTTTGTAAAAGACTGGTTTAACTCTATGCTGCCAATTGGCATCGTAACTGTTTTTGGTTGGATTCTTACTGATCCAAAGTTTTTGAATCTTAACCTGTATCAGCTTGTTGTTAGTTGCTTTATGCCTCTGCAAAGCATTGTGAACACCCCTGTCGGTCTTGTAATCGCAATGTTCCTCTTCTGCTTCCTGTATTCTATGGGCATTTCTACTTGGGTTCTTACTCCAGTATTTACTCCAATCCTTCTTGCAAATGCCGAGGCAAATGGCGTTCTTGCAGCCGCTGGTAGCGCAACGACATCAAATCTTGCAGTATTTACTGACGCATTTGTTTACTCGGGGTATATCTGGATTGGCGGCATTGGTTGTACCCTATCACTTGTTCTTTTGATGGCATTTTCTGCTAAATCAAATCAGCTAAAAGCACTAGGTCGCGCTTGTCTTGTACCAGCAATTTTCAACATTAATGAGCCTTGTGTATTTGGTGTAGTTGCGTGGAATCCAATCATGATGATTCCAATGTGGCTTCAGGGCATTGTGCTTCCACTTGTTGCCTATGTATTTACCAAGGTAATCCCATTAGGAGCTATTCCTTCGATGCTCTTTAACATGTGGTACTGCCCATTCCCAATTGCTACGTTCCTTACTTGTGGAACGGCAGGCAGTATTGTTCTGATGTTCATCATTTTTGTTGTGTCTGGTCTTATTTGGATACCATTCTTTAGAACATACGACAAGCAGCTTGTCGACGCTGAGACTGCAGAGTCTGAGTCTGATTCAGACGAGGATTGGTCGTTCTAAATCTAAAAAGTTATGCCTGAGGTTGCAGTTCAATTTGTGGCCTCAGGTAATTTCAAACATCCTTTAGAGTCTAGAGGAGAATTTCTTATGGAAGAAGAGATTGATAAGACCACCCAGGATGCCATGACCATCCTTATTGCTGCCGGCGAGGCTCGCAATGAATGCAAGCTTGCTTACGAGGCTGTTGCTGCTGGTGATATTGCACTTGCAGAAGAAAAAATTGCTGCTGCAGATGCAAAGATTCTTGAAGCTCACCATGTTCAGACTGATCACATCCAAGGTGTTTTTCGTGGAGAAAAGCAAGAGTATAGTCTTCTGTTCTCACACGCTCAGGACACACTCATGGTCATTTATTCTGAGATCATTACTGCTAAACAGCTTGTCCAAGTTTTTAAGTCTTTTGATGACAGGATTAAGAAGTTGGAGGAGCGCTAAATGGGAGCAAAGCCTCAGGTAAGGCATAGTTTTCCAAAAAATTTTCTTTGGGGAGGTGCTTTCGCAGCCAATCAAATGGAGGGTGCTTGGCAAGAAGGTGGCAAGGGTCCTTGCGTAAGTGATCTTAATGAGTACAAGTCAAATGTTTCGCTTGATAAGAAATACAACGGAGAAGAGACTACTCAGAAAGTTACTGCAGCCCTTGAAGCAACTGATAGGATTTTTCCTAAACGTTGGGGCATTGATTTCTATCACAACTTTGAGGAAGATTTAGAGCTTCTTGCAGAGCTTGGTTTGAAGACGTTCCGAACTTCAATTAATTGGTCACGTATTTTTCCTCATGGGGATGACGCTGAGCCTTCTGAAGAAGGGTTAGCTTTTTATGACAGGCTTATTGATGCAGTTATTGCTAACGGCATGGAGCCTATGATTACCTGCTCTCATTATGAAATGCCAGTGGCTTTAACGCTTAACTATAAGGGTTGGGCTTCTCGCGAACTGATTAATCTTTTTGAGCGTTACTGCAAGGTTTTATTCGACCGTTATCACGATCGAGTTAAGCTATGGATTCTTATTAATCAGATCAATCTTGTGTCTGTTGAATCCTTTAATCATCTTGGAATTTGTGCTGATAAGGTAGATAACCTTGCAGAAGCTAAGTACCAGGGAGTTCACAACGAGATGGTAGCTTGCGCCCGCGCCACTCGTTATGCTCATGAAAACTATCCCGAGCTCCAGATAGGTATGATGCTGTGCGGTGGACCTGATTATCCATCGTCAAGTAATCCTGAGGACGTTCTTGCCTGCTATAGGCATAATCAAATGGAGTTCTATTACTCTGATGTATTGCTCAGAGGCCAGTATCCAGGATATGCTTTGCGCTTCTTTGAAGAGAATGGTTTTGACATTCACTTTGGCGAGAATGACCTTGAAGATTTAACAAATACTGCCGACTTCATGAGTTTCTCGTATTACTATTCAAGCGTTTGTAGTGCTCAGAGCTTTGCGGATGGAAATAAAGATTTTTCTAATCCTAATCTTCCTGCAAACCCTTGGGGCTGGTCTATTGATCCTCTTGGACTGCGTTACGCCCTTAATGTCTTCTACGACCGCTATCAGTGTCCAATTTACATCACAGAAAATGGTATTGGTGCTTTTGACAAGCTTGAGGATGATGGAACAATCCACGATCCGTATCGCGTTGAATATTTCAGAGCACATGTTGAACAGATGCTTGAAGCACTTAGTGATGGTGTAGATTTGCGCGGCTATTATGCATGGGCGCCAATGGATATTGTGAGCTGCTCTTCTTCGGAGATGAGTAAGAGATACGGCTTCATCTATGTTGATCAGGATGACCTCGGAAACGGAACAGGACGTCGCATTAAGAAGGATAGTTTCTCTTGGTATCAACAAGTAATTAAAACTAACGGAGAAGAACTATAAGGTAGTTTTTTATTTTTTGAAATAGATTATAAAAGCAATGAGCCCGTTTGATAATTTGTATCAAATGGGTTCATTTTTTTCTTGTTATCAGCATGAAATCAGTGCGTATGTGGGACACTAAATACCAGTGAATACTGGCCCGGTCAAGAAAGGAAGGCTCATGGCATACGAGTCTCGCGAAGAAATTGACAGCAAATATAAGTGGGACCTGTCCTCAATGTTCCCTAGCGATGAGGCATTTGAGGCTGGGCTCGAGGAGCTTAAGGCTTACTGTCCAAAGCTGCTTGCGTTTAAGGGCAAGATTTCCACCTCCGCACAGGCTCTTCTGGAGTATCTGCAGCTTGAGGACCAGATGAACCTTCTGCTCTACAAGATTATCAACTACGCCGAGCGCAAGAGCGACGAGGATACTCGCGTTGCCAAGTATCAGGCATACGTTGCAAACGCTACCAGCGCATATACGCAGGTTGGCGAGGCAACTTCTTGGTTTGCCGCAGAGCTTCTGGCCATTCCAGCAGAATCTGTCGAGAAGTTTTATGCAGAGGTTCCAGCTCTTGAGTTTTATCGTCGTAAGCTCAACAAGATCTTGAACCAGCGTGAGCACACCCTTTCTGCCGAGGAAGAGGCTCTTTTGGCGCGGGCTGAAGAGCTTGCTGTTCAGCCAACCAATATCTTCTCCATGTTTGATGACGCGGACCTCACTTTTGACGACGCAGTTGATTCCGAGGGCAAGACTCATAAGCTGACCAGCGGTTCATTTGTTCCTCTGCTGATGGATGCTGACCGCGTCCTGCGTGAGTCCGCATTCAAGCAGCTTTACAGCCGCTTTGGTGAGTTCCGCAACACTTCCGCTGCAATTCTGACCAGCCAGGTTAAGAACCTGCAGTTCTTCTCGTCATCTAGAAAATATGCAAGCTCCCTTGAGGCTGCTCTTGCAGAGAACGAGATTCCTGTTGAGGTCTACAACAACCTTATTGACGCCGTTCACCAGAACTTCCCAGCGTTCTACAAGTACGTTGACCTGCGCAAGCGTGTCATGGGCTTGGATGAGCTGCACTTCTGGGACGTCTACACTCCTCTTGTTGACGATGTTGACATGAAGTTCACCTACGAGGAGGCTTGCGACCTTATTGTTAAGGCTCTGGCACCTATGGGCGAGGAGTACGTCGGCCTGGTCAAGAAGGGCCTGGAGAGCCGTTGGGTTGACGTGTACGAGACCCCAGGTAAGCGCTCCGGTGCTTATTCCGCAGGTGGTAAGGGCATGAACCCCGTTATGCTCCTCAACTTCCAGGGCGGCCTTGACGACGTTTACACCCTCATTCACGAGATGGGCCACTCCCTGCACACGTATTTCTCGTCCCACAACCAGGAGATTACCTACTCTGATTACTCCATCTTTGTTGCGGAGGTCGCATCCACCTGTAACGAGGCGCTGCTCTCGCACTACCTGCTTGAGCACGAGACCGATCCTGCCCGTCACGCGTACATCCTCAACCACTTCCTTGAGGGCTTCCGTGGCACTATCTATCGTCAGTGCATGTTTGCCGAGTTTGAGCGTGACATCAGCCAGATGAATGCTGACGGTGTGGCTCTAAACGCCGAGGTTCTCTCTGAGCGCTACGGCAAGCTTTGCGCAGAGTACTTTGGACCTGGCATTGAGCTGGATGAAGAGATCAAGCTGGAGTGGTCGCGCATCCCTCACTTCTACTACAACTTTTACGTCTACCAGTACTGCATTGGTTTCTCGGCAGCTATTGCCCTGTCCCAGCGCATCCTTTCCGAGGGTGAGCCTGCGGTCAAGGACTACATTGGCTACCTGTCCGGTGGTTGCTCCAAGACTCCAATCGAGCTGCTCCGCGGCGCTGGCGTTGACATGGCCACTCCAGACCCCGTTAACGCTGCGCTCAAGTACTTTGGCGAGCTTGTCGATCAGCTTGAGCAGGAGCTCAACTAGGCGCGCGACGGCTACGTGCACGATCGGGTACGACCGCGCAGCCGAGCGCGATTTCCGCTGGCAGTCCATCTACCAGCACGTAGTTCATATGGCGAGAAACCCCGTCTAGTAGCGGGGTTTCTCGATATCAGAGGAGGATTTATGCAGGCACGATTTGTTCACCGCTGCACTCATGTTTTGGATAACGAGAAAACCGTCGAGTTCTACAAGAAGGCTCTGGGATTTCGCGTTGACCGTGTTAAGGGACCAGAGGACGGTTCTTGGACCAACACGTTTTTGGTAAACGACTGGTCTCCTTTTGAGCTGGAGCTCACGTGGAACCGCGGTTGGGTAGACCCCTACGACAACGGCGGAAAAGACACTCACATTGCGTTCCGCGTTGACGATTTTGATGCGTTCCACGCACTTCACGAGGAGATGGGCTGCATTGTTAAAGAGAACCCAAAGATGGGTCTCTACTTTATCGCAGACCCTGATGGCTGCTGGATTGAGATTCTGCCAGAGAAGTAACCATGGCAGACTACGGTTTACTTTCAAAACAGATTGTCTCGCTAGCCGAGGTTGACGCTCACTGGCTGCCAGTGTTGTCTAACGCCGCAGCTCTTCTGTGGGATGCTTTGGATGACATCAACTGGGTGGGGTTCTACCTGGTAAATCCTGTGACGGTGACGGATGCGGAGCCGGACGCGGCTCCAGGTACGGGTGCGGCCTCGGACGCGGCGCCATGCGCTCACGAGTCGCGCACTCCCGAGCTGCGCCTGGGACCGTTCCAGGGCAAAGTTGCCTGCGTGCGCATTCCTTTTGGTCGGGGAGTGTGCGGTACAGCTGCAGCAACAAAGACGAGTCAGCTGGTAGAGGACGTGCATCAGTTCCCTGGGCACATTGCGTGCGACTCTGCATCCAACTCCGAGGTGGTTGTTCCTATTTTTAAGGATGACCAGGTAGTTGGAGTGTTGGATATTGATAGCCCGAGCGTGGCTCGATTTACCCAGGAAGACCTTGCAGGTCTTGAACGGGTGATAAAAGCGCTCGAGAGCTGCACGAATTTCTCGGACTTTTGTTAAGAGCGACTTGGACCGCTGTTAAGTGCAACTTGGAATTCTGTTAAATACGTCTAGCTGCCGCTAAATACGACTAGAGAGCTAACATTTGGGTACACAAATCATGTACGGGCGAGTTTGCTCGTGCATGATTTTTATATCCACGCAGCATTCACGGAGAGGTCTGCTCATGAAGAAAATTGTATTTATCATCGGTTCCGGTCGTAAGAACTCGTTCAACAAAACGCTGAGCCAGGTTGCCGCAAAGGCGCTGGAGGGCAAGGCAGAGATTGAGATTGTCGACGTTTTGGACGTCCCATTACTCAATCAGGACGAAGAATTCCCAGCTCCTGAAGGTGTTCAAAAGGTTAGGAACGCAGTCATGGCTGCCGACGGAGTGTGGCTCTTTACTCCGGAGTACAACTACAGCATCCCTGGTACCGTCAAGAACATGCTGGACTGGCTGAGTCGTCCGCTTACCTCCGATTATGAGAAGAAGTCCGAGACCGCAATTGCTGGCAAGGTTGTCACTGCAAGTGGTGTTGGCGGACGAAACAAGGTCGCAGGATCGCTCGCCGTGGTAAAGCAGCAGTTCCTGGCCCTGCGTACCAAGCCAGTTGAGCCGTTCAATGGCTTCTCGCTTCCCGTTACCGCTTGGACCGAAGGAACTTGGGAGCCAGAGCCCGAGGTTCACGAGGCAATCGCCCAGCAAGCAGAGGATTTTCTCGCCGCACTGTAAGGCGTGCCCGGCGAGCACGTCCGGCGAGCACGTCCGACCCGCGCGTCCGCATAAGGTTGCTTGTGCGCCTGATTTCTGCAAAGAATCTGTAACTTTTGCCTAAAAGCATCAAAGATTCTGTGGATTTGCCTGATTTTGTAAAAGAATCTGTGCCTCAAATACAGATTCTTTGCACTTTTTAGGCGGGCTTTGAGGCGTTCCCAAGGTGCCCTTCAATGGAGCCTGATTTTCTCGTCAAGTCTGAGTAATTTGCCGGAAAAGTTCACCATGTCTGAGTGGTTTTGCCGGTTTTTCTCGCCATGTCTGAGCTGTTTTACTCAGACATGATGCGTTTTTCAGGCTCAAAAGAACCTTCGCCGAACCGCACGCGCAAGAGCTCGGCCTGTCGAGAAGACCGAGCTCTTGCGAGTCGCGTTTGACCAGCACGTTCAACCAGCGTGTCTGCCACGCGTTCTGGCGGCGCGTCCGAGCAGTCGCGCTTATCGTTTCTTCAGAGCGTTCAGGATGCTGATAATGATGTGGTAGAGGAGCGCGGAAACAGGCCAGATAATCCAGGAACTTTTCCAATCCTTGGTGATGAAGCTATAGCCCACGTACAGCAAGGTAATGGTGCCAAAATACGCCCTGGCAATTGGCCTGTACTTCAATGCTGCGGATTTGGAGTCTCTCTTGTTGCTTTTCTCGTCATGGGAGAAATCGCCTTCTTGAAGAAGAACCCTGTAACCATCTCTAAGAATTCCCGAGTAAACCAGCAGGTAAACGCCAAGAGAGACGAGAATTGCTGCCATAAAGAAACCAAGCGCAAAAGTGAGGCCAGTCCCGTAGTACGAGGCAATAAGGAAGGGGATTGCGCTCAGGATGGTAAGGCAGACGCCGGCGGCCTGTTGCACGTATCGCAACGATTCGGTTGACTCGGCGCGTCTACGAACGGCGGCTTCGACACCGTATTGGAGCTCGAGAGAGGCCTCCTTGAGCTGCTTAAACTTCGCGAGCTTCATGTCCTGGAGAATCAGCAGGCCAACGCCTGCAGCAATGAAGAGCATCATGATGCAAATGCCCGCAATGCCCATCGCATCTGGAGAAATGCGCATCGGATCAAAGTAGAGCGCATCTTCACTGTATGTTGCAAGCGAGACAAGAAGCGCAGGTCCCAGGATAAAGAGGGTAATTGCGCCTGCCGTGGGGCGAGAAGTTCGTGCGATTGCATCAAGGTATTCGGTGGCTGTTTCAAGCGATACGCTGAGCTTTGGCGCTACGGTTTTGCTGGTAGATGCGTTGTCTGCGGTGGAGGAGCCGCCCAGAACAGCGCTGGGGTCAGCGCCTGCAATGCCGCCAGATGCGCTTGTGCCGGTGCTGTCCGCGACAGCGACCGCGGCAGTAGCTGGAAGTTCCTCAAGCTCGTCTTTGAGCAGGTAGTCCGTGGAAACGCCAAAGAGTTCGCTCATGGCCATAATCTTTTGAATATCAGGCATGGAAGCCATGGAC
>ERZ773013.1715-NODE-1715-length-12680-cov-3.075644_pt1 | contig 12680 bp, 10 predicted proteins | sample MGYA00511670_ERZ773013 | MGnify/ENA primary metagenome ERZ773013 (study PRJEB29015, sample SAMEA2738120) | human oral metagenome | biome: human oral; feature: human-associated habitat; material: saliva | place: China | collected 2257 ...
AGCTGGCTGTAAAGCTACCTAGCTCGGTCGCACCGGATGCCAACGACGCTGCGTTGGAGTCCACAGCCGATGTTGTAGTGTACGCCGTGTAACTCTGATCCTTGACGATCGATGAGCTAGAGACGAGAACCAACTGCACATTCGACTTGGTGACTTTATAGTTAGCCACCACCTTACCAGATGAATCCGCTACTTGAACCGTGGATCCTTGCTCAAATCCGGAACTATTGGTCAGTTTCAGGTAGCCGCTCGTCGAGTTGGTGGAGGGAGCCTCGAACATATCTGCCGTGCTGCCGCTGAGAACCGTGGCACCGTTGAGGAGCAAGTCGCCGTTGGTATCCAGCGCAGCGTTACCGCCTTGGCTGGGACCGTTCACTATCAGCGTTCCTCCAGAAAGAGTTGTGACACCGTTCGAATCAATGCCATCGCCCTCAGCATTGACGGTAATATTACCGCCGCTCACGTTGATTGCAGCATCGACAACCTCAAAGGTTCCGCCGCCACCACCGGGCATGCTGCCGCCGGCGTCACCCGGGGCCTCTCCGCCGCCCGAGGGCGGCTCTCCCGCAGGCTGGCTCGTCGCCGTGCCGGAGCCAGAGCTGCTGCTGGCACCCTCTGCCAGTGCGGGCAGGGGAGACATCGAGAAGAGCAGCGCTCCCGTGACAACCGCGACGCCCGCCTTGCGCATGATCGAGTCCCTGCGTACAAACGTCTCACTTCTCATGGTGTCCCTCCTCGTCTGGCGTAGCCGTTGGTCACAGTATGTCCAGCCGCGAGGGGTCCGCTGGCGTCGCGTGCGCAATGACAACAGGCTGGCATAACGTTGAACTGATGCTCAAAGCAACCTGTCGCGAAACTGAAATGAGACAAAGGGACTGTCCCTTTGTCTCACATGGAGCGGAATATGACTGACGAGAACAACGCACGCACGGCATTCGCAGCTATCACAAGGCGAGGCTTCATGAGCCTGGCGCTTGCTGCGGCGTCCTTCTCGCTTGCCGCCTGCGGGTCGTCCTCCGGCGCCGACGCGGACGCCAGCTCCGACACCAGCTCAAACGCTAGCGCCGATGCCAGCGACCAGCCCATGGGCGCCTACGCCTCGGGCGTCCACCACGCGACCATCGAGGTCACGGACTACGGCACCATCTCGGTTGCCCTCAACGCAGACGTTGCGCCCATCACCGTGTCCAACTTCGCCGGCCTGGTCGAGCAGGGCTTCTACAACGGGCTCACCTTCCACCGCGTGGTGAGGGACTTCATGATCCAGGGCGGCGACCCCAATGGTGACGGCACCGGAGGCTCTGGCACCACCATCAAGGGCGAGTTCTCGGCCAACGGGGTTGAAGAACGACATCGCCCATATGCGCGGCACCATCTCGATGGCGCGCTCGTCGGACTACAACTCGGCCAGCTTGCAGTTCTTCATCGTCCAGAAGACGGCAGCCTCGCTCAACGGCCAGTACGCAGCCTTTGGCAACGTGACGGACGGCATGGACGTGGTCGACTCCATTGTGAATGCGACGGCTGACAAGGGCGATTCCAACGGGATTCTCCCCAAGGCGGACCAGCCCGTCATTGCCTCCATCACGATGGTCGACTAGGGACGGGCTCTAAGGCAGAACCATCGGCTCATGACGGTCAAGCACGTCCTTGCTGCAGCTAGCTTGCAGCAAGGACGTGCATTGCTTTCTCGATTGCGGCGTCTCGGATGAACGTGGACTTGTTGACTCCGCTTGCTTCTGCGGCACGGGCTATGAGTTCTGCTCCAGACTTTGGGCACTTGAAGGACATGTTTGCGTTTGCCTCATCTGAGAGACGCGGACGGCCTGCGCGTATGGTAACGAGGTGCCCATCAAAGTTGCCGTCCTCCCAGGCTTTTGCGCGTTGTTCGATTTCTTCGTCGGTGAGGACGTGACCATTGGGAAGCTTGTACTCTGCCATGGCTACTCCCTTCTCTCGTTTCTTTTGGCCTCTGCTTTAACCCTTTTTGATACTGGCGTATTTGCGTGATATATGAGCCATCCTTGAGTGGTCATTGTTCCTACCATCTCAACCATCTCAACCTAGCGCTCGTGTTTATCCCTTCCTATCCAGAGATACTCTGGAAAGTTGGGGCTTTCCGGTCGTAAGGCCTCGTAATAGGAGTGTTCCCAAGCGTACCTAACGTCTTCCTCGGACAGTTGCGGATGCTCTCTTGTGATGCGGGGATGCACTAATAGTCCATCCATAGGCCGTCCCTCCTCTGGGTACCCAATTATCTACTACATTATTATACTACGTTATTGCGAACTGGGCGAACGCAAGGTCGCGAGGGGGAATTTGAAATGGACGTAGACTCCAAAGAGCCCGCACAGCAGCTTCACCACAACGAAATAAACCAACCAAGATAGTGTGCTTTGCCTTAGTAGGCAAGGGCATATATCCAAACGGTATAGAAAACGCCGTTATCGTGCTATAGTCATATACATACGAAAGGAGCTTCCGCATGTATGAGATTGGTGAGTACGTTGTCCATCCGGGCCAGGGCGTGTGTCGTATCGAGGATGTGACGGAGGATCCCACCCCCTGCTACCAGCTCATGCCCGTGGGCGAGCGCCATCCCATGCGCATCAGCTACCCCGTCTCCAGCGAGTCCCGCCTTCGCCCGGTCCTCTCGGCGGAGGAGGCCCGCACAATCATCGACGAGTACCCCACCATGGAGGTGGAGTCCTACTCAGAGCACAGCGGCACCCTCGAGGAGCAGCACTTCAAGGACGAGATTCGCCGCGGCAGCTGCCAGGACTCCGTGCGCATCGTGAAGACCTTCCGCGAGCGCATCGACGAGGTCAAGTCCCGCAACAAGAAGCCGCCCGTGGCCTTTGACCGCATCCTCAAGCTGGCAACGGCTCGCTCGCTCCAGGAGCTCTCCGTCGCGCTCGACACCACGCCCGAGGACGTCCAGGCGCTCTTCCAGGGCGCACTTGACGCGGCAGCCGAGGAGAACTAGCCCGCTCGCCGAAAGCCTCCATACCATCTCTCCTCCAGCTTGGATTCTCCATTTATGCTGCAATTCAGAAACCTTTCAAGGGCTGGGGGGATGAGGTGTCTTACTCTAAGCTGCTCCTGAAGGTCGTCGTCCGTGAGCCAATTGCCTGGGTTACGTTTGGTACGCTTGCCGTACTTCTCTCCTTGTGCGTTTTTCTTCCGTATCCCCTGTATGGTCCCGAGCTATTAAAGCTGACCCTGAGGATGAACTATGAGTCACTCTCGGAAAGTTTCTCCAATGGGTCATTTGATGGTGCGCCGGATGATCTTGTCGAGAGCATGCATGCGAGGGTTGACTACATGAGCTTGGCCCTAAATGCTGAGACGAACCAGGATTTTTACCGCGCGCTGTCGAAAATATACGCCATTGATGAGGCTCAGTCTTCCTCTGGATCGCTTGTGGGGACAAGCCCTCTAGAGGAGGTGGCGAAAAAAGAATACGCAGATGCCATGGCAATGGTGGATGGTTCCGTTGGCTATGACTACTCCAACCAACTACCTGGCATCCCATTGCTCACTGTGGCTCCCAGCACGTTACCCCAGTTTGCCCTCTCGATACCGGCTATCGCTATTGCGTTCTGCATCTCTTCTGCAACCGACAGGCGAAAACTACTGGGGTCTGCAGCCATTCCAGCAGGGACGTCACTGCTCTCTAGGTGCTTGGTGGGCGTGGTGCTAAGTGCGATTGGCCTTTGCGCCGCCATTATTCCCCCTTTCCTCATCGCGACCGGCGTTCGAGGTTTTGGAGATGCCAGCTATCCGATCGTATTCCTACGAGGAGGGCAAATTGTCGAGATGGGCGTGGGCGAATCGGCCTTATGGACGCTTGGCCTGATGACCTTCACCTGGCTCTTTCTGGTTGTTGTGGGCGTTTGCATTTCCGCACTTGCAAAGAACGCCTTGGCTGGGCCTGGCGTAGCGCTTGCACTTTCACTTATCCCGAGCGCACCAAACTACTACTCGGTGAATTCAATCTGGGGCCCAACCCTCGAATCTCTTCCATTCTCGTATTTTTGTCCATGGGTGGTTGCCGGGAGTTGCGGCGCATTTCCAAATGTTGACCTAACGCCTTCGTATTCTCTGCAACCAACCAATGGACTCATGGTGCTCGCTGGGTGGACCATTCTCATCCTATTCATTTCGGCCGGGGGTCTGTATCTCAGACAGCGTGTGATGAGGAGGCGAGGGGGCGTACCGGCGGGGAACGGATTGTCTCTATCGGATTCCACGATTGCGTATGGCAGAAATGTATTGCTGTCGAATGTATCCCTTAGCCTTCCTCGTAAATCGATCACCGGAATAATTGCCCCAAATGGTTCTGGAAAGACGACGCTCCTGGAGGTATTGGCAGGTGACACGAGGCGAATGCGCGAGGGGGAGCTTAGTATTGGAGGGACGAGGGTTACAGACGAAGTCGCATATGCTCTTCGCGTCCACTATTCCCCGAGCGATATGCGCAACATGTATCCTCACATGAGCACTAGATTTCATCTCGAAGCGGTCAAGTCCCTGTGGAATTCAACGAAGAATGTTGCCGACGTGGTCGAAATGCTTGGCATGGAGTCATTTTTGGATAAGCCGTGCCGAGTGCTCTCTCAGGGAATGGCTCGGCAAGCGTCACTGGCGATGGCATGCATCTCTGGTGCTTCCTTTGTCCTTCTCGATGAACCCCTAAATGCGCTTGACCCGATAAAGGCGGAGTGTGCCGAGAAGTGCATTCGTTGGATGGCAGCCCAAGGCTCTGGAGTCGCCATCTCCTCCCACCAACCGGAGGAGATGGATCGGCTGTGTGACTCCTTTGCGTTTCTCGTTAGAGGAAAAATCGAACGTGTTGCCACGGGCAAGGGAAAATCCTGCCGTGAATGGTTTGAAAGCTTATTTACGACAGGTGCGTAGGGTGTCTGGCGTGCGGTGCCTTGGCGGATTAGCTAGGGTACCGCCTCCCATTCTTTCCGCTGCGTTGCCATTCTCGGCCGTGCGTCGGCTTCTCGCTCGCCTCGGGTAAAATGAGATGCACAGCTCTAATTGGCTTCGACCAAGGAGGATTCGTGCCCACCGCAGACGAGACAGACCAGAACCGCGCGATCATCACCGTCCTGGGGCATGACCGCCCGGGCATCGTTGCAGCAGTGTCCACGGAGCTCTCCGAGCGTTCCGCCAACATCCTCGACATATCGCAGACCATTCTCCAGGGCACGTTCACCATGACCATGCTCGTGGACCTGGCCGAGGTCAAGACGGACTTCTCCGAGCTCAAGGGTGCCCTCGACGCGCTCTCGGAGCGCCTGGGCGTCCAGATTCGCATCCAGCGCGAGGAAGTCTTCCACTACATGTACCGCCTGTAGCTCTTCTCAGCGTTAGCCAACGGTCTTCGACGCGTCCGCCTCGCGTTGCGAGACGGCGAGAAAGGTGTTAGGCCATGCCCCTCTTCAAGTCAAACCGCAGTAGGAACGAGGTCTTTGGGCCAATCCTCTCGACGCTCGACACCTCCGCCATGACGCACGTGGCGGACGCCTACCCCATGCCCTCCAAGGCGCTGGGGCGCCCCCCCGTCTCCGACGGCCTCTATGATGGCTACAAGGACGCCGACGTCCTGGACGGCGACCTCTACAGTCGCTATGACGTGAAACGCGGCCTGCGCAACACCGACGGCTCCGGTGTGCTCGTGGGTCTCACCACCATCTCGAACGTCCACGGCTACACCAAGGAGAACGGTGTGGCCGTGCCCGACAAGGGCGACCTCATCCTTCGCGGCTACCACATCGAGGATCTGGTTGCCGGCCCGCAGCGCGAGGACCGCTTTGGCTACGAGGAGGTGGCGTACCTCGTTATCACGGGGCACCTGCCCACGTCGGCCGAGCTTGACGACTTCCGCGCGCGCATCGACTCGCGCCGGCAGCTGCCCGAGGGCTACTTCTCCATCTTCCCCCGCACCACCTACAGCCACTCGATCATGAACGTGCTCCAGCGCGCGACGCTCCTGCTCTACGCCTTCGACCCCACGCCGGACGACACCTCGCCCGAGCACGAGATCGACGTTGCCCTCTCGCTTCTCGGCCGCTGGCCGCGCACGGCGGCCGTGGCACACGCCGCAAGCGTGGCAGCGATGAACGAGGACCGCCTCGTGGTGCCGCCCGCGCGCGAGGGCTTCTCGATGGCTGAGACGGTGCTCGACGTGCTTCGCGGCGACGAGGGCTTCACGCACGATGAGGCAATGATGCTCGACGTTATGCTCATGCTCCATGTCGAGCACGGCGGCGGCAACAACTCCACGTTCACAACACGCGTGCTCTCGTCCTCGGGGACCGACGCCTACTCTGCCTACGCGGCGGCGCTGGGCTCGCTCAAGGGTCCCAAGCACGGCGGTGCCAACTTCAAGGTCGGCCAGATGATTGACGACATTGGCTCCCACGTGGCCGACTGGACCAACGATGACGAGGTGGCGGGCTATCTCGAGAAAATCGTTCGCGGCGAGGCCTTCGACCAGACCGGCCTCATCTATGGACTGGGCCACGCGGTCTACATGATCTCCGACCCTCGTGCGCAACTGGTCAAGCACTATGCTCGAAAGCTGGCGCACCAGAAGGGTGCGGAGGACAAGCTCGACCTCATCGAGAGCATCGAGCGCCTGGGACCCGAGGTCATGCGCACCGTCAAGGGCACTAAGAAGCCCATCTGCGCCAACATCGACATGTACACGGGCTTCGTGTATTCCATGCTGGGCGTGCCCAAGGACCTCTATACGCCGATCTTTGCCATGGCGCGCGTTGCCGGCTGGGCGGCGCATCGCATGGAGGAGCTCTACGGCGCGGGTCGCATCATCAGGCCGGCGTACCGCTCGGTGTTTGATATGCGCGAGTACGTATCTCTGGGGGAGCGCGACGCTGCCTCTGCCGAGAAGGACACTGGCGCGACTGATGAGCAGTAGCCCCTGTGCCGCAGCGAAGGGAGGCCGCGTGCGCCCGCGCATCGTCTTCGCCGACATGGACGACACCTTCCTCGCGCCAGACAAGACGCTGCTGCCGCGCAACATGGCCATGCTCGACCGACTTGCCGAGGAGGGCATAGAGTTTGTCCCCTGCACGGGCCGTGCCTGGCATACGATTCCTGTCGAGGTGCGCCACCATCCGGCCACACACTATGGCGTGCCGTCAGACGGCGCCGTGGCGATTGACGCGACGTCAGAGGAGGTTCTTCTCGACCAGAGTCTGGGTGCCGAGCGCGCGCTGGCGCTGCTCTCGCGCGTGCGCGGACTTCTCGGCAGCATGCCCTTTGAGGTGTTCGCAGATGGCCGTGTGCTCACGGACAGGCACGGGTGGGAGCTCATCGACAGGCTGGGCTTGCCTCCGGCGCAGACCGCGTACATGCACGTCTCGCGCACGCTGTGCGACCAGCCGCTTGAGCAGACGATTCGCGAAGCTCGGACGGCAGAGCGTGTGGGCATGTGCTGGGGCGTTGGTGCTGGCGTGCATGAGGTTGCCGACGCGGCGCGTGCGGCTGTCGAGAAGGACCCCACGCTGAGGCATACTGGCTCCTACGGAAGCGCCATCGAGGTGATTGACGCCCGGGCGTCGAAGGGCTCGGCGCTCACGTGGCTGTGCGAGCGGCTGGGGATTGCTCGCGAGCAGAGCGTGGCGTTCGGTGACTCGCCCAACGACCTCGAGATGATTCGCGCTGCCGGCGACGGCGTTGCCGTGGGCAATGCGTGCGAGGTGCTGCTCGCCGAGGCCGACCATGTGACGGCGACCAATGCCGAGAGCGGCTTCGCCACGTACCTGGAGGGGCTTCTCGGCTAGTGACGCCGAGGTCGCATGGGGGTAGCGCGCTCTTCTCGCGTGAGCTCTGTAAATGTGTACAAAAAGAAGTGCCGAGAAACCCACCAACTGTGGTTTCTCGGCACCTGCGTCACCAAATTGTACGCATTTGGCACCTGGAAGGGACATTCGGCACCCGGGAGGGACTTCCACCCGCTTACTTGTCGTCCTTCTCGCCTTGCTCGCTTGCCTTGGCCTCGGCGACCTTCACGGCGTACTCGAGCTCTTCCTCCTCTTCGGAGTCCTCCTCGTCGCTGTCATCGATGCGCAGCGGCTTGAAGCTCGCGGTATCGCCGCCTACCAGGGTCTTCTCGGCGTCGTTGGCGTTCTCCTCGCGCTCGATGTGCATGGAGGCCGAGAAGATGTCCTCGTCGTCGGAGTCGCCGTTGTTCTCGGAGGGCTTTGTCACAACCTTCTTGGGCGCCGCCGCCAGCACCGCGTTGGCGTCAATCGGGATGCGCGTGAGTTTGTGCTGGCGCTTAGCCTTGGCGAAGAGCGGCACGTACTCAAAGATCACCGAGGAGTTCTCGAGGCCGTACCAGCGCATGGGGCTACCGCACAGGCGACGGATGAAGTACTTCATCTCGATGGTGCGCGCGTCCGCCCCGGAGATGTCCGTCTCGGGCGAGAGGACCTTGCGGATCAGGCAGAAGCGGAAGTCGCCCACGATGCTGTGCTTGCGGTAGATCGAGTACTTGTGGTTCTGCGGGGCAAGCTGGTTGTGCTCCACCAGGTCCTCTACGATCTGGTAGAGGTATGTGTTCACGCGCTGGTTCACGCGGAAGCCCAGACGCAGCTGCACCTTGAACACAAAGTCGGTGTCAAAGGTGTTGACCATGTACTCGTGGGTGTAGGGCTCGTCGGTCACCTGGACGTTGAGGAAGTAGTACGCCCTCGCGCGCTTGGGGCGCTTGTCCAGGATCGAGTAGAGGATGTCGCGGTCGAGCTTGTCGAGCGACGAGTCGTTGGTGAGGAAGACCAGGTTGTCGGCAAGCAGCGGGTAGGACTCGTCGTGCGAGAGGTCGAAGAGCTGGTCGAGGTACTCGCGAACCGGCAGGTAGACGGACTGCGTGCGCTCGATCGCCGTGCCGCGCCGCCAGATGTACATGACGAGGAAGAGCACGGTGGCGAGAAGCACGGTGACGTAGCCGCCGTGGAAGAACTTGGTGAGGCTCGAGAAGAAGAACATCAGCTCGATGGCGCCAAAGAAGACGAGGAAGACCACGGCCGCGGCGGGCTTGCGACGGATGCGCGAGATGTAGGTGAACAGCAGGATCGTGGTCATGAGCATGGTGCAGGTGATAGCCAGGCCGTAGGCGGCCTCCATGTGCTCGGAGCTCTGGAAGAGCAGCACTACGCCCATGCAGCCGATCCACATGATGTTGTTGACCAGCGGGATGTAGATCTGACCGCGCGTCTCGGATGGGTAGTTGATTTTCATGTGGGGCATGAGGTCGAGACGAATGGCCTCGGAGACGATGGAGTAGGACCCCGTGATAAGGGCCTGAGACGCGATGATTGCCGCAAAGGTGGAGAGGATCACGGCAAAGACGCGGAACTCCTCGGGGAGCATCTGGAAGAAGGGGTTGAGGTCGGTGACGGCCGCAAGCTCGCCGCTGCCGTGGTTGAAGACGATCCACGCACCCTGTCCAAGGTAGTTGAGGATGAGGCAGAGCTTCACGAACGGCCAGGAGACGTAGATGTTGGCCTTGCCCACGTGGCCCATGTCAGAGTAGAGGGCCTCGGCGCCGGTGGTGCAGAGGAAGACGTTGCCCAGCACCATGAGGCCGGCGGCGTTGAGGTCGTGGTCAAAGAGGAACATGATGCCGCGCAGCGGGTTGAGCGCGCGGAAGACGTTGAGGTCAAGCCCCACGTTGAGAAGTCCGGTGATGCCTAGGAACAGGAACCACACGGTCATGACCGGGCCAAACGCCTTGCCGATGGTGGAGGTTCCCGCCTTCTGCAGGGCAAAGAGGATGCAGAGGATGATGAGGGTAATCGCAACTACGATGGCCTGGTTGTCCCCGATGATGGCGTAGAAGAAGTCGATGGTGCGAAGACCCTCGATGGCGGTGGTCACGGTGACGGCGGGCGTAAGGATGCCGTCGGCGAGAAGGGCTGCGCCGCCGATCATGGCGGGGATGATGAGCCACTTGCCGCAACGCTTCACGAGGCTGTACAGCGCAAAGATGCCGCCCTCGTCGTGGTTGTCGGCCTTCATTGCCACCAGCACGTACTTCACCGTGGTGATGAGCGTGATGGTCCAGATGAGCAGCGACAGCGCGCCGAGAACCACATCCTCGCTCATGGTGGCCAGTCCGCCGTTGCCGGTCATGATGGCCTTGAGGGTGTACATGGGGCTGGTGCCGATGTCGCCATAGACAACGCCCAAAGTTACGAGAACCATGCCCGCCGAGAGGGGAATCCCGCCCTTCTTGATTGGCTTCTTGGGCCGTTTGGCGGCGGCCGGTGCATTGGATGTAGCCATGACGCTCCAATTTCCGTGGGTTCTACCTGCGAATCCGTGGTTATTCCAAATACAAATCGTTGAATATAGCACTCTCCTTGAGGAAAGGTGAGAGCTACACTTCTCCGACAAGTATATGCAGTTGGGACGCGGTTTGCCTTGCAGCGGCGCCGCCATTCGCCGGGAGCTAACTTTTGCACAGGATTGCGGATTGCTGTGAATTTACGGCAGCGGGATTGTGAACGTTTGGGGTAGCTCCGGCGCGGGCGGTTGAGGCGCACTCGCTAGAATGGGACGCGTTGGCGATTTTCTCGGCCGGGACTCCACACGGCCCGGCCGAGGTTCCGCAGGGGAAGGGGTTCACATGGCAGATGAGAACACGCAGACGGCGCCCCAGGCGTCCGCGGCAGATGCGCCGCGCCGTCCGTACGAGGGAGTGCCCGCTAACGTGATGAGGGGCGTGCCCGATCCGGCAAGCGCTCGCCTCACCTGGACCGATGGCGGGAGGAGCATCGACTACGTGTCTACGGCCGCCCACCTTGACGTGCGCGACGACTCCGGCCGTCTGGAGGGCAAGATGTTCTCGCTCTCGTACGTCGCGGTGGACGAGGAGGGCCAGGTAGACGCCGCCCGTCCGGTGACCTTTGCCTACAACGGCGGCCCTGGCTCGGCGTCGGTGCCCATCAACTTTGGCGGCATCGGCCCGCGTCGCGTGAAGACGGACGGCACCAGCCACCTTGCGGCTTCTGCGCAGGTTGCGGACAACCCCAACACGCTTCTCAAGGACTCCGACATCGTCTTTCTCGACGCACTGGGTACCGGTTGGTCCGTGGTTGCCGACGACTGCGACCCCGCGACGGTCTTCTCGGTGGACGGTGACGCGGACGCCTTTGCGCGCGCGATCATGGACTGGCTCGAGAAGAACCACCGCTGGTCGAGCCCCATCTACCTCTTTGGCGAGTCATACGGCACCTTTAGGAACGCCGTGCTCATGAGGCTCCTGGGCGAGAGGTCCGTCAAGCTCACCGGCGTGGTGATGCTCTCGGCTATCTGGGACTGGGTGCAGACGCTCCCCGGCGAGGATCTCTGCTACCTGGGCATGATGCCCACCTACGCCGCTGCGGCTCAGTTCTTTGGCCGCGCGGGCGCGGGCGTGGACCCCGACGAGTGGTTTGACCGCGCAATGGACTTTGCCGACGACACGCTGGCACCGGCGCTTCTCCGCGGCGATCGCCTGGGCGAGGAGCGCGAGCGCGAGGTTGCCGAGCAGCTCTCGCAGTTCGTTGGGCTGCCTGTGGAGTTTCTGGTGAAGCGCCACCTGCGCGTGGAGCTCACGGAGTTCCGTCGCGAGCTTCTGCGCGACGAGGGTCGCGTGTGTGGCCGCCTCGACATGCGCTTCTGCTCCGACGAGCCGTCGCCCATGCAGACGAGCTTCGACTGGCTGGGCGGCGAGGACGCGGCCGGTGACGCCGTGGAGGCAAACTGGGCCAACGCCTTCCGTGCGTTCTGTGCTGACGAGCTTGGCTACAAGGGGCCCGCGGTCTACCTGGGCCAGAACTGGGAGCGCGTGGGCCACAAGTGGACCTGGCAGCACGAGGTGCCTGGCACGGGCGAGAAGGTCGGCGCGCCCAACGTGACTGGTGACGTTGCGCTCGCCCTGCGCCGCAACCCCACGATGAAGCTCGCGATCATCGGCGGCCGCTACGACGCCGCCACCACGTTCTGGAACGTGCGCCACGACCTGAGCTGCCAGTTCCTCTCGCCCGCGCTCAAGGAGCGCGTGTCATGGATGCGCTACGGCTGCGGGCACATGGCCTACGTGGACGAGCCCACGCTCGCCGCGATGGACCGCGACCTCCACGAGTTCTACGAGAAGGCATGAGACAAAGGGACTGTCCCTTTGTCTCATTACTCCCGACGCGTCACCAGGTACGCGTGGTGGATCTTGGGGTTGCGCGAGAAGTCCTCGGGGATGGTTCTCGCGGTGATGTCCGTCAGCTCCACGCCGGCCTTCTCGAGCGTCTCGATGTCGGGCTTGAAGCTCCGCAGGTTGCACGAGAAGATCGCGCAGCCGCCGCGCGAGAGCAGCCTGGAGACGGAGATGATGAGGTCGGCGTGGTCGCGTTGCACGTCCCAGGAGCTGGCGTGCATGCGGTTGGAGTTGGAGAACGTGGGCACGTCGCAAAAGACGAGGTCCCAGGTGTAGCGGTGCTCGTGACGACGGTCGGCCACCCACTGCAGCACGTCTGCCTGGATGAACTCGTGGTTGCGGCCAACAAAGCCGTTTCTCTCCATGTTGCGGCGCGCCCAGTCGAGCGACGGTCGCGAGAGGTCAACGGTGGTGGTGAGTCCGGCGCCGCCGTCCGCCGCGTAGC
>ERZ773013.1716-NODE-1716-length-12676-cov-4.053165_pt1 | contig 12676 bp, 13 predicted proteins | sample MGYA00511670_ERZ773013 | MGnify/ENA primary metagenome ERZ773013 (study PRJEB29015, sample SAMEA2738120) | human oral metagenome | biome: human oral; feature: human-associated habitat; material: saliva | place: China | collected 2257 ...
AATACGATATACAGATAGATGGTTTCTTCCTTGCTATAGGCCACAAGCCTAACACAGACCTATTTAAAGGTCAATTAGAGTTAGATGCACAGGGCTTCATTGTTACACAAGGGGTGTCTACCGCTACAAGCAAAGAGGGCGTTTTCGCTGCTGGCGATGTTGCCGACCCTATATACAGACAGGGCGTGATTGCTGCCGGAAGTGGCGCAAAGGCTGCTATAGAGGCTGAACGCTTCTTGCAAGACAAGGGCGAAAAGTAAACCGAAGTAACAAGAATGCCGGATAGAGGCGGCATTCCCAACAGGGCTGACATACTGCAACGTAACACTTGCACTATGTTGGTCCTTTTTCATATATATGCAATTACATTTCAAGATAACCGTTTCCACGTTCCAAAACCTACCCTTTTGGGCAACAAAACAGGCTCTTTTGCACTGCAAAACAGCCCCTTTTGGGACGCCTTTCTAACCTGCTGACCTATTGAAAGTTACACAAAGGCATTTTCATACATATACTTGCATATATACAAAAAGGTATTTTTATATATTCATTTTTAACATTCTCGAGTGTTAAAAAATACTTATTTGTATAATTTCTCTATTTTTTTTTACGTTTATTCACGGATAAAAAACTACATTTGCCCACAAATCAAGTTCCTTTGAAAGGTAAAGAACATAGCCGTTGGACTTGTCCGTACAAAGCAAACAGAAGGAGACATTCCACAACAGACGTGGTTACAGCAAGCCAAACGTGCAATGCCAAGTTCGCTTAACCACTGCCACAGCACGAGAATGCATACCTCAAGTAACGGGAAAAGAGCAGAAGCAGACCTAAACACAGTATAATACAGACTAACTTAAAGTGCTCGCCAATCTAAAATAATCATCATAGAACCAAATAATTACAACTAAATTTAAAAGCATGAAACGTAGTTTAAATCTTTTGCTGCTATTTGCGATACTCGCAATACCAGCCTTTGCCGACCCGATTTCAAGGTCAGAGGCACAACGCATTGCACAAAATTTCTTGGCGAAAAAACTCCAACGGAACGTCAAGACACACCTGATGGCACTTCCTAAAAGACTGACGTCCAACATGTCTGCCACAGCCTCCTATGCTCCTTTCTATGTTTACAACGCAGAAAACAACGAAGGGTTCGTCATTGTGTCGGGCGACGACGCCATCGGAAGCATCATTGGCTACAGCGACAACGGTACTTTCGACATGGAAGGAGCACCCTCCAACGTGGTTACCATGATGCAGATGTTCGCACGTGCCGTTGAAAAAGTACAACATACAGGTTCTACCGACTTCGTAAAGGAAGACGAACGCGTAGCACCACACGGCGAAGTAAAGGTGAAACCGCTGCTGAACAACATTCAATGGGGACAAGATGCACCTTTCTTCAACAAGATGCCGGAACGCAAGGCAACCGAAAACAATCCGAAAGAACACTACTACGTGGGCTGTGTAGCCACGGCAATGGCACAGATTATGCGCTTCCACAAGTGGCCTATGCAGGGAACAGGCAACATGACTTACACCGACAACCTTGGCAAAAAACACGTTGCAGACTTCACGTCTGCCCATTTCGACTGGACAAAGATGCCCGAACGGTTAGAGCTGGACAACGCCGATGAAACCGAGAATAATATGGTTGCCACCCTGAGCAGCCTGGCAGCATTCAGCGTTCACATGTCTTTCATGCCCAGCGGAGAGGCTGGTGCATACTCGCAAGCCGTTACCGGCGCACTGGTAAACCACTTTGGCTACGACACGGGCATTGCCTACAAAAAGCGAGAGTACTATTCTACACCGCAATGGATAGCCATGATAAAGACCGAACTCGATGCCGGACGTCCTGTTTTCTACTCTGCATCGAACGAAGACGGCAAGGGTGGACACGCTTTTGTGTGCGACGGATACGACAGCGAAGACTATTTCCACTTTAACTGGGGCTGGTACGGCAAAAGCAATGGCTACTTCCGGGTGAATGCACTCGAACCTTACGCACTCGGAATAGGTGCCAATGGAGGTGGATACAACCTTCAGCAGGAAATAATTACGGGCATAAAACCAATTGACAGTGCAGCTCCGGGAAAGAAACAATGGGCTATCTTTGGTTCAAGTCGCCTCTCCGTAGTCGAGAGCGGTGGGCAAATTCTGGGCATGCAGCGCATCGACAGCCACGATTGCGACAAGTTTACGGGCAAGGTAGCACTCGTCTTGATAGACAAAGACAAAGCGGTGAAAGCCATCTTAAAGCAGGAAAACAAGGTGTTCAACGCCGTAAAGGTAGACGGAAACCTTTATACTACAGGCTATTACATTAGCAATTGGATAAAGAAAGAGATTGAAGAGAATGTGCCAAATGGTAGCGATTACCGCATACAATTTGCCGTAAAAGCCGACAACAGCGACGATTGGCAGCTCGTCCCCTGCCCCAACAATCTGCCCAATTATGCCGAGGCAACCGTAGAAAATGGTGTTATCGTAAGCGTAAGACAACACGAACCTGTGCCCAACGTTACGCTTGTGAAACCTATTACCGCAGAAAACGAATTGCACGCAAAAGGTTCCGGCAAGTTCACATTAGTGCTGAAGAATAACAGCAACGACTTTATTCTCAACCATATATGGTTAAAATTCATTTCTGTAAACGATGAATCGAAGGTTTATTACGTACACGAAGACGACAAAAGAACCTTCCATCAGGTCTACGATAATAGCGAAAAGACAATTCAATTGCTCTGCGAACTGCCCGACGACATGCCTTCCGGCAAATACAAAGTAGCGGCATTCGAAAAGAATGTAAACGTAACCAAACCCAAGGACGATGCCACCGAAGAAGAAAAACAACGCTATCGAGAGAACATTGCAAAGTGGGAGAACCACCCATTCAAGCCCGGTTTCAGCGAAGAAAACATACTCGAGGTGCGCGAAGAGGTAACTTCTCCGGTGTTCTATCAGGACGGAGACATGCTCTGGATAAGCAATAGCAGCAAGGAAAACAACGCTGCCGTAAAGCAAGGCGATATTATTGCCATTCTCCAAAATACTCTAAACTATGGTACTGCGGGCACTTCATCGCTGCTGATGAAAGCCATCGATGTAGCCGACAGGAGCAAAACATACGACATTGTGCAGACGAAAGAGGCTTCGTACAAGAAGATGGAACAGGTAAAGGCAGTTTATTCATCGCGTCTGGACTTGGCTTCCGGCAAGTATTTGCTTGTTCCTTACTACGTGGTAAACGGTGTTGAGACACCTATGGGCGGTCAGAATAAAGAGTACACATTAGAGGTTCTCGACAACGAAGCCATCGAATTGGCGTGCACAGAGTTCACCATTCCAACCACAGAATTGGAGAATGGCAAGCGCACAAACGACTTTAAGCTTAAAATAACGGCTCGGAAATCGGTCAAGGGCGCAACGCTTTATGTTCGTCTGCGCCCCGTTACACGCACCGGAGGCATGTTGGCGTTCATGAAATCGGTTACTTTGGAAGAAGGAAAGAGTGCCGAATACACCTTCGCAGTAACTCCCGACGCCAAATTAAAGCCCGGAAAGTATCTGCTTTACGCCGAATATCGACCCAAAGGCAAGGCGTATGGGCAGGAAGTTCCGCTTGCAGGCAACAACACACAGACCGTTTACATAGGCACGAAGACAGGAATTGAAGAGCTCCAGACCGCCAGGACAGAAGTCGGTTTCACCATCAACGGCAACATAATCAGCTTCTCCGACATACAGAAAGTACGTCTGTTAGAAGTCTATAACATAGCTGGTACAAAGGCGTTTAGCACATCTAAAATTACGAATGGCATTAGTTTGCCAATACAAAACGGCATCTACGTAGTCCGAATTGCAACAACTGATGGAGTCATCACAAAGAAAATAGCAGTAAAATAAACCAATACTGCATATTAAACGGAATAAAGGGGCGTTCTAAAACACATGAACGTCCTTTTTCATATCAACGTTAAGGCAGGTTCTAAAAATTACCTTTGTAGGCTTTTTGCCTTTTAGGTGAACCGATTTCGCATTCCTTTTGAAGAAGTATAGCGGGCTATACGACGGAGAAAGAAAGCGAAAGATGCCACATAAAAGCAAAAAGACACAAAGAGTGAATACCTTTATTACAAATACATTCCTTTACGTGGAATTTATGGAACGTGCCTTAAAAAAAAGCGAAATATATTTCAATATATGCAAGAAAATACGTAATTTTGCCACGTTATATAAACTTTCGGCAATCAACAGTATTGCAAAGGCAAAGCGAAAATAATAAAACAAGATAAACAAACATGGTAAACAAAAAAGCAGAGGGTACCTACGAAGACACCCTCAACAAGTCAGAAGCCTTCTTTGTGAAGCACGGAAAGACCGTAATCATTGCCATAGCGGCAGTCATTGTAGTAGTTGCCGGAGTCTTTTTGTATAGGAATTTCATTGTAGAACCACAAGAGGAAGAAGCAAGCACAGAGTTGGCACAAGCTCAGAAGCTCTTCCAGACACAGCAATACGACCAGGCTCTCAAGGCATTCCAGAAGGTTCAAAGCGATTATAGCAGCACCAATGCAGGCAATCTTGCCAATCTTTACGTCGGACTTTGCTATGCACACCAGGAAAAACCCAACTGGGCAAAGGCTTTGGAGAACGTCCAGAAGTTCTCAACAGCCGACGATCAAATCATAAGTCCAGCCTCTCAAATGGCTCTCGGAGACATTTACGCCAACAACAACCAGAACGACAAGGCTGTGGAAAGCTTCAAAAAGGCTGCCGACATGGCGAATGCAAAGGGCTTCGAAGGGCTGAACATCAGCATAGCACCACTTGCTTTGAGGAAAGCAGGCATTATTCTGGAGAGCGAAGGCAAGAAAGCCGATGCCCTGAAGCTGTACCAAGAGATTAAGACAAAGTATGTAACGTCTCCAATGTACCAGGATATTGACAAGTACATTGAACGCGCAAGCAACTAATTTGCCACCGAAGATGTCTACAGCATTACACAATTTGTCCGACTACAACCTCGATTCTGTACCCGATGCAAGCAATATGTGCTTCGGAATAATAGTGTCTGAGTGGAACTCAGAGATTACCGGGGCGCTTCTCGACGGTGCTGTCAGGACGTTGGAGAAGCACGGAGCCATTCCCGAAAACATTCATGTGAAGACCGTTCCAGGCAGTTTTGAACTGGTTTATGGTGCCCACCAGATGACGCTGAACGGCGGTTACGATGCAATCATCATACTTGGAAGTGTCATAAGGGGCGAAACTCCACACTTCGACTATATCTGTCAGGGTGTAACGTATGGCATTTCAAGGCTCAATGCAAGTTGCGAGATACCCATAATATATGGTCTTCTCACCACAAACGACCTGCAACAAGCAAAGGACAGAAGTGGTGGGAGGCTCGGAAACAAAGGCGACGAGTGTGCAATTGTAGCCATAAAGATGGCTAAGTTCTAAGATACAGACTGCCAACAAGACGATGAAACTAAAAGAATACTTCCAGGCTTACGAGTTCGAAGAGCTATTTCCATACATCGGTCTGATGTATCCGAAGGCGCGCCACCAGCGCAATGCCTTCCGGCACGCCTATGAATTGCTGTTGGACATAACGCCCATTCCATCGAAAAAGTACATTCATTACCAGATAATGGAGGATCCTTCCACTAACGAAATGTTCTTTGGGGCAGACGACAGCAACTTTAACGGACCGTGGGAAGTATTGTTGGGGAAAGACGTACGCATTGACCCGAAGGTCGATTTAAGCAAAGAGGAGATTGTAGCCAACTGTTTGTTAAACACCGTTCTTATTGGGCGACACCCTAAACAGTTCGATTCCGATTTCAACTTTATATCCCGTTAACGGAGATTTATGAATATTTTTCCATTCCATGGAAGGCATTCCGAACAAATTGGAATGCCTTTTTTATGCCTTATGATCGGACAACGTCGCACAAGAGGCACTGTTTTGCAACCTAAAAGGGTCTGTTTCACACTGTAAAAGAGCCTGTTTTGAAGCACAAGGCAAGCTCTTTTGTAATGCACTGGTCATTAATCTGTTACGCAGCAGCCATCTTGCGTACCTTCTTTTGTGCATTTTCCGCTATTCATTCCTCTTCAAATTACATTCTCCCCTCGCATCTTGCAGAATACATTTACACCATCAGGCAATGCGCAAGACCGTATCGCTCCTTTTGTTTAGCCTGACAACAACATCGCAAATCTTATTCTTTCAACAAGAAAAAAACTCTTTTCCGGTTTTCGTTTTCCATTAAAAAGATGTATCTTTGTGTTTTGAATAAAACGAGAACGATATATATCGTGCAGAAAAACAAGTAATGAAGTATGCCATTATCGCCGCAGGAAACGGCTCACGACTTGCCCAAGAGGGCATAACGGTGCCGAAGCCATTGGTGGAAATCAATGGAGAACGACTCATAGACCGCCTTGTCCGAGTGTTCTGCAACAACAATGCCACCGAAATTGTGGTTATCTGCAACGAAGAAATGACCGATGTGGCAGCACATCTTGCCTACATTCAGCAACACGGATTGGCGGGAAGGGCTGTCCCCCTGCACTTTATGGTGAAGTCTACGCCCAGTTCCATGCACAGTTTTGCAGCATTAAGCAAATGGCTGACCGACGAACCTTTCGTGCTGACAACCGTCGATACCATTTTCAAAGAAGACGAGTTTAGGGCTTATATCGATGCTTTTACACTGGCAATGAAGCGTGGCGTGAAGGCGTATATGGGCGTAACGGCTTACATAGACGACGAAAAGCCGCTGTATGTGGGTACCGACGAACAGCTTGACATCACTGGGTTTTACGACAACAACGACATGAACTGCGCCTATATTTCGGGTGGTATCTATGGACTGACACCCAAAACGCTCCACACGCTCAGCCGTTGCATGCAGCGGAACGAAAGCCGAATGCGCAATTTTCAGCGGGCACTGATTGCCGATGGCTGTAAAACGGTGGCTCATACCTTTACGAAGGTGCTCGACATAGACCACGCTTCCGACATAGAAAAGGCAGAACTGTTCCTAAACGACACCGCATGCGAACCATAGCCATACAGCGCGATGCACGCTTTTCACCCAATTCGGTGGAGAAAGATTATGCTATTCTTGCGGCAGTAGCACAGTTGCTGGGTGGCGAAATAATTGCCGAAAGTAGCTTGAAACCAGACCATTTGGCAAAAGCAGACGTTATATTGAATATGGGAAGACTGCCCCACACATTGCAATTGCTCGAAGAATATGCAACGGGAAAGTGCATCGTAAATTCTGCATCAGGCGTACGCAACTGCCAACGCAGCCAAATCACGAGGTTAATGCGCAATGCAGGCATTCCCATTCCGCCCGAAGAGGGCAGCAACGGCTACTGGCTGAAACGTGGCGACGAGGCAGCACAAGCGCAAAACGACATTCAGTACTGTGCCGGCAAGGCTGAACTGGAACAAGCAAAGGTGGCTTTTCACAGTCGCGGCATAGCAAACATGGTGGTCCAGGCACACATTGAGGGCGATTTGGTGAAGTTCTATGGTGTCGATGGCACAGGTTTCTTTCGCTGTTTCTACCCTACCGACGACGGCATAACGAAGTTTGGCGACGAGCAACACAATGGTACGGCACACCATTATCCGTTCAACGGGGAGGCTTTAGAAGCAACTGCCAACCGCATTTCTGCCCTCGCCGATACGCCTGTGTATGGTGGCGATGCCATCGTAACAGCCGAAGGAGCGTTCTACATCATCGACTTTAACGACTGGCCGAGCTTTTCACGCTGTAGGGACGAGGCTGCAAAGGCTATAAAAGCATACGTTGTGGCACAACGGAAAATATAAGATTGAAACATCTTGACTGCATTTCGGTGTGGCAAGAAACATGGACATGAATATGGAAAACAAAACATTTGGCGAGCTGCTAAAGGCTTCCATGAAATCGGACGACACGGAAGAGTGGATCGATGTGTACTTCACGCGACCCGTCGGGCTGGCTTTCGCCTTGCTGTGGCACCGCTTGGGCGTTTCTCCAAACACCATAACCCTTCTGTCTATCGTCTTGGGCGTGGCGGCAGGGGCTATGTTCTATTTTCAAAATCTGTGCTATAATATAATAGGTGTAGTACTTTTGGTGTTGGCAAACCTTTGCGACTCTACCGACGGACAGCTCGCCCGGCTCACCAACCAGCGCTCCATGAAGGGGCGATGCTTGGACGGCTTTGCCGGCGACACATGGTTTTTTGCCATCTACTTGGCAATCTCGCTGCGACTCTGGCACCAGACAATGCCAGGTACAACCGAGGTTTGGGGACCTTTCGGTCTTGCTCTTGCAGCCATTGCCGGCTTCGTTTGCCACGCACAACAAAGTTCGCTTGCCGATTACTACCGTCAAATTCATCTCTATTTCCTTAAGGGCAAGGCTGGCTCAGAACTCGATAGCTATGTCGCAGAACATGCCATCGTGGAGAGTTTAAAGGGGAAAAAGGGTGTGTTCTGGGACAAAGCGTTCCACAGCAACTACCAGAACTATTGCAAAAATCAGGAACGGCGCACACCGGAATTTCAGAAATTACGGCACGCATTGACCGAACGCTATGGACCAAACGTAGAGAACATACCAACCGAATGGAAAGAAAAGTTTCTCGATGGCAGTCGCCCGCTCATGCCATTAACCAACTTCTTGACGTTCAATTCGCGCGCAATCATTATTTATATAACGGTTCTGGCAGATTGTCCGTGGGTGTATCTCTTTGTCGAAATACTGCTCTACACAGTTGTTTATATGTATATGCACAAGCAACACGAAGAGCTTTGTAAGCAAATGCACAAACAATTAACAACCTAAAACATTATGACAGAAGGATATATATTCGACTATGGCGGCACCATAGACACGGCAGGGTGCCACTGGGGCATAAAAATCTGGCACGCATACCAGCATTTTCAGTACCCTGTGAACGAGCAGCAATATCGTGAAGCCTACATATATGCAGAGCGAATGTTGGGCAGAAACCCCATCATTCAGCCCGACTTCACATTCCGCCGTACGTTAGACGAGAAGATAAAACTGCAGTTTCAGTATCTGCAACAACAGGGACTGATTGCAGCAACGGGCTTTTCGTTTGCCAATAAACGAACCAAGCTGGTGGAAAAGCTATACGCTGACGTTGTAAAGACGGTGGAAGTAAGCAAGAAAGAGCTGCTGAAACTCAACGAAAGCTATCCGCTTGTGTTGGTAAGCAACTTCTATGGCAACATCGAAGTAGTGCTACAAGAGTTTGGCTTAGACGGTATCTTCTGTAAAATCATAGAAAGCGCAGTGGTAAAGGTGCGCAAACCCGACCCACGCATCTATCAATTGGGTGTAGAAGCACTGCATTTGCCACCCGAAAACATAGTTGTGGTGGGCGACAGCTATGCCAAAGACATTGTGCCGGCACACTCCATTGGCTGCAAAACCGTATGGCTGAAAGGTGAAAGTTGGTCTGCCGACGAACCCGGACAAGGCGTGGCTGACCGTGTAATAACAAGTCTGAAAGAACTAAATGCGTAAAAAGACATAAAGGTATATATCAAATTACAATAAGAAGCCTATATAATCGTTTAATATTTTAAAACTAATAAATAAACTTTTCCGTTAATACGACAACTATTTATAACTTTAAAATGTCGGTGTCGTTTTATTAAATATTATTTTATTTTTAAAGCAAATCATCAATTAAAGTATAAGTATTATTTATTTTTATAACTTCTTCGTTGCAGTCTTTAATTTTTCGTTGTAACGTCCTTTCTCTTATACCTAAATATTCCTGTAAATCTTTTGAGGTTGGATATTCTCCTTTTAGTTGTCTAAACTTCTGAATACTTTCAATAATTTGTTTTTTATTAGAAGCTTTATTAATATCTCTTGTTTTACGCTTATCTTTTTTAGGTAGAGTATCAACAGCCTTTTTCCCTACTTCTAGATTTTCAATATATTCTGATGTTACATTGTATAAATATGGAAAATTAAAATAATAGAAATAATCTTCTGATCCATTTTCTTTGGACACTATCTTCAGTTTATAAAATTTCCTTTGATTAACCATTTTTATGAGTTCATCAATTACTGTAACAATCTTTTCTTTTTCATAGTCTTCTAAGAAATTAAGGGTATTTATTCTTTCTTTTAGTTCAATTATCTCATTTTCTAAACCTTGGCTAATATCAAATTTAAAAGTAGTCAAGATTTCTGGAATGGTATTTTTTAAATATCCTATTACTTCATCACATTTAATAGTATCTAAATAATAATCAGAAGGATATAATTCTAAAAATTCAATATATACATCACAAAATAAATGTAATTTAGTATATTTAATTTGATTATCTGTTTCTATATTCCCAATTCGTGGGGTAAAATTATCATGTGTAAATACAATAGCAGTATTTAAATTGAAAGCTAATCTAGATAATGTGGTTTTAACTGGAATACTATTATAATTTTGATTTTCTAATTGTGTACATGTATCAATAGTATCAATTATAATTAAATCATATTTTTCAAAACTAGCATTATTTATAAAATTACACAATTCATCAATTTTATTAAAACTTTCGTTTCTAACATCTAAAATTTCTAAATTTTCATTAACCGCTTCATTTCTTCCTAATTTCTCTATTGTTTCCACAACATAACTAAATTTACTACTTGTATTAACAAATAAAACTTTCTTACCACTTACTTTAAATCTATCTAACCAATAACCATTGTTAATTATACTAATAGCTAAACTTATTACAACACTTGTTTTACAACTGTTAGGACTACCAACTAAAGCCATTACTTCATGTTTATTTAATAAACTAGTTACTATTTCATCATTATTATTAATTTTTACTTCTTTTAATTTAAATGGTTTTACATCTACCATATTTTCACCCTTTCTATGTATATAGTATTCATAATCACATCACCTCTTTTACATTTCAATTTTTAAAGTATCTTCATCTTTACTGTAGGTATCTTTTAGCTTTTCTAGTACTTTAACCGTTATTTCTAAAGTACTTTTAATTTGCATTTTTAAAATTTGTAAGTCAGTAGGTTTTCCAGTAATTTTCCCAACGTCCAACATTTCGATATATCCTGTTAACACTTTTACTTCTCTATTAATGATTTTATTTCTAAAGGTTTCACTATCTTTTATTTTCTGATATTCTGAAACCATATCTTTAAAGGTTGGTGCTACTGCTAAGTATGTTCCAACAAACGTTAGCAGTAACTCATTATCTTGCTGTAAAGTTTCTAAGGTTACTGCATTATCCTTCTGATTTAATAGTTTTGTTGCAAACTTCTCTAATAACTCTAAACCGTTATAAAACATTTCTTCTGTTGTCCCGTCTTTTATTACCTTTATTTCCATTTTTATTATCTCCATTCTATTTTAATTTTAAGAAGCGGTAGTATTACCACCTTTATTAATCTCTTTGATATGTGCTAGATATTTTATTTTTTTTAAATTGTGTTTTCTCTTAAAAACTTGTTTACTTCACTTTCAAGATAAATGTACTGTCTACCAACTTTAGTTGGTCTTAAACCACGTTTATTCAAGTCTGATAAGGTATCAACTCCAATTCCTAAGGTTTCACATAGTTCTTTTTGGTTGTATCGTTTATCTTGCTTTATTTCATCTTGTAAGATGTCTTTAACTATCTCACGTACTGCCTTAATCACTTCTTGTTCAAATGCTTCACTAAACATATAATCACGCTCCTTTAATAAATGCTATCCATTAGCATAGCTAGTATATAAATAAATGCTGTTATGAATGGTATGAATACCACTGCACAACAAAAAGTATTGATGTATAGATCTTTGTTTTCCATACTTAAAACTCCTTTCTTGTGTTATAATGAAAGAAAGTATTTTTGTTAAATACTTGTCTTTAACCTTTTAAGTAGTTTAGTTGGTAGCTAGGTACTTGAAAGGTTTTTTATATTGTTTCTTTTTTTAGCAATTCATCAATAGTTATATTAAAATAATCTGATACTTTTTTTAAAGTTTCATATTTAGGTTTTACAAGTTGACCATTTGCTAATCTATACAGAGTAACTGTTGAAACGTTAATCTCTTTTGATAAGTTATAAATACTTATATTTTTTTTAGCTACTAAAACTTTTAAATTAGTTTCCATATATCCACCTCCTATTTTATATATGTAAATAGTATTTTACATTTATATAACTGTAATTAGATTATAAGCTTATTTTTTTTTGAAAGTCAAGTATCTTTTTATGTAAAAATACTTTATTTTTTGTAAAGAGTAGTTTATAATAATGAGTAGAATGTTTACAATAAAAAAGGATAATAAAAATGATTAAAAACAATTTTAATGAATTAGTAGCACAAAGAAAATTAAAAATAACTAGAATTTCAAATGATACTGGAATTAGTAGACCTACTTTAAATGCTTTAACTAGAGATGATGGGAAAGGTATACAATACGATACATTAAATGTCTTATGCAATTATTTTAGTGTTACTCCATGTGAATTCTTCAGTTATATTCCATATGATATTAAATATAACTTTGAAGTAATAGACGAGCAAGGGGAAGTTATAGCACAAAGGGACGAATTAGAATACACAATGCAAAAAAAAGCATTACTATTTAT
>ERZ773013.1717-NODE-1717-length-12675-cov-8.155309_pt1 | contig 12675 bp, 11 predicted proteins | sample MGYA00511670_ERZ773013 | MGnify/ENA primary metagenome ERZ773013 (study PRJEB29015, sample SAMEA2738120) | human oral metagenome | biome: human oral; feature: human-associated habitat; material: saliva | place: China | collected 2257 ...
AGGCAACAACGTTCTGAAAGGCATCAGCTTTACCGCTCCGCAAAAACAATACAGCCTCAACGGCGACAAAGTCGAAGTCCGCCTGAGCGCGCCAGAAACAAACGGACTGAAAATCGACAAAGTCTATACCTTTACCAAAGACAGCTACCTCGTCAACGTCCGTTTCGACATCACCAACACCAGCGGCAAGCCTGCCAACCTGAGCGCGGACTACCGCATCGTACGTGACCGCAGCGAACCGGAAGGCCAAGGCTACTTTACCCGCTCTTTCGTCGGCCCGGTGGTTTACACCCCTGAAGGCAAATTCCAAAAAGTCAACTTCTCCGACTTGGACGACGATGCCAAATCAGGCAAAAACGAAGCCGAATACGCCCGCAAAACCCAAACCGGCTGGCTCGGCATGATTGAACACCACTTCATGTCCACCTGGATTCTCCAACCCAAAGGCGGACAAAGCGTTTGCGCCGCAGGCGACTGCCGTATCGACATCAAACGTCGCAACGACAACCTGTACAGCACCAGCGTCAGCGTTCCCCTTGCCGCCATCCAAAACGGCGCGAAATCCGAAGCCTCCATCAACCTCTACGCCGGCCCGCAGACCACATCCGTCATCGCAAACATCGCCGACAACCTGCAACTGGCAAAAGACTACGGCAAAGTACACTGGTTCGCCTCCCCCCTCTTCTGGCTCCTGAACCAACTGCACAACATTATCGGCAACTGGGGCTGGGCAATCATCGTTTTGACCATTATCGTCAAAGCCGTACTCTACCCGCTGACCAACGCCTCTTACCGCTCGATGGCTAAAATGCGCGCCGCCGCGCCCAAACTGCAAGCCATCAAAGAAAAATACGGTGACGACCGTATGGCACAACAGCAAGCCATGATGCAGCTTTACAAAGACGAGAAAATCAACCCGCTGGGCGGCTGCCTGCCCATGCTGTTGCAAATCCCCGTCTTCATCGGCTTGTACTGGGCGTTGTTTGCCTCCGTAGAATTGCGTCAGGCACCTTGGCTGGGCTGGATTACCGACCTTAGCCGCTCCGACCCTTACTACATCCTGCCCGTAATTATGGCGGTAACCATGTTTGCCCAAACATTCCTCAACCCGCCGCCGACCGACCCGATGCAGGCAAAAATGATGAAAGTCATGCCGCTGATTTTCTCAGCCATGTTCTTCTTCTTCCCTGCCGGTCTGGTATTGTACTGGGTAGTCAACAACCTCCTGACCATCGCCCAACAATGGCACATCAACCGCAGCATCGACAAACAACGCACCCAAGGCGAAATTGTTTCCTAACAGCGGTTTGACACACTAAAAAGGTCGTCTGAAAACTTAATTTCAGACGACCTTTTTATATTTCCCACTAAGACAAACTTACCTAAGTGGCGGATTAATCGGCAGTGACGACCTAGATACTTTCACATCAGGACACAGCTTGCGCATCTGATATTGAAACACCTCCGCCTTCCTCCTTACGCTTGTCTTCTCGTAATTCGTACCCAAAATTACCTCATCCACTATATCCCGTATATCAGAATAAGGAATAAAGACCGATTGGCTTGCCTCACAATATTTAACTTCCTCTGCGTCAATTTTCGCAATTTTCATCAATCGAAATTCTTCTTCATCTCGGAAAGCAAAGTCTTTAAACAAATAACGGATATATTCCAAAATCTGTTTATCCTCTTCTTCAAAACTGTTTTTATTATGGAGAAAATTCATTAATTCTTGCAATGCCTCTTCCAATTTAGTCAAGCGGAATTCATGCCACTTTTTATTATCTCCAATAGGTTTCAAACGAATGCCAAACTTACCATGCGGCATCTCAAACCATCTTCCGCATTTTTCCCTAGAAATGTACTCATCCTCATAAGCAATATAGGCAATCTGATAAAGTGGCAACTTTTCAAACTGAAAAATTGAGAGCTCAATCTCTGGTAATTTGTGAGAATTCTTATCTTGCAGCCCATTCTCTGCATATCCTTTTCGAGTTGAAGCTAGGCTACGAAAAGGAGAAGAAATATCCACCTCCTTTAACCAATCCCCATTTTTATTAACCACTAGGCAACAACCTGAAGCTTCTATACCATCTTCTTTGCCATACAGACGGAACTGATTCAAATCATTGACGCGACTCGAAAAACAAGTGAAGAAGGCATTATAAGTCGGATAATCCACCTTATTTTCCAACTCCAAATCCTGCACATCCAGAAACTCCAGCAAAGTTTTACCTTCTGAAGGATCATTCATATAGGTAGAACTACCAATTCGCAATGGATTAATCTCTTCCCCAATACCAAACAATTTATGGCACACGATTGGAGAAGTGTAATGAGCTAAGGGAATAGAGCCTAACTCTATCGTTGGAATATTCAAGACTGCTAAAATAGTAGAAATAGCATTACTTAAACGAAGGTCATTAGCCTTTGAAATAAAAAGGAGTTCTTGTATTTCTGCTTTCTTATCATCAAAATATCTCATCCAGTCTTGCTTACGATAGGCAAAATATTTTAGATAATGTTTGAGAGAACTCTCTAAAAAATTCTTTTTAGGCCAATCAATTAACGCAGGAATCTGATCGCGTACATTTTCAATCTGATCGCGTACATTTTCAAAAAATTTGGCAGATTTTTGGAAAAGATCATCGGCTTGAGTGTCATCTTTCGCTCTTCTAGCCTGCTCGAAATAACAACACCCAATGTGATATTGAGCATAAATCTGCCCTATGATACCGTTTTGCCTATCTAAAAGTTGTAATTCCTGTTTATGATGCTCAATGGCCTTGCTCAGTAGCCCTTCCGCACTCTCGACATTTTTAGCGTGCAACGCCCATTCCAAATAGGCACCACCTATCCATGAATGGGCCTTAGCTTGTTCTAAGATATGTGGTTGTAAGGTTGTTGCTGCTTGCTTGGCGAGAAAATAACACAGCAAAGACTTCTTAATCAGCCTAATCCTTCTATCTGAAATTAGTGTTCGCTTTGCTTGTTCAGAATAACAATGACCCAGAAAAATTTGAGCGTTATTCTTTTCTTTAACACAATTCTCTTTTTTTTCCAATTTATTAAGAAGATCCAGCTGATGATGAAAATTTCTAATAGCTTGATGAAGTAATGTATCTGTTGTATCGACAATTTTTTCCCTTATCGCCCGCCCCAAATAACAAAGACCCAGCCAATTATAAGCATAATTTTGTTCTTTAATATTGGTTTGTGTATCACACAGCTTTTTAGCAAGCGATAACTGCTGCTGAAAATATTTAATTGCTTCTTTCAACAGTTGAATCACTTTTTCATTTTTTTCAGTTCTTTGTGCCTTTTCAAAAGAACAGCATCCCAACCAATACCGGACATCGTTTTACTCTTGAATTTGTACCTGTGTAGCCTCACCAATAATTTCTTGCCAAGCCTGCTTCAGTCGTTGTTCTGCCTTATCAAACTGTTCTCCTTTAAAAAAACTTCTGCTTTCATCAATAAATTTTTGGACACTCATCATTTCTCCCTTCAAAAAAATTATTCCATCAAAAACAATTTAGGATGTAATTGTACATCACATCTTTCTTAATTCTCTTTTCCTTTCAACTTTCTTGTATCACTGAAACCAATAGCAAAAAGGTCGTCTGAAAACTCGAAACACGGGTTTTCAGACGACCTCTCGTTTTGGTATGCGGGATATGCCTTATCCCAGCGAGACCATTTCGATTTGTTCCATGCTGCGTCCGAGGAAGCGTTCGCCTATGGTGCGGAAGCGCAGGGGGATATCGCTGACGTAGAAGCGGTAGTCGGGGCTATCGTTTTCAGTGTTGAGCAGCCCTGCTTGGGCGAGCGCTTGGGCGGTCGCTTCGGCGGTGGTGATGGCAGAATCGACCAGGGCGACGTTTTGCGCTTCTTTGCCGATTAGGGGCTTGAGCAGCGGGAAGTGGGTACAGCCGAGGACGAGCGTGTCGATGTCGTCCACCAAAAGCGGTTTGAGGTATTCGCGTACGGTCAGGCGGGTTACTTCATGGTCAAGCCAGCCTTCTTCCACCAGCGGCACGAGCAGCGGCGTCGCCTGCGTGCGCACGAGCGTGTCGGGGTTTTGGGCGTGGATGGCGCGGGCGTAGGCGTTGCTGTTGACGGTGGTGTTGGTGGCAATGATGCCGATTTTGTTGTTGCGCGTGGTGTTCAGAGCGGCCTGCGCGCCGGCGGAAATCACGTCCAATACCGGCATATTGCCTGCTTTTTGGCGGATTTTCTGTCCGGCAACGGCGGCAATGGTGTTGCACGCAATGACGAGTGCCTTGACATCGTTTTCCAGCAGGAAATCGACAATCTGCATGGAGAAGGTTTCGATGGTGGCGCGGGATTTGGTGCCGTAGGGAACGCGGGCGGTGTCGCCGAAGTAGATGATGTTTTCCATCGGCAGGCGTTCCATCAGGGCGCGGACGTTGGTCAGGCCGCCGACGCCGGAATCGAAAACGCCGATGGGGCGTTGTTTGCTGATAGTCATGATGCGGTTTGTACGGATTAGGTATGATGGGGCGGATTGTACACGTTCGGCGCAAGGCTTAACAGAGACGGGGTCGTCTGAAAGGGTTTGAGTTGTGCGGAAACGGTATTTTCAGACGACCTCTGCGGCGTTTGGACGGCAGACGGCAAAGATGCCGATTGAACATCTTTATCTAACTTTATCCTCCCTTATGTTTGCAAATGCCCGTAAATCCAGCATAATTAAGGTTTCTAGAACACGATAAGGCTGATTTCATGAGCGAGGGCGCAACCTTTTCCCGCCGGCTTCCCGACGAAGAGTCCACACTCAAGCTGGGTGAAAGTTGGGCAAAATCGCTGCGCGCGCCATTGGTCATCCATCTGCAAGGCGATTTGGGCGCGGGGAAAACCACGTTCACGCGCGGCATCCTGCGCGGACTCGGACACACCGGCGCGGTCAAAAGCCCGACCTACGCCATTGTCGAATCCTACCCGCTGGAAGCGTTCACGCTCCATCATTTCGACCTTTACCGCTTTGCCTCGCCCGAAGAATGGGAAGATGCGGGTTTGGACGACCTGTTCTCCCCGGACAGCGTCTGCATCGTCGAATGGCCGCAACAAGGCGGCGCGTTCACGCCGCCCGCAGACATCACCGTATCCCTGAATCACGCCGCGCAGGGCAGGGCCTGCACCGCTACCGCACACACTGCCAACGGACAAAAAAGTTTAGAAGCATGGTTAAATTCAAACTGACACGAAGACAAGTCGTCCGCCAAGCCGCCGGACTGTTGTTCACCCTCACGCCGATTGCCTCCGCCCTCGCCAAAGCCGCGCCGCCCGCCCAATTCGTCGCCGCCCGTATTTGGCCTTCGCACGCCTATACCCGCATCACCATCGAAAGCTCGCGCGCCCTACAATATCAGCATTTCGCCTTGGAAAACCCCAGCAGGCTCGTCATCGACATCCAAAACGCCAACATCAACAGCGTCCTGCAAGGCATTTCCGGCAAAGTCCTGCCCGACGACCCCTATATCCGCAGCATCCGTGCCGGACAAAACACCCCTACGACCGTACGCGTCGTGATCGACCTCAAGCAAAACACCCATCCGCAAGTCTTCTCGCTTGCTCCGGTCGGCGGCTTTAAAAACCGCCTCGTGATCGACCTTTATCCGCACGGTGTCGATGCCAACGACCCGATGATGGCGCTGCTCAACGGCAATCCGCCGAAACGCATGCAAACGCAACGTCCTGCCGAGCGCACGAACATTGCCCAAGACACGCCTCCGCGCTCCAACCGCGGCGGACGCCGTCCTGTCGTCATGATAGACCCCGGTCATGGCGGTGAAGACCCCGGTGCGATCGGTCCGAGCGGCTTGAAAGAGAAAAACGTCGTCCTCTCCATCGCCCGCGAAGCCAAAAACCGCCTTGAAAGCATAGGCTACACCGTTTACATGACCCGCAACGAAGACATCTTCATCCCATTGGGCGTGCGCGTCGCCAAAGCCCGCGCCCGCAATGCCGACGTGTTCGTTTCCATCCACGCCGATGCCTTCACCAGCCCGTCTGCGCGCGGTACCGGCGTTTACATGCTCAACACCAAAGGTGCGACCAGTTCCGCCGCCAAATTCCTCGCCCAAACCCAAAACAACGCCGACGCCATCGGCGGCGTTGCCAAAAGCGGCAACCGCAGCGTCGATAATGCCATTCTCGACATGACCCAAACCGCCACCATGCGCGACAGCCGCAAACTGGGACATTCCGTCCTGACCGAATTGGGCAAACTCAACCAGCTCCACAAAGGCCGCGTTGACGAAGCCAACTTCGCCGTCCTGCGCGCGCCCGATATCCCGTCCATCCTCGTCGAAACCGCCTTTCTGTCCAACCCCACCGAAGAGCGGCTGCTCGGCAGCGACTCCTTCCGCCGTCAATGCGCCGACGCTATTGCCACCGGCATCCAAAAATACGTCAACAACGCCGTATTGCGCAGAGGATAAGCTAGGTTTTCCGGAAAAGATAATAAGGTCGTCTGAAACTTTGAAATCGGTTTTCAGACGACCTTTTATTTTTTACGTCATTCCTTAAAAAATAATGTGCATTCGAATTCATACCAAATTGCACAACAAGCCCTAAACGCAAAAAACAATAACGTCCACATCCGGCAACTCACCCTGCCCTTGGGCAATGCAAGGCCGTCTGAAATTCCCAGAACTGCCCGAAACGCAACTTAAATCTGTTTTCCGCTTGCCAAGCCTGTTAAATTTTTTTACGATACAGCCATAGATTGTAAACAAAGGCCACAAGCCGACTGTTTTTTTCAGACGACATTACCCCTGTCAGACCTCATTTCTATAACCGTAAGCCGCCAAGCGGCTGTTTTCATACCACATCAAAGCAAGAGGTATCAACGTGTCTGATTCCAAAACAAACGAACGCGCGACGTTTAGCAACCGCCGCGCGTTTATGGTTGCCGCTATCGGCTCTGCCGTCGGCTTGGGCAACATTTGGCGTTTCCCCTACATCGCCTTCGAAAACGGCGGCGGTGCGTTCCTCCTACCCTATCTGGTCGCGCTCTTGACCGCCGGCATCCCGCTGCTGCTGCTCGACTACGCCATCGGCCACCGCTACCGCGGCTCTGCTCCGCTGGCTTTCCGCCGCCTCGGCCGCTGGTTCGAGCCTGTGGGCTGGTGGAACGTCATGACCAACGTCATCATCTGTATCTACTACGCGGTCATCATCGGCTGGTCGGCAAGCTATGCGTATTACTCGCTGAACGCGGCATGGGGCGCAGATCCGCAGGCGTTTTTCTTTAAAGACTTTTTGAACATGGCAGGTCCTGAAGCCTTGGGCTTGGATTTTGTCGGTAAAGTCGTCGGCCCGCTGATCGGCGTATGGCTGTTTACCTGCATCATCATGGCTTTAGGCGTACAAAAAGGCGTGGCGGGCGCATCGTCGTTCTTCATGCCGCTGCTTTTGATTATGTTCATCATCATGGTCGGCATCTCGCTGACGCTGCCGGGCGCGGCTAAGGGTTTGGACGCGCTGTTTACGCCCGACTGGTCGAAACTTTCCGATCCGAAAGTCTGGGTCGCCGCATACGGTCAGATTTTCTTCTCGCTCTCCATCTGCTTCGGCATCATGGTGACTTACTCTTCCTATCTGAAGAAAAAAACCGACTTGGGCGGTACCGGCTTGGTTGTCGGCTTTGCCAACAGCAGCTTTGAATTGCTCGCCGGTATCGGCGTATTTGCCGCGCTGGGCTTTATGGCGCAAGCGAAAGGGCAAGCCGTCAGCGAAGTGGCTTCCAGCGGCATCGGTTTGGCTTTCATCGCCTTCCCGACCATCATCAACCAAGCTCCGATGGGGGCGCTGATCGGCGTATTGTTCTTCGGTTCGCTGGTATTCGCAGGCATTACCTCGATGATTTCCATCGTCGAGGTTATCGTTGCCGCCATTCAGGACAAATTGAACATCGGCCGCGTCAACGCTACCCTGCTCGTCTGCATTCCGATGGGCATTATCTCCACCCTGCTCTTCGGCACGACCACCGGCCTGCCCGTTTTGGACGTATTGGACAAATTCGTCAACACCTACGGCATCGTCGCCGCCGGCTTCGTCTATGTTTTGGCCATCATCGTCCTGCGCAAACTGCCCGAGCTGCGCAACCACCTGAACGCGCTCTCCTCCGTCCGCGTCGGTGCGATTTGGACTGCCAGCGTCATCTTTACCGTTGCCATGCTCGGCTATATGTTGTACCAAGACACAATCGGCCTGCTTAAAGAAAACTACTCGAAATATCCCAGCGATTTCCTCAATATCTTCGGCTGGGGCATGTCGATCGGTCTGATTGTCATCTCCGTGGTACTGTCGCTTCTGCCTTGGAAACATGGTCAAAACTTCAACGTCAAAGACGAACACGAACATGAACAAGGAGATAAAGAATGAGTACCTCAGCCATCATCATGATGATTATCGCACTCGTCGTCATCTGGGGCGGATTCATTCTGTCCGTATGGCGGCTGCCTGAAGAATAGGCTTTTTCAAATAAGTGTTGCAGACACCGTACAGGTCGTCTGAAACCCAAACGCCCCGAAACCGCATACCGGCTTCGGGGCGTTTTGTTACCGCCAAATCCAATATATAGTGGATTAAATTTAAATCAGGACAAGGCGACGAAGCCGCAGACAGTACAGATAGTACGGCAAGGCGAGGCAACGCCGTACTGGTTTAAAGTTAATCCACTATAGTTAAGACTTCCAATCCATCAACCAAGCAATCACGCCTCAACAAACAACATTTGTTTACGCTAATTTTCTACAGAAAAATGAACGGCGAACAAAAGAATGACTATAATGCCGACCATTCTCCGGCACCTGCCGTGTTTCACGAAAGGACGAAACAATGACTATGAAACCACTTATGGCGGTATTACTCGCCGCCAGCCTCAGCCTCCCCTCCATCAATGCGGAAGCTAGGGGCACTGACAACCAAAGAAAAGCTACCCTTATCGGTGCAGCAGCAGGCGCAGCTTTAGGCGGACTATTGGGTAACGATGAACAAAGTGCGTTCATCGGCGCGGTAGCAGGTGGTTTGGCAGGTAATGCATACGCCTATCGAAATAAAAAAATGAACCAGAAAGACAACGACAACTATTGGTACGACCGCCGTTACCGCGACTACCGCTACGATCGTGATGATTACGACTATGACGATCCTTACTACCGTGAGGCACGCTACAAAAGACATAAACACCACTATCGTAAATACCGCGATTGGTACAATGATTACTACGATTACAACGATGATTAAACACGCAGCCTGTATATCTTAAAAAAGGTCGTCTGAAAGGGAGTTTCAGACGACCTTTGCCGTCCCGAGTCAAAAACTTTTTGGCAAACGACGCATCATATGTTTTACAAAAAAAGCAGCGCGGCACTGTGTTTCCTTGCCGCGCCATCTTTTACCCATCCACTATAAAATAAAACTGAAGGAATACATCATGAAAAAATGGCTGCTGGCTGTTTTGCCCGCCACCGCACTGGCCGCTCCGCCCCAAGGCTTTTATCAAAATTACCAAGACTGGGACATCGCTTGCGACAATACCGGCACATGCCGTCTTGCCGGATATCAGGCGGACGAAACAGAAACGCCGGTTTCCATCTTGTTTACCCGAAAAGCGGGGGTGAACGCCGCTGTTGCCGGCGAAGTTTCCCTGTTGCCGTTTAATGACGATGATAGGCAACTCGCCCGTGTGGCAGCCCGCAGCGAATTGATGCTGAACGGCAAATCACTGGGCAAATTGGCGTTGAACAAAAAAGGCACAGGCAAATTGAGCAGCGCGCAAACCAATGCCTTGCTCGAAGCATTGAAAAAAGAAAGCAAAATCAGCATCCGCGCGGGAAAATATGAATGGCACTTGTCCGATAAAGGAGCGGCGGCGGCAATGTTGAAAGCGGACGAATTCCAAGGTCGTCTGAACACGCCTTCCGCACTGATACGCAAAGGCAACAGCAGTCAGGCAGTCCTCAGCCCGCAGCCCAAACCCGTCATCCGCGCCGTTGCCGTACCGAAAACAGCAGGCGATATACTGGAACAAGACACACCGCGCCACAGCGCCGTCATGAAGCTGCTGCGCAACAGCAACCGCGTTTCCGAAGGCGACGATAATTACTGTTACGCCCTGCACAATAAAGAGCAAATGGGTTGGAACCGCAGCCTGTATGTCCATCCGCTCAACGATCGTCAGGTGTTGATTTCGGCCATCTGTATCGGCGGTGCTTATCAAACCAGCGGCTACTATGCCATTGCCGATAAAGAGTTGACCAAAATCGAACAAGTGCTGCCGCCGATGGTATACGGCGGGCACGGCGGATTCGACGAGAAAACAGCCACCCTCAGCGGCAGCTTCAAAGGCCGCGGCATAGGCGACTGCTGGACAAGCAATACGGCGGTATGGGACGGCAAGAGCTTCGTCCGTAGCGGCGAACACACTACCGGCTCGTGCAAAGGCTTTACCGGCGGTGCGTGGTGGCTGCCGATTTTTGATGCCCGCGTCGAGCGTTAAAATACGCCGAATATCGAAACAGGCGGCAAAAGCCGTTTCAAAAATGCCCGCAAGATTGAGCGATCTTGCGGGCATTTGCTACACGCGGGCGATGTTTGGAAGGGAAAAGGCGCCGCAGCAGAATGCCCGTTTTCAGACGACCTTTTTCCTTATACAATACGCTTGGATTTTATATATTCTGATATAAAGGATACGGATTATGTTCGGCAAACAACTCTTTGAAGAAGTCAGCGCAAAAATCAGCGAAACCATCGCCAACAGCCCCGCCAAAGACATGGAGAAAAACGTCAAAGCCATGCTCGGCAGCGCGTTCAACCGTATGGATTTGGTCACGCGCGAAGAATTCGACATCCAGCAGCAGGTTTTGATTAAAACCCGCACCAAATTGGTCGAGCTGGAAGAGCGTCTGGCAAAACTCGAAGCCGCGCAAGAGCCTGAGCAGACTGCATTGGAAGCTGCCGAAGCCGCAGCCGAAGAAGCCGTCGAAGAAATCAAACAGCAAACCGAAGCCGGCGAATAAGGTCGTCTGAAACATGTCGCTTGCCTTGGTTTACAGCCGCGCCTTGAGCGGCATGAATGCGCCGTTGGTCGAAGTGGAAGCCCACCTTGCCAACGGCCTGCCTCATTTCAATATCGTCGGATTGCCCGACACCGAAGTCAAAGAAAGCCGAGACCGCGTGCGCGCCGCCATCATCCAAAGCGGTTTCGACTTCCCTGCCAAAAAAATCACCGTCAACCTCGCACCCGCCGACCTGCCCAAAGAATCGGGACGTTTCGACCTGCCGATTGCGCTGGGCATCCTCGCCGCATCCGGACAAATCGCACCCGAAAAGCTCGCGCAATACGAGTTTGCCGGCGAATTGGCGCTTTCCGGCATGTTGCGCCCCGTGCGCGGCGCGTTGGCGATGGCGTGGCAGGGCATGCAGGCTGGGCGTTCTTTCGTCTTGCCGCAGGAAAACGCAGAACAAGCCGCCGTGATGCGCGGCATTACCGTTTACGGCGCGCGTTCGTTAGGTGAAGTCGCCGCCCATTTGAACGGCATCGAACCTTTGGCGCAAACCGCCTGCCAAGTCCCGAAGAGGTCGTCTGAAAACGCCAAACTGCCCGATCTCATCGATGTCAAAGGTCAACACACCGCCCGCCTTGCGTTGGAAATCGCTGCCGCGGGCGGACACAGCCTCTTGATGATGGGCCCGCCGGGAACGGGCAAGTCCATGCTTTCCCAACGGCTGCCCGGCATTCTGCCGCCTTTGACCGAAGACGAATTGGTCGAAGTATGGGCGTTGCGTTCGCTCCTGCCCAATCATCAGCAAGAACTCGACAGCAACCGTCCTTTCCGCAGCCCGCACCATAGTGCCAGCTCGGCAGCCATGGTCGGCGGCGGTTCTGACCCGCGTCCGGGCGAAATTTCATTGGCGCATCACGGCGTTTTATTTTTGGACGAGCTGCCCGAGTTTGACCGCAAAGTTTTGGAAGTTTTGCGCGAACCTTTGGAAAACGGCGAAATCCACATTTCCCGTGCGGCGCGCCAAGCCGTCTATCCCGCCAAATTCCAGCTTGTCGCCGCCATGAACCCGTGTCCTTGCGGTTATCTCGGGCATCCCGTCAAACCCTGCCGCTGCACGCCCGAAAGCGTCGCGCGTTACCGCAGTAAAATTTCCGGCCCGCTGCTCGACCGCATCGATTTGACCATCGAAGTCCCCAGCCTGTCCGCCGCCGAACTGATGCAGCAGGAAGCGGGGGAAAGCAGCGCCGTCGTGTTGGCGCGCGTGATCGCCGCCCGTGACAAACAATACGCACGGCAGGGTAAAGTCAACGCCGCCTTGAGCGTCAGTGAACTTGACACGTCCGCCCGCATCCAAAAAGAAGCGCAGGAAGCCTTGGGCAGCCTGTTGGAAAAACTCTCCCTCTCCGCCCGTAGCTTCCACCGCATCATGCGTGTGGCGCGTACATTGGCGGATTTGGCGGGCGATGAAGAAGTCGGCAGAAGCCATGTTTTGAAAGCCGTCAGCTTCCGCCGCGCGTTGTAAGGTTTTTCAGACGACCTTAGGTACTGAAAACGGAAGATTCAAAGTATAGTGGATTAACATTAAACCAGTACGGCGTTGCCTCGCCTTAGCTCAAAGAGAACGATTCTCTAAGGT
>ERZ773013.1720-NODE-1720-length-12666-cov-8.915471_pt1 | contig 12666 bp, 8 predicted proteins | sample MGYA00511670_ERZ773013 | MGnify/ENA primary metagenome ERZ773013 (study PRJEB29015, sample SAMEA2738120) | human oral metagenome | biome: human oral; feature: human-associated habitat; material: saliva | place: China | collected 2257 ...
TGAAGACAGGGTAGGTGTTCTTGTAGCGGTCCAGGATTGCTGCAGCGTGCGAGCGTCCGAAGTCCTCGAAGTGCAGGTAGAGGTTAGGGAAGAGCTTCTCGACGGTGGTTACAAAGTTGTCAATGAATGCGTTATAGCGGTCTTCATCAACGCGCTTGTGACGTTCGCCCAGGTATAGTGGGTCATCGAGAAGTTCCTGGCGGTTGGTACCAGCATCAATAACAATAGGCATGATGCGATTAGGGTCAACACCAGCTGCGGCAGTGTAAACCATGAGCTTACCGACGGAAATTTCGACGCCATTGGTGCCCCAGTCGCCAATACCCAGGATTGCTTCTGCATCGGTGACGACGATCAGGTCAATGTCTCTACCTGCGGCTGCGTTCTTCAGCGAGGTTTCAAGGTCCTCAGGACGATCAACTGACAGGAAGCATGCATACTGTGGATCGACATAGCGCTGAGAATACTGCTCAATATCTGGAGCAATAGTTGGGTCGTAGACAATAGGCATGAACTCTTCAACGTGCTTGGAGAACAGGTTGTAGAACAGCGTGCGGTTCTCGGAGAAAAGCCTCATGAGATAGTGACGCTTTGTCTCGAGGTCAGGATACTGCTGGAAAAGCACGTATGCCTGCTCAGCTTGCTCCTCGATAGTCTGAATGTTTGGAGGTAGAAGTCCTACCAGGCCATACTTCTGACGCTCCTCCTGCGTAAAAGCGGTTCCCTTGTTCAAAAATGGATCATTCAGTAGTTCAAAACCCGTCTTCATGATGCCTCCTTAGTGCATCAGCTGTAATAATTGCCGTATTTGGCGCAGATAGAATATGGTTTCTATCTGAGATAACAATACCCATATTCTGTTATGAATGTACGAGAATTAGAAGAAATCCCCTTCTTTTTAGAAAAATTTTCTTTGCTAAACATACATGTTTACCTGTGCATATATATATTTGGTCAAACTGACAAGGTGATGTTTTCAAATCCCAAAGTCGTGTTTTCAAATCTCAAGGTGATGTTTTCAAATCCGTTTGTAAGAATCGTTTTAACGGATAAATGTAAGACCGATTTAATGCCAACTGCGGTTTTGCTGAGCGCTTGTCATGCAAGTGGTAAAAAATGCGTTTAGTTGGAATATGCAGTAGCGATTAGTTTTTATGCAAGCCATTTAACTGCGGTTTTGTTACGGACAAAAATAGCAAAATCTGGACACTTTTTGCCACCTGCGTAAACGCAAGTCAGGAATTTCCGTGATCGTGATTTGACTTCCAACTAAACGGATTTTTTACCCAAAAGAGGGGTCGAATTTTGGTGGGTCAAATTTTTGATACAAAACTCCGCATAAACAAGGTGGAATATGCAATTTTCTCAGGTGATTGGATGTTGCTCGGTCAATTGGATAGCGGCCAGCCCTCAAAGTGACGTTATTTCACTACAACAGCACCTTCAGGAAGCGTAATATCCGCATCAGTTGCAATTAAGAGGTTGTTACCTGGTGTTTTAGGAGTATCAGGCCACTCGGGCACGTAAGCGATATGCGTAAACTCCTGCGCAAAGACGTTTGCCACCTGGGGAAGTATCGTAGACCCGTGGCCTTCGAGCGGACAGCGAACATCGACCAGATATACACCGCCATCTGCAAGCTTTTCCTTAACCACCTGCGCGCCGGTCGCTGTTCCCAGAGGTCCAAGCGATTTGCGACCAGCAAACACCTCGTTTACCAGCACGTTAACGCTGCCAGCTTCTGCGTCCTGCAGAACCTTCCAGGCATCGTCTTCGATAACACGCAGCTCACTTGATGCCACAGCCAGCGCTTCGTCCAAAAAGAAGCGCTCGCGCGCAAGCGAGACAATCTTCGGGTCAATCTCAATCGCCTCAACGGTAGCGCCGCGCATGTGCGTAGCCAGGTATTTTGGCAGCGAGAAACCTCCGCCGCCCATGACTACAATGTGACCCTCTGGTGCCACCTGCTGGATAATCTTTGCCATCATGCGGTGATAGTGGACGCAGAGTTCAAAGCGCAGCTCAGACGCAATATAGCTCACGGACTGGAACGTACCGTTAACGTTGAGCAACCTGATGGGCGTACCGTCGGCGTCCTCGGAGTCAAAAATCATCGTGAGGCCAAATTTTGTACGCGTCACAAAAACGCCTCGAGCGCGCAGAATTAACAGAAATAGCTGGTAAATGCCAATAACGGCAAGCCCCGCTACGGTCGACCAGATAAAAAATGTCCAAAAATCATGTAAGACCATGTTAATTCCTTGTTAGTAAGGTTTCCCTCGGTTATACTAGCCGATACGGCGTTTTTTCTGAACGCTTTTACAGGAAAAGATTTTCTGGGGGTTTATATGATTTTAGGACTTGGTATTCCTGAGCTTCTGATTATTGTTGTCATTGTTATGGTTCTCTTTGGACCTAAGAACCTTCCAAAGCTCGGCAAGGCTGTCGGCGAGACCGTCAAGAGCGTTCGCGAGGGCATGGAGTCTGAGACCAAGGAAGAAGCCAAGGAGCCAGAGGCTGAGGTCGTTGAGGACGAAGAGTCCAAAAAGGCTGAGTAGCCCTATCTCACGCGTATAGACCGACTGACCCATCAACAGAAAGAACACGATGGACACTACTAAAGAGATTGTACTTACCCCAGAAGGCCGTCAGAAGCTTGTCGATGAGCTGGCTTATCGTGAGGGCGAGAAACACGACGAGATTGTTGAGCGCATCAAAGAGGCCCGTGGTTTTGGTGACCTTTCTGAGAACTCCGAGTATGACGCTGCAAAAGAAGAGCAGTCTCACAACGAGTCCCGCATCAACGAGATTCGCCAGATTCTCTCTGTCGCAAAGGTTGTCGAGGGCGGCAGCAAGCGCAACGTTACCGTTGCAATCGGCACAACCGTCGAGCTTGCTGATGCAAAAGGCAAGACAACTAAGTATGTAATTGTTGGTACTACTGAGACTAACTCCCTTGAGCACAAGATCTCTAACGAGTCCCCAGCTGGCGAGGCTCTTATTGGTCACAAGAAGGGCGACGAGGTTGAGTTCACCACGCCAAACGGCAAGGTGAAGAAGTACACCATTACCTCTATTACTCGCTAGACTGGCACAAAAGATTTTTGGTCGCCCCGTGTCTGTCTGGCGCGGGGCGTTTTTACGTGGAGGATACATGTCCGAAGTAGAGAACAACATCGCTGGTAGCTCGTCTGCTGCAGAGAACGCTGCCGCCACCGGCGCAGAGAACGCTGCTGCAATCGCCGCCGACGCAACCGAGGCCACCCCAGAGGCTTCCATCAACGACGAGCGCGCGCAGCGCAAAGCCCGTCGCCAGGCACTGCTTGATGCCGGCATTGACCCATACCCAATCAAATCAACCGTCACCGCTCACGTCGCTGAGCTGGAGGAACGTTACGCTGACCTCGAGGACGGCCAGACTGGCGAGGAAGTCTATTCTGTGGCCGGCCGCGTCCGCGCCATCCGCAACCAGGGCAAGATCGCGTTTGTCGTGGTAGAGGACTATACCGGCCAGATTCAGCTTTTCTGTCGCATCAACAACCTTGACGAGAAGAACTGGGAGCTCCTGGGTCTTCTCGACCTTGGCGACATCATCGGCGCAACCGGCGCCATCATGCGTACGCGCCGTGGCCAGCTTTCCCTGGCAGTCACTTCACTGGAGGTTCTCTCCAAGTCGCTACGTCCTTTGCCTGAAAAGTTCCACGGCCTCACCGACCGCGAGGTTCGTTATCGCCAGCGCTACGTTGACCTTATCATGAACCCCGAGGTCCGTGACGTGTTCCGCAAGCGCTCCCAAATCATCTCCATCATCCGCCAGTTCATGGAGGCGGACGGTTACATGGAGGTCGAGACTCCTGTTCTTCAGGAGATCCTTGGCGGCGCAAACGCAAAGCCGTTCATCACGCACTACAACGCGCTGAACACCGAGAACTATCTGCGCATTGCAACCGAGCTTCCGCTGAAGCGCCTGCTTGTTGGTGGTCTTGAGCGCGTTTACGAGCTTGGTCGTCAGTTCAGAAACGAGGGCACCGACCTCACGCATAACCCAGAGTTCACCTCTATGGAGGCATACGCTGCCTACTCTGACCTGGCCGGTATGCGCGAGCTTTCCCAGAACCTCTTCCAGGAGATTGCTCGCAAGGCTTGCGGCTGCGAGGAGGGCCACGAGGTCATCACCTACCAGGGCACCGAGGTTGACCTATCCGGCAACTGGCGCGTCGCATCCCTGGCAGAGATTGCGTCCGAGGTCACCGGCGAGGAGCTCTCCATTGACACTCCTGTCGAGAAGCTCCGTGCAGTCCTGGATCGCTACGAGATTGAGTGGAACCCAGAGTGGCAGGCCGGCAAGCTGCTGTTTGAGATCTATGACGAGCTTGGCGAGAAGAGCATCGTAAACCCAACCTTTGTCTGCGATTATCCTGCAGAGGTTTCTCCGCTCACCAAGCGTAAAGCAGACGATCCTCGTCTGACCGACCGCTTTGAGCTCATTATCTGCGGCGCAGAGTACGCAAACGCATACTCCGAGCTCAACGACCCCGTTGACCAGGAGGAGCGCTTTGCTGCCCAGATGGAGGCTAAGCGTCAGGGTGACGAGGAGGCCATGGAGTACGATTACGACTTCATCCGTGCACTTGAGTACGGTATGCCACCAGCGGGCGGCATCGGCTACGGCATCGACCGCATGATGATGCTCTTCTGCGATCAGCCTTCTATCCGCGACGTCCTTCTCTTCCCACAGCTCAAGCCCGAGAAGCGCTAAGAGCTTGGAAGCTTAGCTGCCCCACGCAGCACACAAACGCATCAGCCCGGTATCCGCTTGTTGCAGGTACCGGGTTTTTTGTGTGCGGCGGCGTGCCACGGGGTTGCAGTGCGGCGATGCGACGCGGAGTTTGCGACAGCGCGGGTTTCTCGCCAGGCGTTTATGTGGTTCGTACGGAGGAGCAAAATCCAACGCGAGTCGTATGTTTGCAGAGCCTTCTGATGGGTATAAATCAGAAATATATAGAGAGTTTTGAGAGGTTTCAGCACATGTTTGATAAATTCACTGACAGAGCGCGTAAAGTCATGAGCTTGGCTCAGGACGAGGCTCGCGGTCTTGGCCAGATGTATGTTGGTACCGAGCACCTGCTACTTGCTCTCATCAAAGAGGGGGAGGGCATTGCTGCTCAGGCTTTGGCTAAGCTAGAGGTCTCGTATGACGAGGCTCTGGCAACCGTAAAAGAGCTCACCACGGGCGCAGGAGACCCTATTCCTGGCGGCCACATTCCGTTTACTCCTCGCGCAAAACGCGTGCTAGAGGACGCGTACAGAGAAACTATGACCCACGGTCAAAGCTATATTGCAACAGAGCACCTGCTCTTGGGCATTGTGTCCGAGGGTAATGGTCGCGCTATGGATGCCCTGCGTACCATGGGTGTCTCGGGCGACGCGGTAAGAAACGCCGTTGATGAGCTTGTTGCCCAGACTCCAGATGATGCACCAGCTGGTCCTCGTATGGCAGAGCCTCGCATTGAGGGTGGCATCTTTGGCATGCCTGTAGGCGCTGGTCAGATGCGCCCTAACGCAAACGACGACGCTTCCATGCTGGAGCAGTTTGGTCGCAACCTTACTAAGCTTGCCGCAGATAAAAAGCTTGACCCCGTCATTGGTCGCGACCGCGAGATTGAGCGTGTCATGCAGGTTCTTGCACGTCGCCAGAAAAACAACCCACTTATCCTGGGCGATCCTGGCGTTGGCAAGACTGCCATTGTCGAGGGCCTAGCTCAGCTCATTGCTTCTGGCAACGTTCCTGACATCCTGCGCGGTAAGCAGGTTTGGACGCTTGACCTGGCAAGTCTGGTAGCTGGTTCTAAGTATCGCGGTGAGTTTGAGGACCGCATGAAGAAGGTTGTTGCTGAGCTGGAGAAATCCAAGAATGACATCCTCTTCATCGACGAGATTCACACCGTCATTGGCGCCGGTTCCGCAGAAGGCTCCATCGATGCTGCGTCCATCTTGAAGCCACCGCTGTCTCGTGGAGAAATCCAGGTCATTGGTGCAACTACGGCAGAAGAGTACCGTAAACATGTCGAGAAGGACGCTGCATTTGAGAGGCGTTTCCAGCCAGTCAACATCGGCGAGCCAAACACCGACGACACCATTTCTATCATCCACGGTCTTCAAGATCGCTACGAGAAGCACCATCACGTCCACTATACCGAGGCTGCTATCAAGGCTGCTGTTGCGCTTTCTAGCCGCTACATCCAGGACCGTTTCTTGCCAGACAAGGCAATTGACGTCCTCGATGAGGCTGGAGCCCGCGCACGCATCCACAAAATGAGCCTTCCACCAGAGATTGCCCAGGTAGACGCAGATCTTCTCCGCGTTCGTACCCAGAAGTCCGAGGCAGCAAGCGCTCAGGAGTTTGAGCAAGCAGCTCGTCTGCGTGACCAGGAGAAATCCCTGGTAGCAGAGAGGGACCGCTTGGAGACTGAGTGGCGTGAACAGTTGGACAAGAACATTGTCACCGTTGACGAGGACGATATTGCAAAGGTTGTCTCTGGCATCACTGGTGTTCCTGTTTCTAACCTCACCGAGACCGAGGCTTCAAGGCTGCTTCGTACAGAAGACATCCTTCACCAGCGCGTTGTTGGTCAGGACGAGGCTGTTGTTAAGGTTGCAAAGGCAATCCGCAGAAGCCGCAGTCCTCTTAAAGACCCTAAGCGTCCCGGCGGCTCCTTCATCTTCCTTGGCCCTTCCGGCGTAGGTAAGACTGAGCTTGCAAAAGCCCTGGCAGAGTTCCTGTTTGGCTCCGAAGACGCCCTGCTTTCATACGACATGTCCGAGTACATGGAGCGTCACACCGTAGCTAAGCTGGTTGGCGCACCTCCAGGATACGTGGGCTACGATGAGGGCGGCGAGCTCACCAAGGCTGTTCGCAGGCGTCCGTACTCTGTTCTGCTCTTTGATGAGATTGAGAAGGCACATCCAGACGTCTTCAACATCTTGCTCCAGATTCTAGATGAGGGCCGCTTGACTGACGGTCAAGGCCGTCACGTGGACTTCTCCAATACGGTTGTCATCATGACATCCAACATTGGCGCTCGCGAGATTGCCCGCACCAATACTATGGGCTTCTCGTCAGAAGGCTCTAAGGGACTCTCCGACAAAGAGATTACCAGCCGTGTTATGTCCGAGCTCAAGCGTGGATTCCGCCCAGAGTTCTTGAACCGCGTGGACGAGATTGTTGTCTTCAAGTCGCTCTCTACCGAGCAGCTTCGTGGCATTGTTGACCTCATGGTTCTTGAGCTGCGCGATCGCCTGATTGCCAACGGCATGTCCATTGAGCTTACCGAGGCCGCAAAGGACCTGATTGCCAAAGACGGAACCGACCCTGTCTACGGCGCTCGTCCGCTGCGCCGCACCATTCAGTCGATGATTGAAGACCCACTGTCTGAGGAGCTTCTCTCTGGTCAGTGGACCGCAGGCGACATTGTTGCTGTTGATGTTGATGCTGAGGGTAAGAAGCTTGTGTTCACTAAGACCACAGGCGTCATTCCTGAGCCTCGCAAGAAAGAGACCATGGCGCAGCTTGACCAGATGGATGTCAGCATGGGTCCTTCCTCGCTGCCAAAGGGTAGCGCGGGCGGCTCGTCCGACCTGATGTCCTCCGCTGAGTAAGCAAGTTCTGACCCGAGGTTCTGCCTCGGGTCTTTTTGTATCGCAGATCACACGTGCAGTTCTCCAGGCGAGAAACCCGTCTAGCAGACCGCCCATCCACCCGTCGAGAAACCCGTCTTCTCCAAACCGTCACTACACGCGCCGGCAACAAAACCGTATACTTGAAATGTTGAAACAAATTGAAGCCGTAAACGTACCAGATCGCAAAATGCAGCCTGTAAGCTGCAAGTAATTGAGGGAGAGCCATGGAGCCAACGCAACTTGATCCAAGCGCAACAGAAAACGAGGACCGTATTGCCACCGCTCTGAAGATGACTGCCCCTGGTACAGCGCTCCGCGTTGCACTGGACATGATTATCGCTGGTCGCCTGGGCGCTCTCATTTGCGTGGGAGATACAGAAAACGTCCTTGCTGCGGGCGGAGATGGTTTCAAACTTGATGTTTCTTTCACAGCAAATCGACTGTTTGAGCTCTGCAAGATGGACGGCGCTGTGGTGGTGGACAAAGACCTCACCAGAATTCTGCGCGCCAACTTCCACCTCAATCCTGATGCAACGCTTCCAACTGCAGAAACAGGCACTCGTCACCGAACAGCTGCTCGCATGAGCTTGCTCACCAAGTCAATTGTGATTGCAGTGTCTTCTCGCCGTTCGTTGATTACCGTTTACGTTGATGGTCACGTTATTCCGCTGAAGTCAGTACCAGCCATTATGTCTACCGTCAACCAGCTTTCGGTTGCCATGCAAAATACGCGCCAGCAGCTTGATCGCGCGCTTTTACGCCTGACAGCGCTTGAGCTTGATAACTACGTTACTCTGGGCGATGTAGCAGGCATTTTCTACCTGTTTGAGGTTCTTTTGAGTGCCGCTGACCAGCTTGATTCTTGTCTTTTGGAGCTAGGTAGCGAGGGAAAAACCACCGCTATGCAGCGCGAGGAATATTTGGGCGGTATCGACGAGGCCTATAACCTGATGATTCGCGATTACGCTGTAGATTCTTCCGCTGAAGAGGCGCGCGCCATTCGCCGCCGCTTCCACGAGACGGCTAATACCGAGCTCCGCTCCGCAGAAAGTGTTGGCCAGATTCTTGGTTACTCCGATGGCCGCGGAGAAGATGCGTCCATGGAGCCTCTGGGCCTGCGCACGCTTTCCCGCGTTCACGTGGTCAACGATGAGATTGCGGCCAGAATTGTTGACGCCTACGATAACCTGCAGCAGCTGCTTCACGTTGCAGAAAACGATACGTCTAGCCTCAAATCTCTGGGTGTCGAGAACCCCGGTGCACTTGCTAATAGTCTCCGCAGAATGTGGGGTAAGTCAGAATAATGGCTGCAAGCAGCACCTGTGCAAAGGTCGTGTCAAAGCCACGTCCTTCTCGCCTCACAACGCATGGAGCAAAAGCAGATACCGTGGCCGTCATTGTGGCTGGCGGCATTGGCGAGCGCTTTGGGTATCCTGACGGCAAGCAGTTTATTTCTGTCTGCGGTCTTCCGCTGATGAGCTGGTCAATCCTTGCATTTGATCACGCGCCAAGCGTGGCTCACATTGTGATTGCTTGCTCTGACGAGAAACGCTCTGCAGTTCAAGAGGGTGTTGTGGGCAAGCTTGTACTCCACAAGCCTGTTCACTTTGCAACGTCTGGTGCTACCAGACAGGAATCGGTTTACAATGCGCTCCAGGTAGTGCCTGCCGGATATGATTTTGTTTCTGTTCATGATGCGGTTCGCCCGCTCATTGAGGTAGAGACTATTGAGCAGGTCATTGGTACAGTTCGCAAGTCGCCTAAGATTGCGGGAGCAATTTTGGCTCACCGCGCAACTGATACGCTAAAGCGCGTAGATGGTGCAACCATTGTAGATACGCCTGACCGCTCAACGTTCTGGGCTGCTCAGACCCCTCAGGTGTTCAAGACACGCACACTTCTTGAAGCCCACGAAGTAGCTCGCCAGGAAGGCTACCAGGGAACCGATGACTCGTCGTTAGTTGAGCGACTTGGTCTTACGGTGCTGTGCGTTGAGTCGCAACGAGAAAACGTGAAGGTCACGTACCCGTCTGACCTTGCAATTGTTGAGGCTACGCTCAGCCGTCGCCTGGTAGAAGGCGCAACCGGAAGTGGGGCTGTAGAGTGAGCACGCCGGAGCTTAAAATTGGCCACGGATACGATGTTCATCGCCTGGTAGAGGGCAGAGATCTTATCTTAGGTGGCATCAAAATTGAGCACACCAAAGGTCTTCTCGGCCACTCCGATGCTGATGTTTTGACTCATGCTCTTATGGATGCCCTGCTAGGAGCTATGCGCGCCGGCGACATCGGCCAGCTTTTCCCTGATACAGACCCTGCTTATGAGGGCGCTGATTCTATGGTGCTTCTGTCCCATGTTATGCAGCTTGTTCGTAATGAGGGCTTTGAGCTTCTGGACTGTGACTGCACTGTTGCAGCTCAGGCACCTAAACTGCTTCCTCATCGCGACGCTATGAGAAACCGCATGGCTGAGGTCATGGGTGTTGCGCCAGATAAAGTTGGCGTAAAAGCAACCACCACCGAAGGCCTTGGTTTTGTGGGTACTCAAGAAGGTATTGCTGCCTGGGCAGTTGTACTGCTGGGACGTAGTGCGCAATAAATTACAGCTCAACGATATGATCGGCTGCCTCCACCACTTTAGGGTCATGAGATATGAGAAGTATTATGTGGTCTTGTTTGACCTTCTTCAGAAGATCAAGAAGAACAGCAACACTTTTTTGATCTAATGCAGAGGTTGGCTCGTCAAGCAACATAACACTTGGATTCATAAGCATCATGCGGATAATTGCAATCTTTTGCTTTTCTCCACCAGAGATAGCAGAGCTTCTTTCACCCAGGCGAACGTCAAGATTTTGATCGTCACCAAGCAGCAATTTTTCCAGATTGAACAGCTTGATATAGCTGATTATCTCTTCATCTGTTGGTTGGTTTTTGCAGAGTAGGGTCAGATTATTTCTTACCGTATCGTCAACAATGCTTGGTTCTTGCTCGGTAAATCCAAGCGTATTTTTTCGAAGTTCATACTGATTAATTTGAGTTAGCAAATCCTCATTAATGGCAATATTGCCTGATAGGTGAGAAGACCACTCTCCGTTAATGAGTTTCAGGAATGTAGATTTGCCTGTTCCGTTTCCACCGGTAATAGCGTATATATTTCCTTTTGCAAAACTGCAAGACAAGTTGTTCATCAGTACTTTATTGGTATGTGGATAAGAGAAAGATACATTTGTGCAGGTAATTTGATTGACGTTCTCTGATGGGATGATGCTCCCAACAGGTTCTTGAGGTAAATCAAGAATCTGCTCAATTCGATCAAGACTTACCGTAATACTCTGATAAGCCATGCCAAATTCCATAAGAAGCGTAATAGAACCTAAGAGCGATACAAAATAGCTTGAGATAGTTGCAATATAGCCAGGCTGTAGTGCTCCAAGGAAAATTTGATATGCACAGGTAATAAAGACAATGGCTTGGAATACGGCAATTACAGCATTATTTAATTCCTGTACGCCAAACTCAAGCTTGTACTGCTCATGAATGGCACTACGAAGCTTTTGATTGATGGCATAGTGCTGATTAAAGAAACGTTCAAAGAGGGAATGACGCCTAATGAAATCTACATCAGTGAACTGCGAAAGTTCAATCGATCCATACTGGGACTGCAGCTCTTTAGATTCTCTGTATCTTTTATAGGCCGAAGCTTGGATTTGCTTATAGATAATAAAACTCACTAACAGCAAAACAGCTGTTACAAGAGCGGTTAATGGGTTCAAATATAAAATAATCGCAAGCGTTCCTATGACGGAGACCAAAGTCGTTGCAAAGCTCACACATTGTGTAAGTATAAAAATCGAAACGTCATTAGAATCGTTATTTACTGTCTGGCGGTAATGTCCAGAATCATATGACGAGAAAAACGATGAATCTGCATGTTGAATCTTGTCAATCAGCTGTCGCTCAATAGTAAACGCAGAATCAATCTGTAACTGACAAAAGCGTGTTTTAGCAAGATAGGAGCAGCCTGCAATAAGGATTCCTAGTGCGGCAACTACGACGCAATAGAAAAGTATCTCGCTCCAAGTTGTTCCTGAAATAAAAAGATTAATTACAAATCCAACAAGAAGAGGTTGGATCACCATAAGCGCTGTGACAAAGAATGACAGAAAGAGAAAAATCGCAAGACTGCCCTTATCCAGAATGGTAGATATACAGTAGCGGATAATGTTAAAAAACTTACTCATTCGAATCACCTTCTGAAGTTGTTAAGAGTAAGATTTCTTGTCTTCTAGTTCTTTGCAGTTTTGATTCAAATATAAATTCTTAAAATTTTTATTCGTCAAGTTTAGTAAAACAAAAAAACAATCCAGTACTAATCCGTAAATGGTAACAAAATTGAATCTTGATTAGTAAGGTATGGAACTTAAAGGTTTTCCACAAACCGTTTATACTTACACCAATACACAATGGTTGCGAGGAGTATGCATGCTTGTCTATAACACTCAGACGCATAAAAAAGAAGAGTTCAAGCCAATCGACGAGGGTAAAATCCGCATGTACGTGTGCGGTCCTACGGTTTACGATCAGATTCACATCGGAAACGCCCGTACCTTCCTCTCGTTTGACGTTATTCGCCGTTATCTGATGCACAAGGGTTATGAGGTCACCTTCGCTCAGAACCTGACTGACGTTGACGACAAGATTATTCAGCGCGCCATTGAGCAGGGAAGGACTGCTCAAGAGGTTTCTGAAGAGTTTTCTCAGGCGTTTATCGAGCAGATGCACCGCTTCAATATACTGGACCCAGATATTCGTCCTCGCGCAACGCACGAGATCGAAGCCATGCTTCAGATGATTCAATCTTTGATTGAGCAGGGTCACGCTTACGCGGTGCCTTCGGGCGACGTGTACTTCTCGGTTCGTTCTGATCATGGTTATGGCGTGCTTTCCGGTCGAGATCTTGATCAGCTTCGCGCAGGTGAGCGCGTTG
>ERZ773013.1721-NODE-1721-length-12653-cov-3.221226_pt1 | contig 12653 bp, 11 predicted proteins | sample MGYA00511670_ERZ773013 | MGnify/ENA primary metagenome ERZ773013 (study PRJEB29015, sample SAMEA2738120) | human oral metagenome | biome: human oral; feature: human-associated habitat; material: saliva | place: China | collected 2257 ...
CCGCCTCACCGAAGACCTTCGCCCGTCCTTCCTCGAGCGCTTCTCAGCAGAGATGCGCGAGGAGGTCGGGCGCGGTGCCATTCCGCGCGGCTACTTTGACGGCACGCTTCGTCCCACTGGTTCTGACCAGGACCGCTTCCGCTACTTCGAGCCATGGGAGGCGAGCGAGGTGGCGGACATCATGAACGAGCCCGCCTTCTTTGCCGCGCACTTCGCAAGCGAGACAAGCCCCGACCGCGTCCAGACCGTTCGAACCTACTGGGAGGCCGGCGGCCCGCGTTACCTCATGCGCGTTCTGCGTGAGAAGGCATCCCGATGAGTGGGGAGGACGAGATGCAGCCCACCCCTATGGTCTCGGTGATCGTGCCCATATACAACGCATCGCGTTTTTTGCAGAAGTGCCTCTCTTCGCTTGCCGTGCAGACCTTCGATGACTTCGAGGCCATCTGCGTGGACGATGGCTCAACCGACGCCTCGGCCAACATCGTGCGCGGGTTTGCCGACAGAGACGAGCGCTTCATCCTGGTGAGCAAGGAGAACTCTGGTTACGGCGCCTCCATGAACGTGGGGCTTGATCGCGCGCGCGGTCGCTATGTGGCCATTCTCGAGTCCGATGACTTCTTTGATTCACAGGCGCTAGAGCTTCTCGTCTTTGCTGCCGAGGCCGCGGACGCAGACGTTGCGAAGGGCAACTTCTGGCTGTACTGGACAAGTCCCACGGAGCGTCGCGTGCCCTTCTCGGTTGTCGATAGCCCCCTGGTGGGGAGAACCGCCTGCCCGCGGAAAGACGATGATGTGGCGATCTTCTTCCGCAAGCCGTCGATCTGGTCTGGCGTCTACCGGCGTTCCTTCCTGGAGGAGAACGGCATCCGCTTCCTCGAGACACCTGGCGCCTCGTACCAGGACGCTGGGTTCAACTTCAAGGTGTGGGCGTCCGCAGAGCGCGCCACCTTCATTGCGGATTGCGTGCTGTGCTACCGCCAGGACAACGAGGCGTCCTCTGTGAAGTCGAGCGCGAAAGCGTTCTGCGTGTGCGATGAGTACCAGTCCATGGCGGAGTTTGTGCACGAGCGCTTCTCGGGTGCGGAGGCCACGCGCCTCATGGGCATCCTCGAGCGCATGAAGCTTGACAGCTACCTTTGGAACTACGACCGGCTTGACCCTAGCCTGCGTCCCGAGTTTGTGGCACGAATCTCCCACGAGATGGCGGACGACGTGGCAAAGGGCTACGTCGATCGCATGCTCTTCGAGCCCGGTGCCGCTGCCGACCTCGATGCGCTGATCTTCGACCCAGAGCGCTTTGCGCGCTCACGTAAGGCGCAGAACGGGCCTGGTGGGAGTGCCCTGCGCTACCTTGTGCTGGGTGGTGTGCCGCTGCTCACTAAGGCGCTACAGTTTAAGGCACAGGGTCATTCCGTCCGTCGAACCAACCAGGAGGGAGCAGCGCTGTGAGCCGCATCTCTGTTCTCGTGCCCGTTTATAACGTCGAGGGATACCTCGATGCGTGCCTGGGCTCGCTGGAGGACCAGTCGCTCACGGATATCGACATCATCTGTGTGAACGATGGCTCCACCGATGGATCGCGCGCGGTGCTCTCCCAGTGGGAGCAGCGCGACCCTCGCATTCGTGTGATAGACAAGCCCAATGGTGGTCTCTCCTCGGCGAGAAACGCTGGCATCGACGCGGCTACCACCGAGTATGTGTGCTTCCTGGACTCAGACGACCGCTTTCACCCAAATGCGTGCGCCGAGATGGTCCGCCTTCTCGACAAGACTGGCGCTGACGTGCTTACCTTTGGCGCCACCCTCTATCCTCCCGAGACGCAGGACAATTGGCTTGAGCATGTGCTTTCTCCCCGGGATGTCGTCTTCGATGGCTATGACACAAGGCTCATGTTTCGCGAGCCGTCACGTCCTTTCTCGTGGCGCACCGCTTGCCGACGGGAGTTTCTGCTGGAAAAGGGCATTCGCTTCGATGAGGGCGTGCGTTTTGGCGAGGACCAGCTCTTCGACTTCGCCATCTATCCGCGCGCCTCGCGCACCGCGCTCTCCTCTGAGAAGCTCTACGAGTATCGCGTTGCGCGCGAGGGCTCGCTCATGGCACGCATGAACGCAGACATCACGGCCAAGATGCTCGAGCACGTGAACATTGTTGACCATATTCTCAAGGACTGGCAGCGAGGCGGCTTTCTGGGAATGGACGACGAGAACCTCGTCGAGTTCATCATGGAGTTCGTGATGCGCGAGGCCATCCGTCAGGACGATGACGGGTACCGTAGAGTTACTGCGGCGTTGCGGCCCGTGCTCCTCTCGTTTTGGGACGAGGAGGCCCTCGCTGCGATGGATGTGCTCTCGACTACGCACGCGCTGCTCATGCAGGCGACGCTGTCGCCCAACGGCATGCCTTTCGCTGCGCGTCGCACGCTGGCGCTCGCGTACTACCTTGAGCACCGGCATCCCGGCTTCATGCTGAGGCTCGAACGGCGTTTCCGCAGCTAGACTCTGCGCTCTCCCCGCACTACGCGAGGATGCTGGCCTCGAGCTCGGCGGGCGTGTCGACGATGGTGGTGGCTCCGTGCTCCACGAGCCACTCCCTGTCGCGGAACCCCCACGAGCAGGACAGGCAGGGGCACCCGCAGTTCTTGGCCGTCTCGACATCCACCTCGGAGTCACCCACGTAGACCATGCCGTTCGCGCTCTTTCCCAGGTCGCGGAGGATGACGTCAATCATGTCGCGGTTGGGCTTGCGCCGTATGCCCGTACGCTCGCCCATCACATAGTCGAACTTGCCTGGGTAGAAGTGGTCGATGATGCCCTGGACGGCGAAGTCGGCCTTGTTCGAGACCACGGCGCAGGCGATGCCCGCCGCGCGGAGGTCATCGATGACCTCGGCCATGCCGGTGTAGGGGCGCGTGGTGTCGAGCTTGTGCGCGTCGTAGAAAGCCTTGAACTCGTCGAACACCTGGCCTGCGAGGTCTTGCGGCGTGCCCTTGGGCACCGAGAGGTCAATGAGGCGGCGGATGCCGTTGCCGGTGAAGAGGCGTACCTCGGCGAGGCTGCGCTTGGGTAGGCCAAACGCGGTAAGCGAGTGGTTGACGGCGTTGTAGAGGTCGTCCAGCGTGTTGAGCAGCGTTCCGTCAAGGTCGAAAATCGCGGTCTGGTATGGCATCCCACATCACTCCTACCGTGTCCGTTGACAGAGTCGTCACCCACGTGGTCAAACTGCGCGGACACGCTTGCGTATCATAAGCGTTGGCTAGTCAAATGAGCGTACACGCAAACTCGTGCGCTCGCCCCGGCTTGGCCGCAACGTCACGCAAACCCCAGCTGCGGTTCCCCATCGTGTGCGGCTCGAGCCAGGCATGGCGCTAAGGAGTGATGGACGTGTCCGAGAAGCCCATGAACGACGATGGCCCCATGGCCCAGGACGATGTCGAGAAGGCCCCGCTAGAGTCGAAGGTCGAACAGGTGTCGGACGTGCCAGCGCCGTCGCGCGCCGTGGCGCCGCTGCCGGTATATAGGCGTCCCTCTCACCAGACCAGCTATGACTACGTTGACCGTACCGCTGGTAACCCCGAAAAGCGCCGAGGGCTGCGCCTCGCCGTGTTTGTCCTTGCGGGCATTGCGATTGCTCTCGGCTTTGCCTACGGGGCGTGGGTTGTGAGGACGCCGGTCTGGAGCGAAGGCGGCTCTGGCGGTTCCAAGGGCGCAGGCGTGGCCGAGGCATCGGTTGGTGACGCTTATGGTGGAGCCAGTCAGGCAGCCACGCCCGTGACTATCGACACCTGCATGGTGGGCGATGTCCTTCTCCACCCCTCGGTCTACAACTCTGGGCTTCAGGCGGACGGCACCTATAACTTCTCGCACCTCTTTGCCAACGTGAGCGACGAGGTGTCTGCCTGCGACCTTGCCCTTGTCGACCAAGAGACCATTCTGGGTGGCACGGCGCTTGGCCTTTCGGGCTACCCCGTCTTCAACGGGCCGCAAGAGGTTGGCGACGCCGAGGTCGAGGCGGGCTTTGACGTGGTTCTGCGCGCAACCAACCACACCATGGACAAGGGCTATGACGGCATCCACTCCGAGCTGGAGTTTTGGCGCACAGCTCACCCCGAGGTGGCGGTTGTTGGCTGTACGGATCCCCAAGTAGAGGAGCCGGACGCTGACAGGCCCATCTACGTGTACGAGAAGGATGGCTTTCGCGTGGCCGTGCTCAACTACACCTATGGCCTCAACGGCTACGAGGATCCCAAGGGTGCCGTTGCCATACTGGATGAGGCCAGCGTGCGCGAGGACTGCAAGCTTGCTCGAGAGTCGGCGGACATAGTAGTGGTGTGCCCTCACTGGGGCACCGAGAACGTTACCGGTCCCGATGAGGAGCAGCAGCGCTGGGCAAAGATTTTCCTCGAGTGCGGTGTGGACGTAGTGTTTGGAAACCATCCCCACGTTATGGGTCCCGTAGAGGTCATGACCGGCGGCGATGGCCACGCGATGGTCTGCTACTGGTCGGTGGGAAACTTCATCAGCGGCATGGACGCACCGCAGAACATGATTGGTGGCATGGCTCGCGTGACTTTGGAGCGAGATGCCACTGGTGCTTGCCGCGTGGCTTCCTATGGGATGAAGCCGCTGGTCACACACATTAACCCAGCAAATGAGACCACATATTTCCTTGCAGACTACACAGACGAGCTTGCCGCGACGAGCAAGTTTCCCTCGGTGACTCCCGACTGGGCGCAGGAGCTTTGTGCTGACGTACTTGGAAGTGCATACAACCGCGAGAAAAGCGAACTTCTCGTGACTCGTTAAGGCGCCATCGCGATGGCCGCCGCCGACCGCGGCCTTACGATGCGGGCTTTTCGTTAAGGCGCGGTTGCCGTTGCACATTGCGGTGGGCGGTGCCTCTCGTTTGTTTTACTATGGCCAGTTGCGCGTACCGTCGCGGTCTACGTCGGTATGCCGTCATCTGTTGGTCCGCCCGCACGGCACGGGGCGGAAGAGACGAGAGGAACCACATGTCCTTCAGCATGCACACGCACACCTGCGGAGAGCTTTGCGAGGCGAACATCGGCGAGGAGGTCACGCTTACCGGTTGGGTCTGGCACCGTCGCGACCACGGTGGCCTGATCTTTGTTGACCTTCGCGACCGCGATGGCGTCACCCAGCTTGAGTTTGACCCCGAGGTTTGCGACGAGGCCACCTTCCACGAGGCGGAAACCGTTCGCTCCGAGTGGCCCATCATGGTGACCGGCACCGTTCGCGAGCGCCCCGAGGGTCAGGACAACGACAAGCTGGCCACGGGTTCCATTGAGGTCTATGTGACCAAGATCGTGGTGCTTAACACGTCCAAGACGCCCCCGTTCCAGATTGAGGATCACGTTGACACCGCCGAGGACGTGCGTCTGCGCTATCGCTACCTTGACCTGCGTCGTCCCAAGATGACGTCCAGCCTCAAGCTGCGCAGTGACTTCACCTTCGCGCTGCGCGAGGCCTTCCACGGCAGCGACTTCATGGAGGTCGAGACTCCCTCGCTCTTCAAGTCCACGCCCGAGGGAGCGCGTGACTTCCTGGTGCCCAGCCGCATGCAGCCGGGCCACTTCTACGCGCTGCCGCAGTCTCCGCAGCTCCTGAAGGAGCTCCTCATGGTTGGCGGCGTCGAACGCTACTACCAGGTGGCAAAGTGCTTCCGCGATGAGGACCTGCGCAAGGACCGCCAGCCCGAGTTCACTCAGGTTGACGTTGAGATGAGCTTCGTTACCCAGGACGACGTGATGGGCGCGCTCGAGCACGTGCTTGCCGAGGCCTTTGGCAAGATGGGCGTCAAAATCGAGCTGCCGCTTCGCCGCATCCAGTACTGGGATGCCATGGACACCTATGGCACCGACAAGCCCGACACCCGCTACGGCATGGAGCTCCACGACGTTACGTCGATCTTCTCGGCCTCAAAGTTCAAGCTCTTTGCTGCCGCAGCTGCTACCGAGGGTCAGTGCGTCAAGGCAATCAACGCCAAGGGTGCCGGCAAGTGGCCCCGCGCGCGCATCGACCGCCTTGCCGACGTCGCCGCCGAGTTTGGCGCCAAGGGCCTGGCCTACATCGCCTTCCGCGAGGATGGCTCGGTGACTAGCCCCATCGTCAAGTTCTTCTCGGATGAGGAGATGGCCGCCCTTCGTGCGGAGATGGACGTCGAGCCCGGCGACCTTGTGATGTTCGCCGTTGCCGACCGCTTGCACGCCGACGAGATTCTGGGTGGCATGCGCTGCCACATGGCCGACGAGCTTGAGGTGCCGCGTGAGGGCCACGACTTCCTGTGGGTGGTGAACTTTCCGCTCTTCCACTGGGACGAGGACCGTAAGTGCCTGGGCTCCGAGCACCAGCCCTTCACCCAGCCCAACGAGGACCAGCTCAATCTTCTCGACACTGATCCTCTGGCCATGGGTTCGCACACCTATGACTTTGTCATGGATGGCTACGAGGCCGGCGGTGGCGGCATGCGTATCCATAACGCGGAGCTTCAGGAGAAGATTCTGGAGAAGCTGGGCTTCACGCCCGAGCGTGCGAAGGCGCAGTTTGGCTTCCTGATGAACGCTCTCGAGTTTGGCGCGCCTCCCATGGGCGGCTTTGCTCTGGGTCTCGACCGTGTGTGCATGCTTTTGGCTGGCACGGACAACATCCGCGAGGTCATGGCATTCCCCAAGACGGCAAGCGGCTCCGACCTCATGAGTGCGGCGCCGTCCGAGGTCACGGGTGCGCAGCTCAAGGAGGTCTCGCTGAGGCTCCTGTAAGGGGGCTCCTCGCTTCTCGATTCATCTTGCCCTCCGGTGCCGCACGGCCCGGAGGGCTTTTTGCTGGCTTCCCTGGGTGGTAGGAAAAAGCATTGTTCCTGCTGGGTTGAAAGCGCCAACTCCTGATTGGCTCTCTTAGGATATGGCTCCGTGTGGTCCCTGAGGTCTTCTGTGGACAGCCGGCGTTACAAATTGACGGTTGGTGGCAGTTATTGGAAAACTATTGATGTGATATAAAGCTTGTAGTAAATCTCCTACCTGGGACATCTCTTTTTTCAAAAGCTTTGCTACTTGGATTACCGCCGAAAAACTGCCACCAACCGGAAAAACTAGCCACGCGAGCGCGCCCGTTCGGCCTTCCATGGCGGAAATGGCCACCCGGCATTGTGCTGCCGCCTCCGGCTGTCGCCGAAGATTGCTGTTTTGGCTCGTTTTGACGGCTGGTGGCAGTTTATTGGAGGTGGCCCGAGTACAGACCGATTTAAAATCTGATAAACCGCTGGTAGGGGATCTGCGACTCCGAGCCACTGCATCAAGAATTTAGCCAAAACTGCCACCAACCGGAAAAGTGTGTTCGGGCTGCCTCCTATGGGGCTCAACTCATCGACGTGGGAGCCAACGAGAGGCCAATCCGGCATCAATTCCGCCGCATTGCACCTGTGGAGATTTGCAACTTGACGAATACCATTTCTGTAGCTGCTCAATTCGGGGTATATGCAGCTCAGTAGTATTTCTTGCACACTTTTCCGAAAGGAGCATCATGGCCGAAAAAGACCTTCAGCTCTATGTAAAGAACGGCTGCCCTTACTGCCACAAGGTGCTGTCCTTCATGGACGCCAACGGCATCGTGCTGCCGCTGCACAACATCGACGAGTCTGCGGCTGACCGCGACTACCTGGTGGAGGTCGGCGGCAAGCGTCAGGTCCCGTGCCTCTTCATCGACGGCAAGGCCATGTACGAGTCGGACGACATCATCGCCTACCTTGGCAAGGAGTTTTCTGCCGCATCTGCCGGCGAGGAAAACGACGCTCCCTCCGCGGGTGCCTCGTGCACCATCGGAGGTGGTTGCTCGTTCTAGTGCCAGACACATAAGCACCGCAGTCGCCGGAGCGCAGAGTTTGTTGCAAGCCACGCCAAAAGTGACCCTCCGGCGACCGCAATAGACCCCGCGCTACTTCACCGTTCCGTAGACGTTGCCCCAGCCATGGGCAGTAACGATGCTGTTGAGCTGGTCACACAGCCGCCCACGCTTGTACCTTCCCGCAGGGAGAAGGTCGACAACCTCCATGAGGTCGTCGCACAGGTCATCTATCTCGGCGCGCGTGAGAACATCGATCTTGGTGACCGTTCCGGACATGTCGTGATAGTAGAGCTCGTTCACCAGCTGCTGCAGGTCGCCGTACTCATCGGCGCGCAGGCCCCCGTGCGTGACGCTGCGGGCGGTGCGGTGCTCGTGGGTGTCTGTGTTTCTCATCATGAAACCCATGGTACCAGCTGCATCGCGCCTGCAGGGCGTCGCGCTATACTTCTTTTTCGCTGTCATGCCTCAGCCGCGCGCGATGGCGGCCGGCAAGCTATGACGCATAACGGGTACAAGCACAATCGCATCCATGTCTATGAAGCCGTCACGAGGAGGGGCCCATGCCCACCGCATATGAACTCATGTCAGACCAGAAACTTGCCGAGGAGATCGCACGCCTGGAGGCCGAGGCCGAGCACCTTCGCTCGCTGGGCCTCAAGCTTGACATGGCGCGCGGCAAGCCCAGCCCCGAGCAGACCGCGCTCTCTCACCCCATGCTCGACGTCCTCAACTCTTCCACCGAGATGGAAGACCAGGGCGTTGCCGTTGACAACTACGGTGCCCCCGACGGTCTGCCCTCCGCGCGCGCCTTGGCCGCCCAGATTCTGGGCGTCGACCCAAAGAACGTGATCGTGAACGGCTCCTCGAGCCTCAACCTCATGCACGACCTCGTCTGCAACGCATACACCCACGGCATTGGCGGCAACAAGCCCTGGAGCCAGCAGGGCAAGGTCAAGTTCCTCTGCCCCGCCCCCGGCTATGACCGCCACTTCAAGGTGACGGCCCACTACGGTATCGAGAACATCCCCGTTCCCATGCTCGAGGACGGACCGGACATGACGGTGGTCAAGCGCCTGGTCGAGAATGACCCCGCAGTCAAGGGCATCTGGTGCGTCCCCAAGTACGCGAACCCCACCGGCGTCACCTACTCCGACGCCGTCGTTCGCAAGTTCGCCGCTCTTACCCCCGCCGCGCCCGACTTCCGCATCTTCTGGGACAACGCCTACGTTGTGCACACCTTCGAGGGCGAGGGCGACCAGCTGCTGAACATCTTCGACGCCCTGGCAAAGGCCGGCAAGACCGACATGGTCTACGAGTTTGGCTCCACGGCCAAGGTGACGTTCCCCAGCTCGGGCATCGCCTTTGTCACTGCCAGCCCCGCCGACATGGCCGAGATCCGCGCGGCCTTCTCGGTGATGCGCGTCTCGCCCGAGAAGGTCTCCCAGCTCGCGCATGTGCGCTTCCTCAAGGACCTTGACGGCATCAAGGCCCACATGGAGAAGCACGCCCAGATCGTGCGCCCGCGCTTCGAGCTGGTGCAGGAGAAGCTCCACGCCGGCCTCGATGGGCTTGACTGCGCAACCTGGAGCAACCCCCACGGTGGCTACTTTGTCTCGTTCGACGGCCCCAAGGGCTCTGCCAAGGCGATCGTCGCCATGGCCGCCAACCTTGGCGTCAAGCTCACGCCAGCCGGCGCCACCTGGCCCTACGGCCGCGACCCCGAGGACACCAACATCCGCATCGCTCCAACGTATCCCTCGCTCGAGGACCTTGGTGCCGCGCTTGACGTCTTTGTGGTGGCGGTGAAGCTCGTCTCGGCGCGCCTCGCCAAGGCAGAGCGCGATGCCAAGGCGGAATAGGGCGTCTTGACCGGGGCCTTCTCGCCGGCAACGAGGCGAGGAGAGCTGACATATACAAATCCTGTATGGCAACGGCCTCCAGAATGTATTTTTCGTTCGGGAGGCCGATGCCTAGCATGGGACTAACGCTCTGTCCAGGCGCCAACGGATTCGAAGAGTTCTGTAGAATCGGGAGGCGTGAACATCGCCCGCGAGGGCGAGGCCGATGTGACATACATTAAAGAGTCACAGACGGCGCCGCTCAAGCGCTAGGTCGCAGGGCGCAGAAGGACACGGAGGGATCTTTCGGGCATGTCGAAGAAGTCAAGCAACAAGGGCGCCCCGACCGGCGCCCGTTCGGCCAAGGGAAAGCAGGCTGCGGCTACGTCTAAGAAGGGCGCGACCTCATCTGCGGTCGGCCTCTCGACTTCCGCCAAGGTCGTCATTGTCATCTTTGCCGTGCTTATGGTTGTCTCGCTCATGATGCCCACGCTCTCCACGGCCTTCTCGCGCAACCAGCAGGCCGAGCAGAGCAGCTCTCAGGACTCCAGCTCAGACTCCAACTCTGATAACAGCTCGGACTCCTCGGACTCCAGCGCGAGCGACACGAGCTCTGCCACGGGTGCGGCGGCTGTCGATGCCAAGTATCAGGACACCGTCTCGGAGCTTGAGTCAAAGCTCTCCTCCGACAACACCAACCTCGCGACCCTGCTCAACCTGGGCCGCAACTACATGCGCTGGGGCGCCTCGGTCCTCTCGGTGTCGTCCTCCGACAGCGATACCACCCATGGCAACGAGCTGCTCGAGAAGGCCATTGGCTACTATCAGCAATACCTCGGCCTCAAGGACTCCGACGCCGTCCGCGTGGACATCGCGCTCTGCAAGCTCTACGAGGGCGAGACAAGCGAGGCGCAGTCCGACCTCGAGACCCTCACGCAGAACTCGCCCACCTATGCTCCTGCCTGGGCAAACCTCGGCATGGTCCAGGAATACGCCGGCGACAAGGACGCCGCCAAGACCTCCTACCAGACCGCCATCGACAATGACCCCAACGACGAGTACGGCGCAAAGAGCTACGCCACGCAGCGTCTCTCTGCCCTCGAGTCCTCGTCGAGCACAACGTCTTCCACGACAAGCACAGGCACGTCCGCTACCTCCTCGTCCTCGGGCGAGACCACGTCGATGGTGTAGTTCAGCTCGGCGCCGAGGACCTCGAGGGTCTCGTCGGGGACCGACTGGGTGGCCGTGATCATCTCGCCCAGATTGAACAGGACCTGCACGAGGGCGGCCGGATCGGCGCCGATCTTCTCGGCGAGATCGGTCAACGAGGAGCCGCGGCGCAGCCGAACGGTCTCGCCATTGCCCTGCTTGATGCGCACGCCGCCGATCGTCGGCGCCTGCATCTCGTCGAACTCCTGCCTGCGCTGCTTGCGGCTCTTGCGACCGCGGCGGTTCCCGCCGCCGCGCCCGACCTGCTGACCTCCGCTAACCAGATCACCGACGATGAGATCAACGCGGGGCGCACTGCGGCCCTGCGCAAGATACTGGAGGAACGCGGCCGAGAATAAGGGACTGCCTTCTCTCTCAGGGCCGGTCAGGTGGCCCTGAGGGGCACATGACCCACTCCTCCACGCAGCGAGGAACCCTTCTTTCGCGGCGTCCCACGGGCCGTGCAAGATGCGTAAGCGCGCGAGTGTGAGCGACCACGCTCACCCGCGCGCTTGCGCGTATCGACATTCAAGCCATTCAGTCACTGTGAAATGACCTGGAGCCGACGCGCAGAACCCGCCCCGCGCCAGCCCCGCGCCGACTGTGAGGAGCGGCCCCCGGCCTCGTCCCACCCACACCCCAAGGAACACCCCACGGGCGAGGCGGGCGAGACCCGAGGAGGCCTCGTCGCCTACCATGGACGCATGAACCTCAGCTTCCCCGAGCGCATCCGCGTCGACGCCATCATCCAAGCTGCCATGGACATGGAGGCCGCGCCCCTCCTGCACGCACTCACGCCCATCGGCGACGACGAAACCCCGCAGGCCCTGCTGGCTGGCACCCACAAGACGCAGCGCTACGCGCTCGGCGAGCTCGACGGGAAAACCGTCCTCGTCGTCACCTCCGGCATCGGCCTGGCCAACGCTGCCTCCGCCACCGCGCGCGCCCTCACCCTCGTCGACGCACCCATCGTCATCGCCGTCGGCACCACCGGCGGACTCGCCCGCGACATCAACGTCGGCGACATCGCCGCCGGCACCACCGCCATCTACGGGCAAGCCGACGCCACCGCCTTCGGCTACGCCATGGGCCAAGTCCCCCAAATGCCCGTCGACTACACCTCCTCCGACGCCGCCGTCGCGCGCCTGGCCGAACTGCCCGCGCTGATCACCCACACCGTGCGCGAAGGCCGCATCGTCTCCTCCGACTCCTTCTGCACCGAGCAAGTCGCCGACCCCATGCGCGAACGCTTCCCCGACGCCATCGGCGCCGACATGGAAACCTGCGCCATGGCCCAAGTCTGCTGGTCCTCCAGCGTCGACTGGATCAGCCTGCGCGCCGTCTCCGACCTGTGCGGACCCGGCGCCAACCAGGCCTTCCACATGGACGGGCAGCGCGCCGCCGGCCACAGCGCCGAAGCCGTGCGCGCCTACCTGACGCTGCTGTAAAGAGGGCTTGCGGGCTTCCCACCGCCGCAAGGAAACGAGGACGGGTGGCCACGCCCAGGCCTCGTCCCACCACCCGACCCAGAAGGAAACCAACCATGACCCAGCCCCGACCCGCCCGCGTCCTCATGGTGTGCACCGGCAACATCTGCCGTTCGACGATGGCGCACGCGATCCTCCAGCAGGAAGCCGCGCGCGCCGGCGTGGACGTCGAAGTCGACAGCGCCGGCGTCTCCGACGAAGAGCAGGGCAACCCCATCGACCGTCGCGCCGCCCGCGTCCTGCGCGACGCCGGGTACGCC
>ERZ773013.1723-NODE-1723-length-12648-cov-3.166203_pt1 | contig 12648 bp, 8 predicted proteins | sample MGYA00511670_ERZ773013 | MGnify/ENA primary metagenome ERZ773013 (study PRJEB29015, sample SAMEA2738120) | human oral metagenome | biome: human oral; feature: human-associated habitat; material: saliva | place: China | collected 2257 ...
ACTATTAATATCCATGTCTCCTATAGCCTTCGCGGCGTGGCTATTGCCAAATACAGAAGACTTATTTAAAAAATGGATGAAAATGTTCCGGGGACTGCTATTAGTATTTCCTATAATATCTTTGTTGTACGGGGCAGGAAAATTAGCTGGTGCAGTATTGGCGTCAAGTGCAACAGTTGATCCGAATAATCCAGATGAAACCATGCAGCTAGTTGCTTTAGCAGCCGCCACTATGCCGCTAATTGCTACGCCTTTTGTATTGCAAAGCTCCTTAAGTTCACTAGGTAGTATTGGCGCAAAGATAGGGAAAATGAGTGCTAATGCACATGGTCGATTCGCCGGAAATGTAAAAAGTACAGCAAAAGGACGTGTTGACAATTCTGTTATTGGTGATACGAAAAGAAAATATTCTGATTTCATAGATAGAAAACGCGCAAGTATGCGAGCAAGTGATAGACGTTCAAGGATAGACAATAGTAAATTTGGTCAATTCATGGGGTGGGATAAAGGTGGAGCACGCGCCCGCGCAACTGTAGCTAAAGCATTCGAAAGCGACGTCGAAAATGCATCCACAATGCTGCAAGGTATGACGTCAAGTGGAATAGCTAATATTGCTAGAACGGGTGAAATCTCTCCGGGCAAAAAAGCCTCACGAAGTATGTATGCAGCCGCAATAGACCATACTATGGCTAATGGTAGTTTTGAAGAACGTATGGAGGTGCTGAGTAGCCTAAAAGGTGCAGACACCTCTATAAAGCAACGTGCAATTAAAGCCGCATACGCAAAGAAGGATAATAATATCATAGGAAACAAATTCGGGAATGATATCCTCGAAGATAAAGTTGGAAATATGACTGATCTAAAGAATATGGCTATAGATAACGCTGCAGGTGGCAATTTACAAGCAGAACATCTTGTGCAAAATGCAGCGGGTACTGAATGGTTAGTTGACGCATCTATGAAGGCGGAGGATAAAAAAACCAACAAAAATGCCACAAGTGCCATATCGAATATTAAAAGTATGGCCCTTAAGGCTAGATTGAACCCAAATACTGCAAAGAATATAAACGGAAAATTGGATAGCACATTCCGTAAAGTTGGCTCTTGACCCCTTCTCTTGACTTTTTCCATCAAAAATGCTAATATAACCATGAATGGAGTGGTTAATTTCGTACAGGCAGCTTCTTAATAAGTGGTTGCAGTGGTTTATGTTGCTGATAGCAGGGATGCTGGTGGGTATTTTTCTTAATACCTTAACACACTCAACCTCTGTTTATGCCGCAGATGCAAAATGGGATGGTCATGATTTAACCTATTCTAATAAAAAATATACCAGGTTAACAGATGACAACAAAGTCAAGAAGTTTAATTTACCTGATAATTCGCTTGTTTATATCAATGAAGATAAAAATAAAAAAGAAGTTAAAGTTATTTACTTCCCATCAGGTGAAATATCTTCACTAAGTTCCGCAACCTATGCGGTTTATTCTTTTACACCGCCAGATACTTATAATCAAACCGACACCTCAACTATTTCAATTGACCCTCCCTCAGAGAATTCAACCAGCACCTCCTGTGATGTGCAGGGAATAGGTTGGTTTATCTGTCCAGTTTCCAACTGGCTGGCTGATGGTATAGATTATATGTACAGCGCGCTTCAGCAATTCTTAAAAACTAAGCCATTAGAAACAACTAACCAAAACAGTGGAATTTATCTGGCGTGGGTCATTATGCGAAACATTAGCAACGTAGCGTTTATCGTGGCGTTTTTGGTGATTATCTACTCACAATTGACCTCTGTAGGAATTAGTAATTACGGCGTCAAAAAGATGATCCCTAGGTTAGTGATTGCGGCAGTGCTGGTCAACTTATCATTTACGATTTGTGCTATATTACTGGATTTATCAAACATAGCCGGCTACGCTTTCCAGGACGCCTTCATGGGAATTAAAAATACCATATCCACTGTAGGAGAAAATACAAGTACATGGACATGGTCGGAAGTTATCAGTACAGCACTGTCAAATGGAGCGCTGGCAGTAGGAGCAGGATACGCCGTATCACTAGCACTTACTACGGAATTATTACCAATGCTAGTACCTGCCGCGGCATTAGCTGGCTTAACTTTACTCTTCATACTCCTAATCATGGCTGCTCGTCAAGCGCTCATTATTATCTTAATCATAATTTCACCTTTAGCCTTCGTTTGCTATTTACTTCCTGGAACAGAAAAGTGGTTTAAAAAATGGCGAGACTTATTCTTAACAATGCTAGTATTTTTCCCAGCATTCGCTGTAGTGTTTGGCGGAGCTCAACTGGCGGGAATAATAATTATACAAAATGCCTCTGGTCCAAATGGCGCAATAATGCATGTACTAGGCATGCTGGTTCAAATAATACCTTTGGCTATAACTCCACTAATTATGAAGTTCAGTGGCGGAGTATTGGGTAAATTCGCTGGGTTTGTTAATGACAAGAACAAAGGCTTATACGACAGGACTAAGAACTGGTCTAAAGATCGTCGTGAGACCATTAAAAACAAGAAGTTAGCTAACCCTAATATGGCGCGATTCAACCCAAATCGTTTACGCCGTTGGGCAGATCATAACAGTAGATTACGTAAAAAAAATCTGGAAACTTCGCAGAAAAATGCCGAGAATTCATTCAGAAATACAGCCAAATATAAGAAGTCAGATTTATATGCCAGACAGGCTTCCAGGCGCTCAGATTTCTTATCTGCACAAGATGATAACCGCTACCTCGAATCTACGCTGGGTCACGCACCAGATGATATATACGAGAAAAGATCTCTATACGATCGTGCTAGGAGAAATATGTCGGCTACCTATGCAACTCGACAAGATTTGAAGGCTCATCAGCAGCAAACTGCATTTATGAATGATATTAAAGACCTAGAAACCGAAATTGCAACAGCAGGTCTGATTAAGAATAATGCTCAACGTCAACAGCACAGTGAATTTGCAGAGCAATTGATAAACAGCAAGGAACTTCAAGAGAAGGCTGGCGGCAACGTATTCAAAGATGCAAATGGCAATTTGATTGGTGTAAATGCGGCCTTAGCTTCAGCCATAGCAACCAGCCGTAGTGAATACGCCAAGTCTGTTGATGAAGCTCGTCAGATTATGAAGCATTATAAGCTAAGCTCTGGGCAAAGACAAAAGATATCTTTAGGCAATTCCGTGACGCTTTCAGATGGAACAGTACTGGATAGTAATAACATATTTGTACGTGAAGCCGCAATTGAGGAGCAGATTAAATACGGTACCGCAGCAGAAGTCGCCGAGCTTCTTAGTGAATTGCCGCCAGAATTCTATTCTTCTGCAGCTTCAGCATTAGCGGAATCTGGTGTAAAGAATAAGGCGTCATTCTTGGGCGGTAAGCTTATTGACGATATGCTAAAGGGTGCTATTAATAACAGGGATGACCTCATGAATTACTTCGCTGACTGGCTACAAGGCGGTAAATATAAACCAGAAACTTTAGCGACTACGGATGCTGACGCTGTTAAGTTATTGATGGAAGCTGTAAATACTACATCTGTGATTAGTAATAAAAAACGTCAAGATATTAGGGATGTCATCGACACTATTCTTACCGATAAGAGGTTGTCAGCTAATGCAACTGACGCAGCTAAAGAACAATTTAAGATTTTCCGCGACATGTTATAATCTCCATATTTTGATATAATATAAGCAGTATGTCGGTGTATAAAGTTCCTCAAGATGTCGAGGCGGAGGACAAACTGCTCGGGCCGTTTAGTTTCCGACAGTTTGTGTTCTTAATTATAGCTGTTATCGGAATCGCTATTGCGTACGGTTTGAGTACAATTTTTCTACCCTTGGCAATAATTCCTGTGCCGATAATTTTATTCTTTGGAGCCCTGGCTTTACCTCTTAAAAAAGACCAGCCAATGGAAGTTTATTTGGCGGCAGTTATTTCTTTTATGCTAAAACCAAAAAAGCGACTATGGCAGCCTGATGGAATTGAAAGATTAGTCGAAGTTATCGCGCCAAAAGTCGAGGAAAAGACTTACGGTAATAATTATGATCAAGCCGAAGTCCAGCGAAGATTGTCATATTTGGCGAATTTGGTAGACAGTCAAGGTTGGTCAATTCGTGGCGTCAATAATCCGAATAGCTCGATGCGTGCCGATTTATTCAACGAAGGACAGGCAGCCAACGACATATTGGATGAAAATAGTGCTACGGCGCAAAATATCAATCATTTAATAAATCAGTCAGATGTTCGTAGGCGACAAGAAGTTATCCAAAAGATGCAAACAGGGCAATCTGCTACGCCGCCTCCCGCGCAACCACCTCAATCATCTCAGCCAGATAATCCTGCTCCAGCCACACCACTACAAATGAATCCGTACCCAACGATGCGTCAATCTGTATTAAATCCAGCGTCCGAACGGCCTGCCGCGAGCGCTCCAGCTCAAACTCAACCGACAACCACGCCGCAAACTAGCGTAAACGAGGTGCCACCTGCTATAATAGAGTTGGCAAATAACCGCGACCTCTCAATTGAAACGATTGCGCGTGAGGCAAATCGAATTCAGCAAGAAAATAAATTATCAGATGAGGAAGTGGTGATTTCACTACGTTAGGTGGGGTTTATGCAACCAGAGTTACAAAATCAACAATCTTATCAGCAGGGTCCGCAAACCAATGCGGCTCTTCCTAATGTCCCTCAGCAATCATCAGGGGCAATTGGTTCGGGACCAAGTCCAACCGCGCCATCTCCAGATAAAACTCCTGAGAATAAGAAGCAAAAAGGACCGATTAGCACTCAAAATACGCTGCTTTTCTCTGAGATGCGCGAAAATATGATCATTATGAGCGATGGCAGTTTTCGGGCGGTAGTGGAATGTGAATCAATAAACTTTGACCTTATGAGTTCGCGCGAAAGAGAGGGAATTGAATTCAGCTATCAAAACTTCATTAACTCTCTATATTTCCCAATTCAAGTTCTTATCCGTTCACGCCGCGTGGACATTGGTCCATATCTGGACAGATTGGCTGAAATTCGCCGCAATCAAGACAATATGCTTCTCAACATCTTAATGGACGATTATATGGATTTCATTGATATTCTGGCACAAGAGGCAAACATTATGGATAAGAGTTTTTATGTTGTCGTTCCATATTATCCAGCTGGCGAGGAAAATGCCTTCAAACAACAGACTAAGGGATTGTTCAATAGCTTCTTCAGCGGAAAAAAAGAGGCAACCGTAACAAAAATTGACCAAGTCACCTACACCAAAGCCAAAGATGAAATTAAAAACCGCATTGATTCAGTTATGAATGGTCTATTCCAAATGGGCGTAAAAAGCTGGCAATTAAATACCAGACAACTGGGCGAGCTGTTCTACACTTCATATAATCCCGACACGTCGTCACGTGAATCGTTAGAGGACATTGACCCGAGCGAGCTTACGACCACTTACGTAACTAAGGGAACTGGTCCATCACCGAGAGGAGGAAGGTCATAATGGCAAAGAAGAAATTGGATGCCGTTGATATTGCCGCTCAACAACGAGCAAGAGAGCAAGCCGAAGTCGAACAGGCCTTCTTAACTGGTGTTCGAACTTTGCGTGATTTTATTGCGCCAAGTAGTATTGAGCTTCATTCCGACCATTTTAGACTTGGCTCAAAATATGGCCGCACGATGTATGTTTATGGCTATCCTCGTCAAATCTACACCGGCTGGCTTAGCTCAATCATTAACATCGATGAAGTGCTGGATATTAGTATGTTTATTTATCCAGTCGATACGCAAATTGTCCTGAATAACCTGCGTAAAAAAGTTACTCAGTTGGAAGCAACCATGAATATAAACATGGAAAAAGGAAAGGTGCGCGATCCAGGTTTGGAAGCGGCTTTACAAGACGCCGAAGAATTGCGCGATCAATTGCAGATCGGCGCGGAAAAATTCTTCCGCTACGGTTTATATATTACGCTTTATGCTGACAGCTTGGACGAGCTAAACTTCATCCAGCATAAAATTGAAACTATTTTTGGCCAGCAATTGGTGTTCTCAAAAGTGGCTTCCAGCCAGCAGGAGCAGGGATTGAATAGTTCTATTCCACAATTGACTGATGAACTACAGATTCGCCGCAACATGAATACTGGTGCAATTTCAACCAGCTTCCCATTCACTTCAGCCGATTTGACGGACAATAAGGGCGTGCTTTACGGAATTAATATGCATAATAATGGATTGGTGATTTTTGACAGATTCTCTCTGGAAAACGCCAATATGGTCGTGTTTGCTAAATCTGGTGCTGGTAAATCATTTACCGTTAAGTTGGAAGCTTTAAGAAGCATGATGGTCGGGGCTGATATTGTGATTATTGACCCAGAAAATGAGTACCAAAAACTATGCGACGCAGTTGGTGGCAGCTATATTCGATTGAGCTTAAGTAGTGACACGAGAATCAATCCGTTTGATTTGCCGCGTGTTATTGATACTGATGAGGCAGATGACGCACTGCGAGCTAATTTAGTGACATTACACGGGCTACTCAGGCAAATGCTGGGTGGTGCAGGAACAGGAGCTGGTGGACAAGTTGTAGCAGGACTATCACCAGCGGAAGAAGCTGATATTGATCAAGCATTAATCGACACTTACGCGCGCGTCGGCATTACTTCGGATCCATTGACGCACAATTCTACGCCACCGACGATTTCCGACCTATACGACACCTTGCTTCACATGGGCGGAACTGGTCCAAGCCTGGCTCAGCGACTTCGCAAATTTACCTCTGGAACGTTTGCTGGAATATTCTCGCAACAGAGTAATATTGATATTAATAATAATATGGTTGTCTTTAACATTCGCGACTTGGAAGATGAACTGCGACCAACGGCGATGTATATTGTTCTGAATCACATCTGGAATATTACGCGTACCGACCAGAGGAAACGTATGTTGATTGTTGACGAGGCTTGGCAACTGATGAAATATGACGATTCTGCCAACTTCTTATTCTCATTAGCCAAGCGCGCCCGCAAATATCAATTAGGCTTAACGACTATCACGCAGGATGTGGAAGACTTCGTCGGAAGTAAAATGGGGCGAGCAATCGTTTCCAACTCCTCAATGCAGCTACTTTTGAAACAGTCCGCCAGCGCCGTTGACGTTTTGGCGCAAGTGTTTAAATTGACAGATGAAGAGCAGAAGCGACTAGCCAATTTCCCAGTTGGGCAAGGATTATTCTTTGCTGGACAAAATCACGTTCACATCCAGATTCAGGCTAGTGATACCGAATATAATTTGATCAATACAAATCCCGTATCACAACAAATAAAACCGTCAGATTCACCAATCGGCGGCTATGGAGCAGTGTAGGGAAGTAGTGAGAAAATATGGCACGAGTTGATTATACGACAGATTCCGAAACTGACAGCAGATTAAATCCTGCTGAACAGGCTAAGTTTGATCAAATCTCGGCTGGTTCTGACAGCGGGTCAGAGTTAAATGATCGCGAAAAAGATGCCATAAACGACCTTGAATCTCAGTTTGATAATAAAGATTCGGATTTGAATCCTAATCAAAACGATTCCGCCAGCGCTGCCGTTAATAACCAAGAATCTTCTGTTCCAGGCAACGGTTTTTATCAGCCGTCTGCGGGAAAAAAGAAAAGTCCAGTAACATTCAAATCTTTATTGAAAAAACGCGGACCAATTGCAGCTATTGCTGGAACACTGGGACTGGGTGGTGGAATTATGGGAATATTCCTTAGTCCAGCAACAATGTTGCAAAATATAATGGAAAGCTTAACCTGGAAAAACGACTCCGCCTCAATTGTTAAAGAAGTTCGCATGAAAAAGGTCATGAATAAAATGATTGACGCCGGCGATGATGCGGGAATTTGTAAAAGTAAAAAAATACGCTGCAAAACAGGGCGACTTTCCAATAGAGCTCTTAAGAAATTCAAGAAATCTGGATTAATCCCAGTTGATGCTAATGGTAAAGAAATGGACGTAAAAGGACGAGGATATCCAGAAAAAAATCCAACTCACTGGAAAATAGAAGGAGTAAACGACGGAAAGCCTATCGAAGCATCAAAATTAAAAGACGAATTGTTAAAGAAAGAGAATCGTAAAATTGCCAGTAAAGTCTATGGAAGAACAGGCTTATTTAATATGCGTTTTCGCTCCTGGACAGGAAAACACATAAGTGGACTTTACAATAAATTTGAGCTAAAGAGAAATAGCGCCATTTCAAAAATTGATAAAAAACTTGGAATAAAAGAAAGAAGAGAGAAATTAAAAGAAAAGCTTCCAAAGTTCAAAGAAGGGCCTGCTCTTGGAAAGGTTAGAGAAGGTGTTAATAAATTAGGAGGTAAATTAAAAAAAGGCGGCCTGGCTTATACTATTAGCGCAGGAGCTTGTGCTGCAGTAAAAATCCCAAGTCTTATTGGGGCAGGTGCAGCGGCACTTGAGTTAGCTCCAGTATTAGGTCTAGTTATGGATGTTATCCTATCCCCTGGTTCGCAAGCTAAGGCTTCTGGCCTAGGCAGTCAGCCTGTTGCAGCATTATTATTCGGACAAAAAGCTCTAGCTGCCGAATCTACAGGCAGTGGATTCTCTCAAGAAACAATGGAGACAATCGGTACGATGCTAACCGAAAGAGGTAAAATGGAAGGATCTGAAAACGCCGAAGGATCAGCCCTAGATTCTCCTTACCTTCTAGCAGCAATGGGAGTTAATAGTAATAAGCCGGGAATCGCCAAAAATTATATTCCAGGATATTCAGTAGTTACAAATCCTATAGTCCAAGGCTTCAATAAAGCTAAAGAAGCTACTGAAGGTGTATGTGATTATATATTAAGTCCAGTAGCCATGTATGCTTCTATGGCAGCCGAGGCGGCAGTTGCAGCCTCTACTAGTGGTGTAAGTGCGATATTTAGTTTTGCAGGTAAGATGGCGCTATCCGAAGTAATTCAAAAAGTACTCGAATATGCAGTTGGCGAGCAAGTAAAAAATATCCTCACAGAATTAGCAAAAAGCCTCCTTACACCAGATAAGGCTCAATATAAAGACCTTGGAGATGCACTCGGCGTTGGTGCCGCAGCATTCTTTTCAGCAGGCTCTATGGGACAGATGTTACCAGGGCTTAAAATGAGCCAATAAGCGGAATTCAATGGAATCCAAATAGCGAATGAAGAGTTCCAAAAAGAAATGGATATCGCTTCCTTAAGTCCATTTGATACATCAAGTAAATATACATTCTTAGGTAGTATATTCCATAATATGGGCAATATGATGATGGCTAATGGAACTTATAGTAAAACTCCAGTAGCAATGCTATCTAATATTCTCAGACTGCCTTCTATGGCATTATCTTATTCATCCACTGCAAAAGCAGCAAGTGGTATGTATTCTGATAAATATTGCGGATACGCAAAAGACTTTTCTATGGGTAGCGGATCATCGGAAGATCCAGCAATAAACTTAGCTGCTATGCCATGTAGTGGTATTACAAAGAGTCAAGCCAATATGTCAGTAGAAGAGGCTATTCAAATTGCCGAAGATGAAGGATGGATAAAGAAAGATGCAGATATTCCAGATGGCGCAACAATATCAGACCTCATGGATAAATATATAATCAAAGATACTCCACTATACGATTTCATAGAAGACTGCAGTGACGCAAGTAGCGGAAATTACTGGTTCAATAGCGGTGGCTGTACAGCACCAACAGATTCAACACAGACAACATCATCTACCACACCAACATACAAAGATGATAAAGGTAAAGATATTACTGACCAATCTTTCGGAGCTGAAAATTCCGCTAAGCAATACGACGACAGAAAACTTTCCGCAATGTCAGTACTACTAATCGACTTCCAGATCGCCCAATCAATCAATGGTGAAGATGACGAAGAAGAAACTCCTTCAACCACAGCTAAATCTCCAGACAATGGCGAGGCAATTGGTGAACCACAATTAGAAGAGGCTCAATCGGGATGGGGTAATCATAGTAACGGCGAAATTCCAGATTCAGAATTGCAAACCCTATCTTTCTCGCCAGGTAATAAAATGAATAAGAAAGCTGCAACGGCCATGGAAGAAATGAATAAAGCATACAAAGCCGATAACGGCTCAGACTTAACTATTAATGAAGCATATCGAGATTGTGCAACACAAATTAGATATAGAAAAGAACTAGGGGAAAAAGCAGCTCCAGCTCCTCCATGTATATCAAACCACGGCTGGGGTCTTGCTGCAGATATTGAAGTTGGCGCGTTTGGGTCTTCTACATACAATTGGCTGAAGGCTAACGCTCATAAATACGGATATGTACATCCTGCCTGGGCTGAACCAGGTAGAAGAAATCCCGAACAGTGGCACTGGGAGTATGCAAGGAAGGTCTAATGAATAAAGAAAATAAAGTCATATTAATATCATCCGTATTATTTTTAGTAAGTATTACGGTAACTTTCCTTATTGTTAAAAACCCTGACAGTAGTCAATACACAACTATTCTGTCATCATCTCAAAATGCCAACGAGAGCTCAAATAGTCAAAATAATACTCACGGGCAATCTTCAGAACAAAAAGCTATCATCGAATTGCTAAACTCTACTTCCAGCACCTACGGTAATCGTGAATTAAAAAAGTATTCAATAGTAAAAGAGCAGGGCGAATTTAAGTTGGTTACTTTAGAAATTTATAGCGAGAAAATTAAATCTACTTATGACGTATACGCAATTCTAAGAAATAATTCGGTCGTAACGGGTGTTAATGATAGAAAATCCTCAGACGCCTTAAAAAATATTGGTGTTCCCACAGATATTATAAACGAATACAAAAGGAACCAGTCTGATGTATAAAAAGCTATCTATTGCTCTTTGCTTTGCTATATCTTTTGCTATTACTGTGCAGCCAGTATCTTTAGCTGCAGGATATCCCGATTCATATGTAACAAACGATATTCTTTGGTATAACGAAAATGATTCAACAACTTGCTCTGGATCATCTTCTAATGGAGTGTCAGGATCTGATAATCAAGAGAAGATTTGGGGATATTTACGCAACGCAGGATTAAGCGCTGAACAAACAGCTGGCGTGATGGCTAATATTCAAGCAGAGTCCGGATTTAGCCCTACCAGACACGAAGTAGGCCAAGGATGGGAGTCTGGGGGATGGGGGCTCGCCCAGTGGACGTTCGGAAGGCGAACACAGATAGCTAATAAAATACCATCTGAATTAAAAAAATATTACAGCCAAGAATATGGTGGTGCGCCTAACGACAAGGGTATGGTCGATTCTATTCCAGTAGAAGATAATGACAAACTATTAATCTTCGAATTAGAGTATTTAGTGCAAGAGGGAAAGGAAAGACCGGTCACAGCTTCTGGATTTGGTACAGCTTCGAACTCATGGGAATTGTTGAAAACCCTAAAGACAGTTGATGACGCCACTGTTTTTTGGCATGACGATTTTGAAAAATCAGCCATGACAAAAGAGCAGGTTAAAAATATACGCGGTACCGCTGCGCAAAAAATCTATGAAAGATTTAATGGTACAGGCGGAAGTGGAGGAGGATGCTCGTCATCAAATGGTGGCGACTTTATTAGCTATGTCAAACGCTATGCTTGGCCAGAAAAGAAGGTTCGTACAGACAAAAAGCCTGAGTATGCAGAGGCCATAGAAAAGGCAAAAAGCGAAAATCGATTCGTTGGAGATTCTTGCTTTGGAGGTGGCGTGGATTGTGGTGCGTTTGTGACTACACTACTACACGACAGCGGATTCGATAAGAACTACAATTACGGAGGCGAAAACGGTAAGGCTGGCCCAACTAGCGTACAGAGAGCATGGGCAGAGGCTAACTGGCAGACTCTCGGTAATGGTAGCTCAATCAACGTAGCCGATCTTAAACCTGGAGACGTTGCTCATAGTCCAGGGCATACATTTGTTTATGTTGGTAACATAGAAGGATTTGATTCAAATATAGCATCCGCCTCACAGTGTGAATATGCCCCAAAAGCAGGCAGTGAAAGTTTAACATCACCGAGCGTAACTTGGTTTAGGAAAAAGTAATGAATAAAAAAATAATCAGCATTATATTAATATTATTATCAGTTAGCACATTAGTATATGGCATCATAACCTACGTAAATAGACATGGCACCACTCCAGTTTACCTGCTAACCTCACCCGATAAGGCTGAAATCACTACTGGCAATCAAAAATTTATCGGCTCGCAAGTTGTATATTTAAAACCAGGAACATACGATTTTAAGGCATCAAGAAGTGGTTTTAAAGATGAGAATATTAATGTTGAAGTAAAGAAGGATAATCCGTTAAGGATAATTTTTGCACTCACACCCACGACAGAGAAAGCCATTAAAGAATTACAGTCTTCGTCTAGAACGTCAGAAATAGACAGAGCTACAACAGACAGACTTGCTAATGAACAAAAAAAGCTAGAAGACGCCAATCCTATAATTAAAAAATTACCAATAAAAAACTTAATTTATTCAATTGGATATAAGGCAGACCCTAGCCATAAGAATGGAGTTATCATAGAAATCGATACTATAGAAGGATATAGAAATGCTGCCATCAATAAGATTAAAGAACAGGGATTTGATCCATCAAAACTAAATAT
>ERZ773013.1726-NODE-1726-length-12643-cov-4.590642_pt1 | contig 12643 bp, 9 predicted proteins | sample MGYA00511670_ERZ773013 | MGnify/ENA primary metagenome ERZ773013 (study PRJEB29015, sample SAMEA2738120) | human oral metagenome | biome: human oral; feature: human-associated habitat; material: saliva | place: China | collected 2257 ...
GCTTCTTGATCATTTCGTTGGCCTTGCCATCGAACTTGACCGCCTGAACCTGAGTATCAGGGTGCTCCTTGTTCCACTGCTCAGCGAGAGCCGAGATCTTGGTCATTCCCTCACCGTCGGGCAGACGGTGCAGGTATGTGATGGTTGCGCCCTTATCGGCAGATGCCGAAGAGCTTGCGGTGCTGTCAGTCTTCGCGCCCGAACCCGAGCACGCAGTCAGACCCATCGCAGCAACTGACATGAGCGCAACAACGCTCATGGAGCGGCGTGACATGTGCATGTTATTCCCTCTCCGTTGTGGGACGTTTACAAAGTTGACACCTTTTGCCAGCTTTATTTATTGCTCTTTTATGCTATCTCACAGAGAAGATGTCTGATGACATTTTGGCCTGTGAGAATGCAACTATTTGGTCACGATTTGATAACTAGCCTTAATCTTCCTTCTTCCACTGGGTCCAACGCCCTTCTCCGGGAGCTAGATCCACGGTGCATTCCAGTCCAAAACCAGTGATGACGCTCGAAGATGGAGCATCAGAATCATTGTAAATAAAGGCAAGTTGCGACTTGGGATACCAAGCGACCTCAACATCAGGATTGGACGAAGCAAGGACACAATCCCATTGATCTTCTCGGTGCGCCGCCCACATAATCGCGCGGTGCAAAAGCCTGCTATTGGCAGTCGACCAGGTCAGTCCAGCAAGGTAAACGCCCCTACCCGAGCAGAAATCATGCGCCGAGGCTCGCACACTCCCCCGCTCCATGACAAGCACAGAAGTGTCAGGATCCGTAACTACGACATCTCCGGGGTCTTCACCGAATACGTAGTCCCCGTCAAGGTCAGCAGTAATGAAATGCCCTGGCACAACCTCGTCATAGCGATCCTTTGACAGTGACCACGAGATTTCCTGATCCACACCCAAGACGTCCGCGAGTGCAAAAACGCTTCCGCGGCAGATGCCGCCTCTATCCGCTTGTCCTTGAGTTCCCAACGAGGCCGTGGGCTGGCCAATCCCAATGAAACCACCACCGCGGGCAACAAAACGACGCAGAGTGTCTTGCAGTCGTAGATCCTCCCAGACTTCCCCGCCGGAGAAGGCAGTATTCGCGGCGCCGGCATTGATGACCACGTCGACATCCTCCAAAGAGGAATCTCCCCCATCGATGACCTCATCGAAAGACATGAAACGCACGTCAAAAGGAAGTCCTGCAAGGGCCTCGATAACCCCCAAGTAGGTATGAATCTGCTTGTACCACAGGGCATGGGCAACCATATGGGTCTGCCACGTACGCACCTTTCCCCACGCATTCAAAACGGCAACGCGTACGGGTGCACACGCGGGCTTTTCCCCGCCCGTGGCCTCGTGAAGGGAACGGAACTCCGCAAGGATTTCCTCCACGCGGTCAATGAACTCGGGGAACTTGAGCGCCAAGGATAGGTAACCGCCGTAGCCCATGCGGTCCAGGGGGCTGCGGACGATTGCGCGCCGAGCGGTACGCCACGATTCATTGGCCTCGCCCAGGGGATCGCCGCCCTCGCGGAAGACATCGGGGAAGAAGTAGGGAAGGAAGCGCCCCTCGGTGTAGCGCACACCGGGAATATCGGAGATCATGCGGCAAGTTGCTGCCGAACCGACAGATCCAACAACCGCATCCATCTTGATCGAAGGGAAGTAGGGCCCGTAGGGTTCCATACCGATCCAGTTGTCTCCTAGGAACATCATGGCCTCGCGGCCTTCCTCGTGGACCTGACGAACCAGCTCACCGGCCTTTTGGGCGACTCGCTTGGAGGTGAAGTCAATCCAATCCCGGAACACACGTGTTGGCGTGCGGAAGGGGCAGTTGTACCAGCCGCCATCCACAAAGTCCTCGGGAGTCAGCGCATAGCCGTATTCCTTTTCAAACTCTTCCATCGCCGGGATCGACACCGAGGCCGAGTATCCAAACCAATCGACGTAGCGTTCGCGGCCTCGGGAATCGAAAGCCAAGGTGAAGTGGTAGAAGAAGGTCGTAAAACGAACCACGTCCACTTGAGGGTTCGCTTTCAGCCATGCGGCCAAGGCATCCTTGACGTGCTCCCAGGTCCGCGGGAATGCCACATCGAAGGGACGCTCCTTCACGCGGCCTTCCTCAAGCGCCCAGTCGTTCGTCAGATAGTTGTACATCTGGGTGGAATCCCACATCTGCACGGCAAAGAAGTTCACGGTGTACACGTGGAAGGGAATGGGCTTGTGAATTGTCACCACCGCGCTCGAAGCGGAGGGTGGTAGCTCTCCAACGATCGGCACGGGATCAACGACGGGTGAGGGTTCAACCTCTTGAACGCTCCACTCCGAAGGATCCAGAGCCTGCCCGCTGGTCCGATCAATCACCTGCCACCAGCGGGAGGTGTCGCATTGAGTATCGGGACGGAATTGTGCCTGGAACCATCCCTCCATGACATTGATACTCAAAGGCCCGCTTTCTGGGGCGGTATGAGGGTTTGACGAAAGGTATTGGTGGATGCGCTCGTCCTCGCTCTGATCGGCCCACTCTTCATCACCACGCGCAGGGAAATACGTGGAGTACACCTTGGCAAATGCTCGGTCGACCCACTCAGGCAGTTCTGTTCCATCGGAATTTCGCACTGCGTCCGCACCAAGGCGTTCAACAAGAGCGCGCACTTCGGCATCGATTCCACGCTCAATGGGAAGGGTGAGACGACCTGGCTTGGTCGATTTGTCAGTCATTGTCACTCCGATGTGTTGATTTCAGCGTCATTGCAAAGAGGTAGACAACTTCGGGCACTTATCCAGCTAGTCCTAAGTTATTTCCTTCTTGGTACGATAGTACAAGCACACCGAGGTGGTGATGCATTCCCGATAACAATGGAGACACCGATGTCCCTTACTTCTGAAGAAATTAACAGCCAACCTGAGCTGTGGCGTCGAGTTCTTGACGTTCCCACTGATGCACTTCCCAAAGATGGTGAGGCAATTGCCGTCATCGGATGTGGAACATCATGGTTTATCGCGCAGGCATACACCGTCGCCCGCGAGCGTCAGGGCAAGGGTCTCTCTGATGCCTTCACCGCCACCGAATTCCCCTGGGATCGCCACTACGACCGCGTCGTGTGCCTGTCCCGTTCGGGCACGACAACTGAAATTATTGACATCCTGCACGGTCTGAAGGATCGCGGCGTCCCCAACGTCTTGATCACCGCTGTGGGCAATGGTCCCGCAACCCCCTACGCAGATGTTGAGGTTGTTCTGGACTTCGCCGATGAAGAATCCGTTGTCCAGACCCGTTTTGCAACCACTGCTCTTGCATACTTCCGTCACAGCTTGGGCGACGATATCGCTGCAGCCGCGGATGACGCACAGCGCGCCCTCGAACTCGAAATCCCCCAGCGTTGGGTTGATGCAGACCAGATCACCTTCCTGGGCACCGCGTGGACCATTGGTCTGGCCAACGAAGCTGGACTGAAGCTGCGTGAAGCATCCCAGTCGTGGACTGAGGTCTACCCTGCAATGGAATACCGCCACGGTCCTATCTCTATCGCTCAGCCCGGCCGCCTGACCTGGGTTTTCGGCCCGGTTCCCGAGGGCATGGCCGATCAGGTTGCCGCAACTGGCGCCGAATTGGTGACTTTCGACGGTGACCCCATGGCTCACCTCGTTGTCGCACAGCGCCTCGCCGTTGCCCGCGCTGAGGCTCGCGGTCTCAACCCCGATACCCCGCGCCACCTGACCCGCTCGGTGATCCTCAAGTGAGCAACTCGGACCAGAAGCTCGCTATCGGGATCGATGTCGGCGGCACCACCATCAAGGGGGTGCTCGCTGACACCCGCGGCGCTGTGATTACCTCTTCCGAGGCCGTCGCAACCCCCCAGACCGGCGCTGATGATGTCGTTTCTGCGGTCGTGCGTCTGGCCCGAACTCTTCGCGAGGCTTCGGTCGATGCGCCCGTCGGCGTGTGCGTCCCTGGAATTATTGACGAAGAACATGGAATTGGCATTTTCTCCGCCAATCTGGGCTGGAAAGACGCTCCTTTAAGCGAAAAGCTTTCCGAAGCCCTGGGTTCCTTCGTCCCCCTGGGACACGATGTCCGCTCGGGCGCTCTTGCCGAGGCTCTGTGGGGCGTTCGCCGTCCCTCCTGCCTGTATGTGGCAGTAGGGACCGGGATCGCCTCGGGTGTTGTGATCAATTCGCACCTCGCACCGGCACCGCCGTGGGCGGGTGAGATCGGGCAGGTTCCCGTTCCCCACCCCGATCGCCCCTATGAGGTTGTTCCGGTGGAGCAGGTTGCCTCGGCCAGCGGTATTGCACGCCGGGCGATCGAGGCCGGGATCGTCCCCGAAGGATCGGGGGCCCGCGAAGTTGAGGAACTTGCCCTTTCATCCAGCGAGAACGCTCGAAAGGCACGCGAGATCCTTGAGACCTCGATGAGTCTCCTGGGCGGGATTCTTGCAACGGTGTGCCACCAGGTTGGTTCGCTTCCCGTCGTTCTGGGAGGTGGCCTCTGTAAAGGTGGCTCGCTGGTTTACGATCCCCTTCGTAAGGGCTTGGAATCGGGGTGCACGGTCATGCCCGCGCCTGCACTGCTCTCCGCTGCTTTGGGTTCCTCGTCTCAGGCACTGGGTGCCGCAGCTTTGGCATTCCAGAGCCATGGAATCGAGGTTGAATCATGATCTGGACCTTCACTCCCAATCCGGCTCTGGATATTACGTGGCAGGCTCCTGATCAAACCCGCGGTCAGGTTCACCGCATCACGGAGTATTCCCAGCGTCCGGGAGGAAAGGGACTGAATGTCTCTCGCGTCTTGGACCAGCTCGGAGTCCCCAGCCATGCAACAGGGTTCTTGGGGGGTGCAACCGGCAGTGTGATCGCCTCGCTGATGAAGGAAATGACTTCTCTAGTGACGCCAGAGTGGGTTGAGGTTCCCTTCCAAACGCGACGCTCAATCGCCATGATTGACGACACCGCCACGGTATACAACGAGTCCGGTCATGCCCTAGATCCTGATTCCTGGAAGCAGATGGCCGATCTTTTGGGAAGCCACCTGAATGCGGATGACCTCTTGGTCGTTTCGGGTTCTCTTCCCGGGAGCAGCACTTTTGAGGTTCTCGAGCCGGTGTTGCGCCGTGTCCGTCAGATCGGTTGCCGCATCATTCTGGATACCTCAGGGCCTTCCTTGGTTGAGTGCGCAGCGTGGGCCGATGTCCTCAAGCCCAATCACTTGGAGCTCCTCGACGCTACGGGTGCGTCCTCCATCGAAGAGGGCGCGCGCGCCCTTATCGAGCAGGGACCGAGCTGGGTGTGTGTATCGCGAGGTGAAGAGGGAATGGATCTCTTCTCTCGCGAGAGCCATTGGCACGCCGAGGCCGGAGTTGTCCTTCAGGGCAATCCCACCGGTGCCGGCGATGCCTGCGTTGCATCCCTTGCTCGCTCGCTTGCTCAGGCTGGGGATGACCTTGAGTCAGAGATTCCTACTGCCATTGCCGAGGCCGTCGCAACCTCTGCGGCCGCGGTGACCATGCCCGTCGCTGGGGAAATTGACCTTCCCCTCCGCGAGGAGCTTCTTTCCCGTATTTCTCCTGTTCGCCTGTCCTAATTTGTCAAGAAAGTAGGTCGCTATGCTTGCTGACACCGCTGTGCTTGCACGCGATTGCGCCGCCCGCAAGGTTGGTCTTGCGGCTTTTAACGTGGTCCTTCTTGATCACGCCGAAGCATTCGTTGATGCCGCCGAAAACACCGGTTTGCCCTTGGTCCTTCAGCTGTCCCAAAACGCTGTGAAGTATCACGGTGGCCGTCTGCGTCCCCTGGGACGCGCACTTATCGAGCTTGCCGAGGCCTCCACCGTTCCCGTTTCTGTTCACCTTGATCACGCTGAATCCACCGATTTGTGCCGTGAGGCTGTCGAGCTCGGTTTTACCTCGATCATGTACGACGGTTCAAAGCTTCCAGATGCACAAAACCGTGAGACTACCGCTGAGATCACCGCTTTCGCTCACGAGCACGGTGTCAGCGTCGAGGCCGAACTGGGTGAAGTTGGCGGAAAGAACGGTGTCCACGACCCCTCGGCACGTACCAATCCCGAGGATGCGGCCCAGTTTGTCGCAGATACCGGCGTTGATCTGCTTGCCGTTGCTGTGGGTTCTTCTCACGCGATGGCAACTCGCGAGGCGGTTTTGGACAATCAGCTGATTGCTGCAATCCATGAACTCGTCCCTGTCCCGCTGGTTTTGCACGGCTCTTCCGGCGTTCCCGACGAGGGCATGGTCGCGGCAATTCAAGCCGGAATGACCAAGATCAACGTATCGACACACTTGAATGTCGTCTTCACTCAGGGCGTTCGTCAGATTCTTGATGAAAACCCGAAGATTGTTGATCCGCGAAAGTATGTCGGCCCCGCAACTCATTTGGTCCAGGAAGAAGTTGAACGCCTGATGCGCCTCTACGCCCAGGCTTAATGCTCAACAAACTCCATTCGCTGCCTAGTTTGTTTTGATGCGATGAGGTAGCACGCAGCCCTCCCCCGCTTCCGCGTGGGAGGGCTTTTCATTTGCGTTCTATTTATTTGACGTACCAGCCGCGGCCTCGCCACAGGCCTTCGAGGCCCGCCAAACGTTCTTGGAAGTCTTCCCAGCTTCCGCGAGGGCCTCCCGCCCAGGCAACTTCTGCAAGAGCCGCAAGGCGTGGAAGCAGCATCTCCCACACGTCCTTCTCTCGGCGCAAGGTTTCACTCCACAAGCAGGCCTCGACGCCTTCAATCCCCGTGCGGTCCACACCCTCACAGATGCTCTCGGGATCCCAATCCCAGGCTTTCTTCAAAGGAAGGATTCCGGCCCAGGTGATGCCGAGCTTCTGCTCTGGGTATTCCTTCATATCGAAGTAGGCCTTCGGACCGGGCGACATGATCGCTTTCACTCCGCGTCCGACAGCACGAGCGATCGAGTCCCCTTCAAGATCGTCATGCCACACCTGAACAAGATCGCCATCCCCAAGCAGATCCGCAGCTTCTTCCCACGCCACAGTGCGCGTCCCACGGGCATGAATACGCTCAATTTGGCTTCCAACAATCGCTGGGTAATCGCCTTCGGCTGTTGAGAAGGATTCATCGCCACCGATGTGGATACCGGCCGGAGAGAAGGGAGCAAGGGTCTCGACGACGGCCTCGAGGAAGGCCTGGGTTGCAGGCGCCTTGGTTGAGAGGGTCGAGAAGCCGACTTCAGTTCCTTCGTAAAGGGGCGGACAGACCCCATCGGGGTTGAGTCCTTCAATCGCATGGAGCGCAGCATTGACGTGTCCGGGGATATCAATTTCGGGGATGATCGCAATCATCCGCGAGCGCGCTCCCTCGACCAGGGTCTGATAGTCATCAAGAGTGTAGTACCCGCCTTCTTCTCCGCCGACTGCGCAATCGGATGAGCGTTCAATGAGTTCGGGGAATTGCGGGATTTCAATGCGCCATCCCTGATCATCACTCAGGTGCAGGTGCAAGATATTCAAACCCACTTCGCTCATCGCATCCATAACGCGAAGGATTGTGGGAACGGCGAAGAAATGGCGGGCAACATCGATATGCAAGCCGCGGTGCCTATAAGCGGGGTAGTCGATGATATTCACTGCAATGGGAGCCCGGCTGTGATTCGCGATGGCCAATGTGTTGAGGCGACGCAGGCCTCGAGACAGCCCTAATTCGCTAGCAGCAGTTACCTGCGCGCTTCCAGCGGAAATAGTCAAGATGTAGGCCTCTGCGAACTGCCATTCCTCGGGGATTGCTAGGGGTGCAATTGCCGCCGAAAATTCCTCAGGAGTCTTCAGTACAACAGAGGGGCTAATTTCTGCCCAAGTGGCTTCTTCGGGATGCGCATCGGCCTCTTCAATGAAGACCGGAAGTGGAAGAAGTCCGGGAATCGTGGACAGAGAGGAGGACATCGATGAGCTCCTTTGCTTAGTCATCAACTGTATGAACATCCCTATCCTAGCCCTCTGGGCAACAAGTGGTCATCGGCCGCTATTGTTGGGACTATGAGCGCACTGAATTTCGTTTCCGATACCTTTGATCCTTCGCGATGGCGTGAGGTTGAAGGTTTCGAGCTAACCGATATGACCTACCACCGCGGGATTTCCCGAGGCCCCGGCGACGGAGCCGAGAAGGGCGCGGACCTGCCCGTGGTCCGTATTGCTTTTGATCGTCCAGAAATTCGCAATGCGTTCCGTCCACATACCGTTGATGAGCTCTATCGCTGCCTGGACCACGCGCGAATGACCAGCGATGTCGCTGCGGTTATTTTGACGGGAAACGGGCCATCCCCTCGCGACGGTGGTTATTCCTTCTGTTCGGGTGGCGACCAGAGGATCCGAGGAAAAGACGGCTACCACTACGAGGTGGAGGGCAGCGAGGCCTCGGCGGGAGTGGAACAGCGACGCGAGCAAATTGACCCCGCACGCGCGGGACGCCTTCATATTTTGGAGGTCCAGCGCCTGATCCGCACCATGCCGAAGGTCGTTATTGCAGCGGTTCCCGGTTGGGCAGCTGGTGGCGGCCACAGCTTGAATGTTGTGTGCGATCTCTCGATTGCTTCTCGTGAGCATGCCGCGTTCATGCAGACCGATGCAAATGTTGGTTCTTTTGATGCCGGTTATGGCTCTGCGCTGCTCGCACGCCAAGCAGGCGATAAGCGTGCACGTGAGATTTTCTTCCTTGCCAGGCGCTATGACGCTGATACCGCGGAGCGCTGGGGCGTCATTAACGAGGCCGTTCCCCATGCTCAGCTGGAGGAAACCGCGTTGGAGTGGGCTCGGATCATTGCAACGAAGTCTCCACAGGCTATCCGTATGCTGAAATTTGCTTTCAACTTGGCCGATGACGGCTTGGCTGGCCAACAGGTTTTTGCCGGGGAGGCAACGCGCATGGCATACATGACGGATGAGGCTCAGGAAGGTCGCGACGCATTCATTGAACACCGCTCGCCAGATTGGTCTTCTTTCCCGTATTATTTCTAACTATTAATTTGGCTTTCAGGAGTCGATCAGCTTTGTCACAGCTCGACCCATGGTTACTTTGTATGACATTTCTGCAGAAATATCAGGGAAAAGTGTCCATAAGATACACTTCTGTATCCCATTAGCTTGACAAAACCTATAAACTATAAGTGCCATCAGCTGCAGGAACTCTCCAGCAATACGTGCTCCCATCACACGAATTGCGTTCAAAGAAAGGGCCTATGTGAGAATTCGCTTAGGATCGCAAAGCTCCCAAAGGGTGCTGTCGTATCGACAGGGCTCCAAGGTTTCGCGCGCCCTAATTCTTCTCACAACTGCCGCGATTGGCGGGTCTTTTACGCTCTTGGCTCTGCCCTGGTCATCCGCATCTGCGCATCCAGACACAACGCCCGTTACAACCGTTTCCACTGATCCCCTTGATCATCTAGACGACGTCGGTGGCAGCCTAGATGTACACGCTACGGCTGAAGCTCCCAGCGCAGACCCAACTCACAGTGTCAAGGATCTGCAGTCGACTCCCGACCGCCTTGTACTTGAAAGCGGTTCCCCGCTGGCAAAGAAGTTTGTCCACACGCCTTATGAAAAGGCAGAGGTCATTGTTGAAGGTGCTGAATTCGCACCTGAAACGACACTGTCCAATCAGACTCCGGCGGTCACCTTCGAGCAGCTTGAACCCGAGCCCGCATCCAACGACGATACGCCTTCTTTGAATGACCTAAAGGGTCACGAAGGTGCGGTGTGGGTTGAGAGCAACGCAACACCTTCCGCCAACGCCACCTCAATTGCTCAATTGCAAGGCGATGAGCAGGATGTTAAAACTCTCGATGAGTTGCAGGAAAAGGGCATTCCCGCCATCGATTCTTCGCTTGCGACCCCTGAGATCCTGGTCCAAAACGGACAAATTCGTACCATGACATTCGAGCTGACCAATGTCGGCAAGGATGCTAAGGACATCGAGATCGAGGGCGTTTTCTCCAGCAAGGTCCCCGGTAGTAGTACGGTCATTTGGAGCCTCCAGTGCTCAGTTAAGGGCAGAGCAACCTGCCCCGAGCGCGCCGATGGGTATGCAGAATCCGTTACTCTCACTCAGGACAAGCCCGAGTTCTCGCCCTTCCATTCCGTGATCAACATGCCAAAGGGCTCAACGATCACGATCACCGCTCAGCTTCGCCAAACAATCGCTCAGTGCACCCCCGATGCCATCAATGAGACAACTACTCGTTTCAGCTGGAAACGCTTGGGTGCGGACAAATCAAAGCAGACCGATCTTGAGCTAACAGGGAAGATTGCCTGCGCAAGCGCAACTCCCACACCGACGGCAACGCCCTCAGCGACTCCGTCCCCTACTCCTACATCTACCGCGCCTTCAAGTGATGATCAGACGCGTTCTGCGACGGCAAAGCCGTTACCGACGGCAACTCCGACCCGGCATATCAACCAAAGCCAGTCGAATGTTCAGCCTCGGCGCAGGCAAAACGAGGCTCGTCCTGCGCCTGCCCCGGCTCGTCGAGTACAAGTCTTCGCTCCCGGTTCACCAAACCGTCCCACGGCTCAGGAAGCAGCGCGTCGCAGTGCTGCTGCTCGACAGGCTCAGGCAGCTGCTCGCCAACAGCAGAACGCAAACGCTGCGGCCCAACGCAATAATGCCGCACCCGCCGCTCCCACTCACTCGAACAGCGATGCCACTCCTGTTGTTTCACAGGCTCCTGCAGAGAACCAAGACAACCCGCAGCTGGCTGATTCCAGCTATGGTTTCAACGCGAACGGTCGCCGTGGCGGCTTGATGAGTGACGTCGAAGCCAATAGCGCGGTTGCGGTTGCTGCACTGCTCGTCACTGCCGGTGCCGGCGCACTGGCGACCTTCCACAAGGGTAAGTGAAACACTCTCTTTCATTTTCGCTGGCACCTATCACTTGGTAGGTGCCAGTTTTTGTATTCATAAGAGCTCTGCACGCTCTTTCATGGTGCCCAAGCAGATACTGCGCCCACACAACAAGGCGATAAAGAAGCGCTGGGCTGACGATGCAGCCCATCGCTTGTGTCGTTTCAAATGACCTTAGCGGCGTCCAAACTTCGCACGCATCACGCGCGCCAAGGCAAGTTCAGCGAAGGCATCCACCAGAAGAGCACCTCCGAAAACACCCGAGAAGATCTTCCATCCCGAACGCGGCTTCGTAGCCTTCACCGCAGAAACCAACAACGCCGCACCGGCCGCCGCCTCGATAGAAGCGAGAGCTGAAAGAATCCACGGACGGTCAGAGACAACCGCCATGTAGGCCTTCTGAATAGCGCTGGGATCTTCTTCCTTGTTCCCGGTCATCATGATGTCAACGCTACGACCGATGGCGTTCGAGATGCCGCGCGCATTGTGGAGAACTGCGCCTTCAACATCCCCGGCTTCAATCGAACCCTGGAGGAACTCTGCAACGCCGTGAGGCAGCGCAAGAGCCTTCACGACGGCAGTAATTGCATGAACTCCGTTAAGGTCCTGAGCGGCCAGCAATGCCTCAACATCAGCGCCCGGGACGTGTGCCGCGATTTCACGCAGGGCAGGGCGGTCTCCCACCAAATCGACGACCGAAGGATCTACGGACTCAGGAGAAGCGGAACCGGTCACGATACGCGTTGTCATCCCCCAGTTATGGGTCAGCACATGCTCGAGATGGTCATCGGTCACCAAGTACAGATGCAAATCACCATCGGTCATCGCCAAGGAAACCAGCGGAAGATCACCGAAGTTCCATCCTGACTTGTCTTCGGGAATTTCAGCCAACAGTGCGCGATACCCGTTGTCTAGCTCGACATCTGCGACATCGACGCCCTCAAGTGCGGCCAAGAGAGGAACCGAAGATGCGGGGGTACGACCAATTTCGACGACGCGAACACCCGACTCTGACTCTTCGACCTCTTCGGGAAGGAAATCTGCCAGAGGGCTATCACCCTGAGGAAGAGCATCGATATGTTCTCCGCCCAGACGCACCTCTGCCTTGAAGTGCGAAGCTAACTGAGAAGCAAGCTCGCTGACCGTAATTCCCGCTTGCGCATCCTGAGCACCTTCAGCAAGGGTCGCGACTCGCCCGTTCTCAACCGCAATATTGAGGCCCAGAAGCTGAGGAGTTGCCTCAAACCACTCCAATTGGGCCAAAACGGAACTTTCACGGAGCACGTGCGCAACTTGATCGGGATCAAGCTGGGAGGCAATCATCATTCCCTCAACGCGGGTCCATGTCGTATCAGTCATCATTGTCATCCTTCCGAAGACCCTGAGAATCGTCCTTCGACTAGCTACAAGTTTAGCCTGTCCTTCCGATCGATAGGCACATCACAACAGAAAAGGTGAGGGCACCCATTTGGGTGCCCTCACCTTTCAGTGCTACTGAAGTAGTTTCAGAAGCGATCAGCGCATCTTGGTGCCGACCGAGCCCAGACGCTCAGCAGCCTCAACAACGCGTGCAGCCATACCGGCTTCAGCTTCCTTGCCCCAAGCGCGAGGATCGTACTTCTTCTTGTTGCCGACCTCGCCGTCGATCTTGAGGACACCCTCGTAGTTGGTCATCATCCAGTTGACCACGGGGCGGGTGAAGGCGTACTGGGTGTCGGTGTCCACGTTCATCTTGATGACGCCGTTGGCAACTGCCAGTGCGATCTCTTCGTCG
>ERZ773013.1731-NODE-1731-length-12629-cov-9.768013_pt1 | contig 12629 bp, 25 predicted proteins | sample MGYA00511670_ERZ773013 | MGnify/ENA primary metagenome ERZ773013 (study PRJEB29015, sample SAMEA2738120) | human oral metagenome | biome: human oral; feature: human-associated habitat; material: saliva | place: China | collected 2257 ...
GAGCACTGTATTCCAGAGTGGGCATAGATATCCTCTCTATCCCCGATCTTTCTCCGACTCCAATGCAATGGTTTAAGCTCCTGTTTTAGTTGTTCTCTTGTCATGACTCTATTCTGAATAAGTCTTCTATTTCGTCTACGTAGTCTTTCCATGCGATAGCTTTGGCTTCCTCGATGGTTTTAACTCCGTTTGCTAGATCTATAACGTTGCGGCCTGAGTCCTCTTCTCTGTTTACGGTATATCCATTCTTGTCTCTGAATATCACATACCAATAGTTTAGAGATTCTGCTGGTGCCGCCATGTCTTCATCTCTATAGCCGTATCGTCCTATAGGTCGCCAATCTAATGGCAACAGCTCTTGTTCTAGATACTCTCTTGTCATCTTGTCTTTTTGTCAGTATGTCTCGAACTTCATTGTGTCTCCTATCTTGGCCCTCATGTACCTGTCCTTGTCCACCTTTATCTCTTTGATCACACCGCTATTGAGCTTTACCTTGAGATACCACTGGTCAGGCCTGTAGAAGAGCCATAAGTTATTTCCTGCTGGGTAGGCTCTCTTCTTGATGATCACTCCTTCTGAGTTTAGCTCGAGTTTTCTTGCTTCTCTTTCCTTGAACCAGTCTGTCTGAAGAAGGCAGAACGCGAAGACTATAAGTGCTATCATCGTCAGTGGCCATACATTGCCCCAGATTCTTTCCAGCTTTGTTGGCTCTGGAATTGGATCATAATGTCCCATGTTGTCTTGTACTTTGAGTGTTGTCTTGTTTTATAATAAACCCACCACCAGCTACTCTTTGCTTGTTTCTTGCTGGTGGTGGGCTATTACACATATACTACTTAGTCTAGAGAAGACTAGTTAGCGGTAGGGTTATTATCTTTCTTTAGGTCTCTTGCGTCCATCATAACGCCTACACCTAGATTTTTGAGCTGAGCGTCGATGATGTCCAGCTGAATCCCCTTCAGCTTTACAGCCATTGAGGAAGAGAGCTTGGTGGACATAGCCAGCGCTGTGATGCCGGTCATTCCTTCTGAGAAGACTCTTGCTGTAGCTGCTGAATCCTCCTTGTTGATGACCGCCTGGTGCATCTTCATGAAGAAGTCCATAGTTGCGTCAGCCAGCTCCTCTGCCTGCTTAGCTACCTCGATGAAGTTCTCTGTCTTAGTCTTGCTTGCTTCTAGCTCCTTGATGCGGAGCTCCTTTTCTTCTTGCGTCATTGTCTATTAGTTTGGTTGATGTTCGAGCGTAAGCTCTTCCTTGTTGCGCGCGATGATGAACTGATCTACGATAGAGTCCTCAAGGAAGGCTACGATAGGCGTGTCCTTGATAGATAGGATCGTCTCCTGGCTGCTCTCACCGTCAAAGTCCTTCTTGAACTTAGTAGCGAGCGCAAAGGCAGCTGTGAAGTCCTCTACGGATAGGAAGAGCTTACGTGTGGTGCTCTTGGCTACATTGCCAACCTCGGAGATCGTATCTACCTGATAGGTGACTAGGAAGAACAGCGGATACTGATCTTCTCGCAGCTCCTGCATCTCTAGCTCAGCCTTTACGACCTTGAGAGAGTCGATCTTGAGGCTGTCCTTCTTGTAGGCATACTGACGTGTCACCCGTTTCTCGATGAGGATCTCAGCGAAGGCGTAGTTAGGTGCTTCGACGAGGTAAGACTCGGACATCTTCTCATCAAAGGTGGTCTCATACGAGACCTTAGCTTGAAATAGCTTCATTTTAAGTTGTGATTAGAGTTATACTTTCCCATTGCTGGGGTTCATAAGTTCTGGAAGATTCTCTTTAATTTATGAGAATTGAAGAGGATTACTCATCTCTCTCTTCCTCAGGATTGAGGGTCTCGGAGATCCATAACAGCTCATCTTCGATATGAGGAGAGCGATGTACTCTCCTCTCCTTGTCCTCGGTGATATCGCCATCTATGTTGATCATAGGGTAGACTACCTCGATGTTTGTCTCGAAGTAGTCCATTGTTGTACCACGGATCTTATCGATCGTTATTGTCGCGATTCTTTTTACCATTAATCTGAAGTTGTCTATTGATGTTTGTAACGGCTCTCGTGATCCACGCTGCAGCCTCATGGGCTGTTCTAGATCCTACTGACTCCGACATATTGGCTGAGCGTCCGGCTAGCCTTGTTGTCTCTTCGTCTACCTCGATTACCGCTTGATATAAGATGTTAACCTCCGCGCTCTTGTCGAGAGTTCTTATTTCGGCATCTACTGTCGGTCCTCCGTGTTCTAGGTATATGGTGAACTTAACAGATGTCTTGTCGTTGTCGATTCTTTTTACCACGTTGAACCCTCTGTATCTTAGAAGCTCCATCATATAGCCTGTTGCGTCACGCTCCTCCTTTGCCCAGATCTGATCTAGTCTACTGGTCCCAGCTGGTTCTTGTACTATGTCTGGTGGCATCTGAAGAGTATTAAGCTCCGGGATCTCCTTTCTTGAGATCTTGATGCACTTACTCTTCTCATCTTGGTAGATCCTATATCCCTTCCTGAAGAAAGGGGTAACGATCATACTGATTTCTAGGGGTGAGAGCTTCTGCATACCTACTGTGTAGCTTTTATCTCTTCTATTCTCATATCCCACCTGAGTCCATATAGGCTCTTCTGAGAGCGTCAATACGTATGGGTAGCTATATCTCTTCACATGCTCAAGGATCTCGTCTTGTACGGCTCCTACGATCCAATTACGGCAATCCCATACAGGTCTATTGCCTTCGTATTTCTTTATAGGCCATAGCTCCTCTATCATCGTGAACTCCCTGCACTCAGGGATTAGGTTCTCATTCATAGTTGTCCTTGTTGATTAGTGGCCTGAGGAAAGGATAGTTGTCTCTCCTCAGGACCTGTTACTTCTTCTTCTTTCTGCTCTTGCTATCGCATAGATGAATGTGACGATAACAAAAGCTCTTACTTCTGTGGGGTATCCACTCGCCAGGATCAAATAGAGGCCCTGTATGAGGATATAATACGACATTAGGTCTATCATGCTACTCGTATCGTTGGAGGCGCATACAGATGGCTACAGATAGGCACATGGCGGTCTGCGTGATACCGGTGATCATGTCAGTCTCAAAGAACACCACTGCGCTGAGTCCTGCGATGAAGGAAATGAGCACCATGGCGATAGAGCGTAGTAGCTCGTTGCGGTTCTTTCTTGTCATATCTTTTACTTTGCTTTATCTAGTTTGATCTTGACCTCCTTTATGAAGAACTCCCTGAACTCAGGCAGACGCTCAAGGGTATAGGTCAGCATGCTTGCCACTCTAGTTAGTGGTACCCCATCTTCTAGTTCTTGCTTGATGTTGACTTTCCCGATCTCGTTTATCTTGATTTTCCGTACTTCATCTTGGTGTTTGTATTCTACCTCTATGTAGCCGCGTGCGATTACTCTCACCTGATCTGGCTTATCCTGTGCAAGATCTTGGGTGTCTACCTTGATGCTGATGTCTCCCATCCAGATTGACTCTCCTACATTCATGGCTCCTGATAGATGTAGCATCTCTACGATTGCAGTCATTCGTAGTAGCTCGGATTCCATGTGCCGAATCTTTAGAACACTTGATGCTATGTATTCATAGGCTCGTCTCTCATGTCTGCTTAGCATGTAGTAGTCTAAGCCAACACCGCATACTTTCGCAATCTCTATCCCCTTTTTCTTTCGGTTTTTCCTCTTCCTTTGTTCTATTGGGCTCTTCTTCCTGTAAATCTCCTGTGCCTCAGAGACTAGGTGAATCAATTTCATATCCATACTCTTGTCTTATTTACTTAGCCACTTCTCTATCTTTTCTACAAAGGTCCTTTCGAACTTATCGAACTCTTGAAGGACGAAGTTTAGTAGCTCCTCAATCATTTCATTTGAATTGATCATATTGCCTTTTATACTTGTCGTCATCGGCATTCTCTCTGGTATATAGAGGGCTGTAGCTCCTCCTGATGACTGTCGCATCACCACTTTTATATAGATGTGATCTTTCTCATGAGAGTTCTCTGCCTTCCTCAGCTTCACAATGATATAGTTCTCCTTCTTCTCTGTTTCATACTCGTCGAATAGCTGCTCGACCGTTGTGATCTTCTTGCTTGTCAGCTCTCTCGTGATCTGGATGATATACCACATCCTTCTCCTCAGTTTGTCTACCTTGAGGAGAGATGATGCCATTTTCTGCACTTTTCGTCTTTGGTCTCTTGAAGCTGTCGAGTAGTAGATGTTGTCTATATCCAGCATCCTGCGAATAGCATACACAGTATTATCCCTGTGCTTCTTCTTTACCTCTTTGAGCCTTTGTACATCCAGGGCTTTCTTGGAGACCTGCTCTAATAGGCCTTTAAGATCTGTTGTCTTCCTTTTCCCATCCATAGCTTATACTATTAAAGGCCCCCTCGTACTTGAGGAGGCCCTAATTCTACTTCACTTGTTCAAATTCTCTCTTTAGTTCACCGTTATTGAACACTCCGTACAGCCGAGTGTCCTGGCTGTACAGGAAGTGATCGCCCTTCTTGAGCTCTAGATATCCCCCGTGGAAGAACATGTAGAGCCTACTTGCGTCTTCTGTTACCGGTGATGTCATACCGGTCTGCACGCGTATCCCCATCTCATTGTCAGGGTGATTAACCTGCTTGTAGAACTCTTCTATATTCTTACCGTTGTATTGCAGACCCTTGAATATGATCCCATCCTTGCTCTTATATGTCTTAACCATTCTTCGATTGCTTTAGTGTATGATAGATTTCATCTGCGATCCACTCCTTGACCTCCTCCTCCATCTCTGGGAAGGTCTTGCCTGTGCAGATCTCTGTTGAGTATCCTGGATGAATGGCGTTTGCGATCCATCCGTCTGCAAAGGGATCTCTAACTGCTAGGATACGCATTCCCCATACTGGATCCCACACGCATCTCGTAGTTCCGGTCTCCTTGCCAGCTGGGCTTACCCACTCTGGGTCCTTCATCTGTTCCTTAATCTGTTCCTTGGTGATCATAGTTGTTGCTTATTAGTGGTGTGAGTAAGAGAGGCTATCCCTTCCTCATATTTTTTTTAGCAGATGTGTAGTAAACTGCAGATGAAGTCAATTCGGTGTTCCTCTGCGATTTGCTTGAGTTTCTCTGTGTCTTGCGTTTCGCATCCAAAATAAACCTCGATATTGGAGTATCTTCCGTCATCTGCTTTGATGAGTAGATCTCCATCTGAGATCATGTATGCGATGTATACTTCATCTTCCATTACTCCTACTTCAGCTATAGGATCCTGATCGATCTCTGTTTGCCCCCATTTTAGAGGGTGTTTAGCTAGCTGGGCTTTTACTTCTTCTCGTGTCATCTTGTGCTTTATTACTTGCTTATCCTTTCCTCACTTACTTGTTTAAGAAGAGGTTTTTGTGATGCTCCCGGCAGGCCTTGATCGCGTTCTCCACACTATTGAACTTCTGTCCGAAGAGTTCCATTGGTGATGTGATGATGATCTCACCGTCGCGCTTGGTGACCTCGTAGAATATATCTAGGCTAGATTGGCAATACCAGTTATCACTTCTGATATAGGGGTAGTATTTGAAGTGTAGTTGCTCGAACCCAAATAGTTTGTCTAGCTCTTCATCCTTATCCATAGGTCTCTGTATTAACAAAGCATCCCCAGCCCTCCTATAGGAGAGCCAGGGATATCTTGATTGTTAGTTACTAGCTGGTCTAGTAGTTCTTGCCGTGCTTGTAAGGGCGCATCTCGTTGTAGCGCATCTTGACTTGGATGTGCTTCATCAGGTCAATACCCATAAGCTCAGCGATGATGTTAACCTCTGCGATGATATGACAGAGCGAGCCTACAAAGCCATACTCCAGGTCAATCTTTGCTGCAGCTCGCATGATAAACCATACGTGTGATGGCATAGAGAGCTCCTTGTAGGCTTCTATGCGCCCCTCTTCCTCAAGAGTCTTCTTGATCTTCTGATCTATCATTTCGAGCGTATCCATTAGGTGCGTGCGCATCTCACTCTCTCCGTTGTTAGCCAGAGCGTCAAGCGCGCGGATAACCACGTCTGCAGCCTCGTCCTCCCAGTTGTTCTTAACCTCTTCCTTAAAGCGCTTCTTGAACTTCTCGTCGTCAGTCTCGTTGATCAGCTCGTCAAGATCTACCTTGGTGATGAGGCCTGCTCGGTGAGCATTGATCATCTCACCAAGCTCAGAGACGATCATCCCCTGATAGTGTGAGGGTGGAAGCTCCTCGTCCCAGAAGCCCTTGTTGACTGCGTTCTTGTGGATCTCGATACCGATGAGGGCGAGATTACTCCAGTTAAATTCTCCTTGATACATGTTCTTACTTGTTACATTACGGTGATTCTTTCAGACAGCTCCTTGCTGTACTTGATTATTGTTGTGATATTCTCCTTGCTATGATCGCTGTCTGGTACTCTTTTCTCCAGAGCGTCGTCTAGGAAGTTCTCTAGCGTTCGCTTTGAATACATGACTATGTTTGAGAGTATGAACTGCACAGTCCTATCATCTTCTGCTCCCTTTAGCCTGATCACTCCGTGGTGGTACATATCTGTAAGTCTTGATGGGATGATTTGCTCCACTCCGAACTTACTCATGTATTGGTCTATGTACCACTGATCGTACTCATGTTGCTTATATATACCCACAGAGCACAGCTCTAGCACGTGGAAGTTACTTTGCTTGGTCCAGTCTAGATCAGGCTTGATAGGGATGGGTACATGATGCTGTCTCATAGCAAGGATAGATAGTCCTATGGATATGACTCCATCTTTTACAACTATCTCTATGGTCTTGCCCTCCCTATCAAAGTAGGCATTAGGCATAAGTACCTCTAGTTTTAGCCTCTCTCTTAGATCGTAGCTCTCCTCACGACCCTCTTTCTCAAGCATCGCGTATTGGTCTATGATCTGTCCGTAGAGGCCTATCCTGTCTCTCAGATCGTTATCCATTTCTAAATTCGTTTGTTACCTTGAACACATTGATGTAGCAATATTGGTCTAGGTTAGGGTCGTTGTTACTCCATTCCCTAAACTCCTTAGATGATCTTAGGTTCGTACCTGAGACTTCCTGGGCAAACTTGATAGCTTCTTCTACTGAGTGGAAGTACTCGGTCCCATCCTTGCCGTCGATAGAGAAGTCTACCTTAGCTCGCTCAGGGTAAGTATTGCCCTCTGCATCGTTAGTCTCGTATATCTCACATCCTGGCTCTTCCTCAATATACAAGATATCAAGGTTAGGAAATACCTCAAGTAGGAGATTAGGGAACTCGGTCATACACCATGCTTCCTCAGTGGTGATAACCAGTACTCCATCCTCTAGCGAGAACTCTTGTACAAAGGCTCGTAGCTGATGGTCTTCTAAGGATTTCCGGTCGAAGCCTAGCCCCATAAGAACGCTTCCTGCCCAGTCGGGATATTCCGACTCTTTCATCTTGAGGAGAGCATCATAGATCTCTTGCAGCTCTTTCTCCTCTCCTCTGATGGTGTATTGTATTGAATCCCAGTTTGGCATATTAGTCTGATATTAAGAACTCGTTGATGTAGATGTAGTCGTCAGTACCCTCGTCGTAGACCTGGTCATTGTTCCAGCAATCGACCTCTAAGAGCTCACTGAAGGCGATGTCTGTGAGCTTGTAGGCGATATCAAGGGCTTCGTCCTCTGTCTTGACGTACTCAGTGCCAGTCTTGTCTCCTACCTTGTAGTCCACTCGGTATCTCTCTGGGAAGTACTTTCCCTCCTCATCGTTGGTCTTGAGTACTCCACACTCGCGCATTACCTCGCGATAGTAGATCTTGATATCCTTGAACTCCTGGGCTAGGCAGTGCATGAACTCAGACTTGCCGTACATCTCTTCCGTCTCAAGGCGTAGTGTGACTGCCGACTCAGACAGATCGACCTCGATAGAGTTGAGGTAAGAGCGTGGGCAGACTACCTGAGGGTCACCCTTGACGGCACCCAGGTCGTATAGCATACCACCAAGCCAGGTGTTGCCGTTGTTCTGCATGTACTTGTTGATAACGCCATTGATGTACCCTAGGATCATCTGAGGACCTTCAATGACGTACGATATTGAGGAATATCTTGCTGTATCCATTGTTATGTTAGTTTGTATTTTACTCTGTGAGCTCATTTCAGCCCCTGTGGGAACTTCAAAGTTCCTTCCTGGGCATTTGTACCGCTGAGGGATTCTGCGGCCTCCTGAAGCTGTTCTACGCTCTTAGCCATAAAGAGAAGCTTTGAGAATGTGGTACCTGCACTATCGGTGATCAGGTAGAGACCGAAGTAACTCTCGGCTTCCTCATTGGCGTCGATGGCGTAGAGGACCTTGTGGATGGGTGTGTCCTTGAGGAAGGCTACAAGGCCAGGCTCAAACTCTGTGTACTTCTTGCTGTCGTCTACTATCCATAAGAGTCCTGCATTTGATTTCTTCTCCTCATGGTAGCATTTGTAGTGATCCTTTATTGCGCCTATGATGCATGCGCTAATAATGCAGCCGACAATCCAGCCTGCTATGTATCTTAGTGATTCTCTCATTGTGCTTATACTAATAAAGCCTACACCACCGTGTTAGGGCGATGTGGGCGTACTGTTAGAGTTTGATGTTGTCTCTGAAGACCTCAAGCATGAGCTTCATATCTCTGTAGTTCTCGCTGTTTGCCTGCATTTCTTTCAAGACGCTACCACTCTTGCTTGCGTCTTCCCGCTTCTTGACTTCAGTGAGCACGTAGTCTACGGCTTCTTTGACCTGTATCAGCTGGGTCTTGTAGTCTGAGGTCATGCTGGATTCCTTGTTCCCTCCCCTGCTGATGTAGACCTTCTCGAGCTTATCTATGATGACTTCACATACTCGGTTCATCATTCCTGCGTGTAGATATTTAGCTACATCCATGATGAAGTCTCGGTCCTCGTCATTGATTCGATCCTGTGCTGTGAAGGCCACGATGCAGCCTATAGCCTTGCGATCGATTTCCTTCTTTACTCGCTTCTCCTCAGGGACCTCTAGGAGCTTCTCAAGTTCACGTCTAATGTAGTCCAGCGCTTTGAGGAGGTCCTCCTTACCGCCCTTATCACGGAAGCGGATAGCATACTTGAGGATACAGCCCTCAGTGAAGTTCAGCTTGAGGTCCTCGATGAGCTCGATGGGCTGATATTCGTATCCTTGGTAGTGTGTACCGCCTACCTGCGTTGATTTTAGCTTGTCCATGTCTTACTTGTTCTTGTTGGTTCGTTGATTAGTTCTTGTGCTCTTTGGATGGGTATAGCTACTCCGTCTATAAATCCCATCATATCCTTTAGTTCTCTGATAGATGGATATCGGTTCTCCATCTCGCACCTATCAATGAGCTTGTCGAATCTGGCTCTAAGCTCAGACATGGCTACTGACGCATCTGAGATAGAGTCAAGAATCCTGATCCTTTGATTAGTCTCGTGATCCATCTTGCTCCTGTGTAGGGTACTCTATCTTCATCTGCATATCGATGAGGTGAGCGAGCTCTCTCATCTGATAGTTGCAGATAAGTGTGATTACGATCATAAGGAAGTCCTGAGTTGTCTCGTCGAACTCCTTCTGCGAGACAAAGTCACAGACCATTCTGAGATTATCCATCTCCTCAAGGACGATGCCATAGGTTGTCACGCGACTTGGGTAGCTATGGCCGATCTCAGCAAAGTGCTTTGCTTTCCTCAAATCCTCGAGGCCATTCTTCTTGCGATATCGTACAAGATATTTGAGGATACTACCCTGGACGAAGTCGAACTTCATATCAAGTACAAACTTGATTGGCTCATACTTGTAGCCCTTGTAGTGGCTACCCCCGATCTGAGTGTCGAGTACGTTCTTTTCCATATTACTATTACTTGTTAGACTTTGCTTTCTTTCTTCGTTCTACCATCTTGTCCTCTGTACGTAGGACCGATAGGAGGAGCATCATCGTGGCTTCTTTCGTGAGTTGCTTAGGACTGGCATCCTTATCATCCCTGTCCCAGAAGTGATGATACATGAGGAAACCAGGACCTGTGGACTCCATAGTTAGAACCCTATCTGTTCTGATGATATATTCTACCTGTCTATCTGTACCTGTGAATGTCTTTGCGTGGAATACGCCATCAACCTCGTCGTACGCAGGGATGACGACATTGTTCTCTACCTGTTTCCTCATCTCCTCAGGATCGTACTGCGTAGGCATAACAGCATATTCCCATTCCCAGAAGCGATCTACGAGGATGTTGAACGTCACCTCCCTGATTCTCTGTCGTACAAAGTTCTTATCTATAGAGCTCGTTCTGAAACTGGCGTGGTCAAACTCTTCCATAAAGGAGTGGTTCACGTATGCTGCTGCAATGTGAGATGCAGCGTATGGTCCTCTAAAGAACGTCAGGCGTACTCTACGCTCGTTCTCACCACTCAGTCTTTCCTCAGTGTGCTGTATGTAGTAACAGTACTTCTTGCTGTTGTTAGGTACTATGAGATATATGGCCTTGAGTTCGTACGCATAATAGCGGTAGGGCCAGTTGAGCTTGCATCCTGAGGGTAGCTCCACGAGCTTGTTCATAAGCCCCTCAGCGGTCTTTCTGTCCATTACTTGTGATTCTTAGTTAGTCGTTCTACTGTGCCGAGCATCGCAGCTGCTACGGCGAAGAGTGTGGCGTAACCGATGACCTGACCGATAATCCACAGGAAGATGTTGATATCTTCTTCCTTCCAGCCGTAAGTGCAGATGAGGAAGAGAATACCAAAGATTGATATCACTACTGATAGTGCGTACTGAGCGTTGTTGAGATATGGCTTCATAATCGTATTGTTGTTGTGCAAAGGTACCCCTATTCTTTTAGGCCGTAAAGGTCCTAAGGCGTAATGTGCTAAGTTTCAATTCACGCACCCTTCCAAGGGTGCGACCTGTTAGCTTGCTAGTTCATGCTAGCTCCTATAAGTGTGTGTTGGTCCTATGGTATAGCGTCCTATAGCTATGCGCAGGGTCTGATGTTCATATAGTACGCCGCCTTCCCTACTTCTCTCTTCCTCAGACGACAATGCCACCACCTTACAAATGGCAGGCCGTACAAAGAGAACGGAAGGTAAGACGTACTATGTGAACACCCCTACTACAAGCGGCAGGTGCGAAGCCGGAGTTCCCAACGGCTCCACACGCCGGTCGTATTAACCCTGTACTCGGCTATAAGCGCGTAGCACTTATAGACCGCTTATACAAAAAAGACCTCCCTAAGGAGGTCTTTGCGCTTTACGCCTTGTAAAGGACGATGGTCTGGTGAGTCTGCTCGTGCGGTACTGGTCCGCAATAGACAGTAGCTCCCCAGCCAATGGTAGTACCACTGAGCGGCTCTACAGGCTTCTCCGTGGTGAAGTCAAGACACATACGTGCTGTGTCCTGGTCGTAATAGACGAGCTGACGCTTGACCCCAGCCTTGCGTACAAGGTCTAAGAAGTCGCGTAGCATCTGATTCCCAGCGGAAACGATATCAATCGCCTCAATGACCGAAGTCACTGAGGGATTGAGTTCGTCCAAGATGACCATCTGACGCATAGTTCACAGGTCTTAGGCTTGCTGGATGATTCTCTTCATCATATACTTCTCCTCTGGAGCGTAGTTGCCGATGAAGATATTATAACCAGCTGGCTGGTTGTCTACGATGCGCATCTGCAGATTAGCGTAGAACACCTGACCTGTCTGTTGTGTAAGGGCGATAGCGTCTTCGAAGGTATGAGGACCTTCCTTAGTCCCATTGACCCAGACAGCTACAGGCTGACCCTTAACACTGATGAACGCCTGCTGGCGGTCGCCGTACTGCGTCTTCACGAGGAAGGTGCTGAGTACACCGATGCGACCCACGCTATTGATATCGGTAATCTCTACGGAGTTCGTAGTAACCGAATATACGCGCTGGCGTTCGACTACTGGCTCGACAATCTCCTCAAAGGGATTGACTGGAGTAGCTTCAGTAGCTTCAACGCCGTCTACGTGCATACCCTGAACTTCGGCGTTGTTAAGTTCAGTTGCGATGTTGGTCTGTGCAGCTTCAGCTGCGAGGTTCTTCTTGCGTGCCATAATTATATAACGCATTAAAGATGATGCTCCCTTCCCACCGTGGGTCGGGTAGCGGCGGTCCTTAGAGCGGACCATACTTGGTGAATCGGAGTCAACCGGCGGTACCTGCAGTTCCGTGCAGTCGGTAGAGACGTGGCGATGCTTCGCACCGGCAATGTAGAGGCCGGGAGGATGGCGAAGGCTGAGCCACGGATGGCAGAAAGCCCCGACAGGGGTTGGTTAGACTCGGCCGAAGGCCGCAGGAGCCTACCAGCCGGAGGAGCACCCGCCAGGATGCAGGCAACAGCCCACACCCTGACAGGGTTTGGTTAGACACGACCGCAGGTCGGAGTGGTTAGAAGATACGGCTGGCCTGACGGTAGAGGTACAGGCGGGCACACAGGAGAGGGTCGGAGATACCGACGTAGTGGCAGACGGAGACGATGACGTTCAGCGCTCTGGCCTCAGCTCTCGTGCCGTAGTTGTCATCATCCCTCAGTCCATCCAGAGCAATAGCACCATTGCGCAGGATGCTGGCCTTGCTGTGGTAAGGACCATTCTGGAAGATATGGGTCAGCCACAGAGCGCCATT
>ERZ773013.1732-NODE-1732-length-12627-cov-8.111359_pt1 | contig 12627 bp, 3 predicted proteins | sample MGYA00511670_ERZ773013 | MGnify/ENA primary metagenome ERZ773013 (study PRJEB29015, sample SAMEA2738120) | human oral metagenome | biome: human oral; feature: human-associated habitat; material: saliva | place: China | collected 2257 ...
ATAATAATCTTACTATACTCTAAAAACTATTTTGTTATTATTGTTTTAGTTATTTTAATTAATAAATTATCTATTTTCTCTGAAAACATTTGTTATTTTACTACTTTTCGTGATAATATACATTTATACAATATTTTAAAGGGGTACATGAATGCTAAATGAACGAAAAAAATATTCATTAAGAAAATATAAAGTAGGATTATTTTCAGTATTAGTAGGTGCTGGTTTTGCAGTTTCAACTCAAAACGGAGCACTTGCTGCAGAAGTAGAACATGCGGCGACTCCTGTTGTTTCTACTACCCAATCTAACACTACTGAAGCAACTCCTGCACTTGAAAAACCTATCGAGAAAAAAGCGGAAAACACTATTCAATCTACTCCACAAGCTGAAAAAGTAGAAGTAAAACAAAATAATAAAGCTCAAGCTAGTGGAACTCCTACAAGTAATGAAGTAACAATTAACAATACAGCTGATACTACAATCGCACCAAATACTAATCCAAATAAAGTAAGCGAAGAAAACTCACTTATTAATGTTCAACCTCTTTGGGATAAAGGCATTAAAGGTCAAGGTCGCGTAGTAGCTGTTTTAGATACTGGTTTAGATATCAGCCATAATCTATTCCAACTACTAGATAAAAGTAAAGCCCGCTATAAAAACGAGGCAGAATTAGAAGATGCAAAGAAAAAAGCAGGTATTAACTATGGTAAATGGTACAATGATAAAGTAATTTTTGCATACAACTACAGTGATATGAATGATGATATAAAAGAATTTGATACTTTATCTCATGGTACTCACGTATCTGGTTCTGCAGTTGGTAATGGTACTGACCCTGCCCCAACTGGAGATATTATTAAAGGTGTTGCACCAGAAGCTCAGCTAATCTTTATGAGATTATTCTCTGAGAAAAAAGGTGGAACTCAACAAAGTTTTACTATGGTAAAAGCTATTGAAGATGCCGTGAAACTAGGAGCTGATACCATTAATATGAGTTTTGGTTCTCCTACTGGTATGATCGATGACCTTGATGATGCTACTCGTGCAGCTTTAGAAAAAGCACGTAAGGCTGGGGTTACTATTGTGACAGCTGGAGGAAACTATGCGACAAGTGGATATTGGCATGCTAAACCAAAAGCTGATACTCCGGACTACGGTACTGTTAACACACCAGCAGTTGATCCAAATGTTCTTGCAATTTCTGCATACAATGCATCAGTTACACATAAAACATCTATCTCACTTGATGTTCCGCAACTTAAAAACAATGCTGACTTAAATAATGGTCATTCTGATATCGTCCACTATTTATTAACTTTCAACGCTAAAGGGGATCAAGATTACGTTTATTTACCACTAGGTGAAGCTGGTTCTTATAGCAATAAATCTGTAAATGGTAAAATCGTACTAGTTGAAAGCGGCGGTTCAGTTACTGATAATGACAAATTAGTTGAACTTAGAAAAGCTGGTGCAAAAGGTGTACTTATTTATCAAAATAAAGAACAAGGTGATACTCCTACTAAACTATACCTAGGGGGTTATGAAAGTTCATATATTCCTGTAGGTATTATTGGTAATAAACTAGGTGTAGAGCTTGCAGCTAATGCAGGAAAATACAAATTAAATATTAAAGACACAGTAGTTAAAGAACCATATAAAGATGCTAAAAAAATGCTATACTTCTCTGGTTGGGGTGTTTCTACTGAAGGGGAACTTAAACCTGATGTTGCCTTCCCTGGTGGTATGATTTACTCTTCAGTTAACAATGGATTATATTATATGAACTCAGGAACTAGTATGGCTACTCCACATGCTGCTGGATCTGTAGCTCTTATTAGACAAGTATTAGAAGAAAGATTCCCTAATTATTCTAAAGAACAATTAGAATCTCTACTGCAAAACCTAGTAATGAGCACTGCAAAACCAGCTGTTAATCCAGAAAATAATACTTACTACTCACCTCGTCAACAAGGTGCAGGGTTAGCTGACGTTGCGGCAGCAGCGTATGGGGACTTATACTTAACAACAAAAGATAAGAAACCAAGTATTACTTTAGGGAATGTTGGAGATAAGTTTGAATATGAAGTTACAGTACATAACCTTTCTAATAAAGATAGAAAATTAGACTATAATACTGTTGTAAACACTGATGAAGTAGTTGATGGTAGAGCAACTCTTAAAGCAAAACAACTTGCTGATATTAAAGGTGAATCTATTATTGTTCCGGCTAACGGCTCAAAAACTATTAAAGTTAGTGTAGATACTTCTAAATATTCAGATGAATTAAGTAAGCTAATGAAAAATGGATACTTCCTAGAAGGTTTCACATTCTTTAAAGATAGCGAAACTAAAAAAGAAGTAGTTAGCGCCCCATTCTTAGGATTCAAAGGTACTTTCCAAGACTTACAAGCTATAGAAAAACCAATTTATAACTTCAAAGATAATGAAAAACCTTTCTACTATTACACAGATGATAAGGCTGATACTCCTACTAAAGATGAAGGAAACCACTTCACATCACTAGTATCTGATATATATACTAATGGTAATTATAATGAAGCTATCTTAGGTGAAAATGGTAAAAAATACGATGCAAACAAGCTATACTTCTCTCCTAATGGTGATGGAAACTATGATTCAGTTAAACTAAAAGCTGTTTTACTTCGTAATGTTGATAATATTCACGTAACAGTGTATAAAAAAGATGATGTTAATAGAACTCAACCTATTTTTAAATCTGGTAACGAAAGTCAACGTAAATCAGACTATGGTTGGGCTATGAACGCACGTAGTGCAGTTGTTTCTTCATCTGATTGGAATGGAAAAGACAAAGATGGTAACGTAATGCCAGACGGTGAATACCAATACGTAATTACATATAGACCAAGTGCTGCTGGTGCTAAAAAACAAGAACTTAACTTTATAGTTAAAATCGATAAAACAGCCCCTACTCTAGAGAAAAAATCAGACCTATATAATAAAAAAACAAGAGTATTTAACCCAGGTAAAGTTATCGAAAACGGTAGTGGTCTTGATGATACTTCACTAACATATACTAAAGATGGAGAAGAAGTAGAAGTTAAAAAAGAAAAAAATGGAACTTATAAACTACCAAAAGGTGTAGATTTAAGCACTGTTCGCTTTTATATTTGGGACAAAGTTCAAAATATGACTACTCTAGATATAAATGGAAATCTAGTTGTTGCACCAACTACCCCTTCTAATAATACTACCGAAACTACTACACCTGTAGAAAAAGATACTGCTGGGCGTATCGAAGTTAAATTTACCGATGATTCATCAGGTGCTGACTATGGAATGTATCCAGAAATTACTCGTTATATCGTTCTTGATGAAAATGGTAAGAGAGTTGATGTTGAGTTAAACAAACACTACGAATCAACACTTCCTACTCTACCTTATGGTAAATATACTATAAAAATAGTTGATCAAGATCAAAAAGTAACGTGGGTATCTTCACCAGAAGCTACTGTTACTATCGATAAAGATAACCCTCAAAAAGTTGTTGATTTCAGATTCAATTATGCTGATACTAATAGATTAGATGTAACCTTTAACAAAACTGTTCCAGAAGGAACTAAAGTATTTGCGGTAAGTAAATCTGGTAAAGAATACGAGCTAACACTTGGTAAGTATAATAAACAAGCATTTGAAAAACTATTATTAAACGGCGATTATACTATTCGTATTGAATTACCTGAAGGCTATACAGCAGATAAAAATAACTTTGATTATGCTATAACTAATGGTATCCATAATGTAAATATCAATATTACTAAGCTAAACGCTTCTCCTAGTGAGGATAACACTAATACTGATAATAATAATAATAACAGTAACCATAACGATAGCAATAGTAATAGCAATAATAATGATAATAACAGTAATAGCAGTGATAACAACACTACTAATAATACAAATAGCAATAAATTACCTAATAACGAAAACACTAAACCACTTTATGTTGATCAAGATGGTAAGAAAATCCCTACATCTAAAGTTTCTAAACCAACTTCAAAAGTATTACCTCAAACTGGTTTAGGTCAAGCAAGTGGAATTGCAGCTACTGGCTTTGCAGTTATCCTTGCTGGAATTGCTTTAGCGGTAAGAAAACGTCAAGGAAATAAATAATTAAATTATAAAACGGATTTGAAATTTCAAATCCGTTTTTTTATATTCTATTAAACAAAAAAAGACTAATCGCCAAATGTATTGACGATTAGCTTTTTTAAAAACTATCTAGTTTTATTTTTCTTTTCTTCTTCTTGCTGCAGCAACTAATCCACCTAGAACTAGTAATCCAAATCCTGCTAATGTAGAGTGTGTTTCTGCTTCACCTGTATTTGCTAAACGTTTAGCTTTAGGTTTTGCTTTTTGAGCTTTCTCTACTGATGGCACTACTGGCTTAACTGGTCCGTTTGGTGTTGGAGTTGGTACTGGAGTTACAACTTTTTCATAAATATGAGTTGTATTTCCTTTTTCATCAGTTTTCGTTCCTACATATGTGTAACCAGGAATATCTTTTTTCTCTACAGTTCCATCTACTTCTGGGTATCCTGGAATTGCATTACCTTTGTTATCTACATATTTAGTACTTGGTGTTACTGTTGGTGTGTATGTAGCTGAAACTTTTGTTCCATTCTTATCTTCACGAACTACTGTTACTGAAGGTGCTTTACCTACGAATTCAGGTTCTGGTTTGAATGTTACTGTTCCGTCTTTAGCTACTGTATATGTTCCTACTCCATCAACTTTCTTAGTTGTTGATCCATCTTCGAATGTTGCTGGCACTTCATCATTCATTGGCACCTCTGGGTTACCTGGTGTGAATGTTGGTTTTCCTGTTTGTTCTTGACCTTTAGGTCCGATAGATTCAGCTGGTTCTCCAGTTGGTGTAACTGGTGTTACTGTTGGTGTGTATTTAGCAGTAATTGCTGTTCCATTTTTATCTACACGTTTAACTGTTACTCCAGTTGCTGTTCCTGTGAATGATTTTTCTGGTACGAATGTAACTGTTCCGTCTGGTGCTACTGTGTACGTACCTTCTCCATCTACTTTCTTAGTTGTTGATCCATCTTCGAATGTTGCTGGCACTTTATCATCCATTGGTACTACTGGGTTACCTGGTGTAAATACTGGTGTACCTGTTTGTGTTTTACCTTGTACATCTATTGATGTTACATCTTCTGATGTAGGTGTAACTGGTGTTACTGTTGGTGTATATGTAGCTGATGCTTTTGTTCCATTCTTATCTACACGTACTACTGTTACCGCTGGTGCTTTACCTACGAAACTTGGTACTGGTTTGAATGTTACTGTTCCATCCTGTGCTACTGTGTATGTTCCAACTCCATCAACTGTCTTAGTCGTTTTTCCATCTTCGAATGTTGCTGGTACTTCATCATCCATTGGTACTCCTGGGTTACCTGGGTTAAACGTTGGTTTTCCTGTTTGTTCTTGTCCTTGTAATCCTGTTGATTCCGCTGGATCTGCAGTCGGTGTTACAGGAATTACAGTTGGTGTGTATTTAGCTGATGCTTTTGTTCCATTCTTATCTACACGTACTACCGTTACTCCAGTTCCTTTTCCTGTGAATGATTTTTCTGGTACGAATGTAACTGTTCCATCTGGTGCTACTGTATATGTACCTTCTCCAGGAATAGTCTTAGTTGTTGATCCATCTTCAAATGTTGCTGGTACACTATCATCCATTGGTACTACTGGATCACCTTCTGTAAATGTAGGTTTTCCTGTTTGTGTTTTACCTTGGATATCTTCTGATGTTACTTCTTCACCTGTTGGTCTAACTGGTGTTACTGTTGGTGTATATTTAGCTGAAACTTTTGTTCCATTCATGTCTTCACGTACTACTGTTACTGAAGGAGCTTCTCCTACGAAACTTGGTACTGGTTTGAATGTAACTGTTCCGTCTGGTGCTACTGTGTACGTACCTACTCCATCTACAGTCTTAGTTGTTTTTCCATCTTCGAATGTTGCTGGTACTTCATCATTCATTGGTACCGCTGGGTTACCTGGTGTGAATGTTGGTTTTCCAGTTTGTTCTTGTCCTTGTTTTCCAATAGATTCTGCTGGATCTGCAGTTGGTGCTACTGGTGTGATCTTAGGAGTGTATGTAGTTTCTACTGTTGTTCCATTCGCGTCTTTTGCTTGTACTTTAACTGGTACTACATCTCCTGAGTACGATTTATCAGTTGGAGTGAATGTTACTACTCCTGTTTCTTTATCTACTGTAAACTTACCGATTACTTTTCCTTCTGGTGATTTAGCATCTACTGATTCCGCTGGTTTACCATTTTCATCTAATAAAGTAATTGTTTGTTTATTAATTGGTGCTACTGGGTTACCTTCTGTGAATGTTACTGTTCCAGTTTGTACAATTCCTTGTGGCGCTACTGACTCAGCTGGTGTTGCAGCTGGTGTTACTGGTGTTACTGTTGGTGTATATGTAGCTGATGCTTTTGTTCCATTCATGTCTTCACGTACTACTGTTACCGCTGGTGCTTTACCTACGAAACTTGGTTCTGGCGTGAATGTTACTGTTCCATCTGGTGCTACTGTGTATGTTCCAACTCCATCAACTGTCTTAGTTGTTGATCCATCTTCGAATGTTGCTGGCACTGCATCGTTCATTGGTACGTCAGGGTTTCCAGCTGTGAATGTTGGTGTTCCTGTTTGTACTTGCCCTTGTAATCCAGTTGTTTCTGCTGGATCTGCAGTTGGTGTTACTGGTGTTACTGTTGGTGTGTATTTAGCCGTTACTTCTGTTCCGTTCTTATCTACACGTTTAACTGTTACTCCAGTTCCTTCTCCTGTGAATGATTTTTCTGGTACAAATGTAACTGTTCCGTCTGGCGCTACTGTGTATGTACCTTCTCCAGGAACTGTCTTAGTTGTTGATCCATCTTCGAATGTTGCTGGTACACTATTATCGATTGGTACTAATGGATTACCTTCTGTAAATGTTGGTGTTCCTGTTTGTGTTTTACCTTGGATATCTTTTGTTGCTGCGTCTTGAGCAGTTGGTGTTACTGGTGTAATCTTAGGAGTATATGTAGTTTCTACTGGTGTTCCATTTGCATCTTTAGCTTGTACTTTAGCTGCTACTACATCTCCTGAGTAAGATTTGTCAGTTGGTGTGAATGTTACTACTCCTGTTTCTTTATCTACTGTGTATGTTCCAATTACTTTTCCTTCTGGTGATTTAGCGTCTACAGATTCTGCTGGGTTACCATTTTCATCTAATAAAGTAATTGTTTGTTTATTGATTGGCGCTACTGGGTTACCTTCTGTGAATGTTACTGTTCCAGTTTGTACAATTCCTTGTGGCGCTACTGACTCAGCTGGTGTTGCAGCTGGTGTTACTGGTGTTACTGTTGGTGTATATGTAGCTGATGCTTTTGTTCCATTCATGTCTTCACGTACTACTGTTACCGCTGGTGCTTTACCTACGAAACTTGGTTCTGGCGTGAATGTTACTGTTCCATCTGGTGCTACTGTGTATGTTCCAACTCCATCAACTGTCTTAGTTGTTGATCCATCTTCGAATGTTGCTGGCACTGCATCGTTCATTGGTACGTCAGGGTTTCCAGCTGTGAATGTTGGTGTTCCTGTTTGTACTTGCCCTTGTAATCCAGTTGTTTCTGCTGGATCTGCAGTTGGTGTTACTGGTGTTACTGTTGGTGTGTATTTAGCCGTTACTTCTGTTCCGTTCTTATCTACACGTTTAACTGTTACTCCAGTACCTTCTCCTGTGAATGTTTTTTCTGGTACAAATGTTACTGTTCCATCTGGTGAAACTGTATATGTTCCTTCTCCAGGAATAGTTTTGCTTGTTGATCCATCTTCGAATGTTGCTGGTGTATCTTCATCAATTTCTACAGTTTTTTCCACACCATCAACTGTTGCTTTACCACCTTCGAATGTTGGTTTACCTGTTTGTGTTTTACCTTGAACATCTTTTGTTGCTGCGTCTTGAGCTGTTGGTGTTACAGGCACGATTTCTGGTGTGTAAGTTGTTGATACTTTAATTCCATTTGAACTTTCTGCTTGAACACTTACTGGTGTTACTTTTCCTGAATATGATTTATCAGTCGGAGTAAATGTTACCTCACCTGTTGTTGGATCGATTGTGTGTGTTCCAATTACAGTTGTTCCATCTTCAGCATAAGCTGGTGTTGTAGTTACTTCATTACCATCTTTATCTAATAATGTGTAACTATTTTCTTTAATTGTTACTGGTTTTTCTTGACCATTAACTGTTACAGTTGTTCCTGCAAATGTAGGTTTACCTTTTTGAGTAGCTCCTTGAACATCGATTGATTTAGCAGGTTGTGCTGTTGGTACAGCTGCTACTACTGTTGGTGTGTAAGTTGCATCTGCTGTAAGAGTAGTTTTTTCACCTTTTTCATTAGTGATTGTAGCAGTTGCTTGAACTGTTACACCTTTTGCAGTTCCAACGAAGTCTTTTTCTGGTACGAATGTTACTGCTCCAGTTGTTGGATCGATTGTGTAGCTACCTTCTCCTGGTACAGTTACTGTAGTTTCATCTGTTGGTTGTCCTGTTGCCGGATCAACTAATTTTTTACTAGTGATTTCTGCTGTTTTATCGTTGCTTAATTCAAATGTTGGTGTTTGAGTTTGAGGTACATTTTGTACATCTTCAGAAACTTTATTTGTTGGTGTGATCGTAATTGGAGTTACAGTTGGAGTGTACTTAGCCGTAGCAGTCTTAATGTACTCCTCTTGAATCTTACCATCTTTGTTTCGACCAACTGGCGCTGACAATGTAACTTCAATTCCTTTAGCTGTTCCAACAAAGCTTGGTTCTGGAGTGAAGGTTACTTCACCAGTTGTAGGATTGATCGTGTAAGTTCCTTCTCCCGCTACTGTTACAGAAGTCGCATCAGTAGTAAGACCTGTTGCTGGGTCTACCAATTTAGCAGGATATTGAGCACTTGGAGTGACTGTAATCTTGTCACCTTTTGCGTTAGTAGCAGTTGTATTAAAGGTAGGTGTACCTGTTTGAGTTGCTCCTTGAACATCAGTCGATGTCTTGTTAACCCCTTCGATTTCAATTGGAGTTACTGTTGGAACGTATTGACCGTCCATGGTATTCAACTGACCATCAACGTTTGGTTCTTCGTCTGGGAATTTTGTTGACCAACCAGTGTCATAACCGTTGTTATCTGAACGACGGATAGAAATACCATCAGCTGTTCCTAGGAAATTATCTTCTGGGATAAACTCAACGTCTACATCTTTACCGTTGGCAGTAATCTTATATTTACCTTGACCTGGTACGACATAGTAACCATCTGCATCAAGAGTTGCGCGGTTGCCATCTTTGTCAACAATGTATGGTGCTACTGTTTCGTCGATGACAGCAACAGAGTTGCGTTCATACTTGTGCTCTCCACGTGCTGTAAAGGCTACTGTTGCTGTTTGTTTGGCACCTTGAGGGCCACTTGTTTCCTTGAATTCCCCTTTTGGTGGGTGGGTGATTTGAGTCTTGAAGTCTTCTACTTCCCCTGAGAAGGCCATACCAGTTGGACTTTCAATCTCAGTATCTTTCTTAGCGATACGAAGACGAGCACCTAGTTCTTTAACGCTAGGGTCGATGTAAGTCTTACTTTTTGCGAAGGTCAATTCGACTGTACCGTCTTGAGTCACTTTTGCAAGCTCAGAGCGCTCATCTTCATCAAAGGTACCGTTTTGGTTAAAGTCTACCCAACCGTAGATATAAGCTTCTGGAGCTCCATCTAAATGGGCTTGAACTGACATCTTGTAGTTACCTGGTTTTGTACGGTCCATCTTGATCATCTCATTGGTTGTTCCTTTAAGGTCTTCTGGAAGCAATTGGTTAATGCCTTCATCAGCCGTAGTTGCGTTATCATCACCGAACCAGTCAAGAGTCGTATTTTCATCCATATCTGGACTCACATTACCAAGATACGGTTGAGATACTTTAGCTCCTGTAACACCGTCTACAGTTGCAATGGTATGGACTGCCTTACCATATGACTCAGGAGCATCTCCTTCATCAAGTGGGAAGAATCCTAGCATAGCAGACTGTTTACCGCTTGAAGCGATGTAAAGTCCCACTTCAGACGCTCCGCGTGTCATCACGATTGGAACTGTGAAATTCCCTGAAGAATAGTTTGGTCCAAACACACCAGTTCCTAGACCACCCGTAACTTTGTCAGGATTCCCAAAGTATTTCCATGCTACTGGTTTCTTTTCTGGCCCAACTTCAGTAGAATTACGAAGTTGATTTAGGTTAATGGCACTGTATTTCGGGTTAGGTCCCAAAAGGTTCTCTGTATCTTGTGGTTCATAAGTTACAGATGTGGCTGGTCTATTAGTTTTCTTCCATTCCCCAATATGCTGCCAACCCTCTCCGTTGGTAGTGAACATAACAGATTCACCAGCGTTAGCAGACTCACCATCCGCCATGACAATGGCAGGTTTTACTACTTTACCACGGAAGGTAGCAGAAATTTCAAACTGAACTCCAATATTTCCACCATTCAAAGCTGAACCCATTGTAGTCTGCTTGGTTTTGGTATCAACATTTTCAAATTTGATTTCAGTCCATTGATTTTGAGCACTAGCGACAACGTCGGCTTCCTCACCATTGTTAAAAGCTTGTCGAGCACCTGTTGAAGTAACACCTTTTACATATCCATTTTTTGCATCTGGATCATAGGTTGCTTTTTCAGCTTCTGTAGCACCCTGTTGTTCCATACGGTTTTTATAGATTTCAGTTGCTTGGAAAGGTTTCATGGATTTAACTTTTATAGTAACTACATAGCCAGGCATGATTTCCTTGGTATAAGTAGCCCCAACTTGAAGAGCTAATTTTTCTTCTAAATCTTTATTAGGAAATTGGTCATTTTTAGGAACGATGATTTTTTTTGTCCCTTTCCAGTTGGCTATATCACCAAAGTCCAACCATGTGATTTGGCTAGTCATAGATTTGGCATCAAGATTTGTTGTAAAGCCAGGTTTTTCAACTTTTGGAGTTGAAGTGGCATCTACAACATCTGCACCGATTCCTGATGCTGCTCCCGCTACATCTGCACGGAACGCTGTATTTTTGTCAATCTCTTTACCATTACGAAGGTCATTTTTTCCAGTGTTAGAAATAGCGTTAGTACTTGGTTTTGGTTCTGTTTTTCTTTCTGGTTTAACCTCTACTTTACTTTCTACTGCATCTTTAGATCTATTTCTTAATCTTGAGTTAGCAGTAGTAACTAATGTTTGGTAAGCTTTATCTAATTGAGATTGAGATGTAGCTGTACCCGCTGTAATTTTAGCATTAGCTAAAGCTTTTTTAAGTTCATCTAAACTCTCATCAGTTTTATTAGCATATTTTCCGCTTTGAATATTAGATTCAATATTAGAAATATAGTTTGATAATTTTGTATTATCTACTTTTACTTCTTTTTTCTCTTCTTTAACTGCTGGTTTAGCTTCTGCTTTTTTCTCTTCTTTAGCTTCTGTTGCCTTTTCTTTTTTGTCAGTTGCTTCTTCAGCTGCAACTTTTGCTTCTGCTTTTGTTTCTTCTTTAGTTTCTACTTTTGTTTCTGTTTCAGCCTTTACATTAGCTTCTGCTTTTGTATTAGCTTCTACTTTTGCTTCTGTTGCTACATTTGTGTTAGCCTCTACTTTTGTTTCTGCTGCTACATTTGTATTAGCTGCTGCATTAGCATTATTGCTTACACCTGTATCAACATTAGTGTTTTTTCCTGCTGTATTTTCTGCAGTTTGGTCACTCGCTTGAGCAGCACCAGCTCCAAAGAAAATACCTACACCGACAAGAACACTCGCTGCACCTACTTTAAATTTCTTAATTGAGTAAGTTTCAACGCGCGTTCCTTGTTTTTGTTGTTTCTTTAATAAATTATTTTTTCCGATCACGTTTTTTCTCCTTTATCTTTTTTTAATAATATTTTCATAAAAAACCTGTATTTAACTAGTATTTTAGCACTAGTTCGCTATTTGCACTAGCTATTATAACATTTTGGTGTGCACTGAGTAAAATAATTAAACTCAAAAATCGCGTTTTTTTTAAATTTTTTTTTATTTTTTTTATTTTAAAATATTTATTCATAGTTAACCTCCTATTAATAGGAGATAAAAAGCGAGAGTTTTATTGCCTCTATCTAAATTCTAATAATATAAATTAATTAGTAGTGGTCTGGTGACCAAGTTCCATAAATATCATCTGCACCCACATTCGCATTTTCTAACATAAGTCTGTATAGATAACCTGATTGACAATTTATAGTATAGTAGTTATCTCTAGTTCCGCCATCAGTCAGATTCCATTCGCTTCTTTTATCACCATTAGAATTAACTAGCATACTTCTCACTCTAGAATAACTTGTTGTTCCTCCCAAATTAACAACATACCAACCATTCCATACTGTTTTTTCTAATAAACCAGTATAACTATAACTTCCGTTATAAATATATATGCCATTTAATGAACCTATGTTACGTCCTTCTACATTTGGTAAATGAGTAACACTAAACATACCTATCATTGTTAATAAAATTAAAAATTTTGGAATTATTTTTTT
>ERZ773013.1734-NODE-1734-length-12617-cov-5.712944_pt1 | contig 12617 bp, 14 predicted proteins | sample MGYA00511670_ERZ773013 | MGnify/ENA primary metagenome ERZ773013 (study PRJEB29015, sample SAMEA2738120) | human oral metagenome | biome: human oral; feature: human-associated habitat; material: saliva | place: China | collected 2257 ...
AATTTAATAGATTTTATTGATTTAAATTATCACCAACGTTATTTGACATAGAGCCGAAAATGTGATAAAATATAGTACATATATAAAGCAAATTGCAAACAAATTCGCTGAAGTGAGTAGCTAAGGAGGAAGAGATGTTTAGAGAGCTTAGAATAAAGAAAAACGCAATTACAGATGAGGCTGCAAAGGAACTTCTAAAAGAGTCTAGAAGAGGTGTTTTAGCAGTCATAGGAGATATGGAATATCCATATGCTGTGCCTGTCAACTACCTATACGATGAAGAAAATAATAAGATATACTTTCATGGAGCAAGAAGTGGACATAAGTATGATTCTATTAAAGCTAATGATAAGGTGTGCTTTACAGTTTTCGGTAATGAAACAGTAAAGGATGAGGAATGGGCACCTTACTTACAGAGTGTGGTTGTATTTGGTCGCTGCCATCTGCTAGAGCACGATGAAGCATCAATAGAACTACTAAAAAAATTCGCAAGAAAATACTATCCAACCGAAGAATTAATTACTGATGCGATAATGTCTTCTGGAAGAGCTGTGCAGATGTTCGAAATAGATATAGAGCATTTCAGTGGTAAAGAAGTACAAGAAAAGTAGGGTTTGTTTCATGAATTCTGTGAGCGGAACGGTATCGTTCATGATAATGAAGCAATATTTAACTATTTGGGACTATTTGAGGGAAAGGACATCTCAAAGCAGCTTAGTTTTTTTGATGAAGTTTGACTAACGGAATTAAATATCTATGATTATGAGGCGATAGAAAAATAAAAATCTATCGTCTTTTCTTATGCAAAAAATTAAAAAGAGAGGAGGTGTGAGAAGTGGAATTTGATTATTTTTATAATCGGGACGGAGACCGTTTCAGCTACTATATGCTACCGAAAATCATAGTAACTGATGAAAGGTTTAAGAACTTATCATCGGATGCAAAGATTTTGTATTCCTGTCTCTTAGAGCGAACAAGTCTGTCTTTCAGGAATAAGTGGCTTGATGAAGAAAACAGAGTATATATCATCTTCACTGTGGAAGAAATTATGGAGATTTTAGGAAGATCCAATAAGACGGCAGTCAAAATCCTTAACGAGCTTGACAGCACCTCAGGCGGTATAGGACTTATCGAAAGAAAGAAACGAGGTCTTGGAAAGCCTAATATCATCTATGTTAAAGACTTTATGAGCGTATTTCGCTGTGAGTGTAAAAATTACACTTCAGAAGTGAAGAATTTACACTTCAGAAGTGTAGAAACTACACCTCAAGAAATGAAGAATGTACACGGAAGTAATCCTAATAGAAATAATACTGAATATAGTAATCCTGATATGAGTTTAGAAAAAGCTGCCTATGGAACATTTCAAAACGTCTTTTTAACAGAAGCTGAAGTAATAGACCTAAAAGAGATACTGCAAAGTCTATTTGATAATTACATCGAAAGGCTTTCAACCTACATTCAAAGCACAGGAAAGACCTACAAAGACCATAAAGCAACTATTCTTTCTTGGTTCTATAAAGACCGGGGAAGCATTAAGCAAACAAATAAAACTAAGTCATACAGCTTAGAAGATTATGAGATGGGAGATTATTTATGATGAAAGAGTTGGCTGAGATTTTAATAGAGGGCGTTAGATACAGCTTCGATCCTGAAACGGAGTATATGAAAGACGGACACACCTATTGTAAAACTTGCCACGAAAGAAAAGACGGTGAAGTTAAAAACCTTATGGATATGAAATTTATCTTTAAGAATAACTGCAAATGCGATAGGGAAAGACTGGAAAAGCAGAAGCAAAGAGAAAAGGAACAGGAGATTGAAAGGCTTAAAAGAAGCTGCTTTATTTCAATGAGCCAATGGGCATATACCTTTGATAACTACAAGGGCGAAAAAGATAAAAGCTATATCATAGCGAAAAATTATGTAAAAGAATATGAGCAGATGAAAAAAGAAAATATCGGCTTACTCTTTTGTGGAACAGTCGGAAGCGGAAAGACCTATCTTGCTTGCTGTATTGCAAATGCCCTTATTGAAGAATATATGATAAGGGTCAAAATCAGAAACTTTGCCCAGATAATAAATGACCTACAAAAGAGCGGATTTGACTTAGATAAGAACGAATATATAGAAAGCTTAACCAATGTCTCCGTGCTTATCTTAGATGACCTTGGAATTGAGCGTGATACGAGCTATGCCAAAGAACAGGTATATAACATCGTAAACAGTCGCTATCTAAAACAAAAGCCGACAATCTTCACGACCAACTTACCCTACGAAAAAATACAAAATTCAGATGACGGAGTTGAATATGAAAGGATTTATTCAAGAATTATCGAGATGTGTATTCCCGTTAAGGTAATGGGAGAAGATTTCAGAAAGAGGTTGCAAAAAGAAAAGTTAAAGCAAAATAAGGAAAGACTGCTAATGGGAGGTGAAAGAACTTGATTAACGAAGAAGTTTCAAGCAAAGCCATAAATTTGGAAGTAAGGCTTGCTAAGGCTACGGCAAAAGAATTATTCAAGATACTGAAAAAATTGCTTCAGCAAGCAGAAAAGCTGGGCGGTTTTGATAAGCTCATCAAGGCTGAGGGAAGTCAAGTAAAACTTAAAGATATGGTCAAGAAAGGACAGCTTGAAGAGCTGAATGTCAAAGACGAAGAATTAAAGGAATTAAAGAAAGAACTGAATAAGCACGGCGTTAAATTTTCGGTTATGAAAGATAAGGAGACCGGAACACATTCGGTATTCTTTCAGGCGAAAGACACCAAGGTCATGAATAAAGCATTTCAAAATGTACTTTCCAGTATTGAGAAAAAGGAGAAAACCAAAGAGTCCATTCATAAAAAAATTGAGAAATTCAAAGAGATGGCAAAAGACACTATCACTAAAGACAAAGTTAAGAATAAGCAAAAGGAGCAGAGCTTATGAGTAAATTAATAACATTTGAAAATATGAAATTCGGGAAACTCACTGTAATCGAAAAAGACGGTGAGTTTTATTTTATCGGAAATGAAATCGCAGAATTACTTGGTTACAGCAATTATAGAAAAGCAGTTATGGTTCATGTAGATGAAGAAGATAAGCTGCGTTCCCAAATTGGGTACGCAGGTCAAATGAGGGAAGTAACATTAATCAATGAGTCAGGATTATATTCTCTCATCCTATCTTCCAAGCTGCCACAGGCAAAAGAGTTTAAGCGTTGGGTTACAAAAGATGTGCTTCCGAGCATTCGTAAAAACGGCGGATATATCAAAAATCAAGAGAATTTATCAAAAGAAGAGATACTCGCAAATGCGGTGCTTCTTGCCAATAACCTCATTGCTGAAAAGGAGAAAATGATTGAGGATTTAGAGCCGAAAGCTAAGTATTTCGATGAGCTGGTAGATAATAACTTGCTCACAAATTTCAGAAATACGGCAAAGGAGCTTCATATTCCACAAAAGATATTCATTCAATTTCTGATAGATAAGGGGCTTATTTATCGAGATAAGAAAAACAGGCTTCTTCCTTATGCAAAGAACAACAAAGGATATTTTGAAATTAAGGAATGGTGTAGAAACGACAATGATGCGGTAGGGATTCAAACTTTTGTAACACCTAAAGGAAGACACTTTTTATTGCTCTTGATTGGGGGTGATGATACTTGTGATAGATAAAATACTAAAAGATATAAAAGGCTTATTTAAGGTGCAAGATAAGGCAAAGTTTTTAAAGCAGAACATTCCCTATCTTGCATTTTTCTATTTAGGCAATATCTTTTCACATCATGTAAGAGCCTATGTAGGTGGCGATATTATTGACAAAATCTTTCAAGGAATATTAGAGATTAACACGATGAGCTTTCTTCCAAGCATTCATCCTACGGATATTTTAATGGGAGTGGTAGTATCTGTTTTAATCAAATTTATCGTATATACCAAAGGGAAAAATGCCAAAAAGTTTAGACAGGGGAAAGAGTATGGCTCGGCAAGATGGGGAACGAAGAAAGATATTGAGCCATATATGGATGAAAAGTTTCAAAACAATATCTTACTTACACAAACAGAACGCCTAACCATGAATGGCAGACCGGCTAATCCAAAGTATGCAAGAAATAAAAATGTTTTGGTTATTGGTGGATCAGGAAGTGGAAAAACAAGGTTTTATATCAAACCGAACCTTATGCAGATGCACTCGTCATATTGCGTAACCGATCCAAAAGGCACGATAGTTCTTGAGTGCGGTAAGATGCTTGAAGATAATGGATATGAGATAAAAATACTAAATACCATTAATTTCAAAAAGTCTATGAAATACAATCCCTTTGCTTATCTTAGAAGTGAAAAAGACATTCTGAAATTGGTACAGACAATCATTGCAAATACTAAAGGAGAGGGAGAAAAAGCAGGTGAAGATTTTTGGGTGAAAGCCGAAAAACTCTACTACACAGCACTTATTGGCTATATCTTCTATGAAGCTCCAAGAGAGGAAAAGAACTTTGCAACACTACTGGATATGATAGACGCTTCAGAAGTCAGAGAAGATGATGAAACCTATATGAATCCGATTGATAGACTCTTTGAAGCACTTGAGAAAAGAGAGCCGACACACTTTGCAGTGAAGCAATATAAGAAATACAAACTTGCTGCTGGAAAAACGGCAAAGTCTATTCTTATATCTTGTGGTGCAAGGCTTGCTCCTTTTGACATTCAGGAACTTAGGGACTTGATGAATGAAGATGAACTTGAGCTTGATACACTGGGAGATAGAAAAACAGCACTCTTTGTTATTATCTCCGATACCGATGATACCTTTAACTTTGTGGTTTCAATTATGTATTCTCAACTATTTAATCTCTTATGTGATAAAGCCGATGACGAGTATGGTGGCAGGCTTCCTGTTCATGTAAGGTGCCTTTTAGACGAATTTGCAAATATTGGCTTAATTCCAAAGTTTGAGAAACTTATAGCCACAATCAGAAGTAGAGAGATTTCAGCAAGTATTATCTTACAAGCACAATCTCAGTTAAAGGCAATCTACAAAGATAATGCCGATACCATTGTGGGCAACTGTGATAGTACCTTATTCTTAGGTGGAAAGGAAAAAACAACATTAAAGGAACTTTCTGAAACGCTTGGTAAGGAAACCATAGACCTTTACAATACATCGGAGACGAGATCCAATCAAAAGTCTTTCGGACTTAATTATCAAAAGACAGGTAAAGAACTGATGAGCCAAGATGAGATAACGGTCATGGACGGAAGCAAATGTATCTTTCAGCTTAGGGGTGTAAGACCTTTTCTTTCAGATAAATTTGATATTACAAAGCATAAGAACTATAAGCTCCTTGAGGACTATGACAAGAAGAATTTGTTTGACATAGAAAACTACATCAAGCGAAGAGGAAAAGTAAAAATGAACGGCGAAACCGTTATTACCAGAATGCAGTAAGTCTAAAAAAAGATTTGCTGCTTTTTTCATATCAGAAATCAGGAGGATAAGATGATAAGGATAAGAAGTCCCACTTTTAAGAGAAAATTTTATAGAATAAACACTTTGCGATTGAGAAGAATTTTTTTCAGTCGCTTTTTTAATTTTGGAGGGAAAAATGAATAAAGAAATGATTAATATTAACGCCAATCTCATCAAGGAGCCGACTTTTGGAAGCTTCATGAAAGATGACAAAGAGGTGCAGGTTGCAAACTTTACTCTTGCCAAAGGATATGGCAAAGGAAAAGAGTATATCAACTGTGCCGCTTATGGCGATAAGGCAGAGGCAGTCAAAGAGTTTAAGGAGGATGACTTCATTCACATCTATGGCTACTTCAGTAAAAGAGTTAAAAACGGCAAGACTTATAAGAATTTCATTGTAATGTCTTGCAACAAAATCGAAAAGAAAGAAGAGAACGAGGAGGAATAAATTATGGAATTTTTCGCACAGGCAGTAAATGTATTAAAGATTTTAGTTATGGCAGTAGGAGCAGGTCTTGGAGCATGGGGTGTTATCAATCTGATGGAAGGTTATGGTAATGACAATCCGGGAGCGAAGTCTCAGGGTATCAAGCAATTGATGGCGGGCGGAGGTATTGTCCTTATCGGACTTAAACTTATCCCACTTCTTGCAAATGTCTTAAAGTAAGGAGATAGCCTATGTTTGGAATTTTCGACAAGATAGAAGAGTTTTTCAAAGACCTTCTGCTCGGCGGAATCCAGGCAAACTTGGAAGATATGTTCCTTGACATCAACAATCAAGTCGGAAAGATGGCAACGGATGTGGGACAAACGCCTATGGGCTGGAACTCGGAAGTATTTAGCTTTATCAAAAGCATAAACGACTCTGTGATTATCCCGATTGCAGGGCTGATTATTACGGCAGTGCTTTGCATTGAACTCATCAACATGGTTATGCAAAAGAACAATATGCACGACACGGATACTTTCGAGTTCTTTAAATACATCATCAAGATGTGGATTGCCGTATGGCTTGTATCTCACGCCTTTGATTTTTCAATGGCGGTATTTGATGTCGCACAAAATCTGGTGAACAAGGCGGCAGGAGTGATTAACACTTCTGCTGTTGTTACCGGAGATGAAATTGTGGCGATGGTAGATGGCTTAAAAGAAAAAGGCTTAGGAGAGTTGCTCGGCATACTTCTTGAAACATCAATGGTAAAACTTGCAATACAGGCGGTTTCAATCGTCATTATGCTTGTAGTTTACGGAAGAATGTTTGAGATATATATCTACGCATCGGTTTCCGCAATACCCTTTGCCACAATGGGAAATAAAGAGTGGGGGCAAATTGGAAATAATTATATAAAAGGTTTGTTCGCACTTGGATTACAGGGACTGTTTTTAATGGTTTGCTTCGGCATATACGCCGTTCTAATAAAAACGATAGAAATTACAGATATTCACGCAAGCATCTTTGCCGTACTTGGCTATTCGGTGCTGCTTGGCTTAATGCTTCTAAAGAGCGGAACACTTGCTAAAAGCGTGATGAATGCACATTAAGGAGGAAAAAATATATGAGAAAAAATATTTGTATGTACGGTATTGCGGCAGTTTCACTTATTGGAATTGTAACGGCTGCTGTTTCCGAAAAGAGGTTCAGAAAGAAGATTAAAAGAGAAATTTCCGACATCAAAATGTTTCAAAGCGTGGAAAATGACTTTCTAAATCGCCACAGCAAAATAGTGGCAGAGGAGCTTGAAGATATAAGAGATGAAATCGGCACTGTCTATGAGCATTTTGAGGAAATAGAAAATATCAGAAACTGTGGGAGGTAAGCTATGGCGTATGTACCAATCCCAAAAGATTTAAAGAAAGTTAAGACAAAGGTGGCTTTCAATTTAACAAGAAGACAGCTTATCGGATTTTCGGTAGCGGCACTTGTAGGCATTCCTACTTATCTTTTTATGAGAAAGTTTGTGCCGAACGATATAGCGATTATTTTCCTGATTGTAGCGACCTTGCCAATCTTTTTTATAACGCTATTTGAAAAGGACGGACTGACATTTGAAAAATATTTTAAGTACATCTATTTGCACAAATTTTATCAGCCCGGTAAGAGAGTGAGAAGGGAGGTTTACCTTGAACAAGAAAAGAAAAATACAGCAGATAAGCTTAGAAAAAAATCAAAAAATCTTGGCACAAAACACGAAAAATCTAAGAAGCGACAAGACGGGAAAGGGAAAGAAAAATAAATCTTTTCTTGATCTTATACTGAAGAAAGAAGCGAAAAGATTTACGGTTGAAGACACCATTCCGTATCTTAGAATGCTAAAAAGCGGTATTTGTCAGCTTGACGAAAAGCATTTTAATAAGTGCATTGCCTTTCAGGACATTAATTATCAGCTTGCATTAGAGGAAGATAAAGACCTTATCTTTAATCAGTTTGCCAATGTCTTAAATTCATTTGATCCGAGCGTAGATATTGAGTTTTCGTATATCAATCAGCTTGGAAGAAACAATGAACTGAAAGCTGCCATTCAAATTCCCGATAAAAATGACGGGTACGACGATATTCGCCTTGAGTTTCGTGAAATGCTTAAAAGCCAGCTTGCCAAGGGTAATAACGGACTTAAAAAATCAAAGTATATTACCTTTGGTGTAGAGGCGGATAATTTAGAACAGGCTACGGTAAAGCTTGAAAGACTGGAGCTTGATATTCTGTCCAATCTAAAAAATATGGGAGTTAGAGCCGAGGGCTTAACGGGAGAAGAAAGACTGAAAGTCTTACACGATATATTAAATCCCGATAAGCTCTTTTCTTTTTCCTACAAAGACTTAAAGCCAAGGGAAAGCACAAAGACGGTAATTACACCGGATAGCTTTAACTTTATCCCAAGCAAATACTTTAAGTTTGGCAAATACATCGGAACTGTCAGCCATCTTCAAATCCTTGCAAGTGAGCTTTCGGACAGAATGCTTGCGGAGTTTTTAGATATAGATGACAACATCAATATATCGTTTCATATAAAGGCGGTTGAGCAGACGGAAGCCATTAAGATGGTCAAAAGGAAGAATACCGACATCGACAAGATGAAAATCGAGGAGAATAAAAAGGCGGTTCGCTCCGGATACGATATGGATATACTTCCAAGCGACCTTATCACTTACGGTGATAATATCAAGCTGCTTCTAAAGGACTTACAAACAAGAGATGAGCGTATGTTTATCGTTACGATTGTCTTTATGAACTTTGCAAGGACGGTGCAAAAACTTGACTCGACACTTTCACAGATTTCATCAATCGCAAGCAGGCATAACTGCAAGCTGAAACGCTTAGATCATAGTCAAGAGCAGGGATTTGTGAGCGTGCTTCCGCTTGGAGTAAACAAAGTGGAAATAGATAGAGGACTTACCTCATCATCTACTGCTGTATTTTTACCATTTACAACAGAAGAGCTTTTCATTAACTCAAGTAACAGCCTTTATTATGGGCTGAACGCTCTAAGTCATAACCTTATTATGGCAGATAGAAAAAAGCTTAAGAATCCGAATGGTTTGATACTGGGAACACCGGGTTCTGGTAAATCTTTTGCAGCAAAAAGAGAAATGGCAAATGCCATTTTAACAACGGACGATGATGTTATTATCTGTGATCCTGAGGGAGAGTACGGCAATCTCGTTAAACAGTTTAACGGCGAAGTTATTAAAGTCAGTGCCAAGAGTAAGGACTTTCTTAATCCCCTTGATATAAACATGAACTACGGAGATGGAGATGCACCGCTCAAGGATAAGGCAAATTTTATTATGTCTATGCTTGAGCTTGTAGTCGGGGGAAGCGGTCTTACGGCGGAAGAAAAGTCTGTTATTGACAGGTGCTTACCGAAAATCTATGAAAAGTATTTTAATGAACCGAGTCCTCAAAATATGCCTATCTTACAAGACCTATACGATATGCTAAAAAATCAGGAAGAAAAGGTCGGTAAAAAGCTTGCAACGGAGATGGAAATCTATGTATCAGGCTCTCTTAATGTCTTTAATCATCAGTCCAATGTTGACTTAGATAAACAGCTCATCTGCTTTGATATTAAGGAGCTTGGAACGCAGCTTAAAAAGATAGGAATGCTTGTTATTCAAGATCAGGTCTGGAACAAGGTTTCAAGAAATAGAAATACCGGCAAAAGCACAAGGTATTACATTGATGAGTTCCACTTGCTTTTAAAAGATGAGCAGACTTCGCAGTATTCTGTGGAAATCTGGAAGAGGTTTCGTAAATGGGGCGGTATTCCGACAGGAATTACGCAGAATGTAAAGGATCTTCTTGCCAGTAAAGAGATTGAAAATATCTTTGACAATACGGATTTTATCCTAATGCTGAATCAGGCAACCGGCGATAGAGATTGGCTTGTAGTAAAGCTTAAAATCTCTAAAGACCAGGAGAAATTCGTTACCAATTCAAGAGCGGGCGAGGGGCTTATTTTCTTTGGAAATACCATTGTTCCCTTTGTAGACAACTTCCCGAAAGACACAATCCTCTATCAGAAGATGACAACGAAGCCTGAAGAAATGAGGTAGTGTCTATGAGCAAAAAAAGAAAGCGAGACTTGAATGAAAGGATAAAAGCAAAGGAAGAAGCTAGTGTTTCAGGTAATGATTCTTTATTTGACAGTTTAGGCAGTAAACGAAAGGTCGGGGATGATTATAGGAATAAGTTAACTAATGATGAGAACAGATTTGATGAGAAGCTTCATGAAAAGGAAAGTAAGAGAATTACTGAAGCCTCTGATACAAGCCTAAGTAATAAAAGCAAAAACGCCATTAAGCGAAATCTTAAAAATGCTGAAGCAAAATCTGAAACCGGCAGTGAAAAAGTATCGGCAACATCGGATTATCAAACGGAAGTCAAAGAAAATCGTATTTACGATCCGCTTGCCAAAGACCAGGACGGAGATGGCGTAGCAGACAGATACGATACCGACTTTAGAGATAGTGAAATATCCTATGAGCCTTTATCAAATAAGAAGTCTAAGCTTCATGAAATGCAGAAGAAAGCGATTAAACGCAAGAATTATTCTGATGATATTTTTACAAGAAAAGGAGCAGAAGACATAACCATAAAGGATACCATTTCAAAGACGGAAGAAAGCACCAAGGCTTCAAGCGGTAAAAAGGTCGCAGAAAATAGGGCAAAGAAAAATAGACTCTATAACCGCCATAATAAAGAAACTTTGCTTGGAGCAAGTGCTGTATCCGTTGCAAGGGCAAGTGATGTGGCAAGTCGCTATTTATCTACAGGAAGTGATGAAAATAAAGGTGTAGAAGCTGCCGAAAAAGGTCTTGATACATCATCTAAGCTTATTCACGGAATTAAGAATTATTCGGATAAAAGGCGAATGAAAAAGTCCTACGACTTATCCGAAAACAGCCTTCGTGTACGAAAGAAAAAGTCAAAGCTTGAATTTCGGGAAGCCAAAGAGGAACTTAAAAAGAATGATGAATATAAAAAGGCTTCGGCATATAAGAAATTCCAAAAGAGAAAGCAGATGAAAGCTGCCATAAACGGCAACAATCAGACAAGAATCAGAGACAGAATTAAAAAAGGCGTGATTGATACACTGAAAGGTTCTAAGAAGCTGATTGTTAAAAAGGCGAAGGTCGTCTTGCTTATTCTGATCGGGATTATTTTTCTTGGAACATTCGTCATTCAGTTTTCAGGCGGAGCAATGTCGGGAGTTGTGAACTCTACAAGCAGCGTTTTAACGACTTCTTATTTGTCAAGTGAGGAACAGCTAAAAGGGATAAATCAGTATTTCTCAGGTCTTGAAAATGATTTGTACGACAAAATCGAAAATGTCGAAAGTGATTATCCCGGATATGACGAATACATCGTCAATCAGAACGGCTTTATCGGACACAATGTCCATGAGCTTTTATCGTATATCACGGCAAGGTTTGGGGAAGTGAAAAACATCTCGGAAGTTCGAGGAATTTTGGACGAGCTTTTTAATGATATGTATAAGCTCTCCTATGATGAAGAGATTGAAATCAGATATAGGACAGTTACGGAAACTTATACCGATGAAGATGGAAATGAGTATACCGAAAGTCATGAAGAGCCTTATGAGTATAAAAAACTTATTGTAACCCTCGATAAAAAAGAGATGGACAGCATTATAAGGGAAGTCTTTGCTGAGTATCCCGACAATCTGAAACACTATGAAGCCTTATTCCTTGCTCAAGGAAATATGGCGGAAATCTTCGGTAATACCGACCTGATAAATTCTCTTGGAGGTGTAGGTAATGGTGCTGAATATGAAGCTTCAAGCGAGGTGCAAAAGAAAATTGTAGATGCCGCCTTTATTACTCCATCGCCTGGTCCCGGCTGGTGTGCCATGTGGGTATCACAGGTCTATCAGAACGCAGGGCTTGGATATATCGGAGGAAACGCTAATGATATGTATCGAAACTATACCTTTACATCAGACAGGTCAAAACTAAAAGTTGGAATGCTTGTTGCCGTGGAAAGCAGTAGTAGCGGAAGCACGGCAGGGCTTACCTATGGTCATGTAGGTATTTATATCGGAGACGGAAAGGTAATTGATAATATCGGTCATATAAGAGTAACTACTTTAGATGATTGGATAGCGACTTTTTGTAAGCATCATCCTGTCGGATACGGTTTTCCGCCGAATGTAAAAGGTCATTAGAAAGGAAGGTGAAAATGTGGGAAAAGAACTATACATCGTAAAAAACAAAATACAAAAGTTGAAAGCAAAGAAGGCTCTGATTGATGAACAATTGGAGCCTTTATTCATTCGTGAGGAAGAACTTGAAAATGAGGAAATCGTAGCGATTTGTAGAAAGAACAACATCACAATCGGTGATTTGATGGCAAAGGTAAATAAACAAAAAGCTGAAATGAAAAAGGAGAAGACAAATGAAAACCAGTTTGAAAAAGAATAAGAAGTTTTGGACGGAAGCACTTGCAGTGATTGTAAGTATTAGCTGCATTTTAGGTCTTTGGACAGTTGTTTATGCCAAGGAGCAAAAGACAGAAGTTCCTACAAAAAATGAAGCCGTTCAAACGGAAGTGGAAGTTAATGTAAAATACATCTTTGAAGATGAAAAGGTCTTTAAGGAAGAAAAGATTAAGGCTGAAAAAGGACAGCCTCTTGATAGCGGGGA
>ERZ773013.1738-NODE-1738-length-12594-cov-4.933966_pt1 | contig 12594 bp, 8 predicted proteins | sample MGYA00511670_ERZ773013 | MGnify/ENA primary metagenome ERZ773013 (study PRJEB29015, sample SAMEA2738120) | human oral metagenome | biome: human oral; feature: human-associated habitat; material: saliva | place: China | collected 2257 ...
GGTCGTGGCGCAGACACATCGCCCACTCCGCGCAGATGCTGGCGCGCGCCATCGCTGAACCCGACTACCCGTGGAGCGGGGTCGCCTGGCGGTGATCTACATCATCGCCTACGACATCGCCGACAATAAACGGCGGCTGCGCGTCGCTAAAACACTCGAATCCTGAGGCTACCGCATCCAAGAATCAGTGTTCCAACTCCGCCTTGACAGCGCCACGCTGGCTCGCGTGCGTTTGTCGCTGGCCGCCCTCATCTCCGACGCCGAAGACGTCATCCACATCTACCCCATCTGCTCATCCTGCGCCGACCGCGCCGACATACTCGGCGCAGCCATAGCGCTGGACGACGTGGGGTTGTGCCGGGGAGTGTGGTGAGGGGTTAGCGGCGTTTCTTCTTTCGTCGTTCGGGAACGAAAATAGGAGCGCCACTCTGGGGACCCCAAAGGACGCCGGGTTCGACTCCTGCACCGTTGATTGGGAGCCCTGTCTCCCAATCCGTCCGATTGTTCTCCTTATTCTCATCAAGCGTGAAGTGCCGAACGTCAAACATGTCGTCATATCCGAAGCATGAACGCTGAAAAGCATCAACCCAAGGTGTCTTCAGGTAGTGCTTGGGGACCTGAAATTGAGCGGGATCGGTGGTCGTGACAACTGTGCCTAAACACCCCGTCAACTCGGTGTAGGCTGAGAAAAGTGAGGGTGTACCTGTGTTGCTGCCAATGGTTTCGCCAGCCTGGAAACCGTTAGGGGATAGGTCGATCTGCACAACTCCGAGACCTAGTGACTTTCCGGTGCCAAGGCGTAGGTAACCGACCTTATCTGATGGGGTGCTGCTCATGGGCTTATGTTGTTCGGCGCGTGGAACAAGATTTGCCGAATCAAGAATCCAGAGAAGCCAGGCAAGTTCAAACTCAGTCAGCGCTTCAAAACGCATAGTAGCATCGAATTTCGTTCCCGCTTTAACATACTTCTTCACCTCGGAGGTGACGTTGAAAGAATCGCTTGCGGTTTTGAGGGCTTTCTTAGGGAATTTGGTCTCTTCATCAACGTTTTCCCATGCATTCCTATCAACAGGGTATGTGCTCACTCCGAGGGATTGCGCAGGATCGTGTGAGAAGTACTGACTTCGTCGGACCTTCTGTTTGTCTGAATTGACGTTAGAGCCGTCGGCACGTGTTAAGAATCTACGAGCCGAGGAGGGGCGAGGGCCTAAGAGGGGGCGTAGCCTAAGCGGTGAGGTTGCTTTCCCTACTCCTCCCCCTCCCTCAGCATAAGTTACATCGGTTATAGAAATGCGTCCCTTCAAGGAAGAGGACGGCTCACTCTCTCCGTTACTTCCTGGAGTTGACCTGTCACTATATGCTACGTAGCCAAACAGTCGATCAGCAGGTGAAAGCTCGAAGAGTTGCTTGGCGGGAGCGATGTGCGAGCGTTGTGCGAGCTCCAAAGGAGACATCGCGTAGGCGTTGCGGCCGACGGAGATGGGAACGAGTGCATCTACTATCTTGTGCCCTTCTTGGCTTTCGGACAGCACTGCGTATGCCAAGAAGGAGTTGGTCTTATTGGAGAGTAGTATCTTGCTCTGACGGATAAAGATGTTAGGTGTATTTCCTGTTTCGGCATCCCAGTTTTGCGAATAGCTTTTGAGTATTTGGAAATACCTTTCGACCGGCGATGGGTGGTTTTGTGTTCCGGGGGGAATGGTTGCTCTCTCAGGCGAAATGCGTGTCTCCGTGAAAAAGACGCGTTCTGCCATCTTCTTGGCGAATGTGGTCGAGTTCTTCGAAAGGTCGTCTGGATCTGTGGTGAGATAGACGTATCCGATCTGCTTAGTGAGATTTTGCTGCAGGTCTTCTCCGGTAAGCGTGTTTTCGTCGAATATTGGAACTCGCTGGGATGGCTCAGAATTTGTGTAGAGGGCGTAGATAAACCAATATGCGTATGTTCCGTTATCGACAAGCTTCGCGTCGAACTGTACTTGACGGTACCGTTTTCCTTGTTGTGGACGGATCATGGCTAACAAGCGTTGGTTGTTCATTCCTGGGGCAAACTTTGTATTATCCCCTTGTCGCGTTCGAAGCGTTGCTGCCATCATGACGGGAATTGGTCGACTGTTGTAATTTCTCTTAACTGATGGCAGCCTGTCGTGGGTTCCAGTAAGTAAAACTGCTTTTCTCTTATTAGGTTGCACGAATGTGGGGACGAGTCTTTGGCATTCTGCGGGATCCATACGATATGTGAGGGGTTCTGAGTAGTCTCCGAATACCCGTAGGCGGGACGACGTAACCCTTTCATAGGCGTTAGACAGCATGCCCTTCACCATCGTCGCGGGTAAAATGGGAACCGTGCGTGTTGCTTTCCCCTTGTCCTTGATTGTCGTTGTTGGAACTGAGATCGCACCAGTATCTTCGTCTACACTTCCGTAAACGAGTGGTGTTTTTGCAGTAATGGAAAATCTTATGGATCCGCTCCAAGTTTGAGCTGGAAAGTGGTCTAGTGATGCTGGTTCTCGGTCGTTGAGTTCCGGGTAATTCTTGAGCGTGGTGTTGGTTCGTAGAACAGGAATCCTATTTGCCGCTGCGTGAATCTTAGGCATTGTATTTCCACTCTCCTGTGAATAGCTGGTCGACTACGACCGTGTTTCCGTACTTATCTTCTTCTTGGATGAACTCGACTGCCGTCATCGGCTTTGTGGCGACGTATTGCTCGTCCTGTTCTGTCCGACCAGAGGTGGGTTCCGAGGCAGAATCCGTATCGCCACTGCCAGAAGACTCGTGCTGCAGATAGCTCACCTTGTGGGACCATCCACTGACACATGGCTTTCCTGACTCCGATCCTTCGGACGATGCCTTGGCTGTGTTGGCGGTGAGCGTCAGCTCAACGGCACCCACGCCGTTTACCCACCGGAATTCGTGAGCAAGCGTTAAGTCTGCGTTGTCATCGCCAATGACCTGCCAGAAACGTATCTCATAAGTGCGTTCGTCATCGAAGCGTGCGGCCTTAACATCCAGTATTCGACGCGCGCCGTTGGTTGCCCACACAATGCCGAAGACATCCCCGTCCTCAAAGACCTCGGAAAGGCGTTCAGCTAGATCGGCGGCCTTGTGGACCGTATGGCGGCTGGTCTTGAGGCAGCAGGGTGTTAAGTTTGCCGCGTGGGTGCAGCTGTCGTTGCTGTTCTCAGTCATTATTTGTCGCTCTCGTTCGGTTCTGAGAATTCGTTTGTTGGTCCTTTAAGGTTTCGTAAATACTTGTTCCAGCCCTTGTATGCGTTTTGTTTCTCCGGCTCGTCTCTCAGATATGCCAGAAGTGCTGTTGCGCCTCCGCGCGCATCGTCTTCACTGCTACCGTTGCGTTTCCACAAAATCGGTTCTGCTGGAGTATTCACGACTCGACCGTCAGCGCCGAATACGCTGATGCTGGTTACCTCAACTTGGCCGTGGCCTCGGGTTGTCCTGCCTCCGAGAGGAAGCGTACTTGCGCTAAGTTCCGCAAGAGCGATACATAGGAGACACCAGGACGCTCGAGCGAAGGGTAAACACTCATCGAGTGATAGGCCTCCGATACCCGACTCTGTCTTCACATTCTGAAGAAGGCGTGCCGTGTCAACCTCGATCACGATGTCATTCCACGTGGCATGTGGATAGATCACCTCGTTGAAAAGCAATCCCTCAACGACCCCGCCTGTCCACCGATCGATTGCGTTATGAGTGACCTTGAGGTATGACCCTAGCTCCGTTGTCGTGCAGTCTTTGATCCTGATTGCACCGCGATATTCTGTCGTGCCGAACATGTAACGCACCAGATTCGGATCACGCGCAAGCTGCTCATGGATGTCGATGGGACGGTGATTTCCTTTTTCGTCGGCCGCAACGAAACTCTTTTCCTCAGGCGGTCCACTTTTGGCGTACAGTACGGTTCGAGCGATCCGCGAGCACCTGGCGCGCAGCGCACCGCGAATTGAGGTACCGGGGATCAACAGGGGAGCTGTACTGTCCTTCGTGCTTTTGCCAGCAGTCTTAACCCTCAGGGGATGTTGGGTATTTCCATCATCTGACTGGGGATCGTGTACGAACACGCCGGTTGGCGAGTTCCAGCTGATCCGCACCTGCGTTGGCCGGATGCGTTGAGATACAGAACTCACCTGGATGCCATCGGACTCTGATCCCGCCCACTTCCGAATCAGATTGATTGCTGTGTGCTCTGCCGATGTCGCCTCAGGGCACTTCTCGCCGAAGGCAGAGATTACGCTCGTCAGAATATTTCGTGCAAAGTCCGTACGAGCCTCGCAAACCTTGTGAGAATCTTCGGAATGATCGGGCACCTCGACTGGTGACGTAGCGTCTGGCAATCCGGTGAAAGATACTCGGGAGACATCGATGAAGCCGAGTCCTCCGCCTGTCCCTCCACCAAGAGAGAGGACGCCTTCGCAGAGGTCGGTGACGGCCATGGTCAGGAGAAGGATAGCTGCTCGCAGGCGGTTTTTGATGGCCGGATGCTTGCATTCCTGGTCTGATGAGGGCACGCTTGGAAGCGTGCAATCGCCGGGGTCCTGATAGATATTCCGACATAGCTGCGCATGGTCGATCTCGATCACGATTGAATCCCATTTAGCATGTGGATACAGCAGCTCCGAATACAACGCTCCATGGGCAGCGCTTCCGGTGACTCGGTCGATCGCGTTGCGCGTGAGTTTAAGAGGCTTATCCTTTCCCGCTTCTTCTGGTATCCGCCCCTCGCAGTCGCGGACGCGGACCGCTCCCCGATACTCGGTTGTTCCGAACAAGTAACGCACAAGGAGCGGATCTGCGGCGAGCTGCTTGTGTACATCCCCCGGCATTGTGAGTTCGTCAGAACTTTCGCTGTCACTGACGATGCTGCGAGCGATGCGAGAACAGTGGGACCGCAACGCCCCGCGGATCGACGTGCCCGGAAGCAGCAGCGAGGCCTTGTCCTCATGTGCGACTTTCGGATAAGTAGCATCCCCGTGATCGGCGCGATGCTTGTCATCCAGGTGCCAGTTACGCAGCGGCGCAGCGGCGATCGTGTCCTCTCCTGAGGGCCGGAGGTCGTTGGGTCTGTTCATTCCGACGAACAACCCCGACGGAGCTTGCCACTCAATCTCGAGAGAAGTGGATGCGGATAGAAAGCTCGAACTCGAGGCAGTCTCTTCGAGCGTTTTAGACCGGGGCGGGTTGAGCAGCTGATCGATGGGATTCGTCGGTTTTCCCGCTTTAGCGACCGGTGCGGGGATAGCTACTTGCACGCGACGAACTTCGTCGTGGCCCAATTCGATACGTCCCCATCCAGACCCTGTCCTGCCGCCGAGGCTGATGAGTTTGCTGTGGATGAGTGTGACGACTGCATCCAGGGCCTTTTTAACGAGGGCAAGGCTTGCAGGAGGTGTCCCCTTTGTTTCCTCGCCCTGTGTTGTGGACTGTGCATCCTCGTTCTTTGGGGAGTCTGGGGCCGGTTCATGGGCCTCGGCACTGATTCGGATCTTGAAAGTCGTGTCCACAGGCAGGTACTCGTACGCGAAAAGTGCGCCGTCTGCGGCCCCACCGGTGGCACGGTCAATGGCTGTGCTCATGCGGTGGGGGAGATCGCCTCTAGCGCGGTCCCACACCACTGCGTGGTGGAAGGTAAGAGCACTGGCCCGCAGCGGGAGAGATTCTTTGCCAGTACCGATGTCCCGACGCATCTCACCGCCCCACAGGCTCTTGAGTTCTTCCTTGCTGAAGTGAAGCTCATCCATGTGTTCTTCGAACGCGGCACGAATGGCTCCCTTGATGGAGCGACCCGGCAGGATTGCCTCGCCCAGCCCATTGCGCACGAAAGCGTTCGGCTGTACAGTTCGGCCGTCCTCGTCGGTTATCGGGCGTTCAGGTATCTCATCGACGCCGCCGGAGTGCAGCGCGGAAACGACGCGCACAGGGATCGTCAATTCGTAGCGGTAGATGGTCATGAGACAGCCTCCGTTGGTGCTGTAAAGCTCTTACTCTTGGTCTTGAACAAGGGCAGTGTCGCTTTCGCCAGGATGGAGGAGTCCACGAGGAAGCGACCGTATCCCTGGGGCGTCAGTTCACCGACGCCGATATGCCCGAGTGTCTTGAGCGACTCAAGATCGTCCGGGGAGATACGCACTCGGATCACGGAACCTGCTTGGATCGCCAGCCGTGTGGCGCGAGGCGCGTTATCCCTCGGCGACCACGAGTCCACGCGCCGGTGTCGGATCGCAGTCAGAATCCGTTTGCGATTCTTGTCGTTCGAGTCCTGATTGGAGCGCAAACGAGGCTTTTCGTCAGTGCTCTCCTGAACGACCGTGACCGGAACGTTGGCTCGCCTGAAGGCAAGCTCCAGATCCTCAACACTCCCGCCTAGCCCCAGAGCGCTCGACCGTGCGAGCACGTCGGACGTGAACCACAGCGATACTTCGTTGGTGGATTCAGAGGACGAGGCCTGGGTTCCCTCATCGGTTACAGGCCCCTCTACCGGGGGCGGGGTACTTCCCACTTTGGTGAAGGTACTGCCCACAGTGCAGCGGGCACGCCCGAATGTGCCTGTGAGCTTGCGGGATCCGAGGAAGGCTGACTGCTCAGCAATACCGAGGTCGAGCGTCAGAGGTGAGTCTTCGGATGAAGCATCGGTGCCGCGAAGCTCACTCAGTAGTCGTTTCGACACAACAACCGAAGCTCGCAGTTTCAACCCGGCGGGCAGGGCGCGCACGAGGAACAGCTGCCCATCTTTCGCTGCACCCGTCTCCGAACTGATCGCCGTCGACTGCCGACCAATCAGCGAGGGATTCCCGAGCCAACCCGTGGCGGGAACGCCGCTCGAGTCAACGAATACATAGCAGCCGCGCGTGGGGATTGTGTTCTCGCCGCACTCCTGATCGTCAATGGGAATATGCCTGTTGAAGAGCGTGCGGGGTTCTTCATCGTCTTGTTTGTCCTTGGGTTTGTCCTCGGGAACCTTCTCATTCTCCAAAATGAAAGGAACGGGCAACCCAGCCACACCCTTGTAAACCGGAAGTGCATCGCTGATACGCAGGTCACCGCTGACGATAGCGGAATTCACGACGTCACTGTCCGGATACTTCTTGCGCAGGAAGTTGTGCAGCCACGGGACCAACACCGTTCCGCGCAGGAAGTCCAACGACCGCACCTCGTTCGAGAAAGGGACCTCGTAGGAGACGACCGGAGAATCAAGAACGATGTCGAGGGCCGTTTCGTACCAGGTCGTGTCACCGGACTCCGACTGCTGAAGGCAGGGCATTGCGATGTCTTGGGGGCTGCTCTCCGGAAGATCCGGTGGGTCTGGGATCTCCCGCAAGCTGTCCCGTGTAAGGCTCCGCAAGCTGTCTGCGACGGCCGCTACGTCTTCCGACGAGTATGTGGGGCTGTCGTTATCTCGGTTCGCCAGGATTCGTTTAAGCGCCTCGGCGGCTTTCGTATCCTGTCGGCCGATTTCCACGTAGTCCTTGTCGCTGACGACAACCGTGCACTCGCCGTCGCCTCCACTGCGGCCCGAGCCGATGCCTCGGACCATGAGGCCTGCGATACCCAGGAGGAAGTGCGCGGCCTCAATCGTCCGTTGAACGGAGATCTTATCCTTGGACTCAATCGTCGCTTGAACGGAGAGAGGCACCTCGGCCTCGTCGATGAGGGTGAACGTGCCCGTGAGGACTCCGGCGGCCGCGCGCTCCGTGAAGCGCAGGAACTGGTCGCGCGCCGTCCCCGTGTCGGGGTCGATGGAGAGGGACACCGTGTCGTGGACCGGGATCGACGAGGCCGGGGTCGCGTCCGTGAAGAGAACGTGACGCGGATGGGGGGTTGAGCCCGGCTCGCTGTTGGGGTCCTGGCCGAAGAGCCACAGGGCGAAGTTGGTCCACGTCCCGTCCTTCTGTCCGTCGAGGGCCTTCGCCGCCAGCATCGCTTGTTCGCGCAGGACCCCCGTGATGACCGTGCCGCGCACGACCGGGTCGTCGCCGCAACGCTCGATTGTTGAGTGCGTGCGCCCCGCCTGGCCAACGCCCGTGGACACGCCCCAGTCGGACGTGAACACGATGGTCACGTGGCCGCTCGCGGTAGGAGAAGTAGTAGGTGAAGCGGTGGTCACTGGGCACCTCCTGCGATGGATTTATCTGCTGCTTCCTGGGAGCCGACGCAGTCGGCGTCCCCGCGAATCCGTGAAGCGAGGTAACCGTCGGGCAAGTTCCCGGACAGGTCGATGAGGTCCAGGAGCCACTTGATCTGCTCGAGGGCCTCGGCGGTCCCGTCGGAGCTCGGTAGATGAGGCGGGAGAAGCTTCAACTGTCTGGCAAGGAGTCCAGCACTGGGGGCATTCTGTAGCGCGTCGCCCCACTCTGTTGCGGCCTGATCTTCCTTGCCTTCAGCGAGGAGTTTGACAATGCGGTTTGCGCGGGCGCGCGGGAACGGGTCGCCGGTGGTCTGCGTGGGGTCGTCCGGTTTCTTGCCGTCGAAGGCAGCGACCGCCTGAAGGATGCGCGCCCAGGAGGACAACGGCTGCGGCTTCGCAGTGGGTGCTGTTTCGGACGAGGTTGTGGTAGCGTCCCCGATCCGATCCGGCGCGTAGCATCCGATCAGGAAGGGGCGCTGCACGCGGCCCTTGTACTCGTCCAGCGTGTCCTCCGGGTCGAGGACCGTCGCGTCGCGCAGGACGTGGAAGTTGATCGTCGAACAGGGGACCGTCCCCGGCTTCTTGCCAAGCTTCTTTCCTCGCGACACCAGCTCTTCCGCCAGGTCGTAGGCAATGTGGAACGGGAAGTTGCGCCCCACGATGGCCACGCCCGCCGAGGCCGTGAGGGGGTCGGGTTCTTGAATGATGTAGTCTGCGATCTCGAAGCGGTCACGCTCTGGTGCGTCGGCCTTTTTCCCTCCAGCAACAATGGCGAGAACTGACAAAAGATCGTCGTCCTTCGTGAGTCTCTCGTAATGGCAGATGTAGGCTTCCGCGAAGGGGATCGCGTAGCGCCCATCCGTGTAGACCGTGACGTCGTCGCCGCCAACGATGACGGGCACGATTGGAACAGTAGTCTTTGGAGTGAGTTTCTGGATCTTATGCCAAGACAGCGCGATGGCATCCTTCACGACGTTATCGAGTCTGCGGTTTACCTCCATGATGAACGATTGGAAGTCGCTAATTCCGGACACGGGAGGCATCTCCGTCACGTCTGGCTGTTTGCCGACGATGTTATTGACGGCCTCATGTGCACTTTCCAGGTCACGCATGATAGCGCCCACGCCGTTGCCGTCGATGTGGACGACTCCGACCGACGACAACATGTCCTTGGTATCCTCGAATTCTTCGCCGTCTTGGAACGCAGCCGCAAGCTCGGTTGGATCGAGCGGGGGTTCTTGTTTGAGTTCCTTTCCTCGCTTCGCAAGCCGCTCCTTCACATCGTCGACTTGCTGCTTTCGCGACGTCCATGCGAACGCGCGCTTCACGCGAGAGGGGAGGGAAAGGGAGGACCCCTCGTCATGGTTATTCGGTTGAATGAGCGAGTCCGTGAAACGGGCACTGAAACTAAGTACTTCGAGGGACGATGATGCCGGAAGAGCCGATTCGTCGGCTCTCTCTAGGAACGGGAACTGCGGGAAGCGCGCCGCCGCCGGACGGCGGTTCAGCGAGTACTCGCTGAAGGCCCGGTCAAGTTTCTCGAGGTCCGTAGCATCAAGAGCCTCGGGCGCTGTCTCTAAGTCCTCCGCTTCGCGGGCGCCGGGCTTTGCCTCGATGAAGACTCCTGTGACGTCGAGGCCCGGGGCATCAGTCAGTGCGCGCCGCGTCACCTGCGTGATGAGTTGTTTCGCGAGGGCACCCGGCTCACCCTCCTTCTCCGTGAATCGAACGATCACCTTGCCGGACGAGTCGGAGACACAAAAAGTGGTCGGAAGAGGCTTTGGCTTGAGGAGCTTTTCAGCTTCCTCCTTCACCCAGCGGGACAGCAGGGTGATCTCAAAGGAAGCGCCGATCTGCTCGCGCAGGCGAGGCGACGAAAAGATGAACGACTGATTGCTGTTCGTCTGCAGCATGACGAGGTAACTTGTCATGGTTGGATCCTCCCTAGTCTCCATTGCGCGGGGGAAGTGTTGTCAGGAGTGAATGAATGTCGCTCAGTACTCTTCCTTGTGCGTTGACGATAGTGCTAAAACGGCGCTTCTTAAGGTCTATCATGATCTGAGCAGAATCATCAAGCTTTCCGACAGTAAGTACAATGAGTGCCTGTGAGTCGTCGAGATCGTTAATGGTCTGTGTCAGTTTCTGCTCAGCGCGATTTAGCTTGTCCGCAGTCGTTTTTTCTAGCTCCTCCCGTCGGCCGTTGTACCAGTCGAGATCGAGTGAGAGTATGACAAGGTCTGCTCTGCGAGAGACAGTGGATTGAACAGAGAGAATCTCATTCTTCATCAGTGCGGAGTATTTTAAATCCTCTCTGATTCTGTCAGAGAACTCAGGGTATCCAAGTAGCTGAATGACACGTTTGGAAAGGCCGTATGACAGGCGCTCGTTGTAGTTTTCAAGCACCTTGTTAGCGATTATTGTTCCAACCACTGTGACAATGATGGCTCCGACGATCGCATTTATGAAAGGAAATATGAACGTGGTTGCGACTTCGTGCCAGGTCTCGTTATTGAACTGAGTGAACAGAACTAATGTCGTCGCGAGGGTTGCGATTAGGAAAATGATGATCCCGATATAAATGTGCCGTTCCTTGTTCATGATGCCTGCTCTCCCTTATCGATTTCTTCTGTTTCCTCTTCCGCTTCGTTTGTGCTGTCATGTGCAGTTTCCGCGGTGGAGGCTTCGTTATTTTGCTGTGTTGAGCTATTCTCTTCTGTAACTATATTCTGGTCCGGTTGTTGGCTCTGCTTGCTTATGTATGGTGCGACGATGATGGTGGCGACGGAAACTGTTATTAGCTGGGCTAGAACGGGGAACAGGAAGCTGAAAGCAATGCAGTGCCATGTCTGATTGTCGAAGTGGGCAAACTCGATAATGGCGATAATTGTGGCAAAAGAGAGAATGGTGAGTGCGTAGATGCTGTTAGTTCGTAGATTGTTCATCTGAGTCTCCACCTGGTTCATGCGGCCACAGCGTCTATGACGCCCATGCCGAAGCTCGTGTGTGAGCCGACGTTCGTGTATGCGGACAGGGCCATGAGGCGCGAGAAGATGCGGGTTGCTTCGGCCCCCTCGACGCCGCTGATGCGCAGGTGGCCCTCGTGGGCCGGGATCTGGCGTGAGCTGAGGCGACCCTGGCCCGAGTTGCGTGGCATCGCCAGCGACACCGTGGATGGGTGTGTGAAATCCTGGGTCGCCAGCACGCTCGCCATGGCATCGCGGTCGATGCGCGGGGGAGCGAGCCTCCGATTCCATGTCCACCAGCGCTGCTGCAGGCTCGTTGCAATCGTCGCCGGAGACAGGCTCGGAACGTGATGCCCCTTCGACGAAAACGTCGTCGGAGTGACAAGGCGAATCTCCCACGTGGTGTCCTGATCGCGCTCCGCCAGCTCCTCCCAGGATGCCTGGTTGATGATCTGTCCCTCGGTCGCAATCAGCACGGCGTCGTCCTCGGTGCCCGCGCCGAGGCGCATGACGCCTCCCCACGACAGCCATGCGTCCAGCGTGTCGACCAGGCGATCATCCAGGAAACGCACCTCTACGCCGAACGTGGACTCTGAGTGGCATAGCTCCCCGAGTGAATACGGCTTCACGCCGCCCGCGCCGTGCGGTGGCCGGTGCGCCAGCGTCGGGAACTGGGAGGCCCTGGCCGGGCTGATACCCGGTGGTAAGTCCAGCACTGCTGACAGGGCGGCGTGAAGCCTCCTGGGTGTGGCTGGCACCCCCTCTGGAGCGTCAAAGCTCACGTAAACGGATGTCGGCATCGGTGCCTCCCATCACTCGCATGTGACTGTCGTCTCTGACGGTAGCATAAAATGCCCGACAGATCACGTCCAACTGTCAAGTGTCTCGCCTAGCTGGCCAATGCGTATCTAAAAGAGCTTTTCCGCATAATATGCCCCTTAAGTATCGTCATTTATTTCAATTGGTGAACAACTGTCTAGTAAATTGTTGGACTTGAACACAGTTGTGGGGATCGGGAACTGCTGCAAGCCTGCCGCCCGTCGTCAAAAATGCTCGAATCCCTACCTGCCGCCACAAATTAGGTCAAGACTTCTTAAAATGTGAAACCCCTCTGGGAGGTTTGTCAGGAACCTTGAGATGATTGACACTATGGCGCGTTGTCTGGACTGACCAGGGGCCGCGTCTCCGTTAGCACAGCAGCACAGAAACGAGGAACTCTGATGCACCAACGCTCATGGAAGGCCCTCATCGCGGGAGGAGCCGCCCTCACGGTCGGCTTAACCCTCACCGCGTTCGGAGCGCCCTCCCACGCAGAAGGCGTCGCCGGAATCACCTCCGAGGCGCGCGCCCAGGACGAGGTCATGAACTACGCGGTCAACCTGCCCGCCACCGCCTCGCGCTACGACTTCAACGCGGCCGTCTCCAAGGCCTCGGAAAATGGCGTGGTCCTGGCCCAGTACCCCGAATTCAACACCTTCTTCGTCCAGTCGGTGA
>ERZ773013.1740-NODE-1740-length-12590-cov-2.817551_pt1 | contig 12590 bp, 12 predicted proteins | sample MGYA00511670_ERZ773013 | MGnify/ENA primary metagenome ERZ773013 (study PRJEB29015, sample SAMEA2738120) | human oral metagenome | biome: human oral; feature: human-associated habitat; material: saliva | place: China | collected 2257 ...
CCCTTGCACAAAAATCGAAGTTCTCAGTAGTTTTTTCGGCAAATCGTCGAGTACTAAAGCGCTAGCCTATTGCGGAGCCGCAGGTAGCGCAATGGCACCGGCAAGGTGATACTAAGCGAACCCCCAAAAAGTACTGAGAACTTCGTTTTTTGTGCAACCCACCCCAAGCGGAAAGCAACTCCCCCTCCAAAACACGCGCAAAGGCAACAAGCTCGGCACCAAAGCGACAAGCTGATGGCACCATGCCAGCAAAGGCCCCTCATCGCTATCATGGTGAGCCAACGCAGGCATCAACCAACGGGAGGCGAGCATGGCAGACAGCCCAAACAGCTACTTCCCCTCCCCCGCCGAGCTTCTCCCCCACGCAGTGCGCACGCAGTCCGGCCTCGCCCTTGTCCACACGACGCACGCGCACGGCGTATGGCAGCGAATCCTCAGTACCGGCGGCGTCTGGCAGTCCGCCACTCTCCTCGGCCCACGCCGCATGGACCCTCCGTTTGCATACCACCGCGCTTTTGGCCGCATCTTCGACCTCACGCCAAATGTCCAGCGGATCCTTGCTATAGGCGGTGGCGGCTTCGCGTTTCCCAAGTACGTAGCCGAGAAGCACCCCGGCGTAGTGACCGACGTGGTCGAGATAGACCCTGCCATCATCGAGGCCGCACGCCGCTGGTTCTACCTGGACGAGGCTTGCGAGCTGCAAAGGCGCGCGGGCGGCAAGCTCAACGTAATCTGCGCTGACGGGCGCCAGGTGCTCGACAATGCCACGCCATCCTCATACGACGCCATCGTCCTCGACGCCTTTGTCCGCGGCGCGCCCGTGCGCTCCCTCGCCACCGCAAAGGCGTTCCAAGCCGCCCATCAGGCGCTCTCCCCCAGCGGAGTGCTTCTCGCCAACGTGGTCCCAGACGAGAACGACCCAGGTAACGGCTTCCTTAGAAGCGTCGCCGCAGGACTTGTGGCAACCTTTGCCCACGTTGCGATCACCCTCGTGATCGACCGCCAAAACGTAGGCGAGAACTACATCGTCTTTGCCTCGGGCAACGCGCTTGGCCTCCCCGATGCCATCCCCTTCGACGAAACCTTCCTCGGTGACGTACTCCGAGACGGCGCGCTGTAGGCGGCCGCCTCCTGCGGCGTCGCCGGAAGACGCTATTTTGTTACGAATCTCGAAAACAGGGCCCTCCGGTGACAAATTGTCTCTGGAGGGCCCTGTCTGTTGCAAACGCCACCAAAAGTGGCCTTCCGGCGACGCAAGAGACGAGGCGCGAGGCCAGGTTGGTGTGTGGAGTACGGCTCCCCCTACAGCATTCTCAGCACACCGCGCACCAGGCGCTCGAAGTCCTCGGAGTAGCGCTCGGCGCACGCGAGAACGGATCCGTGATTGGTGTCGGCCGACCCCGCCATGTTGGTGGCCAGCGTGAGCCCCAGCACGTTCATGTAGAGCGCACGCGCCATGATAACCTCGTTCACCGTCGACATGCCCGTAAAAGAGACTCCCAGCGAACGCAGGGCGGCAACCTCCGCAGGCGTCTCGAACGACGGCCCCAGCACGCCAGCATAGACGCCCTGCTGAAGCCCAATGCCGGTGTCATCGGCCACACCCTGTGCCAGCGTACGCAGGTAGGGCGAGAAGGCCGCACTCATGTCCACAAACGGCGTGTCAACGTCGCGCATCTCGTCCCACTCGGCAAGCGGGTTTCTCCCCGTGAGGTTGATCTGGTCGGTGAGGATGCCGAGGCCCACCTTGGCGTTGCCCTCGATGGCGCCCGTAGCACAGGCAAAGATGATGTCGCGGCACCCCAGGCGGAACGCGTGACGCACGAGCGAGGTGACCTCAGAGGCAGAGTAGCCCTGGTAGAGGTGGATGCGCCCGGGATACACCACCACGGGCACGTCGTCGATGGTGCCAATCGTGGCCTCGAAGTCGTGCCCCCGCACGGGGCGCGCGGACTCCGGGAAGCCCTCGATGTCGTGATAGTCGATGCGACGCACGGGCTTGACGAGCTTGGCAAGGTGCCCCAGGCCAGTCCCCAGCACAATGGCAACGGGATGCTCCACAGAGGGCTTGCAGGACTGAACCGTCTCCTCGCTAACCACGCAGATCCCCTCCTCCTCGAGGAGCCGGGCAAAGACGCCCTCCCCCTCGGTCAAGTTACCGGTATAGGTACCATCGTAGATGACGTGTACCCCGCATGACGGGCTTTTTGCCTTGAGGACGGCAAGCGGCGCCCCCGCGCGACGTGCAACGGCGAGCATCTCCAGGCTCCCGCGTGAGAACTCCTCTGTCACATCCGTTCCGTCGCGCAGCCAGACGCGACCTTCGTGCTGCTCCGCAGGAGGACGAGGCACGGGCAGGCGCGCCGCGGTCTCGGGGCACACCGGCGTCACCTCGAGCTTCTCGGCAAGGTCGAGAACGGCCTGGCACGGCTTGGAGCCGCCGTCGTAGCGAACGGGCTTCCCCAGAAGGCAGGCACTCACAATCGCACGCATTGGCACTCCCCTCTTGTAACCGGCAACGGGCGGTACGCGCCCACACTCGCTGCGGTACGTTCCTCTCGGTACATCAAAATTGTCATCAAAAAGGGGACGGAGCGCAACGCCCCGTCCCTCTCAATGGCTTGTCTAGGTGCCGACCTTAGACCGTCAGGGAGCTAATCTGAATCGAGGCGTTCGAGAGAAGCCCATTGACGTAGGTGGTCCACTCTCTGGACGCCTGGGAGGCAGCGGTGGAGTAGTTGGAGTACGCAACGTAATAGGCCTGCTCAGCGGCAGCGTAGCTCGCGGAGTCATTGGAGATGGAGTAGGTCGAGAGCGCCGAGTAGTACGTGCCGTCGGTGCTTGCCCATGTGTTGTTCGCGGAATCCCACTCGTCACCGGCGAGGTTGATGATGTACTGAGCGTAGTCGGCCGAGGTGGTGTCCTCGTTGCCATCGGAGGGAGCCGTGGGCGCAGTAGGCTGGTCGGGCACCGTGGTGGTAACCACGGAGTCGCGAAGCTTCTTGATAACCGCAGCATCGTGGAGGAGCGACTTGGTGGCGTCCTCGTCCAGGCCGTAGTTGGAGCCGATGGTCGCGTAGTCATCGGTACCGAGAGTGCTCTGTGCGTACTGGCTCACATCGTCATCGCTCACGGTGACGCCCTGGCTCTCCGCCTCTGCAAGGACAGCCTTGTTGCGGGCATAGCTCAGGATGTCGTCTGCGGAGGGAACGTTGTAGGAGCCGTCGCTGTTGGCCTGGTTGTCAAGCGAGCCGTTCTGCTCGATAACCTCACGCGCAGTGATAGCGTGGCTGGATCCGCTGTACATGTAGGTGGCAATCGTGGAGTCGAGGTCGGACTCACTCATTGTTGTCTTGCCAGTAGCTGCACCAGAGCCGCTGGAGAGCAGGAAGTGCCCACAAAGAATGCCCACGACAAGGGCCACTACGCAGATTGCAATCCAGATAGGAGTGCCCAAGGGGCGCTTAGCGGCCTTGGGAGCCTTTGGAGTGCCCGGGGTATTGGCGGTACCCTCCTTGGTGCTGTCCTTCTTAATGGTACTGTCTGCCATGTGCTCACCTCTCGAATCGGCGCGGAAGCCCGCGTTTTGAGTCTGCAATCAATGCTCGGCGGATACATACGTTAGGCATTCTACCGCAGTAAAGCTAAAGTCCCGGCTTGTACGGCCACACTCCCCCGTGTCCGCACATGCATGCAGACAAACCAAACGCATGCTTCATGGAAGCGCGGCGGCATCCCCAGCGGACGAACCCTAGCCGAGAAGGACTACTTTGCCTTGCCCTTTGCCACCTCTAGGATGTCGCCCGAGAACTGCTTGATGTAGCCGTTGCCGCTCTCGGCGTCAAACTTCACCCGCGAGACGAGCTCCTTGGCCGCCTTCTTGGAGATGCTGCCACCGGCAAAGCCGAGAAGCCCCTCGAGCATGTCACGGTACTCGGCGTCACCGTGATAGCACTGGATCGCCTCGTTGAGAAGCGGCCAGACCTCATCGGAACGCTCGGGTGACGTGGCGCCTAGACGGCAGAGAAAGAGAAACGCCGACAAGCGCACCGTTGCAGAGTCGTAATCGAAGAGCGACGCCTCGGCGCCGGCAAAGGCAGCACTCACCTGGTCGGCGTACGCGTCGGTCATGGTCGAAAGGGTATCGAGCACCTCCCAGCGCGTCTGCGCCTCCGGCCGGTCAAGAGCGTCGATCAGCGCATCGATGTGGCCGGCAAGCAGCGAGGAATCCTTGGCCGCCACGGCCGCAATGTCTTGCGAAACCTCCTGGCGGTGCCTGCGACTTGATGCCGAAAGGCCATCGACCAGGGCGGCGACGTCCACTGCGCTCATCGTCTTGTTGTTCTCCTCTGCCATAGTCAAGTCTCCTCTCTTAGGCCCACGTTACTCGTGGAAGCCGTCGACCACAACGGTCCCGCTCTTGGGGTCCTGATGGATGTCGATAAGGCTGAGCTTCGCGGCCTCACGAATGAGCGCCGTGAAGGAACGGTACCCAAACGAGCCCTCGGAGAACTGTGGACGCTTGCGACGCATGGTGTCCTTCAGGCGACTTGCCAGGATGAACGAGTCGCTCTCGCGCTGCAGGGCATCTATGGTCTCAAAGAGTAGCTGGTAGCAGGGCTGCTTCTCCTTGGGAACCTTCTGCGAGAAGTCCGGGATGCCCGCCGAGCGGGTGAGGTCCTCGTAGAAGATAAACTCGTCGCAGACCTCGGCCAGAAGCGAACTGGTTGACTCCTTCATGCCAACGCCAATGACCGTCTTGCCAAACTCCTTGAGCTTGGAGACGAGCGGCGAGAAATCAGAGTCCCCGGAGAGAATCGCAAAGGTGTCAATGTGGTCCTTGGTGAGGCACATCTCGACGGCATCAACGGCCAGGCGGATGTCGGCCGAGTTTTTACCGGTATAGGCGCGGTCTGGTATCTCGATTAGCTCAATGCCAAGCTCGTGCAGGGGCGTGACGGCAGTGTCGAAGCGCTGCCAGTCGCAGTAGGCGCGCTTTGCCGTAATGCGGCCCTTGTCGACCAGGCGCTCGAGAATGAGCTTGACGTCTGGCGCGGGGCCCGGCTCCTGATGACCGTTACGCTTGCGCTTGCCTGTTCCCAGCGCGAGGTTCTCGTAGTCGATGAACACCGCTATGGAGCTCTGTGGCATGTCAGTTGTTGCCATCTAGTGTTTGGCTCCCTTCTTGGCACTGGCGTCACCTGCGGGGTTTGTACCATCCGTCTGGACACTCATGAACTCCGGCTCGGGCTTGCCCTCTTTGCGCGCCTTGCGGGCGGCGCGGGCCCGAGCCTTCTCGTCCTCCCTGCGACCGCCTCGACTCTTGTTCACGTTGAAGTACTTGTCGGCAAACTTCCCCGGGCCAACGGACCCGCCGAAGCCAAGCCTAGCGCCAGCAAGTGCACCAACCATAAGGCCAAAGACCAGGCCGGCAAGGGTAAGCAGCTGAACCGCCCACACCACGGCAGAGGCCAGAATACCAGTGGCGAGGATCTTGAGGTTTGCAACGTGGAACTCGCGCTTCTCGACGCACTTGCCACCCATCTCCTCGCCAATGTGCTCGCCCACGACGAGCCCAAAGGCAAAGAGCATGATGACGAAGATGGCGACAGCGAAGCTTACCGTGCCAAGGCTACTCTCATCCATGCGGAGTTATTCCTCGTCCCCATGATGGCAGCAGTGGCCACCCTCGTGGCCGTGGCCGCCGCAGCAGCCGCCGCAGCAGCGGCCGTCCTTCTCGCCCCCGTCGGCGAGGTCCTCTACATCGAGCTTCGACCAGTCGAGGCCTGCCGCCGTGCAGGCGGCCTCGTCCTGGTAGAGAAGGCTGATGGCCTGGGTGCCAAGGCGGGCGCCGCCAATCTGGTACAGCATGTCATAGAGGGTGTAGGCAGTCTCGGCACCGGGGAGTGTGACGTCGGTGTCCTCGGCCTGCGCGAGCGCAAGTCCCAGGTCCTTGCGAAGGTGCTCCACGAGGAAGCCGGGCTTGTAGTCGCCGTCGAGCGACTTGGGAGCCAGGCGCTCCATGGCAACCGAGCCGCCCATGCCGTGGCTCACCATGTCGAGCGTCTGGGCTACGTCGAGACCGCCCTGCTCGGCAAGGGCCATGGCATCCGCGTAGCCCACCATGCAGGCCGCAAGAGATACCTGGTTGCAGAGCTTTGCCGTCTGGCCCTTGCCCGCACCGCCCATGTAGTAGATCTTGTCCGAGAAGGTCTTGAGCAGGGGCAGCACCGGCGCAGCGTAGTTCTCCTTTGCCCCCACGATGAGGGTGAGCGTGCCCGCCTTGGCACCGGCGTCCCCGCCAGTCACGGGACAGTCGAAGGCGTGCTTGTCCTCGACCTCGCAGGCGTCGTGGATGTCCTTGGCGAGCTGTGCCGAGGAGGTCGTGAGATCCACGAGGTAGGCACCCTTCTTCGCCGCCCGCACCAGGCCGTCGGTAGAGAGGTAGACGTCCTCGACATCCGACGGGTAGCCGAGCATGGTGAAGACGACGTCCGCGTTGGCAACAGCCTGGGCCGGAGTCTCCGCCCAGTGCGCTCCCTTGGCGAGAAGCCCCTCGGCCTTCGACTTGGTGCGGTTGTTTACCGTGAGGTCGTAGCCGGCGTCCAGGATGTGGCCGGCGATAGGGGCACCCATGATGCCGGTGCCGATGAAGGCGACCCTTGTCCTGTGGGTTGTGGGCATGTGGTTGGTCCTTTCATGAGAGTGGAGCCGCCCCTGTGGCGGAGTGCGCCACGGGGCGGCCCGGTTGTGTGCCGAGTCTAGGCCTGCGAGCCTGGGGTGCCAGGCGCGGGAGACGCGTCGCCGTTACCCGCGCGGCCCCGCACGCGCTTGGCGATGCGGTCGGTGAGCGAGAGCTTCTCGCGGCGGTCGGTGCCCCAGAAGACGAGCGCGACCATGCCCGGCCCCACGTGGGTGCCGAGGATGGGCGAGACGGAGGAGCGGATGATGGTGACGTCCTCGCAGCCGTCCTCCTTGCGGATCTCGTGCTCGAGCCAGTCCGCGTCCTTCTCGGCATCGGTGGAGACTATGGCAAGAGGCAGCGACGGGTCGTGTGCGTAGTTGTCACGGAAGTCCTGAACGATCGCGCGCAGCGCCTTCTTGCGGCCGCGGCACATGCCGCGCAGCGTAAGGGCGCCGTTGAGGTCGTAAGAGAGCTCGGGCTTGATGTCGAGCTTGCCGCCCACGTTGGCCGCCGCGGGTGGGATGCGGCCGCCTGCGGCAAGGGCGTCAAAGCTGTCGAGCGTGAAGTAGCCATGGATGAAGTAGCGCGCGTCAGAGGCCCAGTCGTAGAGCTCGCGCGCGGAGAGCCCATTGGACGCCTGGCGCACGACTTCGATGGCGAGAAGCTCGCCCGCCGCAGAGTCGCAGCGGTTATCCAGGATGTATATTTCGGCTGCCGGGTTCTTCTCACGGAGCATGTCCGCCGCCTGGCGCGCCGCGTTAACGGAAGATGAGAGGCCTTCGGAAAGCCCCATGTAGAGGATGGGCAGTCCCTCCTCGGCGGCCTTCTCGAATACCTCGAGGTAGCGCCCGGGCGTCACGGCGCTGGTAGTGTAGTGGACGTCCGGGTGCTTGCGCATGTTCTCGTAGAACTCGTGCGGATCCTGGGTCCTCCACATGTCATCAACGTGCTCCACGCCGTTGGAGTCAACGTAGGTGAAGGGGATGACCTCTACCCCAAGCTGCTCGGCCACGCCAGGTGCGTAGTCGGAGGTTGAGTCGACGATGATCTTGACGTTGCGCCGCTGATGGTAGCGCCGGCCGACGCCTGCGACATCGGCCGGTGCCTGTGACGATTGGGGAGCTTCCTCCTGGGCGCTTATGGTCTTCTGGTCCTTCTCTTCTGCCATTCGCTCAGTCTTTCCCGCTTACGCGTCTGGGTTTTCCTCGACCTTTGGCTTGATGATGCCATAGCCGCCATTTTTCCTATGGTAAATGACGTTGACCAAACCGGTGGTGGCGTTTGTGAACACATAGAAATCATGGCCGAGAAGATCGGTCTGGACAAGGGCCTCCTCCTCGCTCATGGGCGTAAGCTCGATGTACTTCTCGCGTACGAGTTGGTCGTCTTCCTCTTCCGGCACAGGGGTGATGAGGTTTGCGAGCTCTTCCGCGCTGGGGACGGGTGCCGGCGGCACCTGCGAGCGCTGACGACGATCGATGACGCGGGTCTTGTACTTGCGCAGCTGGCGGGTGACCTTGTCGGCCGCCTCGTCGATGGCGGCGTACATGTCGTCGGCGCTGGCTACCACACGCACCACGTTCTTGCGCACGAAGACGGTGACCTCGCAGGTCTTGCGATCCGGGTTCGAGGGGTTCTTGTCAACGCGAAGCACGACGTCGCAGCTCATGGGCGAGATGTCGAACACCTTGAGGGCGTCCCCTATCTTCTCGTTGACGCGGTCACGCAGCGCGTCGGAAACGGTGACCTTACGGCCCGAGATCTTGATGTCCACCATGCGTGCCTCCAATCGATTGCCCTGCCATTCCCGCACAAGCACCGACGCGAGTCTGGCTGTATTTGGTTGGTACCCAAAGCGGGCGCCCGCTACGCGCGAGGGCGGTGGGCGCATGCATATGGGCAGCGGACGCGACGGGGGCGCGGTGGAGTACGGCGGGGGCAGAGGCGCAGAGGTCATTCTCGGCATCGCTGCGTTTTTCGGTTGGTTAGAGGTTGCTAACCAACCGAAAAAATGCAGCTTGACCTCAAACTTGTAAATTCCGATTGGTTAGCCACTGTTAAACGATCGAAATCTGCAAGTCTGGCGAGAGGTGTGGGCGGTGAGCCGCAGCACCAACCCACAAATGCAACGTTCCACCCAGCTGACCTGGTATTCGACCCCACACTCGCGCACCGGGGCCTCCGCTTTGGGGCTACGCGGCCCCTCACTCACAACCCTCTCGCCCGCGAGGCCGTATGCCTCTTGTCTAACGGGCGGTGCGACTTACCTCTAGGACGAGCCGTGCTCGCCGCAGGGCGCACCCCGCGACTTACGTGGATTCTTTTGACCTCGTCTGCCATGAACTAGGGCGCACGCATGCACCCGCAACCACAGACCTGGGTGGAACGCGGGAGATTATAGCAGCCGCGGGAGCCGGGCTCGGGCGAGGCGGATGTCGAGTGAGGGCACAGTTGGACCGTCGCATGCCCCTCGCGCGAGATTGAGTGCCAAGACTACGCGCAAAAGTCGAGATATGTGGGTTATTTTCCTGCCTTGGGAGACAATCCGTGCCCCATAAGGCACAAACGGGCGGCACCTGGCTGCATATTGCCTGTTGGCGCTCCCCCGCCAGCTCCCTAGAGGCCCCAGCGTGCCCCGCGCTGACCCCAAAGGCGGAGACGCACTTACACAATTGTCCGATTCCGCACGTAAATCGGCGCAAGAAAGTAGCACGGAGGCCCCTGAATCCTACAGAAAAGCCCGGTTTGGCTCCCAGGAGCTGATTCGGCAAAGCGGCAGCTTCACCACACGCGGGCAAGCGCGCATGCCGTGACCGATGCCGCTCCACGTGCGAGCAGGGCCCTCGCGGCCTCACGCACCGAAGCGCCGGTAGTAATAACGTCATCGAGCAGGAGCAAGTCAAGTCCCGAAACGTCATCTCGCACCGAGATGGTGCCCGCAAGGTTGGCCGCCCGCGCCTCCCGTCCGAGAGAGCGCTGGTCGCGCGAGTGCGGGCGCACCAGGATGTCCGCCAGGGCAAGCCCTTCCTCCCTGCAGAGCGCACGAGACACAAGCTCCATGTGGTCGAAGCCTCGCCGAGCAAATGCCGCCGAGGTCGCAGGCACAAAGCACACAGCGTCGATGGCCTGCGGGTCAAAACGCGCGCAGCCGTCGCGCGCAGGCCACGCAGACGCCTCGTCGAGCGCCGTCGCCATTGCCGCAGCGATGACAGGCGCCAGGCGAAGCTCATGGGCATCCTTTAGGCACGAAACCATGCGGGCAGCCGTGCCGGCAAAGCTAAGCGCGCAAACGGTCGAGCGGGTCTCCCAGTTATGCTCGCACTCGGTGCAGGTGAGAAACCCATAGGGAGCCCCGCAGTCGGGACACGCCCAGCTCTGGGAAATCCAAGAAAGGGTCTCGCGGCATTCCTCACACACCAGCTCGCCCGGCATCTCGCAGGAGACGCAACGGGTGGGCCACAGCAGCTCGGCGGTGCCAGAAGCAAGTAACGACGCCCCCTCAAAGAGGCGGTCAACCATGCGGCTCTCCCCAAGCGACATACGACCTCCATCGCTCGCGCGGACGGGGGTCGCATAGGTTGATCCGATGGTAGCACTCGGCTATCCGGCAAGTGGCGAGGGACGCCTACCCAAGAAGCGCGCAGGCGTTCTTCCAGAGCGCGGCGTAGGTTTCGTCCCTTGTCGCCACGCCAGCATCTTCGCGGGCGGCAGCAACGCATGCGGCCGAGAAGGCCACCATAGCGGGCTCGCACTCCTCGCCTCGCAGCGGCACGGGTGCCATGTAGGGGCAGTCCGTCTCTGAGAGGAGAAGCTCAGAGGGGCACGCAGCGGCGGCCGCGCGGATGTCATCCGAGCGCTTGAACGTTGCAGCCCCGCCAAAGGCGATGTGACAACCAAGCTCCACGAAGGGGGCCATGACCTCGGGGCCGTCAGTAAAGCAGTGCAGGTCGCAGCCTGCAGAGGGCACGCCCTCCTCGGCAAGCACCCGCGCGGCCAGCTCGTGCGCAGAGTGATCGTCTGGCTCCTGGCCATCTCTTATGTGCAGCTCCACCGGAAGGCCGTGCTCGCAGGCAACGGCAAGTTGCCGCCTGAACGCGGACTCCTGCACGTCTGCCGGAAGCTCGTTGTACGGGCCAAAGTCCAGGCCAATCTCGCCCACACCCACGCAGCGCGGGCTGGCGAGAAGTTCGTCCAGGCAGGAAAGCGCAGCCTCGTCCAGTTGCGCCGCCCCATAGGGGTGCGCGCCGGCCACGATGCGCACGCGCTTCACGAGCGACGAGAGGCTTGGATACCCCGGAAGCTCCGGCGGCATAAGCCCGTACCGCGCGCACTCCTCCAGGCGCTCGGCGGCACGCTCTACCTGCTCGTCTATCCATGACAGATACGCAGCAGCCGTGGGAAAGAGGCGCGGCACCTCGTCCACCGGGTCGACCGGCACCACCAGCAGGCGCACGCCTGCAAGCGCCGCGCGGCAGATGGCAATCGAGGAATCGTGCCGCGTAAAGCTCGTAAGGTGCCCGTGGGTGTCCGCCAGCGGCGCGCTCGCCGGCGGCAGCTCCCGCGGGCGCCCCTTGCGGTCGTGGAAGAGGTGGCCGTCCTCAAGCGTGAGCGCGTCAAGGCCGAGAAGCTCGCTAGGCATCCGCACCGCCCTCCCCTGCCGCAGCACCCGGAGCCGTAGTGCCCTCCAGCGCGCCAGCAAGCCGCACGAAGTCCTCGGGCGAGAGGGTCTCGGCACGCACCCCCGGCGCGATCCCGCACGCGGCGAACGCCGCGTCCAGCGCGCCCTTCTCGTACCCGCTTGAGGCCATGGAGTTCCGGATGGTCTTGCGGCGCTGCGCAAACGCGGCGTCGATCACCGCCGGCGTAGACGCCGGCACACCCTCGAGCGGCGCGCGGTCGATGCGCACGACGGCGGAGTTCACGTGCGGCGGCGGGTTGAACGAGCCCGGCCCCACCTCAAAGCGACCGGTCACACGGCCGAGAAGCGCAAGCTTTGCCGTGTAGGCGCCGTAGGTCTTGGACCCAGGCGCGGCGCAGATGCGGTCGGCAACCTCGGCCTGGACCATCACCACGGCACGCTGCAACGAGGGCACCTCGGAGAACACCTTGAGGATGAGCGTCGCCGCCACCTGGTACGGCAGGTTCGAGACGAACTTGCCCGGCTCGAGCGGGAGCCCGTCCGGAATCACCCGGAGGGCATCCCCCATCATCAGGTGCAGCCGCTCGGAGTCCTGCGCGCAGGTCTCGGCAAGCACGGGCTCGAGCTGGCGGTCGGCCTCCACGGCGCAGACGGCACCCACGCGCGGCAGCATGGCCACCGTGAGGGTGCCAATGCCCGGCCCCACCTCGAGCACCACGTCTGCGGGGTCCAGCTCCGCCAGCTCCAGGATACGGCCAATCACCGTGTCATCCACCAGGAAGTTCTGACCAAGCCGGTGTTTTGTCGAAAGGCCAAACTCGTCGAGCACGCCTCGCGTTGCGGACTGGTTGGCAAGCCAGGAATGCATGGCGCCTACTTCTTGGCCAGACGCGGGAAGAGCGCGTCGCCCTTGCTGACGGGAGCGTCCCCCGCCAGCTGGCCCCACGCGCAGGCGGCGGCGAGGTCGTCGGTTGTGGCCTCGTCCCCAAGGCTCATGCGGCGCAGGACCTCTGCGGAGGTCTGGGGCATGAACGGTGAGAGCAGGTGGGCGCAGATGCGAATGGACTCGAGGAGGCTGCAGATGATGCCTGCGAGCTCCTCCCTACGGGCGGGGTCCTTGGCGACGGTCCAGGGGGCGGAGTCCTCGATGTAGTGGTTCGCGGCGTGGACCAGCTCCATCACGACGTCCTTGGCTGCGACGTACTCGATCTTGTCCATGTGCTCCGCATAGCGCCCGAAGATGCCCTGGGCGATGTCGCACAGCGG
>ERZ773013.1743-NODE-1743-length-12578-cov-18.419708_pt1 | contig 12578 bp, 10 predicted proteins | sample MGYA00511670_ERZ773013 | MGnify/ENA primary metagenome ERZ773013 (study PRJEB29015, sample SAMEA2738120) | human oral metagenome | biome: human oral; feature: human-associated habitat; material: saliva | place: China | collected 2257 ...
GAGCCGCCATGAACCGCACCGTGTAATTCGTCATGTAGGACGCATTCGGACGGCCGCGGAACGGATGCGGGGTCAAGAACGGCGCATCCGTCTCAGCCAGAATCAGCTCAGGACGAGCCATCGCCAACGACTCCTGAATACCCTTCGAATTCTTGAAAGTCACCGTGCCGGCAAAGCTCATATACCAGCCGCGCTCATTGCAGATCGCGGCAAGCTCCGGGCCACCCGAGTAGCAGTGGAACACGGTACGTTCCGGCGCGCCCTCTTCATCCAGGATGCGCACAACGTCCTCGTGCGCATCACGGTCGTGAATCTGCAGCGCCAGGTTATGCTTCTTCGCAATGCGAATATGCTCGCGGAAGCTGTAGTGCTGCGCCTCCTTGCCCTCCTCACCGGTGCGGAAATAGTCCAGGCCGGTCTCACCAATAGCGCGCACGCGGTCGGTAGCGGCCAGGCGGTCCAGGGTTGCCAGCGCCTCGTCAAGGGTTCCTGCCTGCGCCAGCTCGGGCGCGGTGTTCGGGTGAATGGCGACGGCTGCGAGGACGCGCTCATCGGCCTGGGCGGCGGCTACGGCATAGAGGGAGGAGGGAATATCGCATCCGACCTGCACGATGGCGCCGATGCCGAGCTTCTCACCGGTGTCGAGCGCATCGCGGGCGCTGATTTCCACCTCGCCGTCGAGCAGGTCCATGTGAGTGTGGTTGTCCACGATGGGGTAAGGCAGCGGCTCGGGGGCAGGCGGAAAAAGCAGGTTGCGACTGCGTCCGTTCTCACCGGTCGTGGAGCGGCGGCGGGTGCCCTCCCCTCCCTTGGTGTCGCTAATACCCACGTAGAGCTCCGCCTCGTAGGGAGCCGGAATTTCGCCGGGCACGACACTCCAGCCCTGCGGCAGCACGGTTCCCTCCAGCTGCGCGGGGGTGGGCAGGGTGTACCCCGCCAGGGCGGCGAGGGCGTTCAGGTCCTCCTGGGTGATGGTGTTACCGGTGTGGTTCTGGCACATGGGGAATCCTTCTGTGTGTTTGCGATACCGCGGGATAGTCCGTGCAGGACAACCCGGGGGGCACGCCCCGCGGGGTCACGGCGTCACAGTAATAACTATTCCGGGCGGTTCATTATTCCGAGCGGGCGGCCAGGGCTGCCTCGTACAGCTCGCGCTTGGAGGTGCCGGTCTCGGCGGCGACGGCGGCGCAGGCGGCCTTGAGTCGCTCGCCGGCGGCCACACGGTCAAGAACCAACTGCACAACGTCCTGAGCTTCGGGGGTTTCGGGGGCCTGCGCGCCCTCGACGATAATGACAATCTCGCCGCGAATACGTTCTGACTCAGCCCACTTGGCGAGCTCGGCCAGGGTGCCGCGGCGAACCTCCTCATGGAGCTTGGTCAGCTCACGGCTGACGGTGCCTCGACGGTCCGCACCGAAGGTCTGCACAAAGTCAGCGAGGGTCGCGGCGGTGCGGTGCGGGGACTCGTAGAAAATCATGGTGCGTTCCTCCCCCGCTAGCGAGGCGAGGCGGCGCGAACGCTCGGAGCCTTTTCGAGCCAGGAATCCTTCGAAGGTGAAGCGGCCGGTGGGCAGGCCCGAGAGCGCGAGCGCGGTCAGCGCGGCGGAGGGGCCGGGCACCACGGTGACGGGCAGGTCGGCCGCGGCAACGGCCGCCGCGGCAACGTAGCCGGGGTCGGAGATGGTGGGCATGCCCGCATCCGAGAGCAGGAGCACGCGCTGGCCGTCCTGCACCGCCTGCACGATGGTTACGCTGCGTTCTTCTTCGTTGTGGTCGTGGTTGACGATGACGCGACCGCGGGTGCGCACGCCGAGCCCGGAGGCGAGGGTCCGCAGCTTGCGGGTGTCCTCGACGGCGATGAGGTCTGCGGTGGCGAGGGCCGAGCGCAGGCGGTCGGAGGCGTCGGCCAGGTTACCGATGGGGGTGCCTCCAAGGATGAGCACGCCGCCTTCTTCGGAGGTGACGGGCACGTCGGTGTTGGGCGCATCGGCCGTTGAGGGTTCGGAGAGCTCGGCGGGTTCTTCGGGGTATTCGGCGGCGGGTGCGGTCATGGCAGGCCTCGTGTCTGTGTCTGGTCTTCGCTTACCACCTAAGTGTAACGCTCGTTTTTCGGGCGGCGGGTGAGGGTGGCGCTTTCCCCACGGCGGGTGCTCCGGGCGTCATATACCCTCGTCACCGGGCGGAAATGGTGCATCGTACTGTCTAACCATTTAGGATGGATGGGTGAAGATACCTATGCTCTCCTCCCCCGAGGCCTCGACCGGGTCGAGCCGGGCCGCCGTCCGCGCAGGACGCTACGGCCTGGATTCCCTGCTCGATGCCCTCGCTGTCGCCTACATTCGGGCCCCGCGCTGGGGCTGGGTGGCTCCCACGCTGATTGTGTTGCTGGCCGGCGTGCTGCGCTTCTACAACTTGGCCCACCCGAACGCCATCGTCTTCGACGAAACCTACTACGCGAAGGATGCCTACTCCTACGTTCACTACGGCTACGAGCTGAGCTGGACGAAGGACGCGAACGCCTCCTTCGTGGCGGGGCACCCCTCGGGTATCCTGCCGGACTCGCCGGAGTACGTGGTGCATCCGCCGCTGGGCAAATGGATGATTGCCGCCGGCATGGCGATCTTTGGCGATAATAATCCCTTCGGTTGGCGCGTCTCGGCGGCCGTCATCGGCACGCTTTCGGTGGCGCTGATTGCCTACGCAGCGTGGTTGCTCTTCCGTTCCGTAACGGTTTCGACCATCGCGGCGCTGCTGGCCGCTGTGGACGGCCTCATGCTGGTTGAGTCGCGCCTGGCGCTGCTCGATATCTTCCAGATGTTCTGGATTCTGGCGACCTTCGTGTGCCTGCTCTTGGACCGCATCCACGCCCGGCGCGTATTGGCCCGCAATATTGCGGAGGCTGCCCGGCAGTACCGGGGGGAGCTCCCTCCGATGTCTTGGGGTCCGGGTATGGGCCTGCGGCTGTGGCGTGTGGCGGCCGGTGTGTGCGCCGGTGCCGCCGTGGGCGTGAAGTGGAACTCTCTCTTCTTTATCGCCGCGATGGGTCTGCTGACGGTTTTCTGGGATATGAATGCCCGCCGCATCGTTAGCCTGCCGAAGTGGGGGCTGATCGCTCTGGTGCGCGATGGCATCCCGGCCTTCGTGCAGATGATTGGCGTGGGTCTGCTGGTGTACCTGAGCACTTGGGCCGGCTGGTTCCAGTCTTCGAATGCGTACTTCCGTCACTGGGCTCAGGAGAACCCGGGCAAGGGCCTTTTGTGGCTCCCGGAGGATTTGCGTTCCCTGTGGGAGTACCACGCCTCCGCTTTCAAGTTCCACTCGGGTCTGAGCACCCCGCACACCTATTCCTCGCAGGCGTGGCAGTGGCTGATTCTGGGCCGCCCAACCTCGTACTTCTACGAGTCGCCGAAGCTGGGTTCTGCCGGATGCACGGTAAAGTCATGCTCCGAGGCCATCTTGAACATTGGTAACCCGGCAATCTGGTGGGCGTTTATTCCCGCGATCTTGGTGGGCCTATTCGTGTTCCTGCTCAAGCGGGACTGGCGTTTCGGCGCGCTGCTGCTGGTGTTCGGTGCCGGCTATTTCCCGTGGTTTATGTACCCGACTCGCACGATGTTCTACTTCTACGCGCTGTCCTTCGAGCCGTTCCTGGTTCTGCTGCTGGCCGGTGCCCTGGGCCTGTGCCTCTCGGGAGCTCGCGGTTCGGTGGTGAGGGCGCGCGTCGGCGTGACAGTGGTTGTGCTGTACCTGGTGGGTGTGCTCGTGCTGAGCGCGTACTTCATGCCGCTGTGGACAGCTCAGGTCATCCCCTACGAGCAGTGGTACTCGCACATGTGGTTTAAGTCTTGGATTTAGAATCTCGGGCTTAGTCCACGGGGCTTAGTCTGCCGACGCCCCCAAATACGCGAGAGGGCCGGAACTTATAGTTCCGGCCCCCTCGCTATGCGTTCTGGTGCGCGATGCTAGTTCTCGCCCACGCGGGCCGAGGCCAGCTTGACGCGCAGTTCCTGGCGTTCCTTGCGGCGACGCTCCGCCTTGAGCTTGCGATAGGTCGTGGGCCAGGTGCCCACCAGCAGAATCACGATCTGCACGGCCACGATAACCGCCACGGCGATGGCCGCGTCAATCCAGAACTGCGGCGGGTAGAGGCGAATCAGGGTGCTTCGCACCGAGAATTCCCAGTTACCCTGCGGGAAGAACACCTGGTGGAAGGTCGTGAAGAGCCATTCCCAGCCGAAGGCCCCCACGACGCCCAACACCACGATGAGGCCGAGGGTAATCCAGGTGCCGGTGAAGAGGCTACGGCGAATCACCCCGGGGGCGCGCTCGCGCAGCGAGAGGCTGCTGAAGAGCGTGATCAGCACAAATACGGCGACGGCCATCGTGGCGATTAGCAGAACCCACTTCACGTCGTGCATGTGGTTGACCTCTGCGTCGGTGAAGGCGAGGGTGTTGTCGGCACCGGTGGTGATGCGCGCGAGGTACTCTCGCGGGGCAAAGTTGTTGATGTAGTCCAGGCCGTAGGAGCCCAGGCGCATGCGTTCGATGAGGTAGTAGCCGTAGCTGTCCTCGGGGAACCCGGGACGGTGGTACTCGAACCAGAGGAAGGGCGCGGAGGCGACGACGCGAATCGCAATCATCAGCACGCTCAGCGGCACGGCGAGGGCGATGAGCGTGGCACGCAGCCTCAGCAGGCGCGGCTGATCCTGCATGGCGTCTTGGCGTGCCGCGGCGCGTTCCGCAGCCTCGGGTGAGGAGTCGAGCGAAGAGAGCGGCGCGTTGGGGTCGGCGACGGTCCGGTTCTGGCCCGTGCGGGTGGTTTCGGTGCGGTACTTGCGGCTGCTACCCGTGGTGGTTGCGGCCTCGGCGGTGGCGACGCTCGCCGCCTGGGCGGGTGCATCCGCGGCGGGTGCGCTGGAGGCGCTCGCGGGGGTTGTAGCTGTCGCTTCAGCTTCGGCGGCACGCTGCATGGTCTCACGGTTGAGATCGCTGAGCGTGGGGTTCTTGGGGGTGCTCTGAGAGTCACGGACCAGGGGCACGAAACCGGTGGAAACGTTGGTTCGGGTGCGCACGCGCGAACCAACACCCTGCTCGCGCAACTTGCTGCGGGCCGGAACGACGGGAACGGAACCGGTGGGCAGGTCGGGTTCTTCGGCAACGCTCGGAACGTCGGCGGCGATGCGTCCGAAGGCGCCGGTGTTCGGTGCCGGTTCAACGGCCTGACGGTTGGTCTGTCGTTCGGCTTGGCGGGCCTGCAGGAGCTCCTCTGCGTTGGTTCGACGGATGGCCGGGCGCAGGGCTCCCCACATGCCTCGAGGTGTTTCTTTGGTCATGGTCTCGCGTTCTATCGTGAGTGAGTGTCCGTTGAGTGTGTTCGGGCGGGTGAATACTACCTGCCAGTTTCTCACACGCAAAGAACCTTCCGCGGCAATTCGCGGAAGGTTCTTTACATTCTAGTGCTTTAAAGCTTAGCTTTCGGTGTCCACAGCCTGGACAGGTACCTTGTAGACTACGTGCCAGCCCTGCGGTGCGGTGAGTCGGGCGGCGTGCTCGTCGCAGAGGTCGTAGGCGTGAGGGTCACGAAACTCCGAGAGCTCATCGATGGTTGCGGTGGAGTCCGCGTAAGAGTAGTGGAGGGTGACGGTCGCCTCTCGTCGGCAGGTTTGGCGGGAGCACAGTCGCGCAGTCTGCATGTGGGTTGTACCTTCCTGGCTTAGCTCGCCTGCTTGCGTAGTCGGCGGCGTTCTCGTTCTGACAGACCGCCCCAGATGCCGAAGCGCTCGTCATTGTCCATTGCATATTGTAGACACTCTTCGCGTACGGGGCATACACCGCACACCCTTTTGGCGTCCCGGGTGGAGCCGCCCTTTTCGGGGAAGAAGGCTTCGGGGTCGGTCTGGGCGCAGAGCGCTTCGGCTTGCCAGGCGAGCTCTCCGTCGTCTCCTTCGGTTCCGTAGAGTCCAGCGGCGGCAGCCCAAATATCGGCGGGGGCGGACTGTCGCCGCTCGGCGTCGGTTAGAAAGGCATCGGCGGTCTGTTCGAGTGATGGTGCAGGGTTCATGCTACGGTGCTGAGCGCCTGAGGTGCGTGCCGCGGTCATGCGGTAAGCGGCTAGGTAGGAGCCCATGGGTTTTCCTTCCGTGTTCTCATTGTGAGGATAATGAGTCTGCGGATCCGTCGTGGACGGAATCTTAGTGTGTATGGTGTGGCATGGTTCGCTTCAGCCTCTACGGTCCTCAAAGCAAACACGCTTATATATCTATTAGACGTGCGACACGCCGTTTCGTCAAACTAGACTTAATGATTATTTAGATGTATATAACGTGACGATTATTTATTGTAATTGCGACTTTTATTTGGTTTGGGAACAAAAATATCGTCTCGCGAACGGCACGAAACCCCTCGTCGGGTTCGTCATCACGCACCTGGTTTCCGGGGCGGTTCCGGGCAGTCGGCTACATTTCGGGGCTCCGGCCCTAATTTTAGAAACCCGCCAATAAATTAAGAGTAGCCATACCTCAGCTATTTTTCGTCCGCACGTTTCCCAATTTATGCAGTTGTGCATATAGGTCCTTACGGACAAAAATTTCACACCCGTAACAAGAAAACTTTACATTAAGCGGTTTTATGACAAGCACTATTTGAAAATATCGCTCCGCGCCGCGTGTTTTTTCTTCTCGTTCCCTGAAAATTTTCTCCTTACCGTTCTGTGACGATCTCTCCCCTCGGCGGCGTGGACGAGATAACCCCCGGCTCTCTCCTTCCTCCCCCCCCCCGTGCCCGGCGCAATGCCTGCGGTGCGGTAGAGTGAAACCATGGTTACCCTATCCCCCACCGGTCCCGCGGTTCCCGCCTCCCTCAACCGATTCTTTGAGGCCCTCAGCTCCGTGCAGACCCCCGCACTCATCTGGTACTCCGACAACGGCGAGCGCATCGAGCTCTCCGGGCGCGTCCTCATGAACTGGGTCAACAAGACCGCCAACCTGCTCATCGAGGAATGTGACCTCGCCACTGAAGAGGCCTTCGATCTGCAGGCGCCCCTGCACTGGCGTCCTCTGGTGGTCGGCCTAGCCGCCCTGCGCGTGGGCGCAACTCTCGACCGGGACGAGCCCCTGGCCGCCGCGGTATGCACCGAGCAGGACGCGCGCTTCGTCAACGGCCCAGCCTATCTTCTGGCGGTAGACCGCGCTCCCCTGGCACTCGCCTACTCTGGGGATTTGACTGCTCTGCAAACCTACGCCGATGAAGTGCTCGATTTCTGTGCCCTGGTGCCCAGCATGGGTGACCACTACGAGGGTCTGCTGCCCGACGAGTCTGCCGAAGTGGTCGAGGGCTTCACCTACTCCGAGGCTTACGCGCAGATTCGCCAGCTAGCGGACTCGTACCGTGGCGAGACGCTTTCCGGCGGTCAGCGGGCGTTGGCCCTCATGCTGAGCCCCAGCTACGGTTTTGATTCCTCGGAGGCGACGCTGAGCACCCTGATGCAGGCCTTGGCCATCATGGCTTCGGGGCGCACCGTGTTCCTGGCCGACCCGGCCGTTGAGTGGAGCGAAGAGCGGCTTGCATCCCTCCTGGAGGCCGAACGCGCCAAGGAACTGCCCTGTAGTTAGGCCCCCGATACGATAAGAGCGTGAAGATAAAGCACCGGCCCCGGTACTTCGTGTATCGGGGCCGGTGCTTTGTCTTTTATAGGGCTGGTGGGCTCTGAGCGGTGCCGTTTAGCGGCCGCGCTCGGTACCGGATGCTTTCGCCCCGCCGCTCTGAGCCTTGGAGCCTTCTGAGGCTTCGCCGTCCAGGATGGCGGCCGCATCATCAAACATGCGGCCGAGTTCCTCGTGGTCGGTGCCCTCACCCTTGGAGACCTGGTTACGGTGCGAGCCGTACACCCAGAAGCGGTAGAGGAAGTAACGCAGGATGGTGCCCAGGATGGTACCGATGATAGTACCGGAGATGAACGAGGCCTCCGCGGTGCGCAGGTTCAGCACGTAGGTGCTAAAGGCCACGCAGCCGGCCTCAACCATGATGCCCAGCAGGTTGACGATGCCGAATTCGACGGCCTCGCGCTTCCAGTTTTCGGAGCGGGATTCGCGGAAGGTCCACAGGCGGTTCATAAGCCACGAGAAGATGGTGGCCACGATACTTGCGATGACCTTTGCCTTCGTGTGGGACTGCGACATGACGGTCGTCATGAGGACCCACACGGTAATGGAATTCACCACAAACGCAGCGCCACCGACGGTTCCGAACTTAAGCACCTCAATGCCGTAGCTGTCCCACAGGGATTTCAGTCGTTCGGTCATGGTGGGTTTAGTCTGTGCGCTCATGCGGGGCCTATCTAACAGGTGGTGTCGGTGGATAGCTTCCGGGTCCGCCAGAGCGGGGCCGCGAGGCAGAGACCGGGCGCCGGGGACTTTTCAAGCTCTTCATATGGTAGTACAGACCGGCCGGGTTATCCCTAGCCGCGCCGGATTTTTCAGTCAATACCCAGCCGGTAGCGGCAGCTTTTCCCCCGCCAAAGGCAATCGCCCGTCTACAGTTCACGATACGGTTCATCTAACGTGTACGCCCCGAAGCGAGTACACTTAGGTGATGTGACTTACCCTGTGACTGGACCCGTAATTGGCGTCATCGGCGGAGGCCAGCTGGCCCGCATGATGGCCCCCGCAGCAACTAACCTTGGCATCAACCTGCAGATTCTCGCGGAGGCGCCCACCGTCGGCGCCGTGGCGGCGGTACGCACCGCCCCCGTTGGCGATTACAAGGATCTCGATACCCTCCGCGAGTTTGCCCGCGGCAAGGATGTCATCACCTTCGATCACGAGCACGTGCCCACCGAATTTTTGCGCACCCTCATGGCCGAGGGTGTGAACGTGCAGCCTCAGCCCGACGCCCTGCAGTACGCGCAGGATAAGCTCCTGATGCGCCAGGCCGTCGAGCGCCTGGGTCTGCCGAACCCTCGCTGGGCTGAGGTTTCTACCCTGGACGAGCTTCTTGCCTTCGGCGATGAGATTGGCTGGCCCGTGGTGTTGAAGACCCCGCGCGGCGGCTACGACGGCAAGGGCGTGCTTGTGCTGGATTCCCCCGCCGAGGCCCGCGAGCGTAGCTCCGAATGGTTCGAGCAGTTGCCCTCGCGCACCGATTTCTCCTCCCTGCTGGCCGAGGAGAAGGTTCCCTTCACCCGCGAGCTTTCCGCACTGGTGGCTCGTCGTGAGAGCGGCGAGGTGCGCCCCTGGCCGGTCGTTGAGACCATCCAGGTGAACTCCATCTGTGACGAGGTGATTGCCCCCGCGCAGAACCTGGCCCCCGAGATTGCCGAGGCCGCCGCGGCCGCAGCCGTGACCATTGCCTCCGAGCTGGGCGTGACCGGCGTGATGGCCGCCGAGCTCTTCGAGGTGCCCGGCTCCCCCGCAGGCTTCTACATCAACGAGCTAGCCATGCGCCCGCACAACACCGGCCACTGGACCCAGAACGGTTCGGTGACCAGCCAGTTCGAGCAGCACCTGCGCGCCGTGCTGGATCTGCCGCTGGGCGATACCTCTGTGCTGGACGAGGTCGCCGTCATGAAGAACTACCTGGGCGGCGAGAACGAGGACATCTTCGGCGTCTACCCACTGGCCCTCTCGGCCGAGCCTCGCGCCAAGATTCACTTCTACGGTAAGGAAACCCGACCCGGCCGCAAGATTGGCCACGTCAATATTTCGGGTCGGGTCGATGAGCTTGAGAACCTGCGCCACAGCGCCGCCAACGCCGCATCCATTTTGCGCGATGGCCGCCCCCTGTAGGCGACGGGCCACTCATTTGTAGGTCGGTCTCGGGTTCTCTCCGCTGAGAGCCCGCGCTCGACGCCCCTAGTGATGGTGGTGTTCCACCGCATTGTGAAAGGATATGAGGATTATGTCTCAGTCTCCCTATGATTCCTCCCAGCCCATCGTCGGCATTGTGATGGGTTCCGATTCGGACTGGTCGGTCATGGAGGCCGCCGCCGAGGTGCTGGAAGAGTTCGGCATCCCCTACGAGGCTGACGTCGTCTCGGCGCACCGCATGCCCGAGGACATGATTGAGTACGGCAAGAAGGCTCACAGCCGCGGCATCCGCGTTATTATCGCCGGTGCCGGCGGTGCCGCTCACCTGCCGGGCATGCTCGCCTCGGTCACCGCTCTGCCGGTGATTGGTGTTCCGGTGCGCCTGAAGAACCTCGAAGGCATGGATTCGCTGCTGTCGATCGTCCAGATGCCCGCCGGCGTTCCGGTGGCTACCGTATCCATCAACGGTGCACGCAACGCGGGCCTGCTGGCCCTGCGCATCCTGGGTTCGGGCACCGATGCTTTCGCTCGCCAGGTGCACAATGACCTGCACGAGTTCTCGGCTAACCTGCGCCAGTCGGCTATCGACAAGGGCGCCGCCCTGCGCACCCGCGTGGCCGAGGCCAAGTCCAAGGCAGCCGCCGAGCGTGAGGCTGAGGAGAACGTCTCTTCAACCCGTCCGAACCCTGCCCCCGAAGCCTCCTCGGAGCCGCAGGCTTACGTTCCCTAAGCTCGGATACACTAGAGGAATGAGCAATATTCTTCAGTCCGATATTTGGGCACGTTTTCAGGAATCTAATGGTCACACCGTAATCCGCAAGAGCGGTAACGGCTGGTCGTACCTTGCGACCGTTGAGGGCGGCGCCACCGGCCGCTACCTGTACAGCCCGTACGGACCGGTTGCTTCGAGCGCTGTGGCCTTCGACGAGGCTCTCGCGTCGTTGAAGGAAGAGGCCGCGAAGCACCGTTGCCTGTTCGTGCGTATCGAGCCTACAGAATCGGCGATCTGGGGTGACCAGGATGCCGCTACATTCCTGACTCGTCGCGGCGCGGTGCTGGCTCCCCGCCAGGTGCAGCCCTCGCACACGCAGATTATTGACCTCTCGGGCACCGAGGATGAAATCCTCAAGGGCATGAAGTCCAATAACCGCAATCTGCACCGCAATATCCACAAGAAGGGCGTGACCGTCGAGGTCTCGACCGATCCTTCTGATATGTCGATTCTCTTCGGCTTCCTCGAGGAGACCGCAGAGCGTAACGGCTTCAACCGCCAGCACGACGACTACCTGATGCAGGTGGCTCGCGTGCTGATGCCCGCCGGTGCGGCATCGCTCTACATTGCGAAGCTGGCGGGCGAGAACGGTGAGAGCACCCCGATTGCGGCGGCGTTCGTGTACGATTCGGACGATACCCGCACCTACGCGCACGCGGCGGCTTCATTCGAGCATCGCCGTCTGTCAGCGGGCATTCCGGTGGTTACGAACTTCATCCTGGACGCTAAGCGTAAGGGCCTGAAGTACGTTGACCTCTTCGGCATCGCGCCGGAGGACCAGCCGGATCACGAGTGGGCCGGTTTCACGAAGTTCAAGAAGTCCTTCGGCGGCGAGTCCGTAGAGTACCCCGGCACCTGGGATGTGCCGGTCACCTCGCTGGGTTACCGCGCCTATACCCTGGCGTACAAGGCTCGTCCGGCGGTTCGCGATGCGGTATCTAAGGCCAAGGATAAGCTGCGTTCCCTGCGTTCGCGCTAACGTGTGCCGGTAACGGCGATAAACATAAGGAGCCGCCCCCGACCGAGTGATTCGGTCGGGGGCGGCTCCTTATGCTTGGGGGCTGTCTCAAAGGCTTATGCTTCGCCGGGGCTCTTGGTGTGCGAGAGAATCTCACGCAGGCGGGAGAGGCGGTGCTCAGCCTCAACGGTGCGCACGGTACCCGAGGAAGAACGCATGACCAGCGACTGGGTGGTCACAACGTTCTTGTTGTAGCGCACGCCGCGCAGCAACTTGCCGTCGGTAATACCGGTTGCGGCGAAGAAGCAGTTGTCGCTGGTGACCAGGTCGTTGGTGGTCAGCACGCGGTCCAGGTCGTGGCCCGCGGCCAGTGCCTTCTCGCGCTCTGCCTCGTCGGTCGGTGCCAGGCGGCCCTGAATCACGCCGCCGGTTGCCTTAATGGCGCATGCCGCGACGACGCCCTCGGGGGTGATCCGCACGAGGGCCGAGGCCTGCCAGCGCGCCCCCCAGATGAAGCCCTCGCTGTCGACGCACAGCCCGTCCGGGTTCCCGGGGTATTCCGGGGGGAGGAACAGCCTGCTGCGCGAGACCCGCCCCCGCTCGGCGTCGAAGTCCGCCGAGTACAGGCACCTGGGGACGCCGGAATCCGTGTAGTAGACGCGGGTGCCGTCAGGACTCCACCCGATCCCGTTGCCGGTGCAGATGCCCTCGACGACGGCCTCGGCGCCCTCCGGGGTCACCCTGAACAGCCCGCCGAGCGGCTCGGTCTCGGCGCGGTGCATCGTGCCGAACCAGACCCTGCCGGTGTGATCGCACTTGCCGTCGTTGACACGGATCCGCGGGTCCGGTCCGGGCAGGAGCGCCAGGGGCCTCGCCTCCCCGGTGGTCGGGTCCAGGTGGTGGATCCCGTCGGGCTGTCCGACGATGAGGCTCCCGTCATCGGCGGGAACGGCGCGGGAAAGTCTACGCTGATGAACGCCATTGCAGGAGCAATCTCTGTTGACACCGGTAAAATTTCTATTGCAGGAGAAGATATTACCAAGTG
>ERZ773013.1747-NODE-1747-length-12548-cov-5.755783_pt1 | contig 12548 bp, 14 predicted proteins | sample MGYA00511670_ERZ773013 | MGnify/ENA primary metagenome ERZ773013 (study PRJEB29015, sample SAMEA2738120) | human oral metagenome | biome: human oral; feature: human-associated habitat; material: saliva | place: China | collected 2257 ...
CAGAGCGAGGAAGGTCCTGAAATACAGGACAGCCAACGAGGTCTTTAGGGAGATGGTGCACTCAGCTTGACAATCTGCCACCCGAAATATTGACCCAGGTTACGGCTGCGATGCCGCGGGGTATGGGGGCAGCGAATGCCTCGAGCGCAAAGCGGCCTTCTCCTGCCGTGGCGCACCTGATCTCTGCCATGGCTGCCCCTTCCTCCTCCTCCAGATCTTCGGTCACCCCACCATAGGACAGAGCCCTCCATTTCGGGATAGCGCCAATATGGTTCGGCATGCCTGGAGCGCTCCAGATTCAGAGACAGCAGGAGAGAAGGGGCAGCTATGGACAGCGCATTCTGGGACGAGATCGTCTCTCTCTGCCACGTGCTTCATGCCCATCCCGAGCTCTCGGGCAGAGAGATGACGACGAAGGAGCGGATCAGGTCCTCCCTCTCTTTCCATACCTCTGCAGCACTCGCTGACTACGGTAGCTGGCTCTCGGCGCGCTTCTGTCCTGAAGGGGCGGAAGTTGCAGCGCCTATCGCATTCCATGCCGATATGGATGCCTTGCCGATAGACGAGACGATTGAGCTTCCCTATGGCTCCGTGGTGCCTGGTGTCGCGCACAAATGCAGTCATGACGGGCATACGGCAGCGCTTGCCGCCGCTGCCCGCCTGATCGAGCAGAATGCTGCTATCGAGTGTCCCGTCTGCCTTGTCTTCCAGCCGGCAGAAGAGTGAGGTGGACCCTGAACTCCGCACAGCTAGGCAGTGAGCCTTGCTGTATATCCCATGGTATGGGACTGAATGGGCATATCTGCCTGCTAGCATGGAGGCATTGCCTATGATTGTCAATATCTGATTGGACATTGTGATGCACTACATTCCCGAGCATATGACCTACCCGCCCAAACGTGAGCTCATGCTCCGCATAAGCGTTGCTGCTGTCGTGACCTCGACCCTTGCTTTTGTGTGCCCGGCTCTGGCTGCCGAACCTGCCGTCTCTAGCAGTCAGACCACCACAGAAGCGGCATCGGCAGAATCCGATAGCGCCGGCGTAGAATCCACCTCTGCCAGCGGAACGGTGCAGGAAGAGACGAAGAGCGCTGCCTCTATCACAGCTGAAACGGCCAAGGATTCAACAGCCTCTTCCGAGAATGAGATGGGCGGCGACAAAGCTCCCGTTTCTGCAACCCCCACATCCGAGTCTTCTGCTGCTCCCACGGCCACGTCCGGCTCAGACCAGCAGACAGCAGGAGAGATGGAGAAGAAGGACAGGATCGCTGAATCTTCCCACTCCGCCACTACCGAAGAGGAAGCGATGGATGTTTCTGCGCAGAGCTCTTCTGAGGCTGCTGCATCTTCCAACTCAGCCACGGCCGTTCGCCATGCAGTACTCCTTGCCTCGACTGAAACGGAAGAGAAGACCGTCCTCGACGGCATAGACATCTCTAATTACCAGCGCGGCATCGATATCGCGAATATCTCTGCCGATTTCGTTATCGTGAAGGCCACGGAAGGCACGGCGTATCTCTCGCCCCAGTTCAAGACACAGGCAGATGCCGTGCTCTCCTCCGGGAAGCTTCTCGGCATCTATCACTTTGCACGTACTGGAAGCACGGCTCTCGAACAGGCGGAGTATTTCGTCAAGTACATCAAGGACTATCTCGGCAAGGCTGTGCTCTTCCTGGACTGGGAGAATACGTCCTCCAGCGACATCGAGGCAGAAGGCACAGGTTGGTGCAAGCAGTGGCTCGATGCAGTCTATGAGATGACGGGCGTGCGTCCGATCATCTACATGAGCAAGAATTCTGTGCTGACGCATGACTTCTCGAACATCGCATCCGACTATGGGCTCTGGGTTGCGCAGTATGCCGATATGTCCCGCCATGACGGATATCAGGAAGATCCATGGGTGAGTAGCAGCGATTATGGTTCTTGGAAGAGCGGTCCTGCCCTCTTCCAGTATTCGAACACGACCTATCTTTCCGGCTGGGATGGTGCGCTGGATGTCGATAAGTTCTACGGCACCAAAGAAGCATGGATGAAGTATGCGGCGCAGTAGAACACGGATACCGGCTGGAAGCTCGAAGATGGGGTGCTTCACTATTATGATGCAAAGGATGTGAAGCATACCGGCTGGCTGAGCTGTGCAGATGGACAGAAGTATTACTTCTCGTCGGACGGCGAGCTCGAGACAGGCTGGCAGGTGCTCGATGGATCGCACTATTACTTTGCAGACGATGGGCACATGGCAACCGGCTGGTCCGATGTGGGTGGAATCAGATGTTACTCCGGAACCAATGGCATCATGAAGGTCGGCTGACAGAAGGCGGACGGAAGCTGGTACTGCCTCGATGCTTCGGGCAGGATATACACTGGCTGGCAGACGATCGGTGGCAAGAAGTATCTGCTCGATGTCAATGGTGTGATGTGGACTGGCTGGTTGGACAGCTCCGATGGAATGCGCTATCTCGCTGATGATGGCCACATGGTCACGGGATGGTACAAGATCTCAGGCGCCTATCACTACTTCTTTGATGATGGCATCATGCAGATCGGGTGGATCGAGCTCTCGGATGGCTGGTACTATCTGGGAAACGATGGGGTGGCGGCGACTGGCTGGCAGGCCGTGAACGGAACCTGGTATCTCTTCTCCGATACCGGTCTCATGTTGACGGGCTGGCAGAAGGTGGACGACACCTGGTATTTCCTCGATGACAATGGCATCATGAGAACAGGCTGGTACAAAGATGCAGCCGGCACCTGGTACTGGCTCTCCGATTCCGGTGCCATGCAGATAGGCTGGCAGAAGATCGGCGATATCCGGCATTACTTCTACGGTTCGGGAGCAATGGCAACAGGCTGGGGTTATATTAATGGCGCCTGGTACTCGGCGAGACCGGAATCGCCCTGGGTGCGTGCAACAGGCTGGGGTTATATTAATGGCGCCTGGTACTGGTTCACGCCGTCAGGGCGTATGGCACCGGCTGGATAGAAATGAATGACACGGCCTACTATCTGAGCGCAGGCGCTGCGATGGTCACGGGGTACCAGACCATAGACGGTACGACCCATTACTTCTCCTCGAACGGATCGCTTATCTAGTAGAGACATAGGGAAGAGAAACATTGTACGGAGCCGGGATTGCTGGGCAGGTGTGCTCTGCAGCCTTTATTGTACAAATTTTCAAAATTGCAAGAAAAAATGAACGTTCAATAGTATGATGAAACAGTTAAAAACGAACGCAGACAGAGGGGCTGCCATGGCGCTAAAGCAAAAGGAATTCGAAGTGCTCTATGAGTTGAGCAGGGATGCATCCAGGCCGAGCCAGAGGCGGATAGCAGAAAAGACCGGACTGTCTTTGGGCACTGTCAACAAGACACTCAACGAGCTCTCCGAGAAGCAGCTCGTGGAAGAGGGGAGCATCTCTTCGAGAGGCCTTGTCGCGCTCGATCCATACCGCGTGGACAATGCTGTCATCATGGCAGCGGGACTCTCTTCGCGCTTTGCGCCCATCTCCTACGAAAAGCCAAAGGGCCTTCTGAAGGTCAGAGGAGAGATCCTCATAGAGCGCCAGATACGCCAGCTCAAGGAAGCGGGTATCGACGATATCACGGTAGTGGTTGGCTACAAGAAGGAATATTTCTTCTATCTCAAGGAGAAGTTCGGCGTACGCATTGTCGTGAATCCCGAATATGCCACGCGCAACAACAACGCTACGCTCTGGTGTGTGCGCACTATCCTTGGCAATACCTATATCTGTTCCTCTGATGACTACTTCACTGAGAATGTCTTTCGGGACCATGTCTACAAGGCTGAATATTCCGTCATCTATGCGGCGGGTGAGACCGACGAATGGTGTATCGAGACCGCTGCAAGCGGCAGGATCACAGGTGTTACGGTCGGCGGACATGATTCCTGGATCATGCTCGGCCAAGTCTACTTCGACCGGGAGTTCTCGAAGAGATTTGTCTCCATCCTCGAGGCGGAATACAGCAAGCCGGAGACTGCCGGAAAGCTCTGGGAGAGTATCTACCTCGATCATGTCAAAGAGCTCGACATGCGCATCAGGAAGTATCCTGCCGGTGTCATCAACGAATTCGATTCGATAGACGAGCTCAGGGATTTCGATCCTGCCTTCATGGAGAACGTGGACTCGGACATCCTGGACAACATCGTGTCGGTCCTACATTGCAGCAAGAACGAGATTCGCGATTTCTATCCTCTGAAGCAGGGCCTCACGAACCTTTCTTGCCACTTCAGCACCGATGAAGGCGAATACGTCTATCGCCATCCCGGTGTCGGTACTGAGAAGCTGGTGGACAGGCACTCCGAGGAAGCAGGGCTCAGGCTTGCGCAGAAGCTGGGCCTCGACGAGACTTTCATCTACGAGGATCCCGATGTCGGCTGGAAGATCTCCCGCTTCATCCCGAATGCGAAGAGTCTCGACCCTATGGACGACGAGCAGCTGAAGACGGCCATGGAGATGTGCCGCAAGCTCCACGAGAGCGGAGCGCATCTGGACAGGAAGTTCGACTTCTTCGAAGAAGGCAAGCGCTATGAGTCGCAGCTCAAAGAGCGTGGGCCAATAGATGTTCCTGGCTATGATGAGCTTGGGCGCAAGGCTGAAAGGCTCCACGATCTTCTGGAGAAGGATGGCTATCCGAAGTGCGTGAACCATAACGACTTCTTCTCCCTCAACTTCCTGATCGACCAGGAAGGGCACTACAGCCTGATTGATTGGGAGTATGCAGGCATGTCAGATGTGGCAAATGACTTCGGTACGTTCTGTGTCTGCTGCCAGCTCGACCGCAAGAGGGTAGACCTAGCGCTTTCCTACTACCTCGGCCACAAGCCGGCGCTGGAAGAGCGCCGCCATTTCTGGGGACAGATGGTCCTTGCTGGCTGGTGCTGGTATGTCTGGTCGCTCGTGAAGGAAGCCGACGGTGAGAATGTGGGCGAGTGGTTCTACATCTATTACAGCTATGCTGCCGACTATATCGACGAGGTCCTTTCCTGGTATGGCGTGAAGGAAGAAAGCAGATCGGAGGAATAGCCATGAAGTATGGACTTATGAGTGGCATTCTCTGGGGTATCGATATGGTCATCCTCGGCATTGCTCTGGGCATGGTGCCCTTTGTCGGCGCAGCAGAGGCAACGGTTGCGAGTGCCTTCATGCATGACGCGACCTGCGCGATTCTGCTTTTCATCTTCATGGGTGTCCGCGGCAGGTTGAGGGACACGGCAGCAGCACTCAAGACCAGAAGCGGCAAAGTTGTCGTCCTCGGTGCACTTATGGGCGGACCCCTTGGCATGAGCGGCTATCTTCTGGCCATCGGTAATATCGGTGCGGGCTATACTGCAGCGATATCTGCCTTCTATCCGGCTTTCGGAGCATTTCTCTCCTATATCTTTCTGAAGGAGCGTATGACGCCCAAGCAGATTGCTGCCCTGTTCGTTGCGCTTCTGGGCATCATGGTGATGGGCTGGAGCTCTGCTTCTGCCGATGTCCCAGGGAACCCGCTTCTTGGCATTCTGGGAGCCCTTGTCTGTGTCATCGGCTGGGGCTCAGAAGCAGTCATACTGGCATGGGGCATGAAGGATGACTCTGTCGATAACGAGACAGCGCTCCAGATACGTGAAACCTCGTCTGCTCTGATGTATGCAATTGCCATCGTGCCTCTTGCGGGCAGCTATGGCCTGGTATTCCGGGCACTTCCCACAGCCTCCAACCTGGTACTGATTGTCTCCGCGCTCGCTGGCACTACCTCCTATCTCTTCTATTACAAGGGGATCGACGCTATCGGTCCTGCGAAGGCCATGGCGCTGAACATCTCATATTCGGCTTGGGCCGTGGTATTCGGAGCTTTGACAGGAGCCATTCCGGGGCCTCTCGAGATTGTCTGCTGCATCGTGATCATCTGCGGTACGGTTCTTTCCGCCACGCCTGACTGGAAAGCAATCCTTTCCCCCTCGCGTTGATGCATTGGCATCGAAGATATCTGTCTATCTATGCTGCAGGGCAGGCATCCGTCCAGAGGGGATGCCTGCCCTGTTTTCTTAGCGCCTGCAGAATCAATATGTAGAAGCAAGAACGAACATAGGGTTGAGGCGTTTCAAACATATGTTCAGCTGCGTGCAAAGGAAGATGTTATGTCGAAGAACACATCATTGTCGATGATGTTCGCAGCAATCGCTGCTGTCACGCTCGCATTCAGCATGATGCCGGTGTAAGCACGGGCATTCACGCTCGATGCCAGTGCTGCGGTATATATCACCCGCTACGGGCATGCCTATCACATCTACAGAGACTGTCCGACATTGAGCGGCCACGTTGTCACGAGCATTGCATTTGGAAATCATGGAAGCAGGGATGTCTGCAATGTCTGCGAAGCGAGGTACGAGAGGTCTGGCGGCAACAGCGGCCAGCAGCAGAGCGTTGGATGGGTCGCTTCGAATGGCGGATGGTGGTACCGCAATGCGGACGGCTCATATTCCACAAGCTGCTGGCAGAAAATTGGAGGTCCCTGGTATCGCTTCGATACCGAGGGATGGATGCAGACCGGCTGGCTGAATGATGGTGGAACGTGGTACTACCTCGCTGGTTCTGGAGCGATGTGCAGACCGGACGGCAGCTGTTGAATGGATCTAGGCGCTTCTTCGCCTCTTCTGGTGCCATGCAGACCGGCTGACTCAATCTCAAAGGCACCTGGTACTACCTCGCCGGTCCTGGAGCTATGGTGACAAGATGGCAGTATATCGGTGGGTCCTAGTACTACTTCGATGGTAGTGGGGCGATGTATGCAAACTGCTGGTGCGAAGACTACTATCTCGATGCAGCCTCAGCGATGCTGACGAATGCCTGGATGTCGGACGGATACTATGTAGGCAGCGATGGCAGGTGGATTCCAGCTGGTAGTGACAGCAGCCATGAATCGATTCTTGCGGATTATTCCACCGGTATTGCTGCAGCCACGCCGGGGCTCATTGCCGAATACAATGCCGAGTATTCGGTTTATTCTACGATCGAGGGCAGGGCAAAACTCTGCAATGGAGAGGTTGGCAAGTTGGCGAAGATTTACAACGATGACATAGGCGAAATGGCAAAACATCATTTCGTGGTGGGAGACTCTCACAGTACGTATGGAGCGTGAGCCGGAAAGCTGCAGGATGCCCATATAAAATATGGCCAGCAGATTCAGGATGCCTACGCCGCTTCCTGTAGCCGATCTTCTGTGAGCCATGCAGCGTTGGCGTAAGACGGAGAGGAGCTCTCGTAAGAAGCCCCTCCTCATCTGAGATTATGCGTTAGCTTGCCTTGAAATCGGAGAATATGTTCTTCAGTAACGTCCGAAATCAAGCACAGCAGGGTGATGGTTTTTCCGCTCCTCTTTGGGCGGCAGCTCCATGTAGTTGCCATAGCCTCGGGTCAAAACGGCATCATATTTGCCGGGTACGAATATGGTCGTATCTTCGAATGAAACTTCATGAAGCGGCAGCAGTTCATCTCTGCTCATCTCCCATTTCTCTGGGAAGCGATCAGTGAAATCTATGAAGATATCTGATGGCTGGTCATCGTACTTTGTCGCATTCTCTGCCCATTTCTGACAGATCCACTTCTGTGGTACATGGAAAAGGACAAGCAATCCATGTGCCAGACCACACAAGGCGAGCACCACTTTCTCTTTCGGACCATTGAAGCTGATGTATGGGCGAGCAGTGCCGCGAAGGAAGGTGAGCCTACCCCAAACCCAGGAGCTCCGGCACTGCTTGCGGAAAAGAGCATCGTCCATCACGCGATTGTCGAATGCAAAGATATCGATGCGAATGGGATAATGATAACGGCAGTGCTTGAAGGTATCCGGAATCATGAGTGTATCCTTGAGGGCCAGGATGGAGATGTTGGCCGGATAGTCCGGGTTCGTCTTGTAGTTTACAAGCTCAAATTCGTCACCGAGAAGCTTCGGGCCCTCTCTGAGCAGGAGTTCGTAGTCACTACGCAAGAGCCCTACATCGGCATCGTCGTCCCAAGGAATGAATCCATAATGGCGGATGGCACCTATTGCCGTTCCGCCATATGCGAAAAACTGTATGCCAAGCTCATCGCATACCCGCCTGAGCTCCTTGATGAGCTTGAGGAGAAGGCTTTGCACATGCTTGAGCTCTTCTGGATCGGAATAATCTACGAACTTCACGGCCGTATTCACGCTTTCTGACGGGTTGGGTCTGGTGTGGCTGGCTGCTAAATCTTTCAATCTAACAGCCTAGATAACGGGTGAATCTGGTGCTTCACAGGCATATCCATAGCCAACATGCAAAAGCTACCTCAACTGGTAGGTCTACCTCTTCCAGGTCAACCAAGCCCGCGGCCGGTGGCCTGAAACTGCAAGAGTGGTTCGCCATATGATGATGGCTGATACAAGTTTCCGCAGCTCAATGCAGGTACACTATCGCCTGTTATCTAGACTGTTAGATCTTTTAAAAAACTTTACGCTTATTGTACATGCTCTTGTAATTCTGAAGATGGGATTGAAACCTTTTCTCGATGAGTGTCGTCATCGGGCGAAAATGTCACCCTATCCTAGCTGCATTCTCTCCTGACATCTGCGACAGGAGATGCTGCAGCCCCCCTGCGGTCCGGTGCCGACGATATGTCTGCGGGCTCTCTCGGGGAGATGGGCCTGCATCCCCATCTCCTGCCGGAGCGCTCGACATACATCTCTTCCGTCACCGCATCCACATGGACATCCAGCACAGTGCCGTCCGGCACCTCGAGCACCACTCCGTCGGCATCTGCCATCATGTACCGGGCACCTCCGTACGAGATCGTGCATCCATGGGACACCCTCGTCTCCCTCGTACGGAAGATGCGGCTCAGGTCGGTCCCTTCGGGCAGCGGGATGAAGTCGCTCACGGGGTCGCGCGGAGGATACGAGAACTTGGCATTGAGATATGGCGCATAGAAGTCGTTGAACCAGGAGTTGAGCTTGTCGTAGCTGTCTGTCCCGAACCTCACGGCGTCGGTGGGCAGGCGCATCTGGGCTGTCGAATTGTATCTCTCTACCCTCCCCTTGGCCTGGGGCGATCCCGCGAAGATCATGCGGATGCCCAGGTCGCGCATCATGAAGGCGAACTGGGTCGGGGATCCGTCCTTCACTGTCCTGAAGACGGAGTCCTTGTCCGAATACATCGATCTTAGGATGCCGCGCCTGCTCACGGTCTCGATCATCATCCTCGCATGCATTCGGTCTCCATGAACCATCCGCCGACGACGGACGTCGTCGCATCGTCCACTCTGAGATGCTCGGCACCAGCTCTCGCCGGTGCCGAGCCAGTCGTAGGGCGTGGCGTCCACCTGAGCCATCATGCCCATCCGGGGCAGGGGCTCCCTCATGGGATGCTGCGTGGCGCCCGCATCCCCCCTCTTCCCTGTGGAGGCAGGGGACCTCCAGCCCTCCTTCGCGAAGAGCTCCCTGAACCATGTGGGCCCCCGCATGCAGAGCCCGTAGCGCTCCACGTCGTTTGCCTTCTCGGGGCTCTCCAGGACATCCTCGATGTAGATGTCCTTAAAATGGGCGATCGTCACATTCGGATATGGCTCCTTGAGCTTCCGGAGATAGGCGATCTCCTCCGGCCTCGCCGCATTGTGGGGCCTCGATCCGGAATTGCCATGCGCGAGGGCCGCAGCCTCGCCGGACTCCTCCAGGCTGTGCGAGAGCCGGATGAACTGCCGCTTGCTGTATCCCGTCTCGAGCGCTATCTCCGAATATGTGATCCCTGCGCCATCGGCCTTCTGCCCGAGCAGCCAAAGCGCCTTCTCTTTCGTCACCCTGTCCATCGCCGGCTCCTTCCGTTCCGTGATGGACCGAGCTTATTCCAAGGCGAAGGTGGTGACATTTTCGCGCAACGAGGGGGTGACATTTTCGCCCGACGACGACAGCCTTTTCTCGATGAGACCAAAATTCTAGAGATCCCGGTCGTATGAATGTCGATTGTAGAATGCCTTCAGCTGCTATAGTTTCACAAGCCGAAGAGGTCATCCTCTATATGGTGTAGAGATATGCACCGAATAGTCCGAGAGAGGTGTGCAGGTGAATAGCGCGGAAACACAGCAGCTCAAGAAGAACTATTTCTGGAATACACTGGGAAGCCTTATGACTTCCCTCTCGAGCGTCTTGCTTCTCATAGTCGTGACGCGCACGCTTGGTGCCGAGCTTGGCGGCATCTTCTCTCTGGCTTTTGCGGTAGGGCAGCAGTATCAGATTCTTGGCGCCTTCGAGATGAGGCCCTATCAGGCGACCGATATCAAGGGACGGTTCAGGTTCGGAACTTACCTTGGCTCACGCTACATCACATGTCTAGCCATGCTTCTTGCAATCTGCTGCTATGCACTCTGGACCTACGGCATCTCTTACGAAGCTGGTCTGGCATTCTCCATTGCAGGTCTTAGGTTCTTTGATGCGGCGGAGGATGTATTCCACGGCATGTTTCAGCAGAAGGGGAGACTCGATATTGCAGGAAGAGCCCTGTTTCTTCGTTCTCTAACTTCGACCGTGACATTCACGGTGGTACTTATCGTCACGAGAGATCTTCTGGCTACCTGCATTATCACTGCTCTTGTCTCACTTATCGCTCTTGTCTGGCTCAATATCCCAGCGGCACGGAGTTTTGGTAGTATCCGGCCATCTTTCGCCCCCAAGCCGCTGGGACTCCTCTTCGCAGCGTGCCTTCCGCTCTTCCTCGGATCCTTCCTACAGAGCGACCTCATCAATGTGCCCCGCTATGGAATAGCGGGGACGCTCAGCAATACCGACCAGACCGTCTATGCCATCATCTATATGCCGGCACTCGTCATAAACCTCCTGGTCGGATTTGTTTTCAAGCTGCTCCTGACATCGCTTGCTGAGATGCTCGAGCTTCGCAAGTTGGATGAGTTTATTCGTCTTCTTCTGAAGTGTGTCGCAATTATTGCCGGCGTGTCTATCGCGGGAGAGCTGACAGCTTATCTGATAGGTATTCCGATACTGTCCTTGCTCTATGGTGTGAATCTCGATGCGTATCTCTCGGTGCTCCTCGTCATCATCCTCGGCGGTGCGTTCAATGCATTGAGCGTCATTCTCTATTATTCGCTGGTTACGATGCGTGCACAGATGCTCGTTGTCATCTGTTATCTTGGAGCTGATGTCTTTGCCCACGCCGTATCGGGATGGCTCATCCCCTCATACCAGCTCATGGGTGCTGTCATGACATACGATCTCTCGATGGTGCTCCTCTGCATCATGTTTCTTGCATCGTTCTTCTATAGTTTCAAGAAACAGAAATAACGGCATTGCTTGTTGTCAGTCTTGTCTTGCACGTACCTGTATGGCTGCAGAGAATGAAGGGACAGACGCTACCACTGCAGTAGAGGTAACGCAGGGGATCCAAGAAGAAATGCCTTCTGCAAGTGCGTCTGTGCCCTTAGATGTCTCTTCGGCAGAGAAGGCCGCTACGGCATCCGGTGCTGCAGCGGCGGTAGCCGATGAGACGAATACTGCAAATGACTCTCACATCCGCAGACATTCCCCAAGGTCACTGAAACGGTTCTGGAGCTAAGCGTGCCTATGTCTTGGCAGATAGCAAGCCGCTGAAGAATGAGCTTGTGTAGATCGGCGATGATGCGTATCTATTCGATAATGAAGGATATTCCCTTACGGGCTGGCAGGAATGAGGCGGCCAGAAGTATTACTTCGCTTCGGATGGAACCATGCAGAAAGGATGGCTCAAGGACGGAGGATTCTGGTATTGGCTCGACTCCGAGACCTGTGTCATGCAGACAGGACTTGTGAGCGTCGACGGCCGTGCCTATCTCCTGGATAATTCTGGCATCATACAGACTGGATGGTAGAAGGTTGATGGCATCCGGTACTGGTTTTCTGACGGCGACGCAGCAATAACGGGCTGGCAGGAGATTTCAGACTCCTGGCATTTCTTTGATAACGAAGGTCGCATGCAGACCGGCTGGATTTATGGTGGCTCTTGGTATCTCTTCGTGGATGGCAGCGCCATGCTGACGGACTGGCAGAAGATGGATGGCATCTGGTATTACCTGAGAGGCTCGGGTACCATGGCAACAGACTGGAGATATATCGATGGCACTCGGTACTACTTTTACGGGCTCTTCGCTACTTATGGTGGGTAGCACTCCTGCATCCCCTTGAGCACGTGGCGCCCGGACGGAAGGATTTTGCCAGCGGAAGGCTTCGGTCCTAAAGCGCGATATGAATGTTCAAGGTAGGTATGCTGACAAGGCTCTTTAAGAGGTCCCAGGGGACTTAGGGACGAAGGGGGCTCTTCGATGTCTGATTTAAGGAGCGCAGATGGGTGCAGGACACCCTGCATGTGAGGGTGGACACACGTCAGGGCCAGGCAGTGGTGAGCCCGGTCTGCCACAGGCGCTGCGGCACCTACGACGCGCGAGAGGATCTAAAAACATCTTAGCATCTGGCAATACGATACGATCGTGCACGGCGCAGTGTTGAGGGCCCCAAGGACGGCGTGCATGCTGCAAGGATGCTCTG
>ERZ773013.1748-NODE-1748-length-12547-cov-3.851905_pt1 | contig 12547 bp, 13 predicted proteins | sample MGYA00511670_ERZ773013 | MGnify/ENA primary metagenome ERZ773013 (study PRJEB29015, sample SAMEA2738120) | human oral metagenome | biome: human oral; feature: human-associated habitat; material: saliva | place: China | collected 2257 ...
GAGGGTGATGGCAGAACTGATTGACTGACGGCTGTAGTCGCAGAGCGTCGCCCGGTGGCGACAGCGGGGGCCGGATCGGCTGCTGGAGTGGTTGAGCGAGTGGGCTCCGGGAGTGAGGTCTCCTTGTCAGCCGGGTCTGAAGCGCACTTCAAGAGCTGAAGGCCTCAGTCCCAAGGATTTTTTACAGAAACTACTTGGACGTATGTGCTAGGCATGGTGGTGAATTGCTGGGGCGTGCGAGCCGCAGTGAGTGACGGTCAGGGAGGCGGGACGGATGAGTGAGTCGGTACGTGTTCAGCTGGCGCCGGGGTGGCGGTCGGTGGCAGCGGATGAGCTGCCTGCGGGGTTGTTGCGGGGTACTGAGGACACGGTGCGTTATATCGCGGCGGCTGTGCCGCAGACCCGTGCTTATGCGCCGAACCTGGTGGTGGTGCGCACGCCGTTGGGTGCGGATGAGGATCCTGGGGCGGTGCTGGTGGGCTCGGGTCGGGCGATTGTGGATGCGATTGCTGGTGTGCGGATGATTGATGAGTGCCCGGCTGAGCACCTGCGTGAAGGCGGTCGGCTGCGCAGCGGCGTCTACATCCTCGATGAGACGGCTCTGACGTTTATGCAGCTGGCCTGGATCCAGGAGACCCTCAGTGAGGGGGCCTGCTTGTGGACGGCGACCTTTACCTGTGCCACGCGTGAGTTCGGTGCCCACTTCGGTCACATGTATGAGATGAGCCGGTCTTTGGAGGTTGTGGCATGAGCTCTTTTGACGCTGAGCGTGGTGTGATGGTCCTGGAGCCGGAGCAGTGGGACGTCCTTCAGAGGATGGTGACCGGTCCTGTTGCCCAGCGTGCGGACTACGCTGAAGGGGTCCTGGTGGGTCTGGAGGAGATCGGCGTCATCGATCCCTATGGGCCGACACTGATGGTGTCCACGTCTACGGCTGTGATGACGTCGAGGTGCCGCATATCGCTCTGGCCAACGACAATCTCTATCCCCGTCCCATGGTTGATGACGGTCCTGATGATATCTATGACACGCTGGCTGCTGCGGTGCGTCTGGCGGATGTCCGGGCCGCTGAGGCCAACATGGATGCTATCGGCTATGGCGGGCCGAGGGCCTCTCAGTTCGTGCGGGACGCTCGTGATGGGCGGTGGACGATCGTGCTTCACGGTCGGGAGGACCGGGACCGGGATAAGGGGTTCGTCCTGACTGATCAGCTGATGACCCTGGGGGTGAGCACCATGGTCTACGTCATCGAGGAGGACGACTCTCCCGTTGGTGACCCCAACGGCCCCAGCCGGGGCATCCCCCTGATCCCCGTGTCCGCCACCGAGGTATGGGGACACCTATCATCCTGGATGTGGGCCACGAGCTGATATAGGGCGGCTGAACCACGCGATGGTGCTGCGATGCCCCACTGCGGCTGCAGATCCGATGAGGATCGCCCCGACGACGAGGATCGCCAGGAACTCCGGCCCCGTGTGAAAAGGCCAGTGAGCGTATGTGTTTTGAGTGCTGACACCGTAGACAGCAATTATCGCAAGGTTGTAGGCGGTCAGGAGTGATGTAGTCGCAACGGCGATGATCATGAACGCATACCGGTGCGGTGTCTTAGCCCCTATGAACAGGCACCCCAGTGACAGGGAGATGAAGATGAACGTGACGACCAGGCCTGGAGTCAGGGACAGTCCTAGGCCTCCGGAATTCAACCAGATGAGCCAGATCCCTGTCGAGTACTCAGAGATGCTGATACCACTGGCTCGCGCCACGAAACCGTACCAAGCCAGCTCAATGATGTGAAGCACGCCGATGACAAGAACGAACTGGCAGGATGCGAAGCTGAGTGTGACTGGTGCTGTCCGGGAAGGAGAGAGGCGCTTATTGAGGAGTGTCGCAAGAACTGCCCCTACCGTGCTTGTCAACAGCATGAATATTGTCAGGACGGCGAATACCTCGTGGCTGTACATCTTCTGGGTGCCTGATGTCAGTGTTATCGTCTCTAGGGTAAACCATATCGACATGGCGGCCATACTCGAGTCTGCTTGATTCCTGAAGAGATTGCGCATGGCTAGGAGGAGCCACCAGACTGGAGGAAAGGTCGACACGTAGTTCAGTATCATCGGCAGAATCACCAACCAGTTGGGGTTGGTTCTGACGATCTGCCAGAAGAAAAAGAAGTGTATGGTCTGTAAAACGCATGTAGTCAGAATCAGCACCAACGTTGCCAGCTTCTCTCCGCGCCATGGGATCGATACTCCAGCGCCTGCGGGGGTGCCGACCATCGTTCCGGCAGCAGGATGAAGAAGCGGAGTGGAAGGTACCGCATGGTTTGGCGTGATAGCCGCTTCGGTCAGGCACTCCGGGTGGAAAACTGAGTAAGGCTGGTATGTCGGACATTGTGGTGCTTCGGCCGGGTTGGCGAGGTGCTGCGATGCCGAAACCTGTGCGGGTGGAGGTGAAAGGTGCTGCTCCGACGACGGCGGAGCTCCCGGGGCGACCTGCATTGACTGGGTAGGAATTGCGAGCTGGCGGGGTCGGTAGGGGGCAGTACTGCCCTCGTGGGGATCGAATGGCTGCCGCATAGTGGCATTGTGCTTGATGTGCTTACACCTGTCTATTGTCGGACCGCACCTGTGTGCATCCCAGTGGTACTGAGGGCGGGTGGGGGCCCGGCGCCATCGGCCATAGGTGGCTGCTAGCGACGATACTGACGGAAGCGGCTCTGCGTGCCCGGCGTGCCAAGGCTGCTCGAAACATAAGAGCCGTGCGGGCCGCTGGTGGAGCGCGCCGTGGCGGCACCGCGACATGCTGCGAGCAGAGGTGCCCCGATGAGGGCGGCTCCGACGATGATGACGGTCAGCACCTCCACGGGAGCGTCGGAGGGTGTGTAGGCATGTTCGCCGCTCTTGGGAAGCCCATAGACCGCAACAACGAGGAGGTTGTGGAGGGTTAGGAGGCAGCCGGCGCTCATCGATGTGGTAAAAAATGCTTTGCTGCGAGGTGATCGCATTCCCAGGAAGAGGCTGGCGGCTGCTAGGGAGGTGATCGCGACGGTAACAAGTAGTCCTGGCGCTAGAGAGATGCCGGCCCCTTCTGAGTCAGACCATATGAGCCACGCATTGGATGTGTACTGGCTGATGCTTTTGCCATGCGCTATTGACGTTCCTGCTACTAGTGTGAGTTCTGCCAGGCGAAATACATTGTTGAGGAGTATAAACTGACAGGCGCCCAAGGCTAAGGTGGTGGTCCATAGCTGTGGGGTTTTCAGGCGCTGGTTGATCCGGGCGTTGAGAATGCTGCAGACAGTGCTAACGATGAATAATAGGGTGATGCAGATGCTCTGCAAGCCGCTGTAAGAACTGTTCTGGGTTCCGCTTGTTGCGGTGAGCGTTCCTACGCCGAACCACAATGACAGTCCGACCATCTCGGAGACTGGCTGATTGCGGACCAGGTGGCGCAATCCGAAGTAGTGAGCCCATATTGCCGGCGTGACCGCGAGGAACATCGCGGTGATAAACAAGACGTCCACCCATCCGCTATTCGTTTTGAGGGTGAGGACGAAGGTTATGTAAATGACGAACTCGAGGGCGCAGGCAACGAGCATCATGATGAGTGCCGCGGCCTTCTCGCCGCGCCATGGTACGTAATTTCCTATACCGATGCTCTGTGGCGAGGTCGTCTGCGTGCCTGGGTGGCCCAGAGCTGGGATCTGGCCTCCGGCGGAGTAGCCCGGCGCCGTCACCGCTCCGCTCAGGTAAGCAGCCCCAGAGCTCTCATACCCCTGCTGGTACGGCTGGTATTGAGGTATCGCTGTTGGGCCGGCCAGATATTGTGGTGCGGGGGCCTGTGCGGGCGGATACGGCTGGCCTGGGATAGCCGCAGCTCGGGGCGAGTGACGCACTGACTGGGTCGGGATCGCGAGCTGCTCCGAGTGCGTGTAGGAGACCTGACCGGCCGGCGTTGGCATCTGCCCGTAAACTGCTCCGGAATATGGCGCATTCGCCGGCTGCTGGCCGTACGCGGCATACGGGGCGTACGGCGAGTTCGGTGAGCCGCCTTGACCCTGTGGCGGCCCAGGATGGGGCGATGGGTATGTCATGGCGTGGTCCTGATGGTCGTGGCTGAGGACCCCTGAGCCTGATCTCGGCCCGAGTCTCAAGGTTCATTTCCTGAGCCCTGGTCACCTCAGTTGCGTGCAAAGTGTGAGACGAAGTTACGGATGATCTGTCCGGCGTCGTGCGCCTCGGAGGACCGGGCCTGGGTGAGGATGTCCTCGCTCATGTCCGGGTCACCGTAACCGGCCTCGTCGTAGATGCTGACGCGGCGCTCGAACCGGAGGGCGTCGAGCTCGGGGTTGAACTGGCAGGCGTAGACGTTCCTGCCCACGCGCAGCATCTGGACCGGGCAGTCCGGCGAGCTCGCCAGCAGGGTCGCATGCGCAGGCACCTCCCCAACGCCCTCGTAGTGGCCGGCGAAGACCGTGACCACCTGGGGGAGTCCCTCCAGGACCGGGTCCTCGCGGCCCTCCGCCGTCAGGAACAGGTCGACGGCGCCCAGTTCCTCACCGAACTCCTCATGCGTCTCGGTGCCCAGGTAGGCGGCCAGTACCTGGAGCGCGACGCCGGTGGCCAGAAGGGGGATGCCCTCCTTGAGGATCACCCCGAGCAGCTCGCGGATCTGCTCCTCGACGTTGAGCTGACTGCGGGTCTTCTCGGCTGCCGGCGTGTCCGCGTTGTAGGGGCTGGCCCCGATGAGCACCCCGGAGACATCGGCTGCGGTGAAGGAGTCGAGGAAATCGACCTCCTCCAGGGCGATGTGCTGCAGGTCCTCGCGCGACAGGCCACTCTGAGCCAGGAAGGACTCGTACTCGTCCTGCGCCGCCTCGTGCTCGGGGCGCGTGGTCACCATGATGAAAGGCTTCACGGGACCACTGTAGGGGACCGGCTGGCCTGGTGTGGCCGTGTGGCCTCTAGCCCACGAGCAGTACGAGGATGAGGGCGCAGAGCCACAGGATGACGAAGACGGCTCCCAGAATGAGCCCCAGCCAGGCCAGCCCCTCGCCGGAGTTATAGCTGTGATGCAGGCGCCGCAGCGCGTTGATGCCCAGGATGATCGCGGCGACGCCGACGAGGGGGATGAAGCTGAGCAGTCCGCATACCAGGGCGGCTGTCGCGCCGGAGTCGCTGCGGGGGCGGGGTGCCGTGTAGCCGGGGCCGGAGAAGATTTCTGCCGGGTCGAGGTTCTCGGTGCCGGGGAAGACGAATCCCTGGGGGAGCCCGTCGGCGTACTGCTCCGCGCCCGGCGAGAAGCGCGGTGCGCTCTGTCCTGGAGGGGAGGTTCCGACGGTGCTCATGCCCACATCATGCACTGTCGGCACCTGCCGCTGACATCCTTCCCGCGGACGAATTGGGCGCTGCCCGGCAGATGTCCGCGAAGAGCCCCCTCCGGTGCCCGCGGTGCCCGTCGGTGCCTGTGAGGAGGCCCGGTCCTCGCGCCTCCCGGGCAGGGGCTATGCTGAAGTCCCGGCAGGCTCTGCCGGGTCCTGCCGAGCGTCCCGCGGGTCTCCCGCGAGGGGATTTCACACGGGACACAGTCAGTCCCCTCGTTGCTTAGGCAGGAGTTCACTCGTGTCCTCTTCTCCCTCTCGTGGCTGGCGCCTGCACGGCGATGGCCGGTCCATCGCTCCGGGTGAGGTCGTCGCCCCCGGTGAGCGCCTCACCTGGCCGCGCACCATCGGCATCGGTGTCCAGCACGTCATCGCCATGTTCGGCGCCACCTTCATGGTGCCGTTGACGACCGGCTTCGACCCGGCGACGACGCTGTTCTTCACCGGCGTGGGCACCCTGCTGTTCCTGGGCATCACCTCCGGGCGCCTGCCCAGCTACCTGGGCTCCTCCTTCGCGCTCATCGCCCCCATCGGAGCGGTGACCGGCTACATGGCCGACGGCGGAGGCCCCATCGACGCCCACAAGGCGTCCCTGGCTCAGGGCGGGATCATCGCGGCGGGCCTGTCTCTGCTGCTCGTGGGCGTCGTCGTCCATCTGGCCGGGGCCGGCTGGATCGATCGCCTCATGCCCCCGATCGTCACCGGAGCGATCGTCTCCCTCATCGGCTTCAATCTGGCGCCCTCGGCCTGGAACAACGTCAAGCAGGCCCCGGTGACGGCGGTCGTCACGATCGTCTCGATCCTGCTCATCACCGTCATGTTCAAGGGCATCATCGGGCGCCTGGCGATTCTCATCGGCGTGCTCATCGGCTACGTCACCGCCGTGGCGCGCGGTGAGGTCGAGTTCTCCAAGGTTATCGACGCGCCGGTCCTGGGCCTGCCGCACTTCCACCCTCCGGCCTTCGACGTGAGCTACCTGGGCCTGTTCATCCCCGTGGTGCTCGTCCTGGTCGCGGAGAACATCGGGCACGTCAAGTCGGTCTCGGCGATGACCGGCGAGGACCTTGACGACGTCACCGGGCGCGCCCTGTTCGCCGATGGGCTGTCCACCATGCTCGCCGGTGCCGGTGGTGGCTCGGGCACCACCACCTACGCGGAGAACATCGGCGTCATGGCGGCCACCCGTGTCTACTCCACCGCTGCCTACGTGGTGGCGGCGCTGACCGCCCTGGGCCTGTCCCTGCTGCCGAAGTTCGGGGAGGTCATCGCCACCATCCCGGCAGGCGTCCTGGGCGGTGCCGCGACGGTCCTCTACGGAATGATCGGCATGCTGGGCGTGCGCATCTGGGTGCAGAACCGGGTCGACTTCTCCGACCCCGTCAACCTCAACACGGCGGCCGTGTCCATGGTGGTGGCCATCGCCAACTACACCCTGGCCTGGAACGGCATGACCTTCGAAGGCATTGCGCTCGGTTCGGTGGCTGCCATCGGCATCTACCACGTCATGCGCTGGATCTCGAAGCTGCGCGGCACCAACCTGGAGCAGGCCTCCCCGGCCTCAGCCCCCGCCGGCACCGAGCTGGAGGGCCCGGCCTACTCCAGCCGCGCCGCCCACTCGCCCTCGGCCGCCTCGGCGGCCCAGGCTCCGACGTCGTCGAGCACCGACGACGCTGAGGGCGCCGGTGACAGTCGCGCCTGAGCTCCCCACGGAGTCAGCCCCGCCAGCAGTCCAGTGTCCACAGTGCTGACATCGAGCAACCAGCCGTCCAAGCAGCCAGTGGAGGTCGTTGTCATTCTGCGGTTTCTTCTCGGCGTGCGGTGCCGGTGTGCCGTTAATGTCAGCACTGTGGACACCGCTGCCGCGCCACAGTTCTTTCGTGAGCTCGCTGTCGCTCCAGGCGAGACCGGCCCCATCCTGGAACCACACGCAAGCCGGCGTCTCAGACGCTATGACGCTCTGAATCGGGAACTGCGTTTCCCGCCCAGGACGTCCTTGTCCTCCAGATGACTGAGGTCGGGCCCCAGTCGTCTGGGGGAGAGCGCAGTCCTCGTCGGAGAAGGACGTCCTCGATCGAGGCGGGAAGTCACGGGGGCAGGGAGCCGTCGTCGGGATGCCCCGCCCGGACTGGGCGAGCCCGGATCAGCTGGGCTTCTTCGTGGCGGCCTTGTCCGCCGGGACGCAGTCGCTGGGGGCGGTGATGGGCTTGCCGGCGCCGAGGAGCTTGATCTCGTCCGACTTCAGCGCGTTCTGCAGGTACTCCTTGCCCAGGACCACCGAGACCGTGGTGTCGTCGTCGGACAGGCTCTTGTCGAGCTGCACTGTGGACTTGGGGAAGATCTGGGCCAGGGAGTAGGCATTGGTCAGGCCGCCCTTGGAGGCCATGATCTGGACCTCGCCGTTGTAGATGCCTCCCGGCCAGTCATTCGCCGAGGTGACGGTCAGGCCCGCCTCCTCCAGCTCCTGCTGCACCGTGGCGGCCAGACCCACCGTCTCCGAGCCGTTGTAGACGTTGATCTTCTCGATCGTGGTGACGTCGACGGTCTTGGCGCCGCTCGGCGGGCAGGTCTGGGGCACGTAGGTCGCCGTGCTCTTGGGCTGCGAGAAGCCCGGGTTGTAGGCGGGCAGGATGCCCAGCGATACCAGGAGGCTCACGGCGACCGCGACCACCATGACGGCCAGGATGGCGCCGATGACGGTGGCCTGACGGTGCTGCATGTGCCGCCGGTACTCGGTGCGCGGATCTGCGGGACTACTCACGCGATCCAGGGTAATGGACGACGGCGCTCATCGGGTGGTGCTGGGCTCGATGTGACATGGGACCGAGCCGTGGATCGGGGTGCAAGGTGGGTTATCGAGCGGGTTGCCGGGTGCTTCCGGTGAGGATCAGGCGCTCGGCGGTGCCGGGGCGAGCCGCGGCACCCCTTCCTCCGTGACCTCCAGGATGCGGGCGTGGATCGCGGTGCGCCCCTGCAGGGCGGCGCGCAGTGCTCGGTGCAGCCCGGTCTCCAGGTAGAGGTCCCCCTTGAAGGAGACGACATGGGCGAACAGGTCGCCGTAGAAGGTGGAGTCGTCATCCAGGAGGCTGCGCAGATCGAGGGTCGCGCGGGTGGTGGTGAGATCGGCCAGGCGGATCTGTCGAGGTGCGATGACGGCCCAATCGCGCTGAGTGGTGACCCCGTGGTCGGGGTAGGGGGGCCTCTCGCGTACTGCCTTGAAGATCACGGCAACATCCTAGTGAATGAAGCGGCCGCAGGTGTGTGGGGGAGCCGCGGGTCGTCCAACATCGACGGTATCGATCAGCGTCGACGGCGTCGACGGCGTCGACGGCGTCGACGGCGTCGACGGTGCCGACTCCGCCGGGGTGCCGGACTGCTGAGGTCGCCCTGTCCAGGCCCTCGGGAATGGGGCGACCCTTCCGTTATCTGTCTCACTAGTTGGAATGTAACCAACAGGACGGTGATTCCGTCATCTCTCCGTGATTGGCGTTATCGCTGTGATATCTGGTGGTTTACTGGGAAGGTGGGATGTCTGATGCCGGAAATCGGCGGGATGCCTGACCTTCAGACTGTTCCCCTCGTCTTCCGGGCTCTAGTACCGTGTTCGCTGCACCGACCTCGACCGAAAGGATGCCGCAGCCATGACCATCGCGGTCCGCCGAAGCGGCTTCACCATTCCCCTGTCCCTTGTCGTTCTCACCTCGACCGCCATGCTTCTGGCCGGTTGTCAGTCCGGTGGTGCCTCCAATGCCAATCAGCAGGGCACCACGGGTTCATCGTCATCTGCGAAGGCGCAGTCGACGGCCAGTGCCAAGGCGACCTCCGGCCAGAAGTCGGGGCACGCCTCTCCTCGCATCCCCAGTCCTACTGGTAAGGGGGCCGCTGACTCCTCCGCATCGCAGCCCTCCGGCTCTCAGTCGCGTCCCGCCAGCCCGCGGGCCAGTGAGCCTCGTCCCGCCGCCAGCGGAAACGGCGCCCCCAAGGCGTTGGCCTCCGGCAATACGGACGCTCCGGGCCGGCAGAACGGTGGTGCCTCCAAGGCCCCCCAGAGTCAGGGGAAGGCCGACGACGGCGGCAAGAACTACGCCGGAGCCACTCAGGCGCCGCGATCCGCGACCCCTGAGGCTCAGCAGAAGCCCTCGGATCAGACGCAGGCTGAGAAGCAGGCCAAGAAGCCGGCCGACACCCAGGCCGACAAGCCGGCAGACAAGCCCGCTGATGCCCAGGCCGACAAGCCTGCTGACAAGCAGGCCGACAAGGGGGCTGACAAGCCCGCTGATGCCCAGGCTGACAAGCCGGCAGACAAGCCCGCCGATGCCCAGGCGCCCGCTGAGCCGGCCGCCCCCGCTGACGAGCAGCCCGGCCAGGCCACGTCCTTCGTCCCGGACAACCTCGTCTCGGAGAAGACCGCCATGATTGTGTCGCCGTCGGGCAACATCGGCTGTGACCTGTCGGCCCACTACGCAGGCTGTGGCGTGCTGTCCTACCGCTCCAACGGCACCTACGGCAAGGATGAGGCGGGCTCGCCGAAGTGGTGGTTCGACCTCAGCTCCGGGGGAACTCCGCAGCTCGCCGGCCGCAGTGAGGGTGCCTTCTCTCTCGACGAGGCCTTCCGCGGTGGCGGCTCCTCGCCCCAGGTGGTGGAGTACGGCCAGTCCGTCACCTTCGGCTCCTGGGTGTGCAGCTCCGAGGAGACCGGCATGACCTGCCGCAACACCGAGACCGGTCACGGCGTCTTCCTCAGCTCTGGGCGCTACGAGACCTTCTGAGTCGAACCCGAGACATCCTCGGAACACCTGCGTTCGCCCCGGTGACCTGTCGCCGGGGCGAACCTGGTTCATGCGGGCTGCAGCGGACCGGTGAGGTAGTGCTGGATCGTCGGTCCGACGACCTCCTCGAGGTGGTCGATGCTTGCGCCGGCGATGGGCTCCAGGCGCAGTACATAGCGGGTCATGGCCAACCCCACCAGCTGGGAACCGATCAGGGCGGCCCGTTCGCGTGCCGAGGCGATGGACAGGCCCGAGTGTTCGAGAGCCTCGGCCATTGGGGTCGCGATCTGCTCGGTGGCGTAGTTCTGGATCGCCTCGGGACTGCGGATATCGGCGGCCATCCACTGCAACAGGGTGCGGAAGGTCGCGCCGTCGTCGGCATCGTCCCAGGCCGTCAGAGACAGACGTACTAGGCGGGGGCCGGCTGAGAGGAGATCCCCGTTGATGGCGGTGGCGATCTCCTGGCTCGCCCGCGTGCGCAGATTGACCGCGGCGCCGAACAGGTCCCCCTTGGAGCCGAAGTAATAGGACACGAGTGCCGGGTCCACGCCGGCTGTACGGGCCACTGCCCGAATGGTGGTGCCCTCATAGCCTCGGGTCAGGAAGGACTCGCGCGCGGCGGTCAGAATCGCTTCCTGGGTGGAGGTCGGTCGGCCACCGCCGTCGCCGGGGCGACGTCTAGGGCCTCGACGGCGCGCACTCCCAGGGCGGGGCTCAGGGGGCTCGTCGTCGAGCGGGGCGCCGGGCTGCGGTGCACGAAGAACATCACTGGTCACTCCAGGAGGTTACGGGCGCCTCGGCTGCACGTGACGGCCGCTGCCGGACCGACTCGAGTAGTTCCGGAAGAACGCGGCGCTTGAGCGGGGTCAGTGATCCCAGGAGAGGGTGACAGCCGCCCTCATTTTAGGGAAGGCTATCGACGCGATATTCAATATCGTGACGGCATCCGGAGTACGCCACGGATACCCGGGGTGGCGGTTCCTGAGGGTGTGGGCCTACTTCTTGGAGTTCTTGGCCGAGCCCTTGACCTGCGACTTGTCCCCCTGGGTGACGACGCAGGTGATCTTGCGGTCGCCCTGGGCCCAGGTGCCCTCACCGGGCGTGAGGTACTCGACCTGATAGCTGGTCTTGCCGGACTCGATTCCGACGTACTTGGTGAAGTCCTCACCCAGGCAGAATCCCTGGCCCAGGGAGGCGAGTGCTCCCTCTTCGGGGAGCTTCTTGATGTCGTCGCCGAAGGTGGTCTGGGCGATGACCTCGTAGGTGTGCGCCTTGGAGCAGTCGACGACGGTGACCTCGCCAATCGCGTTCTCCCCGCCGGAGTCCTTGCTCACGGTGTTGTAGCACTGCCCGACCTCGAGGTCCTTGGTGGCGGTGGTGGTGCCCGAGGAGAACAGGCTGCAGGAGGTCAGCCCCAGGGTGACAGCGGCGGCGACGGGAAGGGTGAGGAGCGTGGTCCGGGTGCGCATGGATCGAACCGTAACAGCCGGAATGGCCGGATTGTGCCGGTTTTCTGCAGGCTCCTGGTCGCGGCCGAAAAAGCGGCTGAAAAATCCGGGATAAGGACCGGGTGGCGACATGAGACGGAGAAACGGAGAGCCGCCACCCGGCCGGAGTGGGAGGCAGGACGGTATTCGCGAGGCGCTGGAAGGGAGAAGTGGGCCTTCTCCAGCGGTGGTACGCCCGTACGCGGCTGTCCTACTCGATGGGGACAGACTAGGAGTTCTTGATGGAATTATTCAATGGTGTGTTATCCCGGTTCTGGGCGAAGCAGGTCAACGAGTGGTCCCCCTGGTCCCAGGAGGACTGCGAGGGGGTCAGGGCCGCCGCCTGGTACTTCTTGGCCTTGGAGGGGGAGCCGACGTAGCTCTCCAGCACCGGGGCGCAGACGGCGGTGACCTCATCGGAGGTCGTCGCCTCAACGTAGGTGGAGGCTGTGGACCGCCCCGTTCCAGTCACCTCGTACTGATGGGGAGTGGCACAGTCGACGAGCGTCGCGCCCGTGGCCTGCGTGTCGCTGTGTCCGGTCCCGTTGACCATCTCGGAGATGCAGTTGCCGGTCTTGAGGTCCTGGATGTCCACGGTCGTGGCCCCGCCCTCCGCTGTGGCGCTGGAGGAGGCGGAGGCGTTGGCCTGAGGGGTGGCCGAGGAATCGCCGTCGGAGTCCCGGGCGTCCTTGCCCTGTGGGGAGTCTGTGGGAGTGGCCTTGACTGAGGAGGAGGGGTGGGTGGAGGGGGCGCTCACCGCCTCTTCGTCGCAGGCGCTGAGGCTCACGGCGAGGAGGAGTGCCGTCGGGAGGGCGATGAGGGATGAGGCGGTCGTGCGCATGGGGTCATCGTGGCAGGAGCGGGAGGCGGCGTCGATGGGGAGGAAACCTGATCGGGCGCCTGCTGCGGCTGCG
>ERZ773013.1750-NODE-1750-length-12511-cov-7.408879_pt1 | contig 12511 bp, 14 predicted proteins | sample MGYA00511670_ERZ773013 | MGnify/ENA primary metagenome ERZ773013 (study PRJEB29015, sample SAMEA2738120) | human oral metagenome | biome: human oral; feature: human-associated habitat; material: saliva | place: China | collected 2257 ...
ATGCTACACTTGTCATCGCGCTCCATCCTTCTTCGGAGTCTACATGTTGCGATGCAAGATTCTAGAGGATGGTCGCTTTTCTGTCTCTTTGAGCATCAGGCCACGGGCATCTGCCCACAGGAATTAGGATTGAACCGTTCTATAGTAGAGATAGAGTGCCGTTTCGCAGCTGGATACTTCAACGCTCAGCTGTATGGCATATTGGCCTTCAGCACGGACGATAAGGATGAAGCATCATTTCTACATGATTCAGGAAGAGTCTCTATCATTCTGCATTGCATCGGACTTGCATCGCTTCTCTTCGCGTTATCATCATCCCAATCCAGAATGTCCCAGCAGATTGGATGCAGTATGTGCGAGCTCTTTGCAATCAACTCGGGCAGGCCCGTCGCCGCCAATGCATATCTGAAAGAGTTTTTCGACCACAGCCATGACAACCCGCATGGCTGGGGCTTGACACGGAGAGAGTGCGGCAACGATATCCATGATCCCGAGGCTGAAGTGAAGCTGTAGCGCGAGCCTGTTGCTGCCTATGAGTCGGCGCTCCTGCCGAAGCTCCTGGCTCGCCCTATCGAGGCCTGCCGTCTCGAAGCGCATATCCGCTTCTCCACAGGCGGAGAGCAGTGCGCCGAGAACTGCCATCCCTTCCGAGACTCAGACATATCGGGCCGCGAATGGACGCTCATCCACAATGGCATCCTCTTCAACGAAGAGCTCCCTGCCGGCTATGACCGCCGCGAGCAGGGCGAGACGGACAGCGAGCGCACGATGCTCTTTCTGCTTGACGTCCTCGACGAAGCAGCCTTGCGTGCGGGAGGCGCGCTCGATTTCGAGGGAACCTTCAATGCCCTTGCAGGCGCTCTTTCGCAGATCCCCAACCTCAACCGCCTGAACCTCATCATGGATGACAGCTCCTATACTTACGTGCCCACGAATGCCTCCGAAGACACGCTGCACTTCCGCCAGCTAGCAGATGACGCTATCGTCTTCTCGACCAAGCCTCTTGGAGGAGAAGCGGAGAAGGCGCTCTGGAAGCCCGTGCCGAGGAACCGCCTCATCGCCTACCGCGATGGGCATCTCGCTCGCACATCCGTGCCTCACGGCTATACCTTCTGCGAAGCCATCCTCGATCTGCGCAGGAAGTTCGGCGATGCGTGGCCTGAGGTGCTTGCGTCGTAGATGCCGGGAAGCGCTCAATGCGTCGTGACGGCTGCCATCTGGATGTCATTGCCAGCCTCATCTTTTCCTATGCTCTCCCCATTCACGATGACCGTGTCCGCCATGGTCTCCGAGGGGAAGAAGAATGCCAGATCCGGAAGCCCATCGATGGTGATAGCATCAGCTGAATCAGGCTCGACCTCATCTGACGCAAGATGAATGACGCAGAAGTCATAGGCGACATCCTCTTCGCTCACCGGCAAAACAGATACGCTGCCGCTCAGCCTTGCTGCCACGCCTGAGACGACCTTGCTCGTGCCAGATATCGCAAGCACAAGGATAGTCGCAGCCAGAAGCAGCATTCCCCATTTCCAGATGCTTCGCCAGGGCAGATCTTTCCGTCTCAGAACCGGCAGGAACAATCTCATCAGCGGGATAGCGATGATGAGGCCAATTCCCAGAAGCACGGCTGCTTCCAAGATCATGAAGCCGTTCGCTTCAAGGCATTCCTGGCTGGCAAGCTGCATGGCATGGGTGGAAAGTTGCATGAAAACCTCCGCGTCGCGGCTGCCTGGATCCATCCGGGCACGACGATACCAAGGTATCTGAAATGATTGTATGCGCGGATTTCGCAATTCATCGCCTTGCGGCAACAGGCCTGACAATTTCATTGCACTCCTGCGCCCCCATCCAGCGCAAGCATGCTCTGACCTGAACCGTCTCTCTGCAGTCCCTCATGCCACACGCCGAAATGGGAATCAGCGTTTCTGAAATAGATAAGCGGGTTGCCTATCATAAGGTCAGATGCACAGAGCAGCGATTCAGCTGAGAGCAGCAAGGCACCTCGATTCATCGGAAGAAGGCATGAACTATCTGCATGGTACAAGAGTGCATGCATCCCTAGGGCTGCTTCAGCCAGAAGGCCGCAGGTGGAAAGATGGCACAGAAGACAGGAGCGTTCGATTCCCGAGATGTCCTATCCCTTATAGCCGCAATTCTCTCGGTCATCGTCTTCGCATGCTTCTGGCAGTTCAGGGAAGCCCATGCGAGCCTCCCCTACGCCCTCTATCAGTATATGGTCCGTCCCGTAGCGGCAATCTCCATTCCGTTCTTCATCTCAAGCCACTTCCGCATCATTAGGCTTCCCAGGAGGGCCCTGTTCATCCTGAAGGCAGTTTGCTGCGTGCTTGGTATCGCCTATATCCTCCTCGTAGCCATCCTGCTGAAAGCCGGCGGCGATACGCTTCTTGACCTCATCATGGCAGCGTATGCCTACATTCCGGTATATGTGCCCTATCTTGCAGCGGCTTCAGGCCTGATCCTGGGCGCAAGACAGAACATTCCCGATTAGGCATTGCAAATGCACAGAGCCATTACGCAAGCCCAGCATCGGGTACGTCATCCTTGCCTGCTGCTGACCTGCCAATGCCTGCCAGCAACTCTGTGCATGCAGGAGAGGCACTAGGAACGCAGAGCACGACTGTCATTCCTCCGACGAAGCTGTGCATGAGCTCCAATGCCATAGAGCCAGATGAGAGGGACCGTGCCGTATCGACGCCGTATGCCATGAGCACCAGAACCGGAGGCATGCCGGAGCCGTCAGCCAATATCAGAGAAATGAAAAGCGCCAGCTTCAGGACTTCAGCTGTCAACCATTTACGTCTGGATAGAGATCCATTCAGAGACAGCCGCCTATGCCGATTCCTGCAGCGACTTATCTAAGCGGTTAAAAGCCTGTTATCAGATTGAAGCCTCGCTTTAGATGTGCAATTTATGAAAGTAGCATGCATTCAGTACTGTTTAGCGCTTTCAAGGCTGGCTGAACTCCCGAGGAGGGATGCATGCCCCAAGAAGAGCGCACCGACAATAAGGAGGCTGTCAGCATGACCACTAACATCACGCGTCGCGATGCTCTCTCGCTGTTTGGAGGCGCTGCAGCTTTTGCAGCGCTGGGAGGACTCGCTGCATGCTCGGGCGCGAGCGGTGAGAAGAAGTACAAGATCGGCGTCCTTCAGCTCACGGAACATGACGCACTCGATGCAGCGAACGCTGGCTTTGTCCAGGCTCTGGATGATTCAGGCATCTCCTACACGATCGATCAGCAGAATGCCCAGAACGACCAGTCGGCCTGCCAGACCATTGCACAGAAGCTCGTGAACGACGGCGATGACCTTATCCTCGCAATCGCCACCCCTGCCGCCCAGGCTGTGGCAGGTGCCACGACCGAGATTCCCATCGTCGGCACGGCAATCACCGACTTCGCCGCCTCCGGACTCGTCGCCTCAAATGATGCTCCTGGCGGCAATGTGACGGGCACTTCCGACCTCACGCCGGTGGCAGAGCAGTTCGACCTTCTCATGCAGCTCCTTCCCAATGCCAAGACGGTCGGCGTACTCTACTGCACCGCCGAATCCAACTCCGACGTCCAGGTACAGATGGCAGAGGCGGCTGCGAAGGAGCGCAATCTCACCGTGACGCGCTACTCCGTATCGAACTCGAACGAGATACAGCAGGTCGTCGAATCCATGGTCGGCAAGGTCGATGCCTGCTATGCACCGACCGACAACACCATCGCTGCCGGCATGGCAACGGTCTCTATGGTTGCAAACGAGAACAAGCTTCCCGTCATCTGTGGCGAGAAGGGCATGGTCGACAACGGCGGCCTCGCCACCTACGGCATCGACTACAACAAGCTCGGCTACAAGGCTGGCGAGATGGCCGTCAAGATCCTGAAGGGCGAGTCCAAACCGGCAGACATGCCTATCGAGACGCTCGACGCCAGCGAGTGCACCCTCACCACAAATGAGGAGACGGCAAAGGCAGTCAGCATCGATCTCTCTGTTATCCAGTAAGGGATTGTGATACGGGCACGGTAGGTATTGGCCTACCCCATACATTCCCAATCGATTCGTGCCCGGCGACCATTGCCGAGCACGCTTTTGGAAAAGGAGGAAACTCAATGCTTCTAGCTCTATCCGGGGCCGTGTACCAGGGCATCCTCTGGGGCATCATGGTCCTGGGTGTCTTCATCACCTACAAGATGCTCGATATCGCAGACCTGACCGTCGACGGCAGCTTTGCACTTGGCGGCTGCGTTGCCGCCACCGCATCCGTCACCTTGGGCCTCGATCCTCTTGTCGCTATCCTTCTGGGCACCCTTGCCGGCGTCATCGCAGGAGCTGTCACCGGCCTTCTGCACACGCTCTTCGATATTCCTGCCATCCTCGCGGGAATCCTTACGCAGATTGCTCTCTGGTCTATCAACCTGCGCATCATGGGCAAGTCCAATGTGCCGCTCCTGAATGTCGATACGGTCTTCACGCGTCTTTCCTCGCTTCTGGGCGTCTCCCAGAGCGTTGCTTCCTTCATTGTCGGCATCATTGTCGCCGTACTCTGCATCGTCCTTCTGTACTGGTTCTTCGGCACAGAAATCGGCTCGGCGCTGCGTGCAACCGGCCAGAACGAGCATATGTGCCGCGCCCTCGGAATCGATGTCCGTGTGACGAAGCTCATTGCCCTCATGATTTCGAACGGCCTTGTCGGCCTTTCCGGCGCTTTTGTCTGCCAGAGCCAGAAGTACGCTGATATCAATATGGGCACGGGCGCCATCGTTATCGGTCTTGCCGCCATCGTTATCGGCGAGGTCCTGGGACGCCTCACCCCGGGCAAGCTCCAGGCATTCGGCAGCCGCCTGACCTCTGCTGTCGTCGGCTCTGTCGTCTATTTCCTGATCCGTGCAATCGTCCTCCAGATGGGCATGGATGCGAACGATATGAAGCTCTTCTCTGCCATCATCGTCGCCCTTGCCCTTGTCATTCCTGTCATCCTGGAGCGCAGGCAGCAGCGCCTTGCCTACAAGAAGGGAGGCGAGTGCTGATGCTCAAGCTCACGAATGTCACGAAGACCTTCAACAAAGGCACGGTGAACGAGAAGCCGGCTCTGCGCGGCGTGAACCTCGATCTTGCTGACGGCGACTTCGTCACCGTGATCGGCGGCAATGGCGCTGGCAAGTCGACGCTTCTGAATATCGTTGCAGGCGTCTTCCCGCCTGGCGGAGGCACGATCGAGCTCGACGGCAAGAATGTCTCGCGCCTGCCCGAATACAAGCGCGCAGCAGATCTGGGACGTGTCTTCCAGAACCCCATGCGCGGCACGGCTGCCGATATGCAGATCGACGAGAACCTGGCTCTCGCAGCACGGCGCGGACAGCACCGCGGACTCGCCTGGGGCATCACGAAGGAAGAGCGTGAAAGCTATGTCGACCGCCTGAAGGAGCTCGACCTTGGCCTCGAGACGCGTCTGACCTCGAAGGTGGGACTGCTTTCTGGCGGCCAGCGCCAGGCGCTGACGCTTCTCATGGCAGTGCTCAAGAAGCCGAAGCTTCTACTTCTCGACGAGCATACGGCTGCCCTCGACCCCAAGACAGCTGCCAAGGTCGTCTCGCTCACCCAGAAGCTCGTCGACGAGAATGGGCTTACCACCCTCATGGTCACGCACAACATGCACGATGCCATCAGGCTTGGCAACAGGCTCATCATGATGCATGACGGCCAGATCATCTACGACGTGCATGGCACGGAGAAGGCAAAGCTCAAGGTGGCAGACCTGCTGAAGAAGTTTGAGGAGGTCTCGGGCGGCGAGCTTGCAAACGACCGCATGCTCCTCTCGTAGAGGCATCTTCGCTTCCTGGAGCCATAAGGATCCCCTCTCGCATTCACTGAGTCGCGGGAGGGGATTTTTGATTGCTTGTCTTGAGACATCTCAGAGGCAGGAAGTCCAGGAGCGCAATGTTGCGCTGCAGCAGTGCCAGCTAGCTGTTCTGCTGCTGCGACTGCTCATACTCTTCCTGTTTCGCCGATCTCCAGAGCTGGTCGAGCTCTTCTGCAGAACACGCATCCAGGGGCTTGTCTGAAACCTTTGCCGCTCTCTCCATCGAAGCCCAGCGGCTGTGGAACTGTCGGTTCGCGAATGGCAGGGCAGCCTCTGCATCGATATGCTCCTTGCGTGCAACATTGACAAGAGAGAAGAGGATGTCGCCAACCTCTTCGAAGGCACGCTCGGAGCCGGATGGCTCTGTCTTAAACTCCCCCACTTCCTCATGGACCTTGTCCCAGACATCTGATGTGGTCTGCCAGTCGAAGCCGACCTTGGCAGTACGCTTCGAGATCTTCTGAGCCTGCATGAGAGCGGGAAGCGAGATGGGCACAGAGTCCAGAAGTCCCGGCTCCTCGCCCAACTTCTTGCCTTTCGAGATACGCTCTTCGCGCTTCACCTGATCCCAGATGTCTGGCACGTCTGCAACATCCGTTTGAGCCGGAACAGGTTTCTCCCCTTCTGGAGTGCCGAATACATGGGGATGGCGGCGAATCAGCTTGCGGTTGAGGTCCCGGCAGACGTCGTGGATATCGAAGGAGCCTTCGTCTGCCGCTATCTGTGCATGAAGCAGCACCTGCATGAGTACATCTCCGAGCTCCTCGCGCAGATTGGCATCATCTTGCTCATGAGTTGCGTCTACGGCTTCGTAGGCTTCCTCGATCATGTTCTTCGCTATGCTCTCATGCGTCTGGGCCTTGTCCCAAGGGCACCCGTCAGGTTACCTCAGGCGCCAGATAGTACGGACAAGCTCCTCGAACTCAGGCTGCGTTTCAGGCGAGCCTTCTCGTTCGTGGGTCAGTGCATCCACGCTGCTGCAGAGCACATCCAGCCTGTCCGCTTGAGCACCGGTGCTACCATTTCGATCTTTGCCCATGAGTCCGCCTTTCTTCCCGCCTCTGTCGTCATCATACGTCGGCTCTGGTTCCTGTCTGCCTGCATCAGCCACGATATTGCATAGCTCAGAGAGATGGAGCCGCATCTGCATGTCTGATTCTGCGCATCGTTTGCGCAGATGAAATGCAGGCTAGCGTATGATGTTCAGATGCAATTTCGATACGCTCATAAGGCAGGACGTATGGCAAACGATAATATCCGCATCTTCGACCTGCATTGCGATACGCTGGACAGTCTGTCCATGCACGGTATCAAGCCCTTCTCACAGCATCTTTCACCAGTCCGAGAAGGAGACGACCTGCTTCACAACGGCATGCAGCTCTCGCTCGAATGCATGTCCCAGGCTGGCAGCTGGTGCCAATGCTTTGCTGTCTGGGTGCCAGACGATCTCTCCCAGGCAGGAATGACGCCCCACGAGTTCTATGCCGAGGTCTCTGCATATTTCAGAAGCCAGCTCGAAGCGCATGCCAATAAAATCAGACAGATACACGATGCCAGGAAGATGGAAGATGCCTTTCCAGGAGGACGTGTTGCCGCGATGCTCACGGTCGAGAATGCCTCGCCGCTCGAAGACGGGCTTGCCGTCCTCGACGAGATGCATGCCGACGGCGTGAAGATGATTACGCTGACCTGGAATGGCCAGAACTGCATAGGCTCTGGCAACCTCACAGCAGAAGGCCTCACGGGCTATGGCATCAAGGCGCTACACCGCATGGAAGAGTTCCATATCGTGGCCGACGTCTCGCATCTGAACGATGCCAGCTTCAAGGATGTGGTCGCACATGCCGCAAGGCCCTTCGTGGCATCCCATTCCAACAGCCGTGCCATCTGCGAACATCCCCGCAACCTCACGGACTGGGAGTTCGAGGCCATCCGAGACCTTGGTGGCCTTGTCGGCATCAACTACTGCCGTTCTTTCATTGCGGACCGCTTCAACGAGGACAATGGTGCAGGCGATAGCCAGGCTGATGTCACATTCGACGAGCTGAGCTACCATATCGACCATTTCCTGGAGCTGGGCGGGGAGCGCATCATCGCGCTTGGCAGCGATTTCGATGGATCGGCTACGCCGTCCTGGCTCTCGGGTGCCTCCGACATACCCGCCTTCCACACCATGGTGGCCAAGCGCTTCGGAGAAGACATCGCAGAGGGCATGTTCTTCCGTACCGCTGCCGATTTCTTCGCACGCAACGAGGAGAGCTAGCTCGAACGGAGCAGCATGAACCGGCCTCATCCACATCCATCTCTGCGCTTGCTTGCCAATACGCCGCCGAGGAGCAGGCTGTCGATGCCCAAGCACGATGGAGCAGATACCTTTCACACACAGGACAGGATGCCGTCGGGCGATATGCCATCAATGGAATGGATCTGCTCGATACTTCGCGCCTACACTTATGCCAGTTGAGCGTATGGCACGCTCATTCATGCTGCTCGTCGAAAGGGGTTCTCATGAAGATTGCAATGGCAAATGATCATGCAGGAACAGACCTCAAGAATCAGATCAAGAAGTGGCTCGAGTCCGAAGGACATGAGGTGGTGGATTTCGGTACCTATGACCATGAGTCATGCGACCTCTCCGACTTCGTCCTTCCTGCCGCGCTCAGCGTCGCGAAGGGCGAATGCAACCGTGGCATCTTTGTCGACGGCGTCGGCTATGGATCTGCCATGATAGCGAACAAGGTACGTGGCATATTCGCCTGTGTCTGCCAGGATCCTGTCTGCGCCGAGCTGGCACGCCAGCACAACGATGCGAATGTTCTCTGCCTGGGCGGCAAGATCATCGGACCGGTGCTGGCAATGGCAATAGCGAAGACATGGATGGCAACTGAGCCGCTGACTGCCGAGAAGTATGTCCGCAGGCGTGACAAGGTAGCCAAGATCGACGAGGACTATACCAAACCTCTGGAATAGCAACTCTCCAGAAAGACGCTGATGTGAGAGAAGAAGCGGAGCTGATGATGGAGAGCAGGAGCGCTTATGTGCCAGGCGCGGCAGAATGCGCCTGCTTTAAAGGCCATGAAGAGGCTCTGCCTCTCTATGCAGCATTCATGCAGCAGACACAGGCAGCGCTTCCTGAGTTCGGCATCCGTGTCCAGAAGACCCAGATCACGCTCTGCAACCGGCATGTCTTCAGCTGCGTCTCGTTTCTCCGCGTTCGTCCAAAAGCGCTAATGCCCGCGTCATTCTTCACGCTGACATTCGGCCTCGAACATCCGCTCGAATCGGCGCGCATCGATGCGAAAGTCGAAGCATATCGAAACAGATGGACCCACCATGTAGTTCTGAACGATGCAGGACAGATCGACGAAGAGCTGCTTTCATAGCTGAGAGAGGCATACGATTTCGCTCAGCAGAAGAGGTAGGGGCTGCATCTTGCTTCGCTCTTCCCAGCTCAGCAAGGAAATCTCGCAGTGTGTCAGTCACTATTCGTTCAAAGAGAGACAGCGGCCGCGAAGGCGCCGCCGTCTCCTGTGTTCCTGTGTTAATCGTCCATATCGAGCAGAACCTTGATGTTATGGTAGGACTTCACCGCTGCATGCTCCATAGCGGTCGGGAACTCATCGAGCGGGAACTTTGCGGTGACAATCTCACGTATGGGCGTCCGTTCGTTCTCGATGTTGTCGATTACTTCGTGAATCACCGGCTCGGTATAGCCAGCAGAGCCGCAGACCTTCGCCTGTGCCATGAAGATCGATCCCGGCACCGGAACAGGGCCGCTATAGACCGAGACGACGGAGTACTTCGTGTCATGCGTGCAGAGATTGAGCGATTCGAGCAGAAGCTCCTGTGCACCTGCGCAGTCCACATAGAGCTGCACGTCAGGCCGCTTCGCTCCGACATTCGCGATGCCTGATGCCATGACCTTCTGGAGCGCAGCTCCGAGCTCTGGATATAGGTACTCCATATGCGTCGTGGTATCGACGTATTCTCCGCAGAGCTCGACAAACTTGTCGCAGAGGCTCTCTTCGCGGGTGTTGACGGCCTCGGCGCCGATCCTGCGGGCAATCTCGAGCTCCCATTCGTTCCTGTCTGCAACGATCACGTGCTTGATGCCGTGATTGATAAGGCCTGCAGCGGCACAGAAACCGATCGTGCCTGCTCCGAGCACGACGACGTTGTCTTCAGGTTTCGGATCGAGCGCGAGCGCTCCCTGCGTGCCGACAGCAAGCGGCTCGATCAGGGCAGCCGCATCGAGATCGATATCCTTCTTCAGGAGATAGAGATTGTAGTTAAGCTTTGCATCCTCGACGAGCACATACTCTGCGAAGGTGCCGCAGACGTCAGCCGCAAGCTTTCCGACCCTGCGTGCCTTGATGGGGTCGACCCAGACGATATCCCCCACATGGAAATCGCTGGAGGCATTCTTGCCCATCTCGGCAACCTCGTCTACCATCTCATGGCCTTCGATCATGCCCGAGAATACACCATACCTCAGGCCTCCATGGAGATAGGCACCCGTATCGGAGCCGCAAATTCCTGCACGGCGGACCTTCACGAGGATGTCTTTGTCCCCCACCTCCGGCACGGGCCTCTCTTCAAGAGCAACCTGCTTCACGTCGTAGTAGATGCCAGCCTTCATGCACTTCACCCGCTCTGTATCGATGGTTTGGCGGAACTGCTGTATCCGCTCTCACATCGATGCTAGAGAACCATATCGGCGGTGCTGCTATCCTTGAGACCCAATATTGCTCTGCTCCGCTGTCTCAGGCTGCAAAGGCTGGTGAGGGCGCGCTATGTGTGTCGCGCTTCGTGCTTGCCGCAGGCCGCCGTGCAGCTTGCACAGGTGGCTATGCCGCCGAGTGCCGTCTCTCGGAGCTCGAAGGGAAGCGAATGGCCTACACGGTTGAGCGCATCGACCGTCTCGTCGAAGAAGGCGATCGAGTGAACGCCGGCAAGTGCCAGCTCGGCAGAGACGAGCGCGTTTGCCGCAGCAGAGGCATTGCGCTTCTGGCACGGCTCCTCGACAAGACCTCCGACAGGATCACAGACGAGGCCCAGCATGTTCGTGAGCGCTATCGCAGCTGCAGCCAGGCATTGCTGGGGAGAACCTCCGAGAAGCTGCATCGCCGCGCTTGCCACTATGACAGAAGCGGTTCCGATTTCTGCCTGGCAGCCTCCTTCCGCTCCCGCAACCGTCGCATTGCGCGTTACGACATAGCCTATGGCAGCAGCATTGGCAAGCGCATCCCTGAGCTCCTCTGAAGAGAAATGGCTCGTCTCATCCAGAGCCGTAATGACGCCGGAAGATCCTGCCGTCGGCGCCGCCACGATGCAGCCCACCGAGGCATTCGTCTCGAGTACCGCCATCGCATAGGCAGCTGCCTTCGGGAAGACGCCTGAGAACACGCGGTGCTGGATATCGGAGCCTGTGCCAGCAACATCAGATCCGCAGAGCTGCATGAGAGCATGCGCCTCGCCCCCGATGAGGCCTCCCATCGTGTGCATGCCATGCTCCAAGGGCCCTTCAACCGAAGCCCTCATCACTTCGAGGACACGGTCGAGATAGCTATAGGTTCCAGCCATGCCCCGCCCCTGCATAGCAAGCAGCAGCTCTTCGCGGTCAAGAAATGCCTGTCCCAGGCTTTCGTTGTAGCTGTAAGCACGCGCAAGGATGGAGGTCCCGTCCTGATAGTCGAGCTTCGAGAAGAGCTCCTGAGCCTCTTCTGGCGTATAGCGCGGGGCGTCGTCCTGACCGCCCTCTGCAAGGGAAACTGCCGGAATGAAGCGGATGCGGAGCACCCTGGGGTCTGCCAGAAGCGCCTTCTGCACCTCGTCGGGAATCTCGCTGTCGACTTCGAAGACGTTGTAGGCGAGTCCTCCTTTTCTCTCGCAGAGGATCGTCGAGTTGCCGATGTTGACGCCGGCATCTCCCAGAGTCGAGGCAACGAATACCAAGACTCCTGGCATGTCCTGCTGATAGATGATATTCAGTTCCTGGAAGGCAAGGAAGCTACACAGGAGGAGTTTTTCCACACATTTAATACTCTGTATGAGAACAACAAGCAGATTGTAATATCCAGTGACAGGCCACCGAGCAACCTGCAGAAGCTCGATGAAAGGCTGACAACCAGATTCGGATTTGGAATAACTGCAGACGTTCAGCCAGCTGACTTTGAGACGAGAGTAGCAATACTCAAGAAGAAGATAGAGCTCGCTGACATAACCCTCGACAGAGATATTGAGGAGGTTTGCAACCTGATCGCAGAGAAGATAAAGTATAATATAAGGGAGCTTGAAGGAGCAATGAACCGTATGATCAGCTTCTCTGAGATTATGAACAACAAGATAGACCTTGATTTTGCCAAGATTGTCCTCAAGGACATCTACAGAGACACCGACAAGGCCATTGCTCCTGAGAGGATCAGGTCTTCCGTCGCTTCTCACTATGATATCAAGGTTTCAGACATAGATTCTAAACGCAGAACTGCTGAAATTGCTCTGGCTAGGCAGGTAGCTATGTACATCTGTCGCGAGAGCACAGACCTGTCGTTCTCAAAGATTGGTGAGATATTTGGTGGCAGGGATCACTCGACGGTTATGAGCAACTGCACCAAAATTCAGAATCTATATCAGGAAGACGAGC
>ERZ773013.1755-NODE-1755-length-12499-cov-23.716892_pt1 | contig 12499 bp, 10 predicted proteins | sample MGYA00511670_ERZ773013 | MGnify/ENA primary metagenome ERZ773013 (study PRJEB29015, sample SAMEA2738120) | human oral metagenome | biome: human oral; feature: human-associated habitat; material: saliva | place: China | collected 2257 ...
ATATTTCCGCCATGCAGTCGTGTTTCTTCGCCGCCAGCAAAATGCGTGCGATTTTGGGGTCGATGGGCAGGCGCGCCATTTGTTCGCCAAGTTTGGTCAGGCGGTATGTTTGTATGGTTTTATCTTGCATAATAAATAAACTGGTATATATACCTGAAATATTTATCAATCAATTTGTATATATTATTATCATTAGTCAAGTAAACCTTTGCAACAATAATGATAAATATACATAAACTACTCTCGTTTTTTAAAAAACTAAATATTACCTAATGCATAGTTTACCTAGTTTACCCGATCCTACCTTATGTGTAGTTTGTAGATACTGAATTAAATCATCATGCTGTTTCTGAATATGCTTTTTTACCATCTTATATTTTTTATCAAATTGAGAAGCATGGTTTAATAGACCAATCAGATGATTAGTTAATTGTCTTAAAGTATCTTCTTCCATTTTGGATTTACCATTTTTTATTTCAGCATAAATTTGATTAAATTCTGCTAATTTATTATGTAACTTTAAATAAAATCGATTAGGAGGAATAGGACTGTCACCAACTCTATTAATAATCAAACCTGTAATTTCTTTATGAGAATTAGCCTGATATAGGCGTGTTTTCTTTTTATTCATGGCATGGCCATGCTCTGACATTATTTGTGCGACTTGTTGACGAAAACCAGCAGGGATTTTTGCACCCGAAAATGTAATATCGTCAACATAAACTGTCATTACCAAATGATGTTCTTGAGCAAGTTGGTTTAACTGCTCAAACATATCTGAATTTGCCCAAAAGGCTAGAATCATACTAAGCTGGCTACCAGTTGGTAACTTTCCTTCTAGTGTACATAATTCTGCTAAAATATTAGCAACCTTATGGCTACATTGCATTTTATTTCTAAAAAACTTAAAAACAATAGCTTGAGTTGTAGCCGAATAAAACTCCGAAATATCCGTTTTGAATGTTTCATAGTAAACCGAATGCACGCGAGCATTATCCACGTAAGATAAACCTTTTACGCTAGAATAAAGATACCTAGGCTTTTTTATACGCACCAAGAATTGAGCTAAACGAGAATGAAGCCCTTTTAATTCATAACAGGGTGTATGACATACTCTCCCTTTTGTCTCAATCGTATTATAATAAATGGTCTTATTATCAAGAATAAAGAATATATCATCTGTTGTATCTAGAATCACAGATAATGCTTTTTCATACCGAATCTTAAATAGAGGGCTATTAAACCATTCGTATGATTTGGACTGGCTTAATTTTGGTTTGAACAAACGCTCTGTCGTATTTACAGGTATTTTTAATTTTACCAATTGGTAACATCCCTTCTAATGTCATAATTCTGCTAAAAGATTAGCCAATTTATGACTACATTGCATTATATTTTCAAGAAATTAAAAAAAAAAACGATAGTTTGAGTTATGAACTAATACAACTGTAAATCCTTCTGTCTCAATCCTATTATAACAAATCCCTTTATTATTAATAATTGAGAAAATCCTATTTATTGCACACAAAAATCAAAGAATTCTTTTTCATATTAAATCTTAAATAAGTGAACCATTAAACCATTCGTATGCTTTAGAATGACTTAATTTTAGTCTGAACAAATCCTCTTCTTACCTATATATAATGGTTCACAGTTTAAACTGATATCAAACATAATACCCGTAAAAAAGGCAGCCTGAACGGCTGCCGCTCTGGAAAAGCGTCCTTCTCCAGCGTGGGAAATACCTAACAATTTTCAATTGCCCAAACCTAATGTATTTACAGCTCTATTCATCAATAGTGGATTAAGCGCTATCTCCAACAATGATTTCTCACCAAATAGAACCAATAAAAGTTTGAATATTTCCCTATTCCTAATTTTACAAAAACAATGACGGAGCGAAGCGACAGATAAGATACATGCCTTTCTATTAGGGCAATAGCCCCAAGCAAATATTTTGCTTAAAATATATTGTGAGACTTATTAATATACATCTCTTTCATTTTAGCTAAAATTTAAACTTATCGCAAGATAAATAATATAATTTGTCTTTATTAACCTTCACGCCACTTATTGCGGATAAACATATTCCGCCTTACCGTCGCGAATCTTCAAGCTGCCTGCATCGCCTGTAATCAGGTTGCCCGTTACCGAGCCTTCGCTACAACCTGAAACCGGCATATCGTAGCCCAGCGTATGAATCAGGAAAGTTGAAAGCTGCTGATGGAAGGCAATCTCGCAAGGCGCAAAAGCCTGGTTGGCAGCCTGTTGCACGGCCTTATCCGGGCTGTACAACACCAGCGGCACAAGATAGCTGTCGGGCTGCACCGTGCCTTGGTTGTAGGTATCTTGGCGCACATACTGGCCATGATCGGAGGTATAGGCAAACAGCCAGTTGCCGTCAGGCTGCTTTTGCAGCTGCTCGAATACGGTTTGAATCATTTGGTCGGTTTTGTGGATGGTGTTGTCGTACTTATCCACAATATTGGCTTCGCCGAATACTTTATCTTGCGGCTGCAACAATGCGCCGTATGGGACGTGCGAACCGCGTTGGTGCAACACAATAAAATGCTTGCCCTGCTGCAAATTGATTTTGTCGAACAGCGGCAGTAGCTTCTCATCGGGCATATTGTCGCCGTTGCCATAGCCAAGCTGCGTCGGCTGAATCAGATGATCTATCCATTTCTTACCGATTAAGTTCAAAATTGCCATCTCGTTTTCCGCCTGTGCGCTGTAAAAATACGTTTCATAGCCCTGCTCTTTAGCGAGGCGGAATATATTGGTATCGCCACTGCTGATTTGCTCGTAGCCGTTGGCATGCGGTATCGCATTGAAAAAGCTGGGCAGGGACACAGCCGTCATCAAAGCGGCGGAATAGCTTTGTTTCACAATCGGCTTAAAGTCAGCTTGCGACAGCTGGGTCAAAAACGGCGAAGTTTCGCGTCCGTAGCCAAACAATTTCAAATGCGCCGCGCTTTCGCTTTCGCCCATAATCAGGACGATATTTTGAACACTGCCCTGCCCGATTTTGCTTGGCGCTGGCTGTTTGAACACAGGAATCTTGCTTAAATCAAACAACTGATACGGCAACACGCGCCCGACAAAATAGCCGAAGCTGAAATAATTGGCTTTGATACGGCTGTATGTCGGTTTGGGCGAAATACCGTGTTCCTGCGTCGTACTGAAGGAGCGTCCAAAAATCAGCAACATCGCCGCAATAAACAAAATATCGGCGGCAAAATGCGTCTTACGGCGGAACTTAGCAAGGCTGCAAAACAACACAACTTCCAACACGCCCCACAACACAGGCAGCCACAACTTATCCAACATCGACGCACCCGCGCTGCCGACTTCGGTAACCTCTTTCAGCATCAGCCAATAATTAATGCCCGTCATCCAGCTTTGATAAACCGCGTAATGCACATTATTGGCAATAATGCTGAACGCAAAAAACACCGCAATCAACAAACGCGTCACCTTATAACGCGCAAACAGATAAAGCGCAGCAATCACAAATGTCAGCGCAAACGTTTCCGCCATTTTCGCCACCGGCAGGGTTTCAATCCCAAATACAAAGCGATAGGCAATTTCGCTGGCAGTCAATAAAGACGAATACAGAACAAGCGTAAAGAAAGATTTTTTCATCATTAATATTTCACAATAAAAATTTACCGATTGAGTTTTAAAACCCAATATTCCCTTTTCAATATTTTTTAGTTTCTCAATGATTTAGGCCGTCTGAAAATGAAACATGGCCTGCCATTTTATGAAGAAAGATTTTATTTTCAGATGGCCTCCACCGCACCTAATTCCAGCAATACCTGAAAACAGTCATTGATATACCGCGAGTCGGGCATTTCTAAAAATGGGAATGCTGCTAATAAAATACAGGGAATTTCAGGTCAATGGGCAGTCGTGCATTTTTCAGTATTCTCCTGGAAATACTGTAAACAACGCTACTAGTTTCTACACATTACCAAAATCAGTTACAATATTAACCAGATCAATAATATGCCTTTTATCAACAGTTAAAAGAAAATCTACTAATTTTTGTCTTGCCATTTTACATCCTAGAATTTTCATTAAAAAATATTTTTAAACTACTTCTATATTGGATTTAATGCTAATAACTTTATGTAAGTTTATTCTTAAATCAACGATATACATACCGTCTGACGACATTGGGTGTTCTAACGACTTAGACATCGCCCTTGCGCCGCGCCAATGGGGCATTGCGCCGAATCACCGTTTAAGATTTGAGCTGACCGCCGAAACCCCGCACGACCGCTGTCCCGCAACGGACAACGTGCCGAAAAACGACACCGAAGCCTGCCGCCTGACCCACGCCCAACAGGCGAACATCAAGGGCGCAACGTACCGCATTCTGCACGATGGCGGCACCCCGAGCAGCCTGAACCTGCCGCTGCTCTGGAACGAAAACCTGCGCCGCATCGAAACCGGCGACCAACCCGCCGCCGCCGACAGCCTGCTGCCGATGGACACCAATGTAACGCTGCCGTTGGTTTGGTAGGCAAGACTGAAGAAAGGTCGTCTGACAAAATACGGTTAAGCATTTTGAACGTCGGCGTTACCGACGGGCTCGAAGCGCCGAGAAATCCCGTAAAGGATTTCGAGTAAAAATCCGGTGTAAAACGAAAGGTCGTCTGAAAGCTCTTTCAGACGACCTTTTGCTATCAAAGTGCGGTCGGTTTTGGGAAAGTTTTTTCAAAATCCGCTCCGGCAAAATTCAAGATAATATCTTTTGTGATAAAATTTAAGCCCGTTTGAAACCTAAAAAATATTTTTGATTTATCACAATATTTTTAAAAATATTCAGTTTTACCGCCGACGGAGATTCAAGATAATGCAAGCAACCTTTCAAGATTTTCCACTGACTTTGCTCAACCCCAGCTTTGATTCCGATTTGATTGATGTGCTGACCGAATTGGAAAAACTGCGCACCCTGCGCCTTTCGGGCGATGTGCATCCGCATCTGTTTATGCAGTTAAAAACCATCTTCCATATGCTGGAAAGTATCGGCTCGGCAAGGATCGAGGGCAACCACACCACGCTGGCGGACTATGTGGAAAGTCAGCTTGACAGCGATTCGGCGCAGTCGGAGCAGTTGGAGGAAATCCGCAACATTGAAACCGCCATGCGCTACATTGAGGAAACCCTCGGCGAGGGCGACCCGATTAGCGAGCATTTTATTCGGGAGCTGCACAGCCTGACGGTAAACGGGCTGAAACGGGAAGGCGACAAAACCCCGGGGCAATACCGCAGCCACGCCGTTGCCATCGCCCAATCCGCCCACTTGCCGCCCGAGGCGTTTAAGGTGGCGGATTATATGCAAGAGCTGGTGGCGTTTATCAACCAGCCCGACAAGCCCAAATACGATTTGATGAAAATCGCACTGGCGCACCACCGTTTCGGCTGGATACACCCCTTTGGCAACGGTAACGGGCGAACCGTGCGGCTGCTGACTTATGCGCTCTTGGTCAAATACGGCTTTAACGTGCAGGCAGGCGGACGGGTACTCAACCCCACCGCCGTGTTTTGCAGCGACCGCAACCGTTATTACGAAATGTTGTCGCTTGCCGACGGCGGCACGGCGGCGGATTTGGAGGCATGGTGCACTTATGTGCTGTCGGGCATTTCGCGCGAACTGCAAAAAGTGGACAAATTGACCGACCGAGCCTTTTTAAACCAACAGATTTTGCTACCGGCGATTCAGTTTTCCCTGCAACGGGGGCATATTACCCATGACGAAGCAAAAATTTTGACCTTTGCCTGCCAGCAAGGCGAATTTAAAGCGGGCGATTTGCAAACCCTGTTTCCGCAAAGCAACAGCAACCGGCGCACCTATCAAATCAAAAAACTGACGGAACAAAAATTCATCATGCCGATAGAGCCGAACGCCCGTGTCTATACGCCCAATTTCGCCCAATCCTATTTGATTCGCGGCGTGATTGAAGCGTTGCGGAATAACGGGTTTATCGGTGGGTTGGAGTAGTTTCAAGTAGCCAAAAAAATCGGCTTAGAACATGAAAAGGCCGTCTGAAACGCCAGTTATCGTTTTTCAGACGACCTTTTACCATCAAAGTGCAGTGCGATATTACTCAAAATCCCTGTGGGGATTTTTCGCCCCTGCGGGGTTGTTGCAAGCGACGCTCAATATACCCAACCGCATTTTGTCAAAAATTTTAACGGCCTGAAAACGCTTGCTTCGAACGTTTATTTTTTGAACGGCGCATTTTGCTGTTTTCAGACGGCCTCCACCGCCCCCAACTCCAGCAACACCTGAAAACCGTCATTGATATACCGCGAATCGGGCATTTCTAAAAATGGGAATGCCGCTACGTCGCCCAAGTTCAGCGATGCCATGCGCAGGATGACGGCGGCAAGGTTGCTGCGGACGATTTCGGGATCGGTAAATTCAGGGCGGCTGTTGAAATCTTCTTCTGAAAACAATCGGATACATACGCCTGCAGAGACGCGGCCGCAACGGCCCGAGCGTTGGCGGGCGGCGGCTTGGGAGATTTTCTCGACATGAAGCTGCTCCACCTTTGCCCGTGCGGAATAGCGTTTAACGCGCGCGAGGCCGGTGTCGATGACGTATTTGATGCCCGGCACGGTGAGCGAGGTTTCGGCGACGTTGGTCGCCAGCACGATGCGGCGTTTTGCGCCTGAAGGGTGGAAGATTTTGTGCTGCTCGGCGTGCGACAGGCGTGCGAACAGGGGCAGGATTTCGTCGTTGCGGCGCAGCGTGGATTTGCGCAGGGCTTCGGCGGCTTCGCGGATTTCGCGTTCGCCCGGCAGGAACACCAAAATATCGCCTTCGCCGTAGCGCGCCAATTCGTCCGCCGCATCGACAATCGCGTCGGTCAGCTCTACATCCGCGTCGTCTTCGTCTTTGCTGGTCAGCGGGCGGTAGAGGATTTCGACGGGATAGGTGCGCCCGCTTACTTCCAGCACGGGCGCGCCGTTGAAGTGTTGGGAGAAGCGTTCCGCGTCTATGGTTGCCGAGGTGATGATGACTTTCAAATCAGGGCGGCGCGGCAGGAGCTGTTTCAAATAGCCCAAGAGGAAGTCGATATTCAGGCTGCGTTCGTGCGCTTCGTCGATGATAATCGTGTCGTAGGCGGCGAGATAACGGTCGGTCTGCGTTTCCGCCAGCAGGATGCCGTCGGTCATCAGCTTGACGCAGGCATCGCGCGAGGTGTGGTCGGTGAAGCGCACCTTATAGCCCACCGCGCTGCCGATTTCGGATTTCAATTCTTCGGCAATCCGCTCCGCTACTGAACGCGCGGCCAAACGGCGCGGCTGGGTATGCCCGATTAGCCCCGCCGCCCCGCGCCCGAGTTCCAGACAAATCTTGGGCAACTGCGTGGTTTTGCCCGAACCGGTTTCGCCGCAAATAATCGTTACCTGATTCTCGGCAATGGCTTTTTTGATTTCCTCGAGCTTTTCGTGAACGGGCAGGGTGTTGTCGAACTCGGGTTTGGGCAATGCGGCCAAACGCTTCAAAAAGATTTCGTGCGATTTTCGGTATTTTTCTTCGACTTTGGACAAGCCGCCGTATTTGTTGGGATTTTTAAAGGCAGATTGCAGGAAGTGGCGGTCTTTGGAGAGGGTTTGGGAGAAATCGGGGGATGGCATAGGAAATTGATTTAATTTAGAAAAATAAAGGTCGGATTGAATAAACACTTTATTATAAATAATAAAAGGAGAAAAAAGAAAACGGTTTTAGAAAAATTCTAAAACCGTTTTATCGATGGTATGGGAAATTGGACTCGAACCAAAACTGAGGCTAGCAATTTTATTTCAACTCCATCTAGGACAGGCAGCCATGCTCCCATAAAGAAAATCTAAAATTACATAGGTAGAGTAGCCATTATTGCAATTACCACACCTAATAAATCAAATGCTAGTGCAATAGCCATAGAGCCCTCACTTTCTTTTAATTTGTCAAATGTTACAATATTGTTTATAAGTTTGATCAAATAAAGAGCAGTGTATAAGACTGTTGCTATACTAATAATGGCAGCTAGCCCAACCCCACCTATATAATCTTAAAATTTCATCATGGTGATTGTATAGTATCTAGTTAAAAAACAATGATAATAATTGTAAAATAAGATAATTTTATGCGTAAATACTATCGGGGTACTAGGATATATTGATGAATATGGATTGTGGGAAGTAGTAAGTTTGAAGAAGGTACGATAGGGATGTAAAAATATGAGAAGTAAAGTGAAATTATTACAAAAGGTCGTCTGAAAACCGAAGTTGGTTTTCAGACGACCTTTTAGTTTATAGAGAACCCTGTTTACGCCTGCGCTATCGGGCTGTCTTCTTCCTGCCGCTCTTCTTCGTGTTCCGCGCTGTTGAGCAATTTCAGCAGCTTTTCGGTTTTTTCCGAATCTTCGCTGCGGAGGATTTTGGCGGTTTCGGTTTCGAGCAGGGCGGTGTTGCTGTGCAGGATGATGTTTTTGACGGGGAGCAGGTTGTTGGGGTTCATGGAGAAACGGCGCAGCCCCATGCCCAGCAGCATCCGCGTGTAGGTGGTGTCGCCTGCCATTTCGCCGCATATGGAGACGCTTTTTTCCATGCGGTTGGCGGTGCGGATGATGTGCTGGATGGTTTTCAACACGGCGGGATGGCCTGGCTGGTAGAGGTGGCTGACGCTGTCGTCGCCGCGGTCAACCGACAAGATGTATTGGATCAGGTCGTTGGTGCCGATGGAGATGAAGTCGGTCAGTTTCAGGATGCTGCCGACGGTCATGGCGGCGGACGGGATTTCAATCATGCAGCCGACGCTGACCGTGCCGAAGGTTTCGCCGCGTTCGGTGAGCTGGCGTTGGGCGGTGTCGAGGTGGATCAGGCATTGGCGCACTTCGGATAGGGAGGTAATCATCGGCCACATCATGCGCACGGGGCCGTGAACAGCGGCACGGAGGATGGCGCGCATTTGGGTGCGGAACATGACGGGTTCGGCGAGGCACAGGCGGATGCCGGTGAGTCCGAGCGCGGGGTTGAGGCTGCCGTTGGGGGTGGAATTTTGACCGAACCAGCGGGGATTTTTGTCCACGCCCAAATCGACGGTGCGGATGGTGATGCTTTTGCCTTTCATTTTTTTCACAATCGCGCTGTACACTTCGTACTGCTCGTCTTCGGTCGGCATGGTGTCGCGGTTGAGATAGAGGAATTCGCTGCGGAAGAGTCCGACGCCGTCTGCGCCGAAGTTGTGCAGGGCTTTGATGTCTTCGGCGGATTCGATGTTGGCGAGTAGCTCGATGTTGATGCCGTCGGCGGTGGTGGCGGCGGTTTTTTTGAGCTTGTTGAGTTCGCGCTTGTGGAGGCGGTATTCGCGGGCGAGGCGGCGGTATTCGTTGAGGACGACTTCGTCCGGATCGATGATGAGGACGCCGTTGATGCCGTCAACGATGACGGTTTCGTTTTCGGTAATGAGCCTGCGGGCGTTGTGCAGGCCGATGACGGAAGGGATGTCGAGGCTGCGGCCTAAGATGGCGGTGTGGCTGGTCGGGCCGCCGACATCGGTAACGAAGGCGGTGATGCGCTGCTCTTTAAAGAGGACGGTGTCGGCGGGCGAGAGGTCGTGGGCGATCAGGATGGTGTCTTCAAACAAGCCTTCGTTGAGGTTTAAGTCGTTGCTTTGCCCGACAAGGTTGTTGTGGATGCGGCGGACGACTTGCAGCATGTCTTGTTTGCGTTCGCGCAGGTAGTCGTCTTCGATGTTGTCGAACTGGGCGGCAAGCTTGTCGCTTTGCTGTTTCAACGCCCATTCGGCGTTGATTTTTTGTTCTTTTAAAATATCGACGGGTTCGCGCGAGAGGGTTACGTCGGTCAGCAGCATGAGGTGCAGCGAAATAAACGCGCCCAACTCGGTCGGGGCGTTTTCAGGAATCGCACTGCGCAGTTGTTCCAACTCTTTGCGCGTGGCTTTGATGGCGGTGTCGAAACGGGCGGCTTCGGCGTCGATGAGGTCGTCTGAAACGTCGTATTGCGGCACTTCCGCCGTCCCGCGCGTAATCAGGTGGGCTTGTCCGATGGCGATGCCTTTGCCCGCGGCGACACCGTGCAGCACGATACTCATTATTCGCCCTCGCCGAAGTAGTCGTTGATTAAGTCGGTCAATGCCTTCATAGCGGCGACTTCGTCCAAGCCGTCGGTTTCCAGCTCGATGATTGTGCCTTTGGCGGCGGCGAGCATCATTAAGCCCATGATGCTTTTGCCATTGACGCGGCTTCCGTTTTTCGTCACCCAGACTTCGCTTTGAAACTGAGACGCGGTTTGGGTGAATTTGCTGGAAGCGCGGGCGTGGAGTCCGAGTTTGTTGATGATTTCGATTTGTTGTTTTTGCATGTTCGGCTTTCGGGTGTGCGGGGTCGTCTGAAAACGTGTCGGTAGGCTTAGACGGCTTCGGCGTGCTGTTTGCACACCAAATCTTCCGGTTCGGCGGTGATGGCGAAAATGCCTTTGACGGCGGCTTCCCTGACCGTTTCAGTGAAGGCGGCGAGGTCTTCCGCCATGGGCGAGTATTGGGTCGCTTTAATCATCATCGGCGCGTTCAGTCCGGTCAGAATGGCGGATTTGCCCGCGCGAACCAGTCTGCGGGCGGCATTGCACGGCGTCGCGCCGAAGATGTCGGTCATAATCAATACGCCGTGGTTTTCAGGAAACTCTTGCAGCGCGGCGATGGCATTGTTGATAATGTCGTTTTGGTCTTCATCAGGCTCCACGCCGAGGATGCGGATGTTTTCCGGCATTCCCGTCGGGAAGAAATGATGGGTCAGGCTGCGGTAGGCTTCGCCTACTGCCTCGTGGGTAATGATTAAAAGGTTGATCATGATGTGTTCCCTGATGATTTTATTCGGCCGGTGTGGACGAAGGTATCGTCCGTTCACCCGCCACATAGCACGATATGGTGGCACAAAGGTCGTCTGAAAAGGTTTTCAGACGACCTTTTTTAATCTTGTCTCAGCCTTGGTTGAGCGCGTAAATCTCGCCCAAATTGCGCCAGCAGCCCGCCGCGTCCATACCGTAGCCGAAGACGTAGCGGTTGGGAACATCCAGCCCGACATAATCCGCTTTGGTCGGTTTTTCCTTGTCGATCAACTTGTTGGCAAACACAGCCGCACGGCAGCTTGCCGCGCCCATTTCCAAGAGCTTGGACTGAATCGCCGACATCGTGTGTCCCTCGTCCAAAATATCGTCCAACACGACCACATGACGGCCCCGAATCTGCTCTGGGTCGGGCATCCGTTTCCAGTTGAACGCTCCGCCCGCCAGCTTGTCGCCGTAACGGGAAACATGAACATAATCAAAGTCTAACGGAAAGCGCAACAGCGGCAGCAATTGCCCCGTAAACACCACCGCCCCACCCATCACAGGCAGCAGGAGCGGATATTTGTCCCCCAAGTCGCGCGTAATCTCGTCCGCCACTTTTTGCAGCGCGGCACGGCATTGGTCTTGGTCGAACAAAAGCTCGGCATTATCAAGCATGGCTTGGGTTTCAAGGCGTTTGGTTTCTAAATCGATCATGGTAAACGGGGAAATCAGTTGGAAAAAAGGAAATTATAAACCCAAAACGGGCTGAGGTCGTCTGAAAGCAGGCTTTAAAGTTGTAGAAGAATAGTTTGTTTTGCCGGAATCCGTATAAGCCTGCCAAATTTAGCCTAAGTCATAAAATCCTGTAATTTTCCACCAATCATTTAACTTTGGGAGTAAAATCCCAAAATATTAATTTGCATCATGATTTACGGCTTGGATGTCTCAACGTAAGTTTTAGATTTACAGTTTCAGACGACGTTGGGACGCTATTTTGTAATTTTCCAACAAAGCCGTATGCCATTTATCAACGGATTGACCGAAAGGACGCTTCACATGAGTAATGCAAAACGCGATGTAACCCGCATCAGCCACAACACCAAAATCGTCGCTACGTTGGGGCCGGGCAGCAACAATGTCCAGTTGTTGGAAGACATGATCCGTGTAGGCGGTCTGAATGTCGTCCGTTTCAACTTCAGCCACGGCACGCCTGAATTCCATCAGGAAAACGCCCGCATCGTGCGTGAAGCGGCAAAACGTGCCGGACAGGAAATCGCCATCCTCGCCGACTTGCAAGGTCCGAAAATCCGTGTCGGCAAAATCGCCGGCGGCAGCATCGAATTGAACAAAGGCGAAACGCTGGTTCTTGATGCCGCACTCGAAGGCGAAGGCACGCGTGACGCAGTCGGTTTGGACTACCGCGACCTGCCTAATGATGTCGTCGCGGGCGATGTTTTGTGGTTGGACGACGGTCTGCTGACTTTGACCGTGGAATCCGTTGAAGGCAGTAAGATTGTTACTAAGGTTGAAAACAGCCATGTGTTGAAAAGCAACAAAGGTATCAATAAACGCGGCGGCGGTTTGTCCGCAGGCGCGTTGACCGAGAAAGACTTCCGCGACCTGAAAACCGCGATTGCCATCGGTTGCG
>ERZ773013.1759-NODE-1759-length-12483-cov-7.767058_pt1 | contig 12483 bp, 12 predicted proteins | sample MGYA00511670_ERZ773013 | MGnify/ENA primary metagenome ERZ773013 (study PRJEB29015, sample SAMEA2738120) | human oral metagenome | biome: human oral; feature: human-associated habitat; material: saliva | place: China | collected 2257 ...
TCCGGGAGAAGGCGAGAATCTCAGCATCCACGGTCGCCAAGCTTGGCCGGGACGAGAACGTCACAACCGCAGTACTCGTGCGTATATGCGCAGCATTGAGCTGCTCCCTGGGAGACGTTGTGATGCTGGAGAGCACTGACCCCATCGAAGCAGATTAACGACACGCCATAGATTTCAAGGAATTGAGCAATTGACAAGTAATCAACTCACCCTAAGTGAACTGGAGCAATATCTGGCTTCGGCCGCTGATCTGCTTCGAGGTGCGATTGATCAGGCGGACTTCAAGGCCTACATCTTTCCGCTGATGTTTTTTAAGCGCCTCAATGACGTCCACCAAGAGGAGTACGAGTTCGCGTTGGCTCAGTCCGGCAGGGATGATGACTTCGCGCGTTTGCCGGAGAACTTTTCGTTCTCCATTCCCGAGCAGGCATCTTGGGAGTCGGTGCGTGCCACGACGAAGGATGTGGGGCAAGCCCTAGTCAGTGCATTCCGTCTGATTGAGGCAGAGAATCCTCGTCAGCTCGCGGGGATTTTCGGGAGTGCAGCATGGACCAACAAGGCTAAGCTCCCTGACTCGCGGCTACTTGATCTGCTCGAGCACTTCTCGACCAAAACTCTGTCGAACGCGAATGTTGCTCCTGATGTGTTCGGTCAGGCATACGAGTACTTGATTAAGCGTTTTGCTGACTTGTCCCGGAAGAAGGCTGGTGAGTATTACACCCCGCGTTCGGTAGTGCGGATGATGGTGGAAATCCTTGCCCCCCAACCCGGTGAGACCACGTATGACCCAGCATGTGGCACGGCGGGCATGCTCATCGAGGTGATTGCGCACGCCAAGGAACAGGGCCATGATCCACGCTTGCTCTGGGGTAAGCTCTATGGGCAGGAAAAGACCCTCACAACGGCATCTATTGCCCGCATGAACCTCCTGCTCCACGGAGTGCCGGAGTTCAACATCGTCCGTGAAGACACACTGCGTTCTCCAGAATTCCACGTGGGAGACCGCCTACAGCAGTTTGATAACGTGATTGCTAACCCACCATTCTCCCTGAAGTCGTGGGGGCGCGACGCGTGGGAGTCCGACCCGTGGGGGCGAAACCTCCTGGGCGGGACTCCACCGGCTGGATACGCGGACTGGGCATGGATTCAGCACATGGTTGCCTCCGCCAAGCCAGGCAGTGGAAAGGTTGCGGTAGTGGTGCCGCAAGGCGCTCTTTTTCGTGGCGATGTGAACTCGAAGTCTGGCGATAATGAAGCCACAATCCGTCGGGAGTTCATTGAACGTGACCTGATTGAGGCCGTTATCGAGATGGCACCAAACCTCTTCTACGGCACCGGCCTGGCACCCGCAATCCTCGTGCTGCGTACCCAGAAACAACCCGAGCGGGCTGGAAAAATCCTGTTCATTGATGGCTCTGAGTTGTTCACCAAGGGACACAACCAGAACTCACTGGACCGGGAACACGCCGATCAGCTGGTGCGTGCCTACCAGGCTTTCACCTCCCAAGACCACTTCGCGTGCGTTGCCAGCCTCGATGACGTGCGCACGCAGAACTACAACCTCACGGTTGCACGCTACGTGACCAAGGCAGAAAGCGAGTCCGAGACCACGTTGGAAGACGCCCTCACCCAACTCGCCGACACATGGAAGCAGGTCCAAGAATCCCGCGCGCGGCTGGAGGAAGAACTCTCCAAATGGGGCCTGAGCATGAGCGAGCTGTTGGAGGAGACGAAATGAGCAAGCGCATTACCCAACAGCAGCTTGAGTCCTACCTGTGGGGCGCGGCTGAACTTTTGCGTGGCCTGATCGATGCCGGTGACTACAAGCAGTACATCTTCCCGCTCGTGTTCCTCAAACGCATCAGCGATGTCTACGACGAAGAGCACGCCAAGGCACTTGCCGTGTACGGAGATGAAACCCTCGCTGATCTTCCCGAGAACCACCGCTTCTCTATCCCCGAGGGGGCGCACTGGAAGGACCTGCGAGCAACCACCACCAACATAGGAGCGACCGCCCGCGCCATCATGCGCAAAATCGAAGCCGCGAACCCTGCCACGCTTGCCGGAGTGTTCGGAGACGGCGACTGGGCCAACAAGGAGCTCCTGCCTGATGCCACCCTTGCAGACCTCATCGAGCACTTCTCCACGCGCACGCTCAGCCTGGAAAACCTGCCAGAAGACGAACTCGGGCAAGGCTACGAGTACCTGATTAAGAAGTTCGCTGACGATTCCGGGCACACCGCCCAAGAGTTCTACACCAACCGCACTCTCGTGCACCTCATGACGCAAATGCTTGAACCCCAGCCGGGCGAATCCTGCTACGACCCCACTGCAGGAACCGCAGGCATGCTGATCTCAACGGTGACAGAGCTCAGACGCCAGGGCAAAGAATGGCGCAACCTGAGCCTGTACGGACAAGAGCTCAACTACGGGACCAGCGCTATCGGCAAGATGAACATGTTCCTCCACGGCATTGAGGACGCCCATATCGCCCACGGTGACACGCTGAAAGCTCCAGCTTTCACCACCACCGACGGCAAGCTCCGGACCTTCGACATCGTGCTGGCCAACCCGCCGTACTCCATCAAGAACTGGGATCGCGACCTATTCGCCAATGACCCCTACGGCAGAAACATCTGGGGCACACCACCGCAAGGCCGAGCTGACTACGCCTTCTTCCAACACATCGCAGCCTCGCTCGACCCAAAGACAGGCAGGGCCGCAATCCTATTCCCGCACGGGGTGCTCTTCCGTCAAGAAGAAGCCACTATGCGCAAAGCAGCCATCGAATCAGACCTCATCGAGGCGATCATCGGACTTGGACCAGGCTTGTTCTACAACAGTCCCATGGAGGCCGTGGTCATCGTGCTGCGCGCCTCCAAACCCGCTGAGCGACAGAACAAGATCCTCTTCATCAACGCGGTAGAGGAATACGCCCGCATCAGCGCACAAAGCTTCCTACTGGCCGAACACCAGCAGAAGATCCTGCGCGCCTACCAGGCATTTCAGGATCAGCCAGGGTTTACTCGCGTGGCCACCCTGGACGACATTGCCGCGCTCGACTACACCTTGGCCATCCCTCGCTACGTCAGTCCAGCCGCAACTGGCAGTACAGGGAATGCGGATACAGATCCTGGCCTTGCCGAGGCACTCACTGCGTGGCGACGCGCCGCCGCCCAGACCGATGCTGCCTTCGCAGAACTCCTCGACACCCTCACCCAGGAGGTGAACAAATGACCTTCACCATTGACAGAAGCAACTGGACCCGCGTCAGGTTTGGTGACGTTGTACGAAAGTCCAAAGAAAAGGTTAATCCAACCCTAGGTGAGGTTGAGTACTACGTAGCTGGCGAACACATGGAGACAGACAATCTCCACATTGATAACAAAGGTATCATCGGCGATGGCTACCTTGGCCCAGCGTTCCATATGCGGTTTCATCCAGGCCAGGTGCTCTACGGGTCGCGACGAACATATCTACGAAAAGTCGCGTATGCAGACTTCGATGGTGTGTGCGCAAATACTACCTTTGTCCTCGAAACCGCCGACGACTCCAAATTGGCTGGGCGATTCCTGCCGTTTGTCATGCAGGCTGAGCCATTTCACGAGCACGCTATCGCCGTCTCCAAAGGGTCTACCAACCCCTACGTGAACTGGCCCGACATCGCGGCCTACGAGTTCCTGCTGCCACCCGTCGAAGAACAACATGGCATCGCCGACCTCCTCTGGCAATTTGAACAAACTCTAGAGAGTCTTTCGGAGGCGGAGCAGATAGTGTCAAGCTCAAGAGAAACTGCTTTTGAGTCCCTGATTAGAGAACTAGATGTTCCCCTGGTTGATCTGAGACAGCTCTTGAGCTATTCCACTGTCGGAGTCGTCGTCAAGCCAGCATCGTTATACACAGACTCTCAGGATGGTGTACCTGCATTAAGAGGCACAGATATTCGCCCAGGTGTGATAGACACGTCGCAGTGCGTACGATTTGATAGGGAAAAAGAGAAAGACGTCAGCAAATCACGGCTCCAGTTGGATGACGTGGTTGTTGTGAGATCTGGACGTCCCGGAGATGCTGCCCGGATTTCTGAAGAAAATGTAGGCATGAACTGCATCGATTTGTTGCTGCTTCGCCCCTCGTCCGCCCTCCTAGGTGAATTCCTGGAATTATGCCTCAACTCTACTTTCTGCCGCAAGCAGACGGCAATTCTCTCGGGCGGTAGCGCGCAGCAACATCTCAATCTTGGGAATATTAGGTCTTTCAAGATCCCCAATGTTTCTTTAAGCCAACAGAACTCCATGGTTGAATCGGTTGCGAGGTTTAAGAGCCTTCAAGCCATAGTTCATCAGGAAATCCTTGACACCCAAGGTCTAAAGAATTCTTTGATGTTGCAATTGCTTGGAGGCTCTGATGTTCACTGAGAATCCGACGGTGCGGGATTTCGTGTTTGACCACGTGGCCAGTCTCGATGTGCAGGGAATTGAGGGCGGCGACCTGCCGCGTGACTCGCACGAGGTGCTACTTGAAGGTCCTTTGCGTGCGGCGCTGATCCGCCTCAACCCCGAGATCGCCGCCCAGGAGTCACGCGCTGATGAGGTCATCACCGCACTCCGGCAAATCATTCTGGAAGTAGCGCATACTCCTCATCCGGTGGTGGCAAATGAGCAGTTCACCTCCTGGCTCACCGGCGATAAATCCATGCCCTTTGGTGAAAGTGGCGAGCACGTGCCCGTGCGGCTCATCGACTTCGACCACCCGCAGGACGACTCCTCAAACCAGTGGATGGTCTCGCGCGAGGTCACCTTCCGCCAGGGTAAAGAAACCAATCGTTTTGACGTGGTGATCTGGTGCAACGGGCTGCCGCTCGTCGTAGTCGAAACCAAGACCGCAGTGGGGCCGTCAAAGACCTGGCTTGATGGTGCCCAGCAGATTTACGATGAGTACGAGGTGGAAGCCTCCCAGTTCTTCGTGCCCAACGTGTTTAGCGTAGCCACAGACGGCAAAGAACTCCGCTACGGCTCAGTAGGGATGCCGATAGAAAAATGGGGGCCGTGGCGCGATGAAGACGAACCCTCCGACGCAGTACCTGGCCTAGCCAAGGTCGGCAAAGCCATCGACGGACTCCTACGGCCCGAGGTGATCCTCGACTTCCTGCGGTTCTTCTCCACCTTCGGCACCGACCGTCAACATCGGCGCATCAAGCTCATCGCCCGCTTCCAACAGGTCCAAGCCGCGAACAAGATCGTCGCCCGCGTACTGGAAGGCAAGAAGAAGCAGGGGCTGATTTGGCACTTCCAAGGCTCGGGTAAATCACTGCTGATGGTGTTCACTGCGCGGAAACTGCGCGCCCAGCCGCAGCTCAAATCGCCCACGGTGATGGTGGTGGTCGACCGCACCGACCTGGATGCACAAATCACCTCAACATTCCTAGCTGCAGACGTGGCCAATATGGTGCAGGTGGGCAGCAAAGCAGAACTCCAGGAACTCTTGGATGCAGGTAGCCGTAAGGTCATCATTACGATGATCCACAAGTTTGGTGACATCACCGAGGCTCTCGATGAGCGCGACAACATCATCGTGATGGTCGATGAAGCCCACCGCACCCAGGAAGGCGATCTGGGCCGTGCCATGCGCACCGCCCTACCCAACGCGTTTCTCTTCGGCCTCACCGGCACGCCCATCAACAAGCGCGAGCACAACACCTTCAAGTGGTTTGGAGACCCCAGCGACGAATCGGGCTACCTCTCCCGTTACAGTTTCCAAGACTCCCAGCGCGATGGGGCCACGCTACCGCTGAATTTTGAGCCGCGTCTGTCTGAGATGCACCTCGATGAGCACGCTATTGATATCGCTTTTGAGGAGCTGACTCGGGAAAACGAGCTCACCGAAACGGACCGCACGAAGCTATCCAAGCAGGCCTCCAGTATTGAGGTGCTCATCAAGGCCCCTGACCGTGTAGCCAAGGTTGCCGCCGACATCGCAGAGCACTTCCAGGCGCATGTCGCCCCGCAAGGCTTCAAGGCGCAGGTGGTGGTCTATGACAAAGAAATGTGCGTGGCCTACAAGCACGAATTGGATAAGTACCTGCCCGCTGAGGCCAGCACAGTGGTCATGAGCGCGGCACAAACAGACCCACCCGAGTGGCGCCAATGGACGCTTGATCGCAGCCAGATGGATCGCCTGCTCGAGCGGTTCAACAACCCGCACGATCCGCTCAAGATTGTCATCGTCACAGCCAAGCTCCTAACTGGCTTCGATGCCCCTATCTTGCAGGCCCAGTATCTTGATAAGCCCCTGCACGACCACACGTTGCTGCAAGCCATCACCCGCACCAACCGCGTTTATCCACCGAACAAGGCCTACGGGCTGGTAGTTGACTACCTGGGCGTATTTGATGACCTCGCCAATGCTCTGGCCTTCGATGACCAGTCCGTTCGGGACGTCATCAAGAATCTCGATGACCTGGTGGACCAATTCCCGCCGGCAATGCAGGCTGCTCTCGCATTCTTCCCTGGCGTGGACCGGACACAAGACGGATGGGAAGCACTTCAAGCCGCGCAGCAATCCCTCGGCAAAGACCGCAGAGATGCCTTCGCGAAGGCATACTCGCTGGTGCATCAGCTCTGGGAAGCACTCAGTCCGGCGCCATTCCTCGCGGACTATAAAGCGGATTACACCTGGTTGACGGCCGTCTATCAGTCGACACGACCTGCTGAGACTTCCAACCGTCTCCTCTGGCATGCGCTCGGCGGTAAAACCCTTGCCCTCATCCACGAGCACGTACAGGTAGACCTGCCGCGCAGAGACCTGGAAACCATCATCCTGGATGCTGACCTGGTGGAAGACCTCATGCTGGGTGGGCGCGGCAGCGTGGACCCAGAGGAACTTGCCAAGATCGTCTCCAAGCGCATTGCCAAACACGCGGGGGACCCCCTCTTCGTTGCCCTGGGCAAGCGGCTACAGGATCTGCGCAAGCGATACGCCGATGCGCAGCAGCACAGTCTGGATTTCCTGCGCGAGTTGCTCGAGCTGGGGCGAGACACCTTGCAGGCAGAGAAGGAAGCTGGCGAGGTTCCACGCGAGGAGCGCGGCAAGGCAGCGCTTACGGAGCTGTTCGAGACCGTGCGGAGCGAATCCACGCCAATCATCGTGGAGAAAGTCGTCGAGGAAATTGACAATGTGGTGCGCCAGGTGCGTTTTGACGGCTGGCAGGCAACCAGCGAGGGCGATCGGGAGGTACGCCGCCAACTGCGCTGGATTTTGGTCGTCAAGTTCAAGATCAAGTCCACCGACGTGTTTGAGAAAGCTCACGAATATATTCGCGAGTACTACTGATCAACCGGCCTATACCGGCTCTTCATAATTGAGGGTGTAGGTGTTGTGGGCGGGGTTGGGCGTGTCGTGGCCGGGTAGGGGTCGAGGTCTTCCGATGATGGGGGTTCCTACACCGTTCATCTGAAAGACCTCGACATGTCCGATACTACTTTTGATCGCCCTGATTTGAGCGCGTTCACGAGCTTGGATAACCTGGGCCTGGAAGTGGCCGGCTGGCGTGTTGAGTCAGACTGTGCAGTGTTGGCGTGGTGAATTGTCGGTGAGGATCGGTGGGGTCGACGCTGCGGGTGCCAGGGTATTTCTCGTGACACGGTGGTGAGGCGCTTGGCGCATGAGCCCTGCGGGTGGCGTCCCACGATCTTGCATGTGAGCGTGCGCCGCTGATGGTGCCCAGAGTGTGCTCATGTGAGGCGTCAAGATATGAGTCAAGCGGCCGATCCGCGTGCCAAGCTCTCGCGTGCGGCGGTGCGCTGGGCGTTGACGGGCGTGGTGGTCCACCATCTGACGGTGGCGCGCGTCGCCCAGGCCCTCGGAGTGTCCGGGAATACCGCTAACACTGCTGCCCTGGCCGAAGGGATGCGCCTGCCGATCAATGATCCAGCTCGGTTTGTAGGCGTGCGTGTCATTGGTGTGGATGAACACGTGTGGTGCCCCACCCCGTGTGGGGACGGGTATGTCACCGTCATCTTGGACGTAACTCCCGTGCGAGACCGTCGCGGTCCCTCCCGGCTCCTGGACATGGTCCCGGGCTGATCCAACCGGGTCTTCAAAACCTGGCTGGCCTCCCAGCCTGACACGTGGCGCGAGCGCATTGAGATCGCCGCGATGGATGGAATCACCGGGTTCAAATTCGCAGTCACTGAAGAGCTCTCCGGTGCAAGGGCGGTCATGGAGCCCTTCCATGTTGTACACCTCGCCGGGGATGCTCTCGATGAGTGCTGCAGACGCACCGGGCAAGAACTTCACCATAGGTGCGGGCGTGCCACGGATCCCCTGTACAAGGCCCGCAGAATGTTACACACGCGCTCATGCCCGCTCACGCCACGTCAGCAACACCATCTAGCCGACCTGTTCGCCAGCGATTGCCACGTCGCACTTGAAGTCACCTGGAGCGTCTGCCAGAACATCATCGACGCCTACCGTGATCCCAACAAAGTCAGCGGTAAGGCCCTGATGCAAGCCAAAATAGCCTGTCTTAGTGACGCGGGTGTCCCTAGCTCCCTCACGGAGATTGTCACACTGGGAAGAACGCTCAAACGCCGAGCCGGGGACATCCTGGCCTACTTCGATCATCCCCATGCCAGCATTGGCCCCACCGAAGCTATCAACGGCCGCCTCGAACACCTACGCGGCTCCGGCCTCGGAATCCGAAACCTCATCCGCTACATCGCCCGGGCATTCCTCGAACCCGATGGATTCAAAACTCAACTGCACCGCAATTTTGAAGAGCTTAATTCCTGTGAGTGCCGGACTAGGGGAAAAGCCCTTTCGGGGCGTCGGTCGCCGTTCCTGGCTTTGATCGACCATCGATTGCATCTGCCAGCAGACCTGTGAGGACAGTGTTAGAATTTTGTTAACGAAATTCCTGGCATGGTCGCAGGGGAGGTGAGCCACTGGTGGAACTGCCGGTTGTGGTCCATCCGCGCGTGAGTGCGCGACATCCTGAGATCGCCGATGAAGATGCGGTTCACGCCTGGGTGTATGCGGTCGAATGCGCCGAACGTGTGGACTCACCGTACTGGCCCGCGTACGCTGCGCTGGGATACGACAGGAACGGGAGGCTGCTCGAACTACTTGCCGCGCGTCAAGAAGACGGCAGCATTCTCATCTATCACGCGATGACTCCACCTTCAAAGAAAATGATGACAGAAATATTTGGACCTGAGAGGAGAGGGTAATGAGCAAGAAGCAAGAGGGGACCTACCGTCTCGCGGGAGGGATCACCGTTACTGACGCTGATCTTGACGCAGATGCTCAGCGCTTCGAAGCGGGCGAATGCGACGGATCGTGGAAGGTCCTGCCGGGTCGTCCGCAGCTCTTCGGCGAGGACACGATGCCGGTCGGCACGCGCCTGCCGGAATCCTTAGTTCGAGAGCTCGACGAGGCTGCCGGGGAACTCGGACAAACTCGCAGTGAGCTTGTGCGTCGTTTCATATCTGACGGCCTGCTGGCGCTGAAAGCATAAAAATTGCACAAAGCGGTGCGGATCTCCTGAAAGCAGTGCCCAGGAGATCCGCGCCGTCACCGCTGCTGCTCTCAGCGTGGAGCGCCCGATGCTCTCAGGCCTCGAGCCTGGTCAGCGTGCCGTGCGTGAGCTCGTAGATCGTGTCCACGTACGGCAGAATTGAGCGATCATGCGTCACCATGATGGCGCTCTTGTTCTTTGACTTCACTTCCTTGCAGATCAGCTGAGCGATCTCCTGACCGCGATCCGGGTCCAGGCTCGCGGTCGGCTCGTCGGCCAGGATCAGCTGCGGGTTGCCGATGAAGGCACGAGCGATAGCCGCCCGCTGCTTCTGGCCGCCCGACATTTGGCGCGGATACTTCGCGTAGGAGGCCTCGATTCCCAGGTCCTCCATGAGCGCACGAACCTCGGCCTGACGCGCGGCCTTGTTCTTCTCGCCCTTGATCTTGGCGACCAGCTCGAGCTGATCGCCGATGCGCATGTAGGGCAGGAGCTGGTGGTCCTGGAAGATGAAGCCGAGCAGTTCCAGGCGCTTGCGCGTCCACTGCTTCTGGCTCAGCTGGGTGAGGTCCTGACCGGCGATAGAGATACGCCCCTCGTCGGCGGACAGCAGCAGGCCAGCGATAGACAGGAGCGTCGACTTACCGGAACCAGAGGGACCCAGGATCGCGACGAACTCACCGGCGTCGACGCTCAGGCTCAGGCCATTCAGCACGTGGTGCGTCTGGTCGCCGTCGGCGTAGGACTTTCCGATCGAATCCAGTTCGATGATTGCCACTTTATTCTCCGTTTCCACCGATGACTTCGATGGGATCCACCTTCTTGATCTTGCGCAGCGACAGCGCGCCGCACAGGATCGATGTCACGACGAAGCTGATCGCGACGGTGACTGAGTCTGCAAGAGTCATGATGGAAGGGACAGTACTCGGCAGGAACGGCGCCATGGCAGCGGCGAGGCCGAGGCCGATCGCGACGCCGATGATCGAGATGATCGTCAGCTGGGAGATCTGAATGTAAGTGATGGTGCGCATCGGCATGCCGATCGCCTTCAGGACGCCGAACTGTCGCAGCTTTTGCAGGGTAAGGATGTAGAAGAAGACGCCCAGGACCGCGGACGAGGCCACGAGGAGCACCCACGTCATCAGCTTCAGCGTGAGGTTCTGGGCCTTGTAGCCGGGGATCTTGTCGATGACCTGCTGGCGGTCGGCGGTCATCAGATGGCTGGGGAGGGACCCCTGCGCAATCTCATCCGAGGTAACGACCGTCTGGGCCTGCCATTCGTAGTTCGGAACGGTCACCGTGCGCATAGCCGCAAAAGTCTGCGAGCTGACGAAACCGATGTCGCTGTATCCGTAGTTCGCCCTCTTGGCGAAGGCGACGACCGTGAGCTCCTGCTCCGAAATCTTATCGATCACCCGATCGCCGACGTGGATGCCCTCGTTCTCGAACGCGCTGTCGAGGATGATTTCATTCTCCTGAAGGTCGGAGATCGTCAGGTCGGAGTCGATGAGGGTCGGCTCGAGGGTATTGGATTCGTTGTGATCCGTCGCGAAGTATGTGATGTCCAGGGAGTTTGAGTCGTCGACCCGGGTGATGGTCGCACGCTGGATGACGAGGCTCGCGTAGTTGCGCATTCCCGCTGCTTCGAGGGCCTCGATGTCGTCAGAGGTGACCGACGAATAGGGGATGATGCCATCGGAGTCCGTCGATAGCACGTAGGTGAGGGGCCCGTAGTTCGCGATCTGCGCGGACACGGAGGCACCGAGGCCATTGGTGAGACCCGAGAGGAACACGACCATGAACATGAGCGTGGCAATCAGGAGCTCGATGAGAACGAACTTTTTTGGTTGATATTTAATTTCGTTCCACGCTATTTTCATGGCTTTGCTCCAATACGGGCGAAAGTGTGTCAGTTCGCCACCTTTTGTGCCCGAAAGCGGCTTGCAACTGTACCACGCGCGCTTTGACAGGCGCGCGGGGGAGAGGGGTGAAAGCGCGGGTCAGGAGCGGTTTCGTGACGCAGTCGTCGGAAAGGATCGCAACAATGATGTGCGCAAGAAAAACGCGGGCGGGGACCCGTCGGTCCCCACCCGCGCCTGCAAGCCGTGCGTCCCGCCGCTGCGGGAGGCTCGCTCTCAGTCGTTCATGAAATGACGCTCGTCCAGGATCTGCGCGCCGCCGCCCACCAGCGAGGGCAGGTGCTCGTTTGCGTGGTGGCCGCAGAAGTACAGCTGGCCACCCGAAGGCATCGTCGCACGAACCCAGGCGCGAGCGCCGCAGGCGTCGCAACGATTCGCCGCGCTAAGCTGCGGCTCGTCCAGTACGGGGCGTTCAAGAGTCTGTGCGTTCATGCTTCCATCACACACCATCACCCCGCCGCGCGCACCCCTGTTCACCCGGGGCGCAATCGAGAGTCCGCACGCCGACACCATGAAACGGGGGAGTGCCAACCCTCTCGAAGCAACCACCAACACGCCCCGAAAGCACGCCCACCAGCGCGATCTGGCCCCGGCCTCGTCAATCGTGGAAAGCATCCCAGAACCCGCGCCACGCGCACCGTTGGCCACAAACGAGCGTTGACCCACATATGATGCACATCGTGACTCCTACCGACGCATCCGACTACAACGCACGGCACCTCTCGGTCCTCGAGGGGCTCGAGGCCGTGCGCAAGCGCCCCGGCATGTACATCGGCTCGACCGACCACCGGGGCCTCATGCACTGCCTCTGGGAGATCATCGACAACGCGGTCGACGAGGCCCTGGAAGGTCACTGCGACACGATCGACGTGCGCCTGCACCCCGACCACTCCGCCTCCGTCGCCGACAACGGCCGAGGCATCCCCGTCGACATCGTGCCCGGCCAGGGCCTGACGGGCGTCGAGGTCGTCTACACCAAGCTCCACGCCGGCGGTAAGTTCGGCGGCGGCTCCTACGCGGCCTCGGGCGGCCTCCACGGCGTCGGCGCCT
>ERZ773013.1760-NODE-1760-length-12482-cov-4.559266_pt1 | contig 12482 bp, 6 predicted proteins | sample MGYA00511670_ERZ773013 | MGnify/ENA primary metagenome ERZ773013 (study PRJEB29015, sample SAMEA2738120) | human oral metagenome | biome: human oral; feature: human-associated habitat; material: saliva | place: China | collected 2257 ...
TACAAAAAGTGCGGTCAGTTTTTAAGAGGTTTTAAAACTCTTTGAAAATTGACCGCATTTTACACTTTAATGCTTTAAATTGCATACTATTTAAATTTTTAAATAGGCATAAATATATTATCTTCTATTATAATAGTTACTATCTTGCTTTACTTCTGCGCTTTTGCTTTCTAGATAGCACAAAAAGTGCATAGGCCAAATAATTATATGTAATTTAATCGATGCTTCAAGAGACCTATATAAAAGTCTACTATTTTCAAAAGGAATGATTTAACACACCTTTAATACTGCTAAATAATCTTGATAAAAACGATAATCTTCGGAATCATAACATACAAAATTAACTTTCTTTATAACATCATGGATTGACAAATAACTTATAACTGTTTTTATAGCTATCTCTGCTGCTAACTTTTTAGGAAATCCATACCTACCTGTTGATATATTAGGAAAAGAAATCTCACTAATACCATTCTTCTCAGCAAGCTCTAAGCATGAAAAATATGCCCTCTCTAATAATTTTTTTTCATCATGGTTGCCATCATTCCAAACAGGCCCAACAGTATGAATAACATAATTAGCAGGTAAATTTCCTGCTCTGGTAATCACAGCCTCACCAACTTTACACCCTCCCTGACGAGCTCTAATTTTCATACAATCATCTAAAATTTGCCTCCCCCCCTTCCTATGAATTAATCCATCAACTCCACCACCACCTAATAAAGATGTGTTGGCCGGATTAACTAATGCTTCAGTTTTAATTTCAGTAATATCTCCAAGGTATAAAAACAGATTTTCACTAATCATCATTAAATAAAACCTCCATAAATTCAAAGAAATCTTTTTCTGACACTTCATCAGGAGAAATCATTTTGTTATATATAATATCTATATCCCTATTTTCTAATTTATATATTTCCAATCCTACCCAATGACTACTCCAGAGCTCAATAGTTGCCGTTTTTTTATTTGAATATAAGTCAAATCTAGTTAAATAACCAAAATCTCCCTCTTTATCAAAATCAATTTGAACAACTCCAAAATTTTCTATCACCCTTGGATAAACAACATTTTCAAAGAAATTAAATATATCCATTACTTCTCCCCTAACACTCTTATATCATTAACATCTGGAGATAATATTCCACCTTTCTTTTGTAATAAGTTCTTTTGACTATTACTAGCATCATCATTTACCATTTTAAACCATCCATCCTTTCCTCCTTGTAAAAGACTAATTCTAGGAACATTAAACTCCACATAAACACTTCCTGGCTTTGCTGCTCCTTTATAATCATCAATCCCATTAAGAGAGATAAATGTTAAGCCGCCTCCTCCAGAAACAATTTTGCTTGATTCTTTCATTTTACTTAACTCATCAGTAGACATCCAACGACCAACCCTAATATGCTCAACTCCATTTATCAATGCTGTTTCACCTAATTTTAGGTCGGGATAATCTCCACTTCCTACATTAGCACGCTTATACCCATCCATCCCCGATGTCGGATAAGCTTTATTTTTTCCACTAATTAAGCTCTTAACGTTGCCAAATCCAACTTTTGCAGAACCTGCTACTGCCCCCAGACCTATTGCTGTACCAGCCTCCATCAAATTCAAACCAAATTTTGTTGTATCCGAAAGCTTGCTAAAACTTTCTGCATACTCACTTTCAACTAAATTAAATAATGCAGTACGATTCGCTGTATTTAAATCATTTGGATAATACACCGTCATACGACTAAAGAACCCTAAATTTCTCTCAAGCTCTTCAGCCCCTGTGTTCATTTCATGTAAATGTGCCGTTTCACAAGCCACATTACCATTACACGCTATGAGTTGCTGGCGGTTTTCCTCACTAATCCCTTTGTATTTCTCTAAAATCGGTTTTGTATCGCGCCCTTCTTTTTGTGCCTTGCTCAGTTCTCGAATGAAGTTCTGAACATCTGCAATACTTAGGTAATTATTTTCTACCGCCCTTTTAGCCGTTCCAGCCCCAGAAGTCGCGGCAAGGAAATTTCCCCCTAGTTCTGCTGTGGTGTCATTCGCTTTCGCTGTCAATGCCGCAGCCAATCCGCCTGCCAGTTGACTTAACGTGCTAATGTTTTCCTTCTCATTGGCCGTTAATTCACTAACAGGTTTTCCATAAGCTCTCGCGATGATTTCAGCAGTTGCTTCACCTGTCACCCCAGCCACTGCACCTGTTAACGGGTCTTTGCCTGTCACTTGGAACTCCACTGCAGAAAGCAGCGCATGTGCCATAAGGTTAGTCGCTTTGTCTTTTGCTGTATCGCCTGCTGTCATCTCGTGGATGGTTTTGTTGAGATAAGGTGAAGCCAGTGCAACAAGACTGCCTGCGGTATCGTTTTGTGCCGCCGCTTGTAATGCCGCTGTCACTGCACGAATCGCCATGCCTTTTTCACTACCAATGCCGTAAGAGCGGTCAATTTCACCTTGCGTTTTCGTGATTTCAGCTTGAACGTTTGTCAGTTGCTGCTTAATGGCGGCAAGCTGTTGTTCATTACCCGCTTGTCCCTTCAAGGCTTTTTCTTGCTCTTCCAGCTTAAACTTCTCAAGCCCTAGCTTGTTGATTTTCTCACGCTCTTCATAGGTGGCAATATTAATCGCGTTGTTGCTGATGTCGCCTATCACTTTCGCCATTTCTTGGCGCTCTTGCACTTTTTGTAAATCTTGCTTTTCAACACGTTGATTCGCATTTTTCGTATCCCGTGAAAGTGCGGTTAGATTTTTCGGGGTTTCGGTGTCTATCTGAATGTTGCCACTGATGGCTGATTTGGTTTGGCTATGTTCACTTTCATGACTATTGCCAAGCAAGCTCAACGCACTGCTAAGCGCCTGCATTGGATTCACACCACCACTGCCTGCACTAATGCTTGCACTTTCGGTTTTAATCTCACTTTTATTTTCAATATCTGTTGTCGCGATTGATTGGGTTTTAAAGCGGTTTTTACTTGCATCAGCATCACTTTCAATAATCGCACCATTTAATTGCGTGTGGTGATGAACGGTAACATCCATTCCATCCTCACCCACACGAATACCGGCTTGCTCTTTTACTTGAGCATAATCCACTTTCGCTTTACTGTATGATGCACTCACCGAAGCTCCGCCACCTGAACCATACGCTACCGAGCCACTTGCACTCGCACCCGTTTGTTTGGATTCGTATTTTTCCGTATCTTGATGGCTCGTGACAGTGAGATTTTGAATGTCCGCTTCCCAGCGTTTTGCTTTGAGATTCGCCGCATCAAGGTTTAAGCCGCCTTCCTCACTATTCGTGATGATTTTATCTGCAGTAAAATGACTATTTTGCCAACGTTCGCTATCTGAGTTCGACTTGCCCTTAGCCACATTCACCGAACCCTCAATACCAATTCCATAGCTATTACCATTGGTTCCAACAAAGACGCCTACACTTCCCCCTACAGATTTATTTTCTGTGCGTTGATGCTCTTCGTCTTTCACGCCTTTTATCTCAATCCCTTTTTTACCTGATAATGCCATCAATTTCGCATTCGCATCAACGCCCTCAAAACTGAGTTTTTCATCGCGCGCTTTTGCATTAAATGTCCCCGTATTCACGGTTGATTTTTGATGACTAATACTTTGGCTTTCGCTACTTTGAGTTTGTTTTTGGCTGCCATAACCAATACTAATTTTCACACTTGGGCTGGATGTCGTCCCAGTATTCTGCATATTACCAGCTCTTAAGGCATCTAAGGTTTCCGCTACCTTACTCACATTTTGAGCAGCCATAGCTGCCTCTTCTCCGGCTTTCATGGCATAAAGCGCTTGAAGTTTTGAATTGCTCACCTGCTTGGCTCGCTTCACACTGTTATAAGCCGCTTGTGCCATATCGGTCACAGGTGTACTCAAGGCAATCGTCACGCCTGATTGTTTATACTCATGCCCCTCTTTACTTTCAATAATATCTTTTCCCGCTTCTACCTTCACGCTTGCGCCTTCAATATCAATTCGATTCGTGCGTGGTGTAATCATATCCGTACCAAGAACATTTGTATGATTACCCGCGCTCACCGTGATATTGCCATTCATTGAACCTAGCGTGCTACGTGCATCTGATTGTGTCCAACCTTCCGTTTCATAATCGTGTTTTTCTGATTTGGAGCCAAAGGTAATGCCGATACCGCCGCCTGTGAATACCCCTGACGTTTTCTTGGTTTCCACGCGCTTATTTTTAAAATGATTGGTATCCGCTGCAATATCAACATCATGTCCAGCCTGAACATGGAGATTATCCTCCGCAATAGCCTGAATGCCTTTCGCCTTCACATCATGACCTGCTGAAAGCACCACGTCTTTACCACTTACCTGTGTGCCGACTTGAGTAACGGATTGTTGTTGGTCAAGACTGGTTTTGGTCACCTTCGCCACACTTCCGCTTTTCGTTTTGTGAAACTCTTCAAAATCACGGCTTTCTTTTGCACCATTCAGCACAAGGTCGTTTTCCGCGATAGCCATCAACTTCGCTTCACTATCCAGCTGTGCCCCTTCGGATAAAATATTTTTACCCGTTAGCAAGACATCACCTTTGCCTTTTACTCGGCTTACTACGGCTTCTTCCACTTTCTCATGACGGTAATGATTACCTTTCCCCATCTTTTCATCAAAGCCCACTGAAAGTGCGGTCAGATTCATGTTATTTTTGCTTTGAACAAGCGTATTGCCATTGCCGTCATTAACAATATCTGCACCTTTAGCATTCAGATTATTTGATAAAAGCTGTAATTGGCCATCTTCTCCTTTTACATGGAAAAGCGCTTTACGACCAAGCGTGGTTTCACTACGTTGGAAATGAGATAAGTCCACCTTTGTTGTCATCATGGTACTTTCGTGATTTAAATCACCGCCCACATCTACCAAGAGGGCACGCTCGGCTTCCACTTTACCGCCGATATTATCGAAGTTATTTGTGGTTTTAATGCCTACTTTATCACCCGTAATGGCACCTTCATTTAATAAACTTTCGGTATTTAATAAAGTGAGCTTACGGCCTGCAATGGTTCCGCTATTTGTTAAACGGTTACTCCGTAAATCAATCACATCCGCTGAAATCAATGCACCTTCGCCATTTAAGTCACCTTTCTGCGCCATTGCATAGACGCGAGGTGCCATCACTTTGACTTTTTTTCCGCTTGGTAGCATCACTACGCTAAGTTGGATGTGAAATTATAAGGTTTACTTAACATAAGCATCTTTGAAAATAAAAAATGCGGTCAATTTTAAGAGTTTTAAAAACTCTTTAAAAATTGACCGCACTTTCAACTTAAAACTCTAAGCGCTGTGTTAAGCCTTCTTCGGGTTCTTGACTTCGGAAAATCAGCCATAACCTCAGTACATCAATCATAATTCCACGCGGTAAAGTAAGATAAAGTGATTCCTCTTCTTGGGCAAAAAGGAAATAAAAATTCACTTGATCGTTCATCACCTCAACACCCCAAGAATTGGAAGAAATATCCACTTCTTGAATAGCCTCATCTGTCAAAATTGACAATGAATGATCTAAAAAAGAGAAATAATTTGGTCCTCCCATTGGATCATTCAAATAACCGGTTAATGGATTTAGTTGATGATTTTCCTCTAAATGGCAAGTTGGAATAATTTGCCCTTTATGCTGAATATACGTAAAAATAAGTTTCATCTTCACTCCTGCTCAGTACTTGGAAAAGCCGTGACGACAGGATAGGTATAACCTTCTACACGTACGCCTGAATTTGAAATGCCAACCCACATACCTTCAGCTTTACGAATAGAATCTAAATCATCTACTTGATTCATATAAGCAGAATTAATTTCAACTTTAATACGATCTGCCGTCCACGTTTGGGGAAACATTAAAGTCTCGCCATTATTATTGGTCTTCGCAATATATTGATTAGTTTCACTATCAAAGGCGGAAATCTGTGCTAAATATACGCCATTTGGATAAGTGTATAATATCCGTTCAACACGGATATTACCTAAGGCGGAATGACCACCGATCATGACTGTCATAAAAAACCTCTAATCTAAACTGAAAAATAAACTTCATTACTTATATTGGGTTCAGATAGTAAGAAGTCATACCAATTAGATAAAATGATCTTAAATTGGTCAAACTCAAGATAATCATCAGGATATTCTTCATCACCCCAATAAATTATTACTTTATCTAACGAGATTAGCGCACCTAAGGTTTGCCCCCACATATCATATTCAATAATTTCTTTTTTAGATATTTTATCAATCTCTTCAAGACCATTTTTAATCCATTTTTGTAAATGGCTTACACCTAATCCCTCATCATCAATTAAAAAATGAGTTATATTTAAATCTTCATTTATATTTAGAATAGAACAATGTGGTTCTAAAGATCCATCTTTCCACATATCTATCCAACTAAACTTAACATTTATCATATGCTACTTGTCTCCCATAACTGGATAAACTGTAGTTTTAGGTTCTTTGTATCCTTTTACTTCTACACCACTTGGTGTTACTCCTTTCCACATAGTTTTCCCCTTTTCTACAAACTCAACCCTATTTTTATACGCCATATCGACTTCATATTTAACTCTATTCGCTGACCAGTTATCAGGAAACATCGTTGATTTTTTAGTCAAAACTTCCTGATTTTTAGGATTAATATACTGAATTTCTGCTTCATATACTCCTTGTGAATTTGGTTTTCCCTTCGATTTAAAATTAATATTTCCATTGGCTATACTATGTCCACCAACCAATTTTCCTTTTTTATTAATCTCAACATTTAATATATGCCCATCAAAATCAATTGGCACAGTGACCTTATGAACATTTTTAGCTGCTTGTTGCTCATAAATGTAATGATTTTTTTGGCGATTAGAAATCCGTTCATTTAATCCTTTATTTCGATTCACTCCTAGATTTGCTACATCTTTCGAATAATCTTTATTCTCACTATGTACGCTTGTTGCCTTAGGTTTATTTGATTTTCCTCCCGACACGGCATTCTCTGCTTGGAAAAATCTCATCACCTTAACAGCCAAAGCAATATGTTTTTCCACATCACTCTTACTGTTTTCTATAGCCTCAAGCGTTTTACTATTTTCCGATTGAACAAGCATATCAACACGTGAACGTTGGTCTGCCGGGATTTTCGATAAGATACTACCTATCGCAATAGCCTGCTCTTCTGAAAAATCATTTGCAGCCATTAATAAGCTTGGTACCACTTGTCGGCATGCTGCATCACAATCGGCAAGCAATTTAGCTCGTTCCTTTTGGCTTAAATGTTCTAAATCACGGAGAACAACTTCAATATCTTCACCATTCAACAAACGTTGATAAGCACTATGAATATTGCCTTGAGTAAGTGCATTATTCTCCACCGCCCTTTTAGCCGTCTCTGCCCCAGCCGTCGCCGCAAGGAAATTACCCCCTAGTTCTGCTGTGGTGTCATTCGCTTTCGCTGTCAATGCCGCAGCCAATCCGCCTGCCAGTTGACTTAACGTGCTAATGTTTTCCTTCTCATTGGCCGTTAATTCACTAACAGGTTTTCCATAAGCTCTCGCGATGATTTCAGCAGTTGCTTCACCTGTCACCCCAGCCACTGCACCTGTTAACGGGTCTTTGCCTGTCACTTGGAACTCCACTGCAGAAAGCAGCGCATGTGCCATAAGGTTAGTCGCTTTGTCTTTTGCTGTATCGCCTGCTGTCATCTCGTGGATGGTTTTGTTGAGATAAGGTGAAGCCAGTGCAACAAGACTGCCTGCGGTATCGTTTTGTGCCGCCGCTTGTAATGCCGCTGTCACTGCACGAATCGCCATGCCTTTTTCACTACCAATGCCGTAAGAGCGGTCAATTTCACCTTGCGTTTTCGTGATTTCAGCTTGAACGTTTGTCAGTTGCTGCTTAATGGCGGCAAGCTGTTGTTCATTACCCGCTTGTCCCTTCAAGGCTTTTTCTTGCTCTTCCAGCTTAAACTTCTCAAGCCCTAGCTTGTTGATTTTCTCACGCTCTTCATAGGTGGCAATATTAATCGCGTTGTTGCTGATGTCGCCTATCACTTTCGCCATTTCTTGGCGCTCTTGCACTTTTTGTAAATCTTGCTTTTCAACACGTTGATTCGCATTTTTCGTATCCCGTGAAAGTGCGGTTAGATTTTTCGGGGTTTCGGTGTCTATCTGAATGTTGCCACTGATGGCTGATTTGGTTTGGCTATGTTCACTTTCATGACTATTGCCAAGCAAGCTCAACGCACTGCTAAGCGCCTGCATTGGATTCACACCACCACTGCCTGCACTAATGCTTGCACTTTCGGTTTTAATCTCACTTTTATTTTCAATATCTGTTGTCGCGATTGATTGGGTTTTAAAGCGGTTTTTACTTGCATCAGCATCACTTTCAATAATCGCACCATTTAATTGCGTGTGGTGATGAACGGTAACATCCATTCCATCCTCACCCACACGAATACCGGCTTGCTCTTTTACTTGAGCATAATCCACTTTCGCTTTACTGTATGATGCACTCACCGAAGCTCCGCCACCTGAACCATACGCTACCGAGCCACTTGCACTCGCACCCGTTTGTTTGGATTCGTATTTTTCCGTATCTTGATGGCTCGTGACAGTGAGATTTTGAATGTCCGCTTCCCAGCGTTTTGCTTTGAGATTCGCCGCATCAAGGTTTAAGCCGCCTTCCTCACTATTCGTGATGATTTTATCTGCAGTAAAATGACTATTTTGCCAACGTTCGCTATCTGAGTTCGACTTGCCCTTAGCCACATTCACCGAACCCTCAATACCAATTCCATAGCTATTACCATTGGTTCCAACAAAGACGCCTACACTTCCCCCTACAGATTTATTTTCTGTGCGTTGATGCTCTTCGTCTTTCACGCCTTTTATCTCAATCCCTTTTTTACCTGATAATGCCATCAATTTCGCATTCGCATCAACGCCCTCAAAACTGAGTTTTTCATCGCGCGCTTTTGCATTAAATGTCCCCGTATTCACGGTTGATTTTTGATGACTAATACTTTGGCTTTCGCTACTTTGAGTTTGTTTTTGGCTGCCATAACCAATACTAATTTTCACACTTGGGCTGGATGTCGTCCCAGTATTCTGCATATTACCAGCTCTTAAGGCATCTAAGGTTTCCGCTACCTTACTCACATTTTGAGCAGCCATAGCTGCCTCTTCTCCGGCTTTCATGGCATAAAGCGCTTGAAGTTTTGAATTGCTCACCTGCTTGGCTCGCTTCACACTGTTATAAGCCGCTTGTGCCATATCGGTCACAGGTGTACTCAAGGCAATCGTCACGCCTGATTGTTTATACTCATGCCCCTCTTTACTTTCAATAATATCTTTTCCCGCTTCTACCTTCACGCTTGCGCCTTCAATATCAATTCGATTCGTGCGTGGTGTAATCATATCCGTACCAAGAACATTTGTATGATTACCCGCGCTCACCGTGATATTGCCATTCATTGAACCTAGCGTGCTACGTGCATCTGATTGTGTCCAACCTTCCGTTTCATAATCGTGTTTTTCTGATTTGGAGCCAAAGGTAATGCCGATACCGCCGCCTGTGAATACCCCTGACGTTTTCTTGGTTTCCACGCGCTTATTTTTAAAATGATTGGTATCCGCTGCAATATCAACATCATGTCCAGCCTGAACATGGAGATTATCCTCCGCAATAGCCTGAATGCCTTTCGCCTTCACATCATGACCTGCTGAAAGCACCACGTCTTTACCACTTACCTGTGTGCCGACTTGAGTAACGGATTGTTGTTGGTCAAGACTGGTTTTGGTCACCTTCGCCACACTTCCGCTTTTCGTTTTGTGAAACTCTTCAAAATCACGGCTTTCTTTTGCACCATTCAGCACAAGGTCGTTTTCCGCGATAGCCATCAACTTCGCTTCACTATCCAGCTGTGCCCCTTCGGATAAAATATTTTTACCCGTTAGCAAGACATCACCTTTGCCTTTTACTCGGCTTACTACGGCTTCTTCCACTTTCTCATGACGGTAATGATTACCTTTCCCCATCTTTTCATCAAAGCCCACTGAAAGTGCGGTCAGATTCATGTTATTTTTGCTTTGAACAAGCGTATTGCCATTGCCGTCATTAACAATATCTGCACCTTTAGCATTCAGATTATTTGATAAAAGCTGTAATTGGCCATCTTCTCCTTTTACATGGAAAAGCGCTTTACGACCAAGCGTGGTTTCACTACGTTGGAAATGAGATAAGTCCACCTTTGTTGTCATCATGGTACTTTCGTGATTTAAATCACCGCCCACATCTACCAAGAGGGCACGCTCGGCTTCCACTTTACCGCCGATATTATCGAAGTTATTTGTGGTTTTAATGCCTACTTTATCACCCGTAATGGCACCTTCATTTAATAAACTTTCGGTATTTAATAAAGTGAGCTTACGGCCTGCAATGGTTCCGCTATTTGTTAAACGGTTACTCCGTAAATCAATCACATCCGCTGAAATCAATGCACCTTCGCCATTTAAGTCACCTTTCTGCGCCATTGCATAGACGCGAGGTGCCATCACTTTGACTTGTTTTCCGCTTGGTAGCGTTACTTCTTTTTCTTCAAACCAGACAATATCTGAAGTAAGTTGTGCGACCTGTGCGGGGCTTAAAGCCACACCAGGGGTTAAGTTAAAGCGTTTAGCAAAGGTGATACCATTATCCATTAAGCCCTTATATTGCGCTTCTAAATCTTGATAGCCCGTTAAGAACATACGTCCCGTCAACTGATTAACTTGATCTCGCACTAAACGTTGCTCGTAATAGCCATCACCTAAGCGCTTCAAGATATTTTGTGGATCACTACGAAGTGCGTTAAACATATAATCACTGCTCAACCACTTACGACGATCGGTAAACTGTGGATCAGTTTCAATTAATGGGCGATTCGTTGCCTCTGGATTTGTTCGATAAAGGCTAGAAGTAGGTAAGGAAACATCCGCACCAATCGTACGAATTTCACGCTGCCCAGCTTTTGCATTCGATTGATTCACACCATTGGCAACATTGATATTGTTAGCAAGTGCGATAGTTTCCATCGAAAGATTAGCTTTTTCCGCCTCTGGCTTAAAGGTACTATAAGATTCAGTTTTTACTTGATTGAGATCGAGTGGAGTAATTACTACTTTTTCATAATCATGTCGACCATCCCACTCTCGTTGATGATATCGTTTAAATCCGCCTCTCCAACGAGAGTAAGTCCACTCTTGATTACCCTTATCAACAACTTGAGTAATCCCCATTTCTGGTACATTGTTTACTTCTTCAGAAGGGTTATTAGGATTATAGATCTTTCCAGCTGCAATTATTTGGCTTCGGTTATTTTCCACATTTCCATTAAATTCAACATCACCTTGGCTCAAAATCTTACCAGGATGCGTTTCTTTTACCTTTGTTTCACTGGTAATACGTTCTTTTACATAAATATCCCAGAATCGATAAAATTCTTTACCTGAGAGCTTTTTATTGTGAGCCAAAATTGCAGCATCTAATTGCTCGAATGCTTTTTCATTTGCCTTAGCCCACTCGAAATATGGCTTCATTTGAGCAGAATATTCAACCAATTTAGACTCATAATCAGCAACAGCTTTCCGGTACTCTACCATTTTTGATTCATATTCTTTCATGAGACGATCATAATCATGACGATTACGCCATGTTCGTTTAGGCTGTTTAGGCTCTTCTGGTGCTTGCTTTAACGTTTCATCCAAGCCACTTAGATCGGGTAATGTTGGAGAAGTAGATGGAGGAGCAATATTAAATGCTGCCCATATAGGATCATTATTTAAATAAAGTGCTTGAGGTACAACAACACAGCCTGAACGGGTTTGCTCATTGCCGCATACTTCCTCATTTGGCATTGGTAAAATATGGCCTTCAATTTTGCCATCCGATGGTCGCGTTACCTTATTTTGATTTTTATAAACCACTTTGCCCGCTCGACTAAAGGATGCCCAACGAAGTTGATCAAAATTAATACGTTCAGAGCTCCCATCTTCAAGCAGATAATGTTCATCCACTTTTTCACGTTTGACTTCTTCTAGCCTTGTATCAATACGCGCATTTTTGTTTAAAGTTTCACGCATACCAAGGATAACGCCTCGCCCTTCAATCAAACTACCGCTATTTAATAATTTATCGCCTAAACCTTTTGATTGATTGTTTTCATCTAAAGTACGACCAAATACAACTTTCCCTTCAGAGGATAATGTACCGCCAATACCATTAAACGCCCATTTTTGGGTAAAGACTGTTTTACTGTTCTCAACTAAAGGCGCTGCAACATCTAGACGTGCTTTTGCCGCAACAACCGCTGATTTAATCGTTCCATCAGATTGTAATTCATCTGTATTCACTATTTTTTGACCAGCCTGTAAAGCAACATGACCACCATAAATACGACCAGTACCGATATTAGTTAATGTATC
>ERZ773013.1762-NODE-1762-length-12471-cov-3.832313_pt1 | contig 12471 bp, 12 predicted proteins | sample MGYA00511670_ERZ773013 | MGnify/ENA primary metagenome ERZ773013 (study PRJEB29015, sample SAMEA2738120) | human oral metagenome | biome: human oral; feature: human-associated habitat; material: saliva | place: China | collected 2257 ...
AGAGGGACTTTGGTCCCTCTCCCCGCCCCCGTTCCCGAGGATGCACTGCCCCTCTTGGAGTGCCCCGGGTTTCTGCAACGCTTCGCTTCATGCATTGGGCCTGCAGGCCGGATTGCCCGCAGGCCTACGATTCCGAGGCGTCGTCCGCCACGCCGATCCAGGCTACCAGCCCGTTAACCCACGGGACCGTCCAGTCCGCTGCGGGGGCACGTCGAGGCCCTGCGACTTCGCGGGGTAGATACCGTCCCAGCACTCACCCTTCGCCACGGTGAGCGCGGCGAGGCCCGTCCGCATCGGGGCAGGGCCTGAGACCGACGGCCAGGGGGCGCCGAAATCCTTGTCGAGGTTGGGGCGGAACCCGATGGCCTCGACAACGGAATGCCAATCCAGGGGAAGCGGACGCGTTGAAACGCGAAGAGGCACCGCGTGCGAACCCGAAAGCCTCTGCTGCCCATCCCGAAGTGCAGGCTTGACTAAACACAGCGCGCACAGCACTAGATGGGTGCGTTCCGAGGCAGGGGGGGCGGGCTGGACGCGGAGGCCGAGCCAATGCCCCCGGGCGGGCCCGCCCCGGGAAAAGGAATGCCGAGAGTTCTCGCAAAAGAGCCTCCACGCCCCTCCCTTGCGCGACGGGGCCTCTCCCGCGGGGCCCCGACCCTACCTCTGGAAGAGACGGAGGCGCAGACTCGAGGCAAGGGCGATGGCCCCTGCCGCAGCAGCTGCGATGACCCCCGCTGCCGGCGCCGACTCATCCCCGGTCTGAGGGAGGGTGGGCGCCGTCGGCTCGGCCTTGGCTGTCTCTTTCGCCGGCTCGTACTTGGCGGGCTCGGCCGACGCGGCCTTCTGCGTCACGGCTTCGGCGGGCGTCGTTTCCGTGCCGCCGAACGTGTTCTCGTCGACCGTCTGCGGGTCACCTGCGGCCCTGATCTCAATGTGCGAGCCGCCCGAGTTCTTGGTGCTGGAGGAGAGGGAGTCCACGGGTGCCATAGCTATGGCCGTCCCGTAGAACTCGCCGTTGTCGATCGCCCTTCCCTGGGCGCCGGCGGGCGTGACCGTCGCCGGCATGCCTACCCTCACGACCCCGGGGAGGGATGGGTTGCGGGAGTACGCCGTGATTGCGGGGTCCCCGTCGGCGACCACGTCCGAGTTCGTGATGGTGACGCTCGGGCTGCTGGTGACGTAGCTGTTCCCGTAGGCGCCGATGCCGCGGTTCCACCCGGGCGCCGCCCCCTCGGAGGACGCCGTGACGGAGGAGTTGTCGATGGTGACGCCCGCCTCCGTCCCGTCCACCGTGTCGGAGTATATGCCGTACGTCCCCGCCTCCTTGCCTTCCTTGCCGGGCGCGGGCGCGATGACGGTCTTGGCGTCGACCGTCGAGCCCTCGATGGCGACGGAGCCGTCGGCTGCCTCGATGGCTCCGGACTGGGCGTAGTTGTCCGTCGCGTTCTGGGTGGCGCTGACGGTGGTGTCCTTGATGCTCAGGTCCCCGTTCGCGGTCTTGATCGCCCCGACCGCGTGGTCGTTGTCCGCCGTTGCGTCCAGCGAGCCGGGCCCCGTGACGGTGAGGTCGCCGTCGGCGACCGCGATGGCGGGGGCGTCGTTGTTCGGGTTGCCGTCCTTGGAGGCCGCAGCGACGGTGTTCTTCCCGGTCGTCGTGATGGTGAGGTCGCCGAGGGCGCCGATCTTCCCCCCGTCGTAGTCGACGAGGGACATGCCGTCCTTGCCGTCCCACGACCAGGCGCCGCCCCTCGAGCCGGATCCGCTGGCGGCAGCGGTGTACTCGGTGTCCTGCACGCTCACCGACGTCGCGGCGTAGGCCGAGGCCGGGAGCGCGGCGCCGAGCGAGAGCGCGGCCGCGAGGCCAGTCGCGACGACCCTGCGTGCATGTGTTCGTGCTTGAATGTCGTTGTTCATCATGGAACCTTCCTAGATTGAAAGTGGGAGATATTTCGATCGATGTTGGTTGTTCTGCTGTGGTGCCGCCCCGGCCTTCGCGCCGTTTCGCTCCCGGTTGGGGCGGCAGTTGCTTCTTTGGCCGTCTGACTTCGGCCGGCCCTCGCGCCTTGCCGAACGCCTACCCTCTCAGATGGCGCGCATGGTCGATGGCATCGCGGTCCGACGACGAGGCCTTGCGGCGGGCGACGAGGCCGGCTGCGCCGGCAACGAGGGCCGCCGCAAGGAGCGCGATAGGCGCGACGGTGTCGTCGCCGGTCTTAGGGAGCAGGGACGGGGCCCCGCCGGACTTGCCCTGGGACGGGCTGCCGGGGGTGCCGGGAGTCTCGTCCTTTGTATTGGTCACCGTGAAGCCGGAGGCCGCGTCGCCCGATATCTCGGACGTGTAGCCCTCGACCGCATCCTCGGCGACGGTGTAGGAGATCTGATTGCCGTCCTTGAACTTGGGCAGCCCGTCGAAGGAGCCGGCCCAGCCGCCTGCCTTGTCGAGCGAGATGGTCTTGCCCGTGTCTGCGCCGTCCGCGAGCAGGCGGATGGTCACGGCGCCGCCCTCGCCGCCGATCCACTTCTTGGTTACGGGGACGGAGACGGTCTCGGGCTCGTGGGCGTTGGTCACCGTGAAACCGGAGGCCGCGTCGCCGGTGATCGCCGCCGTGTAGCCTGCGGGAACGCCCACTTCCTGGACGGCGTAGACGATGTCCTTGCCTCCGTCCTTCATGAACAGGCCGGTCCAGGTGTGGGTCCAGCCGTTGTCGGCGTCCAGGGTCGCGGGGTCGCCCGATGCCACGCCGTTGGCGTAGAGCTGCACCTTGACCGAGTCGGGGCGCATGCCGTCCTGGTCGTTGGCGTCCGCCCATGCCTTGCTCACCGTGATGGACGTCTTGCCCGGCGTGTAGGAGTTGGCGATGGACGTGCCGCTGATCGCCGTGGCGTAGTTCGCAACGGCGTCCTCGGTGACGGTGTACTTGATCTCGTGTCCGTCGTCCGCGCTGTACTTGGGCAGGCGGTCGAAGCTGTAGGCCCAGCCGTCGTCGGCGGTCACGGTCTTCTCAGCGACCTCGGTGCCGTCTGCCAGCAGGTTAACGTTGATGGATCTGGGGCGCACTCCGTCGCGGTCGTTGTCGTCATTCCACGTCTTGGTGCCGGAGACGTCGACCGTCTCGGTGTTCTTGTTCGTGATGGTGAAGCCGGAGGCCGCGTCGCCGGCAACGGACGTCGCGTACTTGGAGCCGTCGACGCCGGAGACCTCCGATTCGGTCACGGAGTACTTGATCTCGGAGCCGTCGTCCTTGTACTTGGCCAGGCCGGCGAATTCGCCCTTCCAGCCGTTGGCGTCGCTGAGCTTGAGCTCCTTGCCGGAGTCGCTGCCGTCTGCGAGTAGCTTGACGGTCACCTCGGAGCCCTCGGGGCCGACCCAGTCCTTCTTGACGGGGATGCTGACCGTCTCGGTGTTCTTGTTCGTGATGGTGAAGCCGGAGGCCGCGTCGCCGGCGACCTCGGCGGGGTAGTTGGCCAAGGAATCCTCGGAGACGGTGTAGGCGATCTCGTGGCCGTCTTCGGCGACCTTGCGGAGGCCGTCGAAGGAGCCCCTCCAGCCGCCGTCCTTGTCGAGCGTGATGGTCTTTCCGGTGTCATCGCCGTCGGCGAGCAGGTGCACGGTGACGGCGCCGCCCTCGGGGCCGGCCCACTTCTTGGCAACGGGGATGGATACGGTCTCGATCTTCCTGTCGGCGATGGTCACGGTCGCGGTCTTCGCGTCGTTGTTGAGGTCATCGGCGCTCACGTGCACGTCCACCGCCGCCGTGTAGCCCTCGGGCGGCGTGGTCTCGCGGACCGTGTACGCGTCGCGCAGGAGGCCGCCCAGGCTGCCCGTGCCGTCGGCTGCCGTGGTGATGGCGCCCACCTCGGCCCCGGTGGAGTCGCGCACGACCGAGAACACGGCGCCGGCGAGCGGGGCTCCCGACTCGTCGGTCTTCTTGATCGCGATGGAGTAGTTGTAGCCGTTGGCCTCGCCCGAGGCGGACTGCCACACGACGGTGTTGTCGTAGCTCTTGTCGACGGTGCCGTCGCTGCCGGTCAGGCCCACCGTGTTCTGGAACTTCTCCTGATTGACGGGGTCGTGGTTGGGCTTGACCTTGTAGCGGATGAAGAAGCCGTCGGTCCCGATGTCCCCCAGGTTGATGTGGAAGGAGGTCCTGTCGGAGTTGAACTCGACGGGGAACTGGCTGGTGACGTCTCGCTCTCCGTCCATGTAGTAGCCACCGGTGTCGGGGTCGATGCGCAGGGTGCCGCGCGTGATTTTGAAGCTGTCATCGACGTAGCTCATGCCGGCGCTCTTCAGGACGTCCGAGACCACCGCGTCGGAGATGTTCTCTCCCTTTCCGTTCACGCGGATCGTGTAGGAGATGGTCCCGTCGGCGGAGTCGGAGGCGTTGCCCCACTTGGTAATCACCTCGTTGGGGTTGTCCCCCGTCCACTTCTCGTAGTCGACCTCGCCGACGGGGACGACGGTCCCGTCGGCGTTCAGGTCGAACTGCTTCTTGCCGAAGTCGCCGATCGTCTCCCTGTTGGTGGTGACCGATGCCGTGATGCTGCCGGTGACGTCGGAGTGGTTCTCCACGTAGTCGGTGTAGGTGAGCGTCATGGTCCCGGCCTGCGCGTCGATGTGGGCGCGCGCCACCGCCGCGCCGTCGGAGGACTTCACGTCGAAGTCGTAGTCCGCGACGAACCTGAACCCTTCAGGCAGCTGGATCGTGCTGGTGTCGCCGGCGGAGAACCTCCCGTCGGGGAGGGAGAAGCCCATCGTCAGCTGGGCGGACGAGTAGTTGTTGTTGAAGGTCGTGGTCGAGAGCGATGCCGACGTGATGATGCTGTCGGAGGCGGGGGCTCGGGAGGGGGCTTTCGCCTTCCTTGCCGCGGGCTGCTCGGATTTCGCTTCGTCGGCAGGGCTGCCCCTGGTCGCATTCGCCTGAGACTCGGCGGATTCCGGCCCCTCGTCCTCCGATGCCGGAACGGCTTCGGAGGACTTGCCGGAGCCGGGCGAGCTCGCTTGCTCGTCTTGCTCCTGGCCGACCGTCGAGATCCCCTGCGACTCGTCAACCGCCTGTGCGGTCGCGGCGGCCTCCTGCGCGCCCGGCGACGACGCCGCCCCCTGCGCGCCCCCGCTGCTGGCCATCGCTTGCATCGCCCCTCCGGGCATGCATATGCTGAGCGCGAGCACCGCGCTCATGATGCAGCATAGTCTTCTCTTCATCTTGCTCCTTCCCGCCCTTCGCCGCTCCAAGCGGCTGTATGGGCAAAATATCCTACAATCCCACAGGTTGACTTTACCCCCCCCGAAAGGGCAAGCTAAACCTGCGTGCTCGATGCTAAGGCGGGGTGCTGGGTGCCAAAACGCGGACGGCGGACGACCCGGATCCGACGCCCCTCCTGCTGCGGAGAATCGGGGATTCGGGCATGGACCTTGGAGCTGCTTCCGCACGGACAGCACGAATTCGTGCTGTCCGTGGTAGAATCCGGGTTGATAGCAAGCTTCCTATGGCGTACGCACAAGCGCACGGCATAGAGCCCGATCGGCAGCGGGCCGGCTTCCGTCTCCTCCAACAGCTTTGGTGGCTGTTGGAGGGAAGGCCCGCTCCGATAGGCAGCTGCCGGCCATGCGGCCGCCAGCTCTGCGGGGGATGCCCCGCGCCCCTAGGCGGCAAGTGCCTTCCACGCCCGCTTGCCCCGATGCGAAGGAACGAAAATGAGCGGATATAGCCAGCACATAAACGTGCGACTCACCCCCGGGGAGAAGAGTCGCGTCCTCGACGTCGCCAAGGGCAACGACCTGAGCGTCTCGCAGCTCGTGCGGGTCCTGATCCAGCTTCCCCGCGAATGCATAGACGGAGACGCGACGCGCACCGTCGTGGTCGTCGACCGCAGCTCCGTCCCGAGGCTCGAACGCGAGATGCGACGCTGGGGCAACCACTACAACCAGGCCGTGCATGCCCTGAACCGCATCGCCTACTACGCGGAGCGCGGGAGCCTCAAGACCGGGGAGGCCCACCGGCTCCTGCGCAAGGCCGAAGGCAACCTCGAGGACCTCAACGTCGCGGTTGCCGAGCTCCGGGGCGGCATCGAGGGCCTTGCCCGACGTGTCGCCGTCCGCCTGTAGCCATGCCGTACGTCAAGTGCATATCGGGCCACACGAGCGCCTGGGGGGTCCAGAGGTACCTCGAGAGGGGCGGCCGCGCCCTCGCGACCGACTTCGTGAACATCGACGTTCCCGTGAAGGGGGTGCGCGACGGCCTGGAGGACCACACGCCGTTCGACTGGTGGCGCGAGATGGACCGGACGCGCAGCGACTTCGGCAACGACGCGTCTTGGAACGGCCAGCGGGCGCGCACCTGGAAGCACTACATCCTCTCGCCCAGCCCGGAGGACGGCATCGAGCTTGCGAAGCTGCGCCGCCTGGCAACCGCCTGGGCGAAGGAGAACTTCGGCGACTACGAGGTCGCCATCGTCTACCACGACGACAACGCCGGCAGGATTCCGCACGCGCACGTGGTCGTGAACAACACCAACCTCGTCACCGGCCACAGGATCCAAGAGCCCGACCCGAGGGCAGTGAAACGCTCTATACAGAGGCTCGCCAGGGGGATGGGGTTTCCTGGTTCGAGGACGCTCCCCGCTCCGCTGCTGCAAAACGGGCCCGTGCCGTGACTCCAAGACAGCAGGTGCATGTCGGCCGGGCCGAGAGGGAGCTCGAGGCGAAGGGCGAGTACTCGTGGGTGGGCGACATCCGCGCGAGGGTGTCCATCGCGCGGATGGTCGCCCGCAACGAGGCTGAGTTCGGGAGCGTCCTGGAGGCCATGGGGGTAGAGGTGAGGGACAACTCGGCGAGAGCCCCGAGGAGAGACTGGGTCTACTCGCTCGCCGAGCGCCCCACACTTCGCGTGGGCGGAGAGAAGCTCGGGCTCTCATTCGGCAGGGATTCCCTCGCGCGCAGGTTCGCCTCAGGGTCGATAGGACGCCTTACGGACGCTACGGAACGGGAGGTGTTCAGAATCGCCGCCGAAGCCTACGAGGTCGGCGACGTCGCGGAGTTGCGAAGGCTCTCGGATGCGGTCTCCGTCTGCCAGGCGGTCGGCGCCAGGAGCATCGACGACCTCGTCGCGGCGGAGGGCCGGCTCCCACGGGGACTCGATGCGGCGAAGCTTGCCGCAGCGGTCGAGTACGTGTCGGAGAAGGCGCTGCTGCCCGCCAGCCGCAAGCCGGTGATGCGGCAGCCTCTTTCGGCCGACCAGCACAAGCCCTGGGAGGAGGGGAAGCCGCCTTGGATGAAGGGCACGAGGCCCGAAGAGAGGCGCCAGGAGCAGCTTTCTCAGCGCCAGCAGGGGAAGGACCGAGACAGGGGGAACAGGGATGCTCGTTAAGACCTACTACAGCACCGGCCACTTCGACGTGTTTGACACCGTCACTCTCGTGGACGGCTCAATCTTCAGGGAGAACGCGCTGACGAACTACTCCTTGGAGATCTCGGATGCACGGGCTGGCAAGGCGCTGTGGCTGAACTGCTACTACTACGAGGCGGACGGGTCGTACCGGAACGACCTGAGCCCGCATGGGCTGCCGATTGCGAGGCGCAGGGACGGCTGGGCTTTCGTCATCGCCGACGAGGCCGACCTCGAGACCCTGCTCAAGGTGAGCGTCGACGGCGAGGACGTCCTCGTCCGCCAGGGCGACGAGTTCGTCGACGCGCTGAAGCTGAAAATCGCGTCGGAGATGGCCTACAGCGTCAACCCCGCAAGCGTCTCGACGCACGACTACTACCAGGTCGCGGCGCGGGACCAGGACCCTTGCGAGCGGATCGGGTACTCGCAGTCCGCCTACGGGAGCGTCGTTCTGATTCAACGACGGGCCGAAGTGCCCGAAGATAGCCATGACTCGACGGAAGGGGCGGCAAATGAGGACCGTTTTTCGATTCGCTAGATGGCTTTTCAAGGCAGTGTTCAGGTGGATGTGAGGCGACGCGCATGTACGGGTCGGGCAGGTTATCGATCGCGGAAACCATCGAGGTAACCGGCACCGGCAGGAGTGTGCTGCGCCGAAGCCTTGCGCACGAAGCCGATAAGCCACCATCCACTGAAACGGTGACTGTACAATGAAAACGATACGAACGGGAGGGAAGATGTCCAGCGACAACAGCAGCATGCGAAGGAAGATATCCAACGACAACAGCAGCATGCGAGGGAGGAAGCCCAAGCTCACCGTCGTCGAGCAGATCGAGCACCTGAAGTCCAAGGGCGTGACGTTCGACCTCTGCTCGGAGGAGGATGCCCGCGAGACGCTCTCCGACAAGACGTACTACTTCAAGCTCGCGGCCTACCGTGTGCTGTTCGAAAAACGCATCGGCGGGGCGCATGACGGCGAGTACGTCGGGCTCGACTTCGGGCACCTGCGGGACCTCGCGGCCATCGACCACATGCTCAGGTACACGCTGCTGCCGATGACGCTGGACATCGAGCACTTCGCCAAGGTCAAGCTCATGCGCAATCTCACGGAGCGCCCCGACGAGGACGGCTACTCGATCGTCGGCGAATACCTGGGAAGCCTCTCGAAGAAGAGCCTGGACATCCGCAATGGCGAGATAAGGCGCCTCGAGAACGACAGATACAGCGGCGACCTTGTCCGCAGGTACGACGGTGCTTATCCCGCGTGGGTGTTTATCGAGCTGATCTCGTTCGGTGGCTTCATAGACTTCTACCGCTTTTGCTCGCTCAGGTGGGACGACAGGGAGATGCGAAAGGAACACTACCTGCTAAAGCAGGTCAAAGCCATTAGAAATGCCTGTGCGCACTCAACTGCCATCGTCAACGGCTTCGCACCTGGGACACCCAGCAACGTCCGAACTCCGAACGAGGTTGCTGAGGCACTCGCGAGAATTGGCTTGAACAAACGTGCAAGACATTCCAAGATGTCGAACGCGCGAGTCCAGCAGATAGCGATGACGGCCTTTGCATACAGGAAGCTCGTCAAGGGCACCCACAGCAGAGAGATGTGCCGTACGCTGGTAGACTCCCTCATTCGCAGATCGGAAGAGCATTCAGACTGGTATGCCCGGTCGGACTACTTCCGTTCCGCACTGGCCTTCTTGAACAGGGTGTTTGACAGATGGATCTAGGCAGTCCATAATATGCACAGCTAAAAAACCTTCGGGTTTTGCGGGGCGGGGTTGCGAAAGCGGTCCTGCCCTAGTTTTTTCTGGAACTAAAGGCTCGTTTTATGCTTGGGAAGTCCCTGGCCGTATCGTGAGTCGCGACGTGCATCGTTTCCGAGAAGCGACTTGCATTCGATTTGCGGACCCGTCCCAGGCTATCTCTGAGCCGGGTTCCTGTCTCTTCCCAGCCTTACCTGCATGGCACCATTCCGCTGCTCGCGTGAGGCTGCGGGAATGGCTCCTCTGTCCTTCTCCAGCGCTTCCGAGGCCCCTCGCGCAGCATCTGCCCTCTGGCCGAGTCTGCGGTCGTCGCGCCCGCGCCCCTCGGCCCAGGCCCTGCGCGACTCGACGAGGGCCTCCTCGATCTGCTGGGGCATCACCTTCACGGTGTCCTTCTGGCGCCTTCCCGCCTCGTCCAGCACGGGGTTTCCCTCCGGGTCCAGGACCGGCTTCTGCAGCCAGACCTCGCGGTCCGCCAGCAATGGCACGTCGCGCCATTCCTCGCCCTTGAACCTCGACTCGTTCACATAGAGGGGGCTGAACTCGTAGCCGCCCATGTCCTTGCCCTCGATGACCGTCCCCGGGGGGATGCGGACCCGGTTGAAGGTCCTTTGCTCCCCCGTCACCCTGTCCGTGTAGGGGATGCCCTCGCGCACGAAGTTCTCGTGGAACGAGAGGTAGACGGTCTTCTTCTGCTCGATTCCTGCCATGGCTTTCTCCCTTGCATCGTCGCTCGCTGCTTGTCGCGCGCGGAAGTGCTGTGTGCCTCAGATGGCCCCTCCGCCCCGTTCCATCGCCTCCGAGGCTCACCGTGCGTGCCCTGCTCTTTGGCCGCCCCCGCGAGTCTCGTGGTTCCCGCCGGAGAGCGCCTGGGAAGCCGCGCGGGACTCTGCTGCCATAGAGCTCAGGCTCGATGGCGGAACCCGCTTCATCGCCCGGGCCATGTAGTCGGACAGCTCGGGCGGCATGCCGTACCTGCGCTCGAAGTCCAGCGCCCAGCGGGACGCCTCGCCCGCTTGCCTCCAGGCGGCCAGCGAAAGGGCAGCGCCCGGGGCGGGCGGCTCAGCGCTCGCTATGCTTGCTCCGGCCCTTGTTTCCCATGGCCACTAGGAACGAGTTTTCCATCACCCATTTGACGAGTTCGGAACGCGGGATGAACATGCCGCGGATCTTGCCGTCTAGGCGCCTGAAGGGAAGGGGGTCCTCATCTCTACCGGCGAGTTCTCTCACGAGGTTCTCGCCGATTCCGAGGAGCGCCGAGACGTCCTCGACCGTGTAGTAGTCCTTGAGAGGGACATGCGGCTTGCCCTGTTTGACCGCTGTCATAGGCGCGCCGTCCCTTCGGGTGCTCGCGTTGGAGTAGCTGCGCGAGCAGCGTCGAAGCGGTACCGTTTCTGTGGCTGCACGGCGACCATCGGGCTGGCTGGGTGCCCGGCGGGGCTGCCGCCCCCTATCGATGGCTGCGGTCTCATGGGGCGTCATCTCAGATGGCGTTGCCCATATTGCGGATAGACTCGTCGAGTTCGCTTTTGCGGACGCGCAGGAGCCTCCCGATCCTTATGGCGGAAATGCGCTGCCCTTCGATGAGCTTGTAGACCATCGATCGCGAGATGCGCAGGTACTCGGCGATCTGCGAGACGTCGAGCAGAGCGCCTTCCTGCTCGCAAGTTTCGGTGGTTGCGGAGGCGGCGCCTTCCCGCTGCCTCGTCCCGGCGTTGTCGCAGCTTGCTGCTCCATTATCGTAAACATCGTCTCTCGAGGCGCTCGTACCGGGCTCGGGGCCCCTCTTCAACCGGTAGATGTCTTCGACCATATGTACCTCGCTACTGGCACCCTTTGTCATGCAGGACCCTCTCATGCCACGGGCCTGTTCCCGTGGAACGGCTAGAGATGTAACGCTTCGCGAAACCCCGCGCAATGCGCCGTGATGCGGCAAGGCTCAGTAAGCCCCGATAAGGCACTGCTAGTCTTACGGGAGCCTCGGAGTGCGCCCGTTCCCTGGCAGCGGGACGTTGTCCGTTCGGATGCGGCATCGGATCCGGTGCGAGGCTGGGACTTGGGCGGCAACATCCCTGCTGCCTTGCCACCCTCGGGTGGCAAATGACCGAAATCGCGCCTCGTGGGAGGAATCGGTGCTTTCCTTGAGATGCCAGGAAAGCACGATTCGACGGACACGCGGGGAGGCGGCATGCAGGCTGCGGGCACGAAGGCCGAGGGCACGAGGAGGCGGAACGCCTTTCTCGGGCCTCTCAGATCGGAGCTCCTCAAAGCGGGCTCCTGCCCTCTGATGGTGGGCACCGTCCTCGCCGTTGTAGCCTTCTCGGCCATTGCGAGCGTGTACCTCACCTACATGGCATGGTCGAGGCCCGACGAGGCGGCGGGGCTTATGCCGTCTTCGGCCTACCAGCTCGCGCTTCCCCTGGAGCAGGTGGGGTTTGCCCTCATGGGCGCGCTTGTGCTCTACATGGACGAGGCGAAGGGGATGCCGCAGGCGCTGCTGGCGGTGCCGCGCCGGGGCAGGCTGCTCGCCGCGAAGCTCGGGACCTCCGCCATCTGGGCGGCGTTCACAGCCGTGCTCTCCGTCGGAGTCGCATATGCATCGCGCACTGCGGCACTCGCGCTCATAGGGGGCACCGTCGACGTCGGCGCGCCCGCAGGCGGCCTCGTGCGAATCGAGGCCCTCGTGTTCTGGTGGACGCTCCTCTCGGTGCTCGTGACCAGCCTTTCCGTGCTCGCGCGCCGTTCCATGCCGGTCCTCGTGCTCTCCCTGGCGATGATGCTCGTGCTGTCATCCCTGCTCAGGGGCATCGCTCCTGCGGCAGCGTGGCTTCCCGACCAGCTGGCGCTCTGCCTCTACCAGTTGCCGTCAGCTTCCGGCGATGTGGGCACGGCGGCGGCACTTGTCGGACTGGGCGTATGGCTGGCCGTCTTTTTGATGGGAGCGCGACTGTCGATTGCGCGGTGGAACCCGTGAGGACGCGGCGCGGGCAGGCATGGCACGGGCGAAGATGCCGCACCGCGGCGCGTCGAGAGGCCCGTTCGAGAAAGGTGGGAACCTGATGGTCGAGATAGAGGGGCTTGAGAAGTCATACGGAAGGACCACGGCCCTGCGCGGCGTGACATTTGCCGCCCTGCCGGGCCGCGTCACGGCGCTGCTGGGCCCGAACGGCGCGGGAAAGACCACGACCCTGCGCATACTCCTCGGGCTGGAGGACGCGGACGGCGGCAGCGCGCTCGTCGACGGCAGGCGCTACCGCGAGCTTCCCGAGCCGCTGTGCGAGGTCGGGACGCTCCTCGACGGGCCCGGGGCTGCGGGG